>Ga0180434_10004120_pt1 | contig 17880 bp, 9 predicted proteins | sample SS_ome_7_FD_132453 | JGI IMG/M metagenome (GOLD analysis project Ga0180434, IMG submission 132453) | Hypersaline lake sediment archaeal communities from the Salton Sea, California, USA - SS_1_D_2 metaG | ecosystem: Environmental > Aquatic > Non-marine Saline and Alkaline > Hypersaline > Sediment...
AGACGCCCGTCCCCTTCTACCATCCGTGGTACAGCCCCAGCACGCTGAACGCACACGTGTCGATTGCGCAAGAGCTGCGCTCGTGCACGCGCGTTCTGCGGCGCTTCCGGTTCGGGAGCGCGGTGCGGCGCTTTCTGGAGCTGGCGGAGCGAGACGGCTGGCCCGCCGCAGAGCGAGAGGGGTGGATCCACTCGACCGCCAAGGTGCTGCGGGATGTGGTGGCGGACCTGTACGAAGACGTGTTCGCGAAGCTGATGGTCAACTACGAGATCCTGATGGAGGCGCTGCCGAACGAGCCGAACGAGTACCAGAGCACGCCCTTGGTGGTGATGTACCGGGCGGCGGGGAAGCTGCTGTGGTACTACTACTCGGACCTGGGCGGGTTCCAGCACCCCGACACCCTGGAGAACAACGTGCCCTTCTTTGACAGCGGGCCGCCCCCCAGCGCGCACCCGTACATCCGCCAGTCGAAGCTGGCGGCCACCGCGGACAACTTCAAGCACTGCACGATGCTGATGCTGCTCACGGCCATGGTGAAGCTGGAGAGCCGCTGGCTGCTGATCGAGACGCACCCCGTGCTGCACGACTACTTCCGCGCGCTCGAGCTGGCCATGGCGATGGTGGTCTCGCGCACCTTCTCGAGCCGCTTCCACAACGTGGCGTCCATGCGGGTGCAGGTGGCGCCCGACTCGTTCTACATCACGGACGAGGCCGTGTTCCGCCTCGTGCTGCGCCTGCTCGTGCTGCGCCGCGAGTTCAACAGCGCCTTCTACGTGATGAACACGCTGCGCGCCGTGCCGCGCCTGCCCTTCTTCCCGGACGCGGCAGCCATCTCCCTGCTGCGCACCAACATCGTGCGCAAGTGCGTCGCCTTCGACACCGACAAGTTCCCGGACGACTGCCGCCGGGCCACGCACCACATGCACATCGCCCCCTCGGACCGGCCCCTCTTCTTCAAGCACTTCCCCACCGCCAACCAGCTCGAGCCGTACATCGTGATCGAGAAGTACGGCAACAAGGGCGAGTGGCGCCGCCTCGCCGAGTTCGCCGTGAAGCCCCCCGAGACGCACATCGCCCGCGCCTTGTCGCCCGTCACCACGCGCGCCTGCCTCATGTACTTTATGGACATCGCCTGCAAGCAGACCATCCGCACCAGCTGGTTCGACTTCTACGTGTCCTCCCAGTCGCTCCACCTCGCCACCCCAGACACCATCGACGGCCTCGTTCGCGGCAGCCAGGAGCTTCCCAAGTTCTGCTACGTGTGGAACGAGGCCTGCGTGATCTTCTGGGGCGAGCTCGTCAGCTTCGGCGCCAGCCCGGACGCGCACCTCGCGGCCATCCTCTACTGGATCAACTGCATCATGTACATAGCCGACCCCGAGCACAAGCGCGCCTACAACTTTCCCGCCCTCTACGAGTACCTCACGGGCGTCCGCTTCGACCCGGAGAGCATCCCGCAGGCCGCGTTCGTCATGCGCCCCACCTCGCGCGCCATCTGGGATTCCCCCTGCACTCTGCCCCCGCCTGGTGGCCCGGGCTCCAACTTTGGGCGGCTCGAGTGCCCCCTCCCGCCCGGCGTCCCAGAACCCGCCAGCAACCAGCGCACCTGCAAACGGCGCCGGCGCGAGTTCCACAGAGACCGGCCCGTGGAGGCGACGATCGAGCTGGGCGCGAGCGAGCGCCCCGCCAAGCGCCGCCCGAGCGCCCCGCCCAAGACCCTCCCGGTCGTCTGGTCCCGGTTTTTCTAGGGCTGCACGCGCAGTAAATGCTACCGCCAACAATACTTTAATCTTTCTTCTGCCCGCCATATCTGTCCCCGAGCAGCAACGCGAAAATGCCCCCGGTTTGCTCCGATATGTGGTCAAACATGCTCACGAAATACGCGTAGACCGCCGCCTGGTGCTGATTGAGCGCCGTCAGCACGATGTCCTTCCGCTTAATCAGATAACCGTCCTCCACGCCGTCCGCGGGCGAGAGGTCCATGTCGATCACGATGCGCAAAGCGGGCTCGGCGCCCATCCGGAACTCCCCGCGGATCTCCTGCACAAAGCCGGCCCGCCTTGGTTTGCACGCGAACGTCCACCGCTCGCAGTCCGCGCTCAGCTGCTCGACCCACTCGAACCTGAGGACCTCACACGCGCCGTACGTCCACTCCGTCAACGACCGCAGCGGGTTCAGGATCGGGGACCAGACCAGCCCGGGCTGCACTTTTGTGTGCGAGATCCGCCTGCTCCCCCCGTTGCCCTCGTTCTCCGTCCCCTTCTTCACCCCGCACAGTTGCGTCGCGCAGCTCTTCCCGAACGGAACGCACTCCGAGGAGAACTGCGGGGCAAGCGCGTTCTGCAGGACAGACTTGCGCTTCGCCCGGCTCAGTCGGTTTAGCCGACAGATCATCTCGCTGAACGCCGTGCAGAGCGTGAAAAACTCCTCGTGCGTCAGGTCGTCGCCCGAGAAGAAGGGCTGCGACTCCTGCCTGTACCGCAGCACGCCGTCCCCGCTGCTCGCCCTGCACACCTCCTTCTTCCAGCTGCACCCGGGCGCCCCCAGCTCCATGAACCGATACAGCTCGGCCCCCAGCACCCTCTGCCCGTCCCCGTGCATCTCGAGCGTCGCCCCGCCCGCCACCTCCGTCTTTTTCTCTGCCGCCATCTCACGAGTCAACATGCAGCGTGCGGCCACTTTTTTTTCTGCGCGCGGGTCTGCGCGGATTTTTTTTTTACAAATTCAAAAAAAAAGTCGCGCAAAGGACGAGGGCGCGGCAAAAGGAAATTTTTTCGTCGCCCCAACCAGGAAAAGAGCTTCGGCGCCGATATAAAAAGAGAAAAGAGGCACGACGTGCACGAACACGATGTTTGCGATGCAACAAGACGCGCTGTTCGGACCCGACCAAGACGACCTGCTGCAACTCGGCAAGGCATCCCCGAGCTTCGGGCAGGGCAGCCCCGCGTGGATAAGCGGGAGCGCGTTTTCCAGGCGCGAGCCGGAGCCTGTGCAGCAGGCGGGCGCGCAGTCCGCGCAGACTGCGGGGCCAAACTTCGCCCCGTTCCCGCTGAGCGAAACCCCAGCGCAGCCGCTGTATTCGCTGTCGAACCAGCAGCAGATCGACACTTCGTACTACACGCGCATCCAGCCGGGCACGGCGGAAGACCCGTGGTCTGGCGCCCGGTTCACGCCGAACGGCTCCTGCTCGCACGTCGCGCCGTTCTTCACCGCGCGCGACGCGCGAGTCATGCTTCTCATGTTCGGGGCTGCAAATACCAGCACCGGCGCCCGCTGCGCTATCTCGTGCGCCCTCGACAGCGGCTACACGGCATTCGTCTTGCGCGCGCCCATGCCGCTCTGGTTCTACACCAGCGCGCAGTACATCAGCGACATCTACGAGCAGGCCGCGCAGTGCGCCCCCTCCGCCATTTTTATCACAGAGGACCCCTTTCTCACGCTGGGGCCGCAGTCGTACAAGCTCCCGCCGCAGCTGGCCTACCACGACGGGTGCCCGTTGCTGGACGGGGCCGCCGTGCGCGCGCTGGCGGCGCGCTTCGCGAGGAAGGCGCGCGAGGGCCGCGGCGGGCTGCCGCTCAACCAGCGCGTCAAGCTGGTCGTCACGACGAGCGCCTACCCAAACGCGTTCAACCAGACGCTCCATGCGCTGGCGACGCGGCACGCCGCCATCGCCCTCTACCCGACCTTTGTCCGGCAGCGCTCCGTCATGCGCAGCATCGTGGCGAGCTTCTTCCACGCGGAGTTCGGGTTGATTTTCCCGCAGATCGGCGACAGCCGGGACGACGTGGAGCAGATGTGGAACGCCCTGTGGACGAGCGCCTACCACACCACCGTGGACCGGCTCCAGGCCTTCCTGGCCCAAGCCGCGGTCTTGATACGGAGGGCGGACGAAGACCGCACCAACAACGCCGCCGTGCTCTACACGGCGCGCAACCTGTACAGAACGGTGATCAGCAGACGCATGTGCATCCGCAACGAGCAGAACACGCCCATTCCGAACAGCTTCACGCTCATGCCGGAGTGCAAGCAGTTCAAGAGCGCGCACGACGGCTGGGCGCGCTTCTTCGCGGAGACCTCGCGCAACGACTCCCGCTTCCCGGTCTGCTACGACGCGATCGAAGAACCGCTCGTCGCGGTCACCGAGGCCCCGCCGCGCGTCGTCTCGGCGCTCCCCATGTCCTCTTCGATGAGGCGCACCAGCTCGCTCTCGCTCGTCGCGTCCGCCCCGGACCTCGGCCATCTGCGGCAGCCCTCCGTGACCGTCGCGCAAAACACGGAGCTCGAGGAAGGCGAGCTGACGACGGGCGAGATCGAGCGGGCGCAGACGCAAGAGCACGTCGTCAACCAGGCGCGCAGGGCGGAGGCGAGGGATGAGCGCAGGGCAACGGCCGAGCGCATACGGCTCACGCAGAGCGTGGATCTCGATTTGGACCGCATGATCGAGTTCATGGATCCCGCCTACGCGCAGCGCGGCGGGCCCCGGCTGTCAGAGGCGCAGCGCCGGCTCATCGCAGACTACGACCCGGACCTGCGCGCGGCGATCGAGCGGGGGGACCGGTCCATCCCGCAGACCAAGGAGGAGTACGAGCGCGCGCTGGCGGAGGTGAAGAACCGGGCGGCGCCCCCGCCCCCGTTCCCGGAGGCCGGGCCCTCCACCTCGCCCACGAGCCCCCGCTCCATCGCCCCCGCCCACAGCCCGGACTCGCGCGAAAAGGAGCCCGCGCCTGCCCCCGCGCCAAAGCGCGTACTCGTGCAGCAAACGCTCCCAATGCCCGCCCTGAGCCGCAGGGAGCCCGCGCCTGCGCCTCAAGAAGAGCCGGCAGAGACCCCCGCGGAGCCCGCCCCACGAGGGAATAAGAAGGCTTCCGCGGCGCCCACCCCGCAGAAAAAACGCAAGCGATCCACCCTATCCCAGATTGCGGCGGCGGTGTTCGTCATGCCCGCGGCGGAAAAGCGCGCGCCTGCGGAGGAAAACACCGGTCCCAACGCGGGGCCCGAGAAAGCCGCCAAGAAACCGGCTCCTCCGCGCAACCGCCGCCGGGCCGGGCTCCTGGGCCATCGCCAGTGGTTGTGAGGTCGCAATAAATTTTATTTTTTTTTGCTACACGTTCGCGCCCCGCATGCGCTTTCTGATCTCCTCGAACGAGATGAAGTTGCGCCTCGCGTGCCCGAACACGACCTTGTCCGTCACGACGATGATCAGCGCCACGAAGGCCAGCATGATGTAGTTAAAGGTGCGCGTGCCGGTCTTCCGGAAGCCCCACGGGACGGGGCACACCCCGGCCGGATACTTGTCGTGCGCGCTCCACGCCGACGCCGGCTCGAGGTCCGCGTCGTCCGCGTCGTCCGGCGAAAACTCCGAGACGAGCTCGTACTTCCAGTACTCGGGCGCGTCCAGGCCGCCCGCCTCCAGCAGGGTGTGCGCGATCTGCGTCGTCTCGCTCTCGCGCACCCCGCAGGTCCCGCACGTCCCGACGCCGGAACCCCACGCCCCGAAGGGGACACGCACCAGCGCCGTGTGCAGCTCGTCCTGCCCGCGCTTGTAGGGGCGCCCCTGCCCCCCGTGGTTCGAAAGCACCGCGAACGTGCTGTCCCCCGGGAACTCCTCAGCGAGGCGCCTTGCTAGCGTCTCGATCTGCCAGTCCAGGCACAGCAGCTGCGCCCCGTAGTTCTCGCTTTCGTACCCGAAGGAGCGCGACGTCCCGTACGCGCCGCCCATGTGGACGAGCAGCACGCGTCTGCTCGTGTGCGGCAGGCGATCGTACACCACCTCGTCCGTGAAGAGGGCGCCCCGGCCCACGCCTTCCACCCGGAATTTGCGGCGCACGTTCTCGGGGAGCGCCTCCTTGTAGTCTGAAAACACCGCCACGCTGTAGCCGTACGTCTCGCTCAGCGTCTCGAGCAGGCCCCGGTAGCCCGCCTCGATGGGGGCCAGGTCCGAGCCGCCAAACTCGATCCGCGTGGCGCCGTACAGGTGCGTGATCCAGCTAAATTTATAATCGTCGATCCGCATGTCCGCCGCGGATACCCCGTGCCCCTCCCTGGTCGCCGCGGACAGGTAGGGCATCCAGCGCGGCGTGAGCCCCATGGTGGGGTCCAGCCCCTCGACCAGGAACAGCACGTACTGGTGCTTCCAGTCGGCGTCGTCCTCCGCGCGCGCGTGCCGCGCGCACAACAACAACAAAAACGCGAAAAACAATGCGCTCGCGCTGACTCGCATCGTTTCGTTTGTCTGTGCCAATGGCCGTTTATTCGTCTTTCTTTTTCTCTTCCTCTTCTCCAGACTGGGCGGCGGGTTCCTCTTGAGCGGTCCGACTAGTAATCAGGTGCAGCATCTTGTATAGCATGGCCCATGGGAATACAAACACCGTCTGAACGAGTATGTGTAGTATTGCCGTGAACATATTCCACGCGATGATTGTCAATTCGAGTCCCTGCAGCAGTGGGAACGTGACGACCGTGGCAACTTTCTCCACGACGGCTTCGATGGCTTCCCTTTGCTCCTGCCGGTTGGCGCGCAGCAAGTACACGAGCAGGGCAAACGCGCACAGAGACGGAATGCGCCACGCGAGGCACTCGAGGTGTTGCGGGGTCACAAAGTCCCCCTTGGGCACAACAAACACCCAGTCGACCAACCACGCGAGGCGCGGGACAAAGTGCGAGAACATGGCCAGCGCGATGTTGAGCGGGGGCAGGGCCGAGATGAACAGCCCGAGCGCGTACACTGCGTCGTACGCGGACGCGGCGATGCATGCGATCACGCCGGACGTGACGCGGAGAAACACGTCGACGAGCATCAGCGCGAATAGTGTCGGCGGGCTGAATTTTGCAGAGTCGTAGGAAAGCGAGAGCTGATCCATGTGGAGCATCTCGCATTGATCTTCGATCCTGGGGAGCGCCCCGTTAATGCCGCGCCAGCACAACGGGTTCTTCGGCTCGTCAAAGCAGCTGCGCGAAAGGAGCTCATGCACGCTGAGCGAGTCCTTTGCATTTGCTTGATACTCTCGAATCCTTTCCAGCGTCTTCCCCACCAAACCACGCTGCACCTCGTTTTCCATGCGCTCCAACACTTCCACGACTTCCCTGACCTCCTCTGCCAACACTTTGCGCTGCGCGTCTTCCGCGCTTGCGACGCAAGCCGCCGCCAACACCAGGATCACGCATAAACACGCTGTTTTCATATTCTTTTTTTTTGTTTTGCACCTTGACCGCGCCGGCCGCACCTGCATGTCTGAAAAATTTGGTTTTTATTTCTCGCTTAGATCGTCCAGCCACGAGTCGTCCACCCACGTGCCGCTCACTCCGAGCATCTGGGGCCCCATCTGACGCCTGACTTCGACGACGCGCGTCTTCCGGAGTGCGCGCATGCTCTCCTCCGGCTCGGACTCGGGCTCCGAGTCGGCCGCTTCGCGCTCGCGATCCCAGACGTCGGCCGGCGCGCACTCCTTGTGCGCGACGGGCGGGGGCGGGGGCGCGCAGACGCGGTCCCGGAACGAGTAGCAGTGGTCCGTGGCGTACCACCCCAGCAGCACGGGCAGGAGCATGAGCCAGGCGAGCACGGTGTGCGCGGGGTGCGTGTCGTTGATTATGACCATGCACCAGACGATGAGCAGGATGGCGGAGACGGCCGCCAGCACGAGGAAGACGCGCGTGGTGCGGGCGCGCCAGATCATGAAGTGCATGGAGATGAGCCACCACACGAGCGAGGCGATGTAGACCAGGAAGAAGAGGGCGACGTATAGCGCCGTGGAGTTCTGGTAGCTCTCGTTGAGGATGTCGTCGACGAGGAGCGGGCCGGTGATGGCGAAGAGCAGGCAGCCCAGCAGCCAGGCGACGCTGTGCTGCCAACACATCTCGGCCTTGTAGAAGGCGTCGAGCGGGTGCGTGTGCATGTGGAAGCGTGCGGGGGCCAGCACGATGAGGAAGACGAGCCCGAGCAGGTGCGTGACGAGCCCGCCCACCCCGAAGGCGATCCACGAATTGATGACGGTCACGTGCGAGCTGACGTCCGTCACCATGATCCCGGGGCCCGCCGCCCCCCCTGCGCCTAGCGCGTCCATGTGTTCAGTCAACGAAAGCAAGGTTTGGCGCGCGTCTTTTGCAGTGCGCGCGTGCCACCCAGGTTTATTTTCGCCCTGCTCTCGCATAAGATGGAAATGTTTTTAGCGAGGAGGCGTCCCGCGGCATAAAAAGCGGCCGGCTATCCGGGAGCGGGCCGCAAAAGCAGCAGGCGCGACATGCACAAGCAGGCCAGACACACGCGCGCCGCTGCGCTATTTCTTTTCCTTCTTTTCTGCTCGGCTCACGCGCGCGCGGGCCACGTCCCCTGCACGGGGGAGGTGCCCGACACGTGCGGCTTTCTGCCGAGCACCTACAGTCTGCTGAATATTTCGAGTACCCCCACAGACTGCGCCGCCGTCTCCTGCCCGGCGGACTTCCAGGCCGCCCTCGGGGCGGAGGGCGGCTGGGACCTGTGCGGCATCTGCGGGGGCATCGCGAACCTCCCGCCCCAGACCCTGCTCGAGTCGACCGAGCTGGACGAGAACACGCGCCTGGGCGGCTCGGTGGCCAACTGGAACGGCACCGTGCTGGCCGCCCAGTTCCCCACGCAAGTGCTGGCGCCGCTCGTGCCCGCCCCCGTCGTGGGCTGGTTCCTGGACCACGAGACCGAGGAGTACGAGGAGTACGTCCTCCCCTGGGACGCGGACGGGCTCGACAAGGGCGCCACCAAGGTGCCGGTCGGGCTGGGCCACTCGCTGATCGCCTCCGAGCATTATGTGGTGATCGGCTCGCCCACCACGCGCCCGCGCCTGGTGCAGCTGTGGACCTTCACGCCCGACGCGCCCGTGCCCATCCAGCACACCTGGACCGCGGGCGAGTTCTGCGCGGGCAACCACTTTGCCTACTCGGTGGGCTTCGACGAGCGCACGCCCAAGCTCGCGAGCCAGGGCGAGTACGGCGTGGTGTCGGTGGGCGACCCCGGCGCGCACCACACGGGCGCCGTCGCGATCTTCTTCACGAGCAGCTACATGCAGGCGCAGACGCTGTACCCCATGGACGGGCCGGGCAACGTGACGGAAATTTATTGCTATGGAGAGTCGGTGTCGGCCGACTCGGGCTACCTGGCGGTGGGCTCGCCCGGCTTCCCGTCCAGCGGCATCGCCAACTCGGGCATGGTGGACATCTGGCAGTGGAACCCCAGCGCGGGCCTGTGCCCGCCCTCGGGCTGCAAGGGCGCCTACGAGTACCGCACGACCATCTACCCGCCCACGCCACTCGAGAACGGCGGCTTTGGCGAGAGCGTGTCGGTGTTCGAGAACGAGCTGACGGTGGGCGACAACCTGTACAGCGTGTACAAGTACCGGCTGGTCGGGGCGGTCGCCGTCCCCCTGTCGCTCACGCAGCCCACGGGGCTCAACCTGGTCTCGCGGCTGGGCTACGCCGTGTCGAGCTGGGACGACTTCATCGTGGCGGGCGACGAGCGCTACCACGTGGAGCCCACGGTGGAGGGCGCGACGTTCGTGTGGGAGCGCGACCAGATCACCACGACGGACCACCTCGGCCCCAAGTACACGCTGCACGACGAGAACCCCGCCGCGTACAACACGCGCTACGGGGCGGACGTGGACGTGCGGGGCGGCTGCTACGTGGCGTCCGGCGTGACGGCCGAGGACGACCTGGGCGGCGTCTACGTGCAGGACATGTGCCGCTACCACTGCTACGGCTGCGACGGCGTGCTCAACTCGTGCCAGACGGTGGACGAGTGCGGCGTGTGCAACGGCGACAACTCCACGTGCCTCGACTGCAACGGGGTGATCAACGGACCCGACGCGCCGGACGCCTGCGGTGTGTGCGCGGGCACCAACAGCACCTGCGCCATCCCCTACGTGGTGCCGCCCGGCGTCGTGTACACAGACTGCCAGTCCACGGTCACCTTCAACGTGACGCACGAGTTCTGGGCGCAGTACGGGCCCGTTTCCATCAACGCGTGGACGAGCTCGAACGAGAGCGCGGTCGTGGTGGGCGCGCTGAACCAGGGCCCGGAGGGCGTGAGCTTCCTCACGTACATCCCCGGCCCATACCAGGTGCAGAACGACACGCTGACGGTGGAGCTGACGGTGCTCGCGACGGGCGGCGTGGGGAGCGCGACGGTGGAGCTGTGGCTCAACGCGTCCTGCCCGGACTGCTTCGGGGTGCCGGGCGGGCTGGCGCGGCCCGACGTGTGCGGGGTGTGCGGGGGCAACGGGACGACGTGCGACGGCTGCGACGGCGTGCCCAACTCGGGGCTGGTGGACGACTACTGCGGGGTGTGCGACGGCGACAACTCGACGTGCGTGGACATCGTGATTCCCGAGGCGCCGGAGGTGGACTGCACGGCGCAGATCTTTTTTGAGTTGCTGCACGAGCCCGCGTCCGTGCCCGTGACGTGGTCGCTGGTGGGCAACGCCACGTACGGCGCAGTCGACATCTCGAGCGTGCACGGGTGGGTGGTGTACCACGTGAACACGGCGCAGATCGGCGACGACTACTTCACGGTGCAGGCGACCTCGCTGCTGAACGCGAGCGTCTTTGACGTACAGAACATCTCCGTGATTCTGGATAACTGCACAGACTGCGCGGGCACGCAGTACGGCTTCCAGCTGTTCGATCTGTGCGGGGTGTGCGGGGGCGACTCGAGCAGCTGCGCGGGCTGCGACGGCATCCCGAACTCGGGGCTGGTGTACGACGCGTGCGGGGTGTGCGGGGGCGACAACTCGACCTGCACGGACTGCTTCGGGATTCTGAACGGCAACAACACGCTGGCCTATGACTCGCCCGGGGGATCGCTGATCTGCTGCAACGTGACGGCCTTCACGGTGGATGTTTGCAACGTGTGCGGGGGCGACGGGGGCAGCTGCACGGGCGAGAAGAGCGTGCTGCAGGGCATGCTGATATTCGGGGGCATCGGCGTTCTCATTTTCGGGTGGCTGGTCACGCGCCTGTGGCACGAAGCGGTGCACAAGGTGGTCGAGACGCCGGGCCGGGTGCGCGAGTTCGCGAAAGGCGGGCGCAGCCCGAATAACGACGACCGGGGGCAGGCGCACAGGAGGATGACGGGCTCGCAGCGGCTGGTGGACGCGGCCAGCACGCGCGACCCGCTCGCGAACCTCACGCAGCTGTGGAACGACCTGCAGGCGCAGGAGGCGGGCGGGACGACGGTCGTGCAGGCGCAACAAGGCGCGGCGCAGCGCAGAAGACGAACCGCGGGCGACCTACTTGGTCTATAATAAAAAACACCATAAAACGGGGCGTGCGCCACACACACACAACCTAAGACGACAAACAGCAATGGGACTGCACGCGTTCTACGAAGCGTTCGCGCTCCCCGTGGTCTTCATGACCTTTCTCGCGTTCGCCGTGCTCTGCACCAGCGGCACCCTCCTCGACAACCTCACGCGCTACGCCGCCAAGTACCAGAAGAAGCTGCGCGACAGCAAGAAGGACCGCAGCGTCACCGCCCTCAAACGCTTCTCCTGGCGCGCCCGCGCCCTCTGGTGGCTGCCGCTCGCGCTGCTCGCCGCGCACGCCATCTGGCAGGGCTTCACGTGCTGGTGGCTCTGGAACGACGATCTGCCCGTGACGAGCGGGAAGGCGGCCGCCGTGTTCATGTGGCTCCTCACCAACAACCTCATCATCCCCTTTGCCGCCATCGGCTTCTTCAACGTCGCGCTCGGCACCGCGACCAACGTCGCCATCCCCATGAGCGTGCCGTGCGGCATCCAGTGGGTGTGCGTCATCGCGCTGTATCTACTGAACCACCCGCTCAACGCCACGCTCCAACTGGTGTCGGCGCTCGTGCTTACCTTTATTGTGCTCTGGATCCGCGGCACCGAGTACGCCCGCGTCATCAAGTTCCGCCCCGTGCTGACCAGCGAGGGCGAGGAGTGCGCCAAGTTCCGCTTCTCCAAGCGCAAGTGCAAGCAATAAAATTTCGCTCGCGTCACCACAGCGTCTCCACCCGGACGAGCGGGGGGAACGCCCCCTCCGTCGCGCCCCTCCCGAGCTCCTCCAGCAGCTCGTCCTCGCTCAGCAGCTTGCCCCCGTAGTACGCGTCCAGCGCGCACTGCACCACGACGTCCGCGCGCGACAGCGCGTACTTCCAGTAGCCCTCGCTCCAGTGCACCCGGTAGCCCGCGCTCCTCCGGACGGCCTGCCCCGGGCCGTCCAGCAGCGCCGCCGTGTAGTAGATGTGATCCAACCCGAACAGCGCCATCTGCAGGTGCAGCTGGCACAGGTGCTCGTCCTTGATCACGCTGCGCTGCGCGTAGTATCGCCGGTAGCTGCCGCCGCTGGCGGGGCACTTGCACTCCACCACGAAGAACTCGGGGTGTCCCATGTGGTCGTCGATGCGCGCGGGCCAGCGCTCGGCGCCCCCGCACCCGCACCCCCACCTGTCGATCGAGCCCGCGTAGAAGGGCCGCTGCTCCCGGGCAAAGCGCGGGTTGCGCTCCGTCGCCATGGCGATCCCGGCCTCGAACAGCGCGCAGCCGTGTATGCGCCCGAAGTTCCGCGCGCAGTCCTCCTCGCACGCGTGCCCGTGCGCCATCGCCGCGTTCGAGGGGTCGCTCTCGCCCGTCACGAGCTGGCGGTAGGCCGCGTACGGCCGCTTGAACTGCGAGAGGCCCGCGGCGGCCCCGAGCAGGCTGGAGCCGACGCACACCCCCGCCTGCCCCCTCCTGGCCTTGAGCCACTCGTCCGTGCCCTGCTGCAGGTGCTCCACGTACGCATACTGCCGGTCGTTGCCCGCCGCCATGCTGCGTATTTCTGGTGTTAAAAGCCTGCCTGAACCAGAGGGGCCGGGCAAGACATTTTTTTACCTTGAGAGCTGGCCCGAATCGACAAACATGCTGAGCGAGCTCCCGCAATCTTACTACAAGGCCGTCCGGGCGCAGGACCAGGACGGCGATCCCCGCACGCAGCGCCTGACCAAGACGGAGCGCGAAGCGCGCATCTACTCCAAGGACGTGCTGACCAAGTACAACCGGCTGCCCTTCTCGCGGCGCCGGGGGGGCGTCGGAAACGCGATCGAGCGCGGCTTCGTCCGCTCGAACGCGGTTTTCCGCAAGCGCCCCGTCGTGCTGCAGGTGGGCGGGCGCAACGTGCGCCTCCAGCTGGACCCCAACAGCAAGGTGCACCCCGCGGACCAGCTCGGCGCGCAGATCGAGCAGTCCGGCCTCTTCAGCTCGCCCCAGCAGAAGAACGGCTACGTGTCGCTGCACCTGAAGGCGCAAGGCGACCAGCCGCGGCGTCCTCTGGGCGATCTGAGCTGGCGCGACGCCTTCAAGTCGCTCACGGACGAGGCGACCGGGCCCTACAACAAGGCGCGCCACATCAGCGTGACGGTCAACCCGTCGCTGCCCAAGCGCGCGCCCCTCGCCGAACCCAAGCTGATCGGCGACTACGAGAGCGCGGCCGGCGCCCCTGAGAGGGAGGACGACGTGCCCAAGGTGGCGCTCGAGGAGGACGGCATGGCCTCGCGCGACGACATCCTGCGCATCATCATGTACATGCTGGCCCGCAAGGCAGCCAAGCACGTCATCAGCCAGCACGACGAGCGCAAGCCCGACTGGCGCCCCACGCTGCAGCACATGCAGACCAACCCCATGGTCGTGCGCCGCATCGTGCTGCGCGCCGTGCACAAGGCCAAGCCCGTCGCCTTCCCGCACGCCAGCCCGCGCGCCGCCTTCCGGAAGCTGGGCTGCCACGACCCCTGCGCGGGCATCAACACCTTCTCGACGCTGCTCACCAACTGCCTGGCGTCCAGCGAGTGCGCGCCCCCGCCCACCATCTGCAACCCGCGCCTCTTCCGCTGCTACAACCCCTGCAAGCTGAAGCGCTACCTCGCCGACAAGATGTGCTGCTTCCTGCGCAACCCGCTCTTCGCCTGGGCCACCTCCTGCGCGCGCTCCCTCCGCGCCCGCGCCAAGCGCTTCCTCTCGTGCTACAAGGACTGCCGCGAGAACTGCTGCGCGCTCCGCCCCGCCGAGCGCTGCCCGGACGGCGCCGTCAACCAGGACGAGTGCGTACAGGTCAACACCATCTGCGACTCGTCCAGCAGCGACAGCGACTCGTCCAGCAGCGACAGCGACGACGACACCCCGCACGGACTCAGCAGCATGGAGGCCATGCAGGTGCGCCACCTCCGCAAGCACCGCCGCGGCCTGCGCAAGGCCGAGCGCGGCGTGCTGCGCAAGTTCTGCCGCTCCTGCCACCAGCGCCGCGCCGCCTGCGCCTGCAAGCGCGGCCGCGCGCGCTCCCTCTTCTGCAGCTTCAAGCCGCCCGTGTCGCCCCTCGACGGCCTCTGCCCCGTCGCGGTCAGCCCGTACGGCCACCCCTGCGTGCCCATCTGCGAGCCCATCGGCGCCAAGTTCGACCCCAACAACTGGAGGAAGAAGGCCGCCACCGGCATCCCCACCATGCCCAGCACCCCCGAGGGCACCTACTCTGTTGAAACACCCGCCGCGCCCGCCGCGCAGGCCCCCCTCTCGGAAGGCCAGGGCAACCTCCAGCCCACCGTGCTGGACTTTGGCGACGTGGAGGACGAGGGCGAGGAGTTCGACCCCGAGATCTGGGACGACGAAGACGGGGACGAGGAGGAGGACGACCCCATGGAGATCGGCGGAAAGTACGCGGACAAGTTCCGCAAGTATGCGACCAAGGTGAAGGACGCGGCGTACGGCAAGTCCGAGGCCTACCATGTGCCCATGGTCCTCATCGACGCCGATAACCAGCGCGGCGTGAAGGAGCTCGTTTTCACGCGCTACCTGTCGAACACAAACCGCATGTACGTGCTGGGGGCGGGTAAACTCGGCAGACTGCGGGCGATCGCGAAGGACAACGCGCTGACCGCCCCGCAGAAGGCCGCTGCGTCGGACAAGATCCTCGAGGCCGCGAAGCGCGTCAAGAACCAGGCTGAGGCGAACATCGTCCTGAAGCGCATAAGCATGCGCGTCAACGAGAGGATCGGTGATGGGTTTGGCGAGGCGGAAGAAGAGGAAGGAGAAGAAGATGAGTACTGGGACGAGTACGGAAACGAAGTCGTCCCCATGGATGACGACGACTGGGCGGAGGATTGGAACGACCTGGTGAACTACCACGTAGAATCCACGAAGCGCAAGCAAGACGGCGAGACCGGAAAGACGCCCAAGCGCCGGCAGCGCCTTGCGCCCGGTGCCGGTGTAGTCGAATTTGGAGAGGAGGATTACGACACGACACCGCAAGCGGGCCGGGGGGAAAAGCGCAAGCAGGACGGCGAGACCGGAAAGACGCCCAAGCGCACGCGCGAGCAGATCGGCGACCTCATGTCGGACCGCTTCGAGCTGAACGCCGCCGAGCACGCCCGCTACGCGACGGCCGAGAGCGACGCCGAGATCCAGGCCGCGCTCAAGTCCGCCCTCGCCCGCACCGGCACCCCGGACGACCACCTGCTGGTCGAGGCCGTCATCAGCGCAAACCGTGCACACACCAAGCAAGTTGCCCGGCGCATCGCCGAGGAGTACTCCTCGGACGAGCTCACGGACGAATCGCACATCGGCTGGGCCATGGGCCAGTACTGGGCCGCCCAGCTCAACCGCCGCCGCATCCTCGCGTGGAACCGCTTTGCGGAGTGGTACAACCGCCGCACCTGCAGCCGCAAGCTCTGCGTGCTGCCCGTGCCCCCCTGCCCCGCCAAGCCCGACCCCTGCAAGCCCGGCTGCAAGAAGCGTGACGACCCGTGCAAGAGCGACCCCGACTCCGACTCCGAGAAGGCGGACGAGGACGCCCTGTGGGACGAAGGGGTCGCCGCCTCCAGCTCCACGCGGAGCTCTGAGGAGGAGGAGGAGAAGCCCGTGCGGAGAACCACCAAGGTGATGCTGTTCAGCGCAGACCCGCGCAAGGGCTCCTACAAAACGACCGTCGCCAGCGTGATCCTTGCGGAGCGCGAAAGCGAAATCCGGAAGAAGTTCGAAGAGGCCGGCACGCCTCTGCTCTCCGCCACGCAGTACCTTCTCCTGCCGCCAGACAAGGACCCAAAGGAAATCGGCGCTTTCAACGCCGATCCCGCAAAGGTCGACAAGTTCCTGGAAGACGCCGTCCCGGTGTCCAGCATGGCCGACGCCGTTTCCAAGGCCAAGAGCGTGTTTGGCGTGTCTTTCGACTCGGAGGAGGAGGAGGAGGAGGAGGAGGAGGAGGAGGAGGAGGACAAGGCCAGCGCCATCCGCGCGCGCATCGCCTCCGCCAAGGCCCGCGCCAGATCCGTGGCCATGCTCAAAACCCCCGCCGCCCAGTCCGCCCTCCCTTCGTACAAGTTCAAGGTGGCCAACTTTGTCCGCAAGATGCAGGAGACCGGGGCAAACACTGCGTTCCGCAACTTCAGCAAGCCCGGCGTGGACGCGCACCTGATCATGCTCCACGACGAGCACCCCTCGCAGCAGCGCGTGCTGGCCGCCCTCGAGCGCGCGCAGGGCGACACCGCGCTCCAGCGCAAGATCCTCGCCCCCATGACGGTGTTCGTGCCGCGCAACGCGGACGGCTCCATGCAGTCCATGAACAACGTCAAGGTGCTCGCGCGCGACGGCAAGACCCGGTACGAGTTCAGCCGCGGCGGCGAGCAGATCAACGGCAAGGCGGTCGGGCCCCCGGTCGACCTGCGCACGGGCTCGCGCCCCCTCTCGTACGGCGACGCCGTCAAGCTGGTGTACCCCGTGTCGGATTTCGCGCACTAAACGCAATAAAAACAACCTCCACATCCCATGCCCCCGACAAAAAAAACTGCTGATGAGCGCGCAGAACAGGAAACGCAAACGCTCGGCCGAGGGCAGTCCACCACGCACGTCCGAGCGCAGCGAATTACAAAAGTCCGCGCAGCGGGCGTTAGGCGTCGCGGAGGTCCCGACCGAGCCGGTCGGCAACCTGTACAAGGAGACGGTGGGGCGCGTCGAAGAGATCCGCGCCAACCCCGAGGCGCAGCTGGACCGCGTCGAGGAGCGCGTCGAGGCGGCCGTGCTCCAGATGGCGGTCGGCACGCACGAGCGCGCCTTCATGGACGCGCTGCGCCTGTTCGGCAAGAAGTTCGCGGGCGGCGTGGGCCTCACCGAGGCGGACTTCTGGGTGGACGGCGTGGTGGGGGCGGAGGCGCTGGTGCGCCTCATCCTGAAGCGGCTGCGCGACCAGGGCCTGCTGGAGCGCGCGCGCGAGGCCAAGGCGAAGGCGGACGCGGAGAAGGCGGCGGAGGCGGCCCGGGAGAAGGAGCGCGCGGAACGGACGAAGCGGAGGCTGCGGTTCAGGGGCGCGGCGAGCTCGTCCGGGAAGACAGGCCGCGTGTACGTCTTCGAGCCTTCCATGGCAGGTTTAGATGGCAAAATTAAGATGCGACTGCATACCGAAGCGGGAGAAAGCGAACCGGAGGTACAAACGCAAGATGGAAACCCCGTGCGGATCAAAAATAACGAGAGCGTCGACGTCCTGTCCGATGATCCACAGAACGTCGGTGATCAAGTATGGCGCCGCGTCAAATTTGGGGAATACGAAGGGTGGGTTATGTGGGAAGAAGCCGGTAAGGACTTTTTTGCTGAGGAAGGGGCGGCGGCGAGCGCCGAGCTGCCGATCGAGGAGCCGATCGGGTACAACATTGCTACTAGACGCGCTGGGATACAAAATTCCCAGGCTCGCCAGAATTTCACGACGCAGGTCGCACTTCCTATGGTATACGCTGCGAATAGAGCCGTGGCGGCCGCGCGAGCCGCGCAAACTCAACAACTCAATATGGACGCAATATTCAACACAGTACTCCAAGAATTCGTCAACAAAATACTCAAAGGACTTGCGATAAATATCGATGTAAAACAAGTCCTTAGCGTG
>Ga0180434_10004121_pt1 | contig 17879 bp, 16 predicted proteins | sample SS_ome_7_FD_132453 | JGI IMG/M metagenome (GOLD analysis project Ga0180434, IMG submission 132453) | Hypersaline lake sediment archaeal communities from the Salton Sea, California, USA - SS_1_D_2 metaG | ecosystem: Environmental > Aquatic > Non-marine Saline and Alkaline > Hypersaline >...
CCAGCCATTCGTCCATACGCCGCAGTCGAATTGCAGCCCATCCCCCGCAAGCTTCGCGGGACATTCGCCGTATATCTCGTGGAATCCCTCAAATGTCTGGCAGCCATCGCTCGTTCTTCCGCAGTTGGGACAGCGATACCTGGGCGACATTAGAGTGCCTCGAACGAACTGATATCCCTCGAAATTCGTTGCCGTACGGCAGTGGATGCACATAGCGCCATCGAGTCTCGTGAAGTTGATCCGGAGAAACTGGCGGCCTTGATTCATCCCGCTCAGCTCGTCTCGGTAATCGGTGGGGAGTTGAACGAGCTTAGGGAGTGGCAGGCCGACCGATTCGAGGTTCTCATGGAGTCGAGGAATGATGCGTACGATCGCGCCCGCCAATGGCGAACGTTCCACCGCGGCCTGAGCGCCTGGTAGGAAGGCGGAAGCCATGACGAGAATGGCGGCGAAGAACACACCCAATACAGCCCCAAATCCGGCGCCGGCAGCTCGGCTCATACGTTTCTCGAGATCGAATCGATCGGCGAGCGCTGAAAATCCCCAACTCGCAAGGGCGACCGTCGCCGCCGATACCAAGACGAATGCCAGGGCGCTCGTCATCGCTTCCTGGGTTCCAATAAGCCAGCGTACGGGTCCGACCGCGAGGGGGTAGGCAATCGACCCCAGGATCATCCCGAGCGCGAGTGAAATAATATCCCCCGCCGAGCTGATGAGGCCGCGCCGTGCTCCTGAGAGGGCACAGACTCCCACTACTGCAATGATGAGTAAATCGACCTGGTTCATCGATGTGAAGAGTCGAGGGGCACTATGACGAAGGCGTTTGGCACACCATCATGTCGACCCGGATAGGCATAATGACTTCGGAGCGGATTTTTTCACCGGTTTTCTTCAAGCATATCAAGGTTTGCTCTGGTCCGTGCCCCACCGGAATGACGAGCCTACCGCCATCCTTCAGTTGCTTGACTAATGCATCCGGCACTGCGTCAGTCGCGCAAGTAACGATGATAGCATCGAATGGTCCCTTCTCCGCCCAGCCTTCGCAGGCGCGCTTATTCCGCCAATTGACATTCGAATAGCCGAGGGCCTTTAGCCGAGTTTCCGCAAGCCGGACGATATCGGCTCGTAAGTCGAGCGCGTAGACATGTGGGGTGATTTCACAGAGCACCGCCGTACAGTATCCGCAACCGGCACCGACTTGAAGGATCTTGCTTCCCGGCTTCGGATTAAGCATCTGAGTGGCGATAGCGACAATGTAGGGTTCATAGATAGCTTGGCCGGACCCAACCGGAATCGTCAGGTCTTCGTACGCTCGGTTGCGATCTCCGGGTGAGACGAACAAGTGTCGGGGCACGCGTTGCATAGCAACCAGGACGTACTGGTTGTCGATACCCCGATTACGCAGCCTCTCCACCATGCTGGCGCGCTCGTCGCCGTAGTCCGGTGGTCCCGCGGCGGCAGGAACAAGCGCCAAGAGAGCAACGCCGGCCAGGGGGATCATTGCCAATATGCGTCGCGCTGCACCCAAGCTTCCGACCTCAGTCAGTTCTCACTTTTACTCACTCGGTACCCAACCAACCCTGATAAGTAAACTTCCGGCGAACAACATATACTCCTGCGTCGGTTTATATGACAGGACGAAATGGGGTATCCGAGAACCCGTGCATGAAAGAAAACCAAGGAGGTTTGTCTCCATGCCACATCATGTTGTGATTGGAGGGAGTGTTTCTGCGACGCAGACGGCACAAACGATAAGGCACTTGTCCTCAGATGATGACATTACGATGATAGCAGAGGAGAACCGACCTTTCTACATGCGGCCGCTATTGGCAGATTTCGTCGCCCGAAGGATCGAAGAAGATCGCCTTTGGCGGGATTTCGAGAAAAAGGCGGCGGCAAATAACATCCGTGTCATCACAGAAAAGGCAGCGATTCGCCTTGATCGGAACGACAAGAAAGTGACTCTCAGTGACGGCACGACCTTGAACTACGACCGAATGCTCGTCGCCACGGGAACGAAGCCGACCCTCCCGGAAATTCCCGGCATTGAGCTGGATCGAGTCAGCGCGTTCAGCACTTACCAAGACGCTCTTCGCATATCGAAGTGGTGCGAAAAAGCGAGTCGTGCCGTGGTAGTTGGGCACGGGCTTCAGGGAGTGGAACTCACGCGGGCGCTTCGGCTGCGCGGTCTATCGGTTTCGTTCCTCGTGCCGGATCAGAGCCCATGGTTTCCCCAGCTTTTTCAACTGAAGGGGCAGGTAATAGAGGATGCACTCCGAGCCCACGGAGTCGAAGTCATTGCACTGGATCGTCCGGCGGCGCTTTTGGGAGAGGAGAATCGGGTCCGTGCGGTGAAAACACAGCGTGGTCGTGAGTTGCCAGCGGACATCGTAGGTTTCGCCACAGGCCAACGAGCCAATGTTTCCTTTCTCGTCGGGTCCGGCATTTCTCTGGCCGATGGAGTAGTCGTCGATAATCGTCTTCACAGCACCGACGAGAATGTTTTGGCCGCGGGTGATGTGGCGCAGATTGAGGTTGACGGGAAACGTCGCCCCATCGGCTACGGATGGCTTCGAGCCATGGAGCATGGAGAAATAGCTGGCCGGAATATGGCCGGACAAGACGCTACCGTCGAAGTAGGTGACGAGTCGGAGGCGCAGTCTCTTTACGGCACGAGCTTGCTGGCGCGCTGGCGCTGAGGAAACCACCACCGCGCGTACGAAAAAGCCTCCTATGGGCTGAACCCCAAAGAGGGGCCTAACGCGCCTTGTTCAGGCATCGGCAACAAATTCCTGGCGAGGGAGAATGACGCTGTCCACCGACCGATTTGAGATCGTTGCAAAACACACGATGGCGCCCGAGATCATAAGGTTTGAGGTGCGGGCGCCGCGCGTTGCGCGTAAGGCGCGCCCCGGACAGTTCGTAATCGTCCGAGTGGATGAGAGAGGCGAGCGAGTTCCGCTTACGATTGCGGAACGGCACGTTGAGCGCGGCACAATCGCCATCGTATTCCAGGCGGTTGGCTTCTCGACTCGACAGATGGCTGCAATGGATATTGGAGATTCCCTGGCCGATGTGCTGGGGCCGCTGGGGCAGGCTACAGAGATCGAGCGACACGGGCGGGTCGCCTGCGTGGCCGGCGGTCTCGGCATCGCATTCATGTACCCGGAAATCGTCGGATTCTCCGATGCCGGCAACGAGATCGTCAGCATCCTCGGAGCGCGCAGCGAGGACCTGCTCTTCTATGTGGATGAGATTCGCGAAATGAGCGCGAAAGTGCATATCTGCACGGACGATGGTTCAGCCGGGCGACACGGCTTAGTGACCGATGTCTTATGCGATCTAATCGATGCCGGCGAGCACTTCGACTACTGCATCGCGACGGGCCCTCTGCCGATGATGAGGGCGACCTGTGCGCTCACCAAGAAGCACGACATTCCAACGCTGGTAAGCCTCGACCCGATTATGGTCGACGGCACGGGCATGTGCGGAGCCTGTCGAGTCACCGTCGGTGGCGAGGTCAAATTCGCCTGCGTCGATGGGCCGGACTTCGACGGACATTTGGTGAACTGGGACGAATTGGCGAAGAGAAAGCGCGCCTTCGCCGAGGAGGAAGAAGTCTGCCGCTTGGAGACGGCCGCGGATGCCCTTGAACATGAACGAAGCGAAGAGCATGGGTGAGAATATCGAGACGACAAAAAGGACAGCAAGCCGAGCGCCGCGTATCCCCCTACCCCGGAGACATCCCAAGGATCGGAGCAACGACTTCGGGGAGGTCGCTCAGGGATTCGACCTCGAGGATGCATTAACGGAGGCGAAGCGCTGCCTACAGTGCAAGCGCCCAAGCTGTGTGGCCGGATGTCCAGTCGGCATTGACATTCCAGCCTTCATCGCCGCATTAGAGCAACAGAGATTCGCGGAGGCGGTGAGAATCCTCAAGGAGCGAAACAATCTTCCGGGCATTTGCGGTCGGGTCTGTCCGCAGGAGAGCCAGTGCGAAAAAGCCTGCGTTCTGGGCAAGAAGGGAGAGCCGGTTGCCATCGGAGCGCTCGAACGATTTGTGGCGGATTGGGAACGGGACAATATGGAGTTTCGGCTCCGACGAGAACGGGATGCCAACGCTCCGAAAGTGGCCGTAATCGGCTCGGGGCCGGCCGGACTGACGGCGGCGGGAGATCTAGCGAGACACGGGTATCAGGTTACGATCTTCGAATCCCTGCACGCGCCGGGGGGGGTGCTGCGATATGGAATCCCTGAATTCCGCCTGCCGAGAAAAATCCTGGATCGAGAAATCGAATATGTGAAGAGTCTCGGCGTCGAGATCGAAACCGACGTACTGGTGGGAAAAACGGTGACGCTGGACGAGTTGATGAACGAGGAGGGATACGACGCGGCCTTCATTGGGACCGGAGCGGGGCTGCCTTGGTTCCTTCACATTCCCGGCGAGAATCTGGCCGGCGTATATTCGGCGAACGAATTCCTGACGCGAGTCAACCTGATGCGGGCGCATCGCTTTCCCGAGTACCGTACGCCCGTGAGAGTGGGGACAAAGACATGCGTGATCGGGGGAGGCAACACGGCCATGGATTCCGCGCGGTGTGCTTTGCGCCTCGGCTCGGAAACAACGATCCTCTACCGCCGGACACGGACCGAGCTGCCGGCCCGAGCAGAAGAGGTTGAGAATGCTCTTGAAGAAGGAGTCGAACTGCGGGAGCTGACCATACCGTTAGAGATGCTTGGAGATGAAAACGGTCACGTCCGGGCGATTCGCTGCCAGCGGGCCGAGCTGGGAGAGCCCGACGCAAGCGGACGGCGGCGGCCGGTTCCGATCGACGGCAGCGAACACGACCTCGAATACGACACCGTCATCGTAGCGGTGAGCGCGTCTCCGAATCCGCTCTTGCCGCGAAGCGAACCGCGGCTAGAGACCCGGAAAGACGGCCGGCTCGTAGTGAACTCCGAGAGTGGGGAAACGACCATGCCCGGCGTATTCGCCGGCGGGGACATTGCGAATGACGCGGGGACAGTGATCGCCGCGATGGGAGATGGCAAGCGCGCGTCGCGGGCTATTCACGAATATTTGAAGAGCAATAAACAAGCATCAGAGATGGGACAGGACGATCGGGCAAAGAGGAGTCGGGGGTGAGGGGGCGAAGCATCCACATGGGTAGAATGGTTGCAGGCGCACGGCCGTTTTGTTGTGGGCAAGCGTTTTCCGTCTGGAGCTTTCCACTGACGTGAGATGGGGTTATGAGTATCCGCGGGCGGGGTCGCGTCCCCGCCTGTGGACGCGTCTGGCCGATGCACAAGCGCAAGGAGCGATTGTATGATCGAGATTCGAATTCACGGACGAGGTGGACAGGGGTCGGTGACGGCGGCCGAGCTTTTGGCGGTGGCCGCCTTCGACGACGGGCGTGAGGCTCAGGCATTTCCGGCATTCGGAGTGGAGCGACGAGGGGCCCCGGTTCAAGCGTTCTGCCGCATCAGCGAAAAGCCAATCCGCCGGCGGAGCCAGATCTACGAGCCGGACTTCGTGATCGTCCAAGACTCGACCCTTCTCGAAACAGTCGACGTCCTCGGTGGCTTGAATAGTGAGGGAACCGTTCTCATTAACACCGAGCGACCTGGCGAGGAATTGGGGTTGGACACGAACGCCAAAGTAGTGACCTTTCCCGCGACGCAGATTGCGATGGAGGAGCTTGGACGTCCGATCATGAACACGGCGATCATGGGAGCATTTGCCGGCATTTCGGGAGCCATCAGCTTCGATGCAATCGAACGGAGCATCCGACATCGATTCGGCGAGGATCTGGGAGAAAAGAACGTGCGAGCGGCCAAGCGCGCGTACGATCTGATGAAGGAGCAAGCCAAATGACGGCAGACGCGAGCAAAAATCGAAGAAAGCCACCCCTGGGCATCGTCACACGGCCGGGGTCATCGCTGCGAAACAAGACCGGCCCCTGGGGAATCATGCGACCGGTGTTTGACTGGGAGAAATGCACCGGGTGTAACACCTGCGAGTCGATCTGCCCCGAAGGCTGCATCCGCCATCTCGAAAAGAAGCAATACGAGGCCGACTACGAGTATTGCAAAGGGTGCGGGATGTGTGCGGCGGCCTGCCCATTCGATGCAATCACAATGGAAGAGGAGCACCGATAATGAGAAAGATGATCGAAGGCTCTCGGGCCGTTGCAGAGGCAGTCGGGCTGTGCCGTCCCGGCGTGATCTCCGCCTACCCGATCACTCCTCAGACCCATATCGTCGAAGACCTTTCGCAGCTCGTAGCCGACGGAAAAATCGATGCCGAGTACGTCCGAGTGGAGAGCGAGCACTCCGCGGCCTCCGTCTGCCTTGGCGCGGTCGCAGCGGGATCGAGATCGTATTCGGCGACGACGTCGCAAGGCCTCATGCTCATGGCGGAGGTGCTCTATAACATTGCGGGAATGAGATTGCCGCTGGTGATCACCGGCGTGAACCGAGCCCTCTCGGCGCCGCTGAGCATTTGGAACGATCAGCAAGATACGATGGCGCTGAGGGACTCCGGTTGGCTTCAACTATACGCCGAGAACAGCCAAGAAGTCCTGGACATGCACATCCAGGCCTACAAGATCGCCGAAGACGACCGCGTACTGCTCCCCGTCATGGTATGCATGGACGGATTCATATTGACCCATACCTACGAGAGCGTCGACGTGCCCACACAGGAAGAGGTCGACGCCTTTCTGCCGCCATACGATCCCCTCTACAAACTCGACCCGAACGATCCATACACGCTCGGCGCATTCGCCGGACCGGAGATGTACCAAGAAATGCGATTCGAGATCCAGCGGGACGCGCTGGCGTCGAAAGAAGTCGTAAAAGAGGTCGCGCGAGATTTCCAGTCGGCATTCGGGCGATGGATGGGCGATGTCATCGACACCTACATGATCGAAGATGCGGAGACCATTTACGTTGGTCTCGGGACCATCGTCGGGACAATGAAGGACTGGATCGACACGCGGCGAGAACGAGGCGATAAGATCGGCCTGGTGAAGCTCCGGTGCTTCCGGCCCTTCCCGCTCGAAGAGCTGCGGGAGGCGCTATCCGGAGCGAAGCGCGTAGTCGTCCTGGAGAAGGCCGTCAGTGTGGGGGCATATGGCATTGTCGCTGCCGAGATCAGGGCCGCTCTGTACGGGCAAGAACGGACTCCGCCGGTGCACTGCGGGATTACGGGCCTCGGCGGCCGTGACATAACCTTCGCGACGCTCGACGAGATGCACGAGCGCGCTGAAGCCGGCGAAACGGAATTCTTCGCCGGACTACGCAAGGAATTGCTGGAGGCAAGCTGAGATGTCAACCACCAAAGAATTCACATATGAGATCGAGCGCGGTTTTCTACCGGGCCATCGAGCGTGCGCCGGATGTGGCCAAGCGGCGGCGGTTCGATTGGTAATGGAGATTGCCGGCCCGAAGAGCATTGCAGCGAACGCAACCGGATGCCTTGAGGTGTTCAGCACCCCACACCCCGAATCGGCCTGGGGCGTTCCATGGATTCACTCACTTTTCGAGAATGCCCCTGCGGTAGCGGCCGGCGTAGAAGCATCCCTGAAGTATCAGGGGAAGCTCGATGACATTCGCGTGCTTGCATTCGGAGGTGACGGCGCGACGCTGGACATCGGCTTTGGCGCCCTTTCCGGCATGTTCGAGCGCGGTCACGACGTCGCTTATTTCTGCATGGATAACGAAGCCTACATGAACACAGGAGTTCAGCGGTCGGGATCGACTCCCTTCGGCGCATCCACCACCACGAGCCCCGCCGGGAAGGAATCCTTCGGCGAGAACCGACCGAAGAAAGACCTTCCCGCCATTGCCGCGGCCCACGGCTTGCCATACGTCACAACGGCCTCGATTTCACTTTTCGCCGATCTACGACGGAAAGTGAAGAAGGCTCTGGCGACGCGAGGTCCCAAGTACCTTCAGATCCACGTACCCTGTCCGCCCGGCTGGGGATATGACGAGAAACTGAGCCTGGAGATGGGAAAACTGGCGGTCGAATGCGGGCTCTATCCGCTCGCCGAATGGGAAAATGGTGAGGTCGTGCGAGTTCGGAAGATCAAGCAAATCCCGGTCGAAGACTATCTTAAACCGCAGCGGCGGTTCCGACATCTCTTCCGCTCAGAGAACGGAAAAGCTCAGATCGCCAAGATACAAGAGCTGGCCGACGCGAACATCAAGAAATATGGACTAACAGAATAGCCCACTATACCAGTCGGCCTTTTCGACTGATCCGCCGACAGGAGCGGCCTTGCATAAGCGGGCCGCTCCGGCGCATATAAGTCGCATCCTCTGTCGCTTACAAGACATTTGCGCCGTGGTATGCGTGGAGGATATCGGCGGCATCAGGTCTAAAGAGCTTAGCGCCCGCACAAAAAGCGGGCGGCGAAGAAGATAAGGATCGCTCGTGATTGCCTTCAGATCCGACGTCTGCCGAGACTGGGCGCGGGCTACCTCGAGGGAGTGGCTCGAAACCAACGGCATCGGTGGCTACGCGTCGGGCACGATCGCCGGCGCGCACACCCGACGGTATCACGGACTTCTCATCGCTGCATTACGCCCCCCCACCCAACGAACCCTCCTACTGTCGAAACTTGAAGAAACGCTCGCCGTCGAAGACATCGAGTACGACCTCTCCTGCAATCAATATCGAGGAGCGATCCATCCGGAAGGTTACCAATACTTGGCTGAGTTCAGGTTGGACCCCTTCCCAACATGGACTTACGAAGTGGGTGGCAGTCGTGGCGTGTGCCTGGAGAAGACAGTCGCCATGTGCCGGGGAAAAAATCTGGTTGTCGTAGCATATCGGCTGATCTCAGGGGCGGAGACCGCAAGCCTCGTGCTGCGGCCGATCGTGAACTGTCGAGATCACCACCACCTGATGCGCCAGAATGTCACCTTCGATGAAACCCTGAAAGTCTCCCATAGCTACGACCAACTCATCGTGCAGCCATATCCTAGCGTGCCACCCCTGTTTATTTACGCACGCAAATCCTACTTCGATCCGTGGCCGTATTGGTACCACAACTTCGAGTATGCCCAGGAGTCGGCGCGGGGACTGGACGACCATGAAGACCAATATAGTCCAGGGTATTTCACGTGGTCTTTGAAGGAGGGTCAGACGCGATATTTGGTCGCGGGGCTGGATTCCCTGGACGGATTCGAACCGGCTGGCGCACTGGATCGCGAGCGTCAACGCCGCAAAGAGTTGCTGACGGGATGGAGCGGTGCAGCCGATCCGATACGACACCTAGCCTGTGCAGCCGACGCGTTCCTCGTCGGCGAAGAGCCAGAATCCCAGAGCGATCGAGGCATTATCGCCGGCTATCCTTGGTTCGAGGAATGGGGCCGGGACGCCATGATCAGCCTGCCGGGCATCGCCTTGGTGACGGGTCGCTACGAAGCGGCGAAAGAAATTCTGACGACATACTTGAAACACCGCCGCGACGGGCTCATTCCAAACCGAATTCCGAGTGTTGATGAAGAGCCGGATTACAACACCGTCGATGCAACACTCTGGCTATTCTGGGCCATGCAGAAGTACTTGGCTTATACGGGGGACCGAGACTTCGTGGCGCAGATGCTGCCGATCCTAAGCGAGATCATAGACTGGCACGTGCGAGGGACGCTCTACGGAATCCACATGGACAAGGATGGTCTGATCGCCGCGGGAGAGCATGGGACGCAACTGACGTGGATGGACGCGAAAGTCGGAGACTGGGTCGTGACACCGCGGCACGGAAAACCCGTAGAGATCAACGCTCTGTGGCACAACGCTCTTCAGTTCGTAGAGGAATTGGGCGGGAGGCACTCGGCGGCGCCGGCGGGCCGGGTGGCGGAACAGTTTCGAGCCGGATTTTGGAACGAAGAGAAGGGATACTTGAACGACGTCATCGATGGGGACATGCCGGAGGACGCATCGCTCCGGCCCAATCAGGTGATCGCCCTCGCCCTCCCCTCCCCCATCCTCGATCCCGAACCAGCGCGACGCGCCCTGGCGGCCGTCGAGCGCGAACTCCTGACGCCGTTCGGCCTCCGCACCTTGTCGCCGCGGGATTCCCGATATCGAGGTCGATATCGGGGCGATCAGCGGTCTCGCGACAGCGCCTACCATCAGGGCACAGTGTGGCCATGGCTCATGGGACCATTCATCACCGCTTGCATAAGAATGGCGGAGGATCGGAATGCAGCTCGAGAACTGGGCAGGGAAAGACTGAGCGCGCTGTGGGACCATATCGGCCTAGCGGGCGTGGGTTCCGTTTCGGAGATATTCGACGGAGACGCGCCTCATCGCCCACAGGGCTGTATTGCCCAGGCTTGGAGCGTAGCCGAACTACTTCGAGTGGCCGTAGAGGAACTGGAGATGGGGCCGCCTGCGACATGAAAGGAGGACCCCATGCCACGCGATTTGCCGATTGGACTACATCGATAAAATCAAAGCGCTGAGCCCAAATTAGACCGGCCGCTGGGGAGGATCTGCACAATGGAAGTCATCAACCTGAAGACGGATAGACGAGAAGAAGCGGTGGACATCACAAGGCAAGTCCAGGATGCCGTCTCCAGATCGGGAGTCGAGCGGGGTGTAGTAGTTGTGTGCAGCGCCCACACGACGGCTGGATTGACAGTGAACGAAAACGCCGACCCGGATGTCATGGCCGACGTGGTCACGACGCTGGCTCGACTCGTTCCGCGATCCGCCGGATATGCTCATGCCGAGGGGAATTCGGACGCTCACGTAAAGACCACCCTCGTCGGGCAGTCGGTCACACTTCCCATCGAGGAGGGGCGATTGCAATTCGGGACCTGGCAGGGAATCTACTTCTGCGAGTTCGACGGCCCGCGCCAAAGACGAGTCATGGTGCAAGTAGTGTCCGCTTCCTGACGGCAAACGCTTAACACATAGTGAGGAAAAACGGCCCCTGGCAGCGCCGAAATTGTGGCATACTATTGCTGAATTACGGTTTCGCCGAGAAACCGAGGCATGTATCCCCATGCAATCGCCGCTGGTTCTGGAAAGCACATGTCGCAGCGAGAAAGCGCGTACCGCCGTGTTCGCCTTGACGTGCTGCGCGCTTGCGCTGATCGCAGTCCCTTTCCGACCGGGCGTAGTGGTCGGCGAATCGATGGCGCCCACATTCCACAGCGGGCAAGTTTTCCTCGCCGCGCAGATCCGCGATCCGGCCGCCATTCACCATGGAGATGTCGTGCTGGTTTCCGTCGGCTCGCAGACCTTCGTAAAACGAGTATACGCCCTGGGGGGTGAGCGAGTCTGGGCGATCAGATCGGACGGCATCGGCGCCGCGTTTGATCGGGTGATCGATCCTTCCGAGGTCTCGACCTTTCAGAATCTCACCAGACGCCATCGGGGCCTGGGCGAAGTTGTCGAACTAGTCGTTCCTGACCAGACTATCTTCGTCCTCGGCGATGCTACATTCAACTCGATCGACAGTCGCCACTTCGGTCCCGTGTCACTTGATGCAGTGCAGGGCAAGGTCGTCGTATCACGATTATTTCATCTTTGGCGTTCTAATGAAGCGTTGGCCGACCGGGGCTGCAGCGATCATCAGATAGCGCTCAGCACCCCTCACTAAAACGCGAAGACAGGGCGACCAGGAGGCCGAGGTCGCCCTGTTCGCAGCATCGGTTCACGCCGAGGCTATCCTGCTCCCTCCCTACGGCAGCTCCTTCGGAGCCATCGGCGGACGGCCTGTTACAGCCCCTGATCCGCGGTACTCTGGCCATCCCCCTAGGTAGCAAGGACCCTTCAGGTGCGAACCGAGCCCCCCAAACCCCGAACTCGGGGTCCTTCACTCTCCCCTCGTTGCGGTGCGGAGCGGGGATCCGGGCGTTGGCGGGGATATGCCCGGATCCCTTCTTCCGCACGTGGTCATCGGCTGCGCTGCACGAAGCTCTGGATGAATCGCTTCTGCCACGTTGATTCCGAGGAAAGCCCGTGGCAATAAAGCCGTAGCCAAGCGCTTCTAGGGAAACATTGAGGATTCACTGTCGGCGCATTCGTGACGCCTTATAGAAACGAAAAAAGCCATCCTTTCGGATGGCTTTCATGGCCCCTGGAAAACGTCGCTGCAAAATGTCCACCTTGGACATTCACTATTCAATTGCCATATCAAGCTTTCCCATTCGAGGATGTGCCAACGCCCAATGTTCAGCAAATCCCACACATCGCGAGAGGGCGTCAAGCGCTCGACGACGGTGTCGTCAAGCAGAGCCACCAGTGGGAATCCAGACTGTCGAGCGAGACCTCGCGAAGGCCGAGCGATGATCCCCTCGTCCACTTACGCGCCAGCTCAACATACTCAGTATAAAGATCCATCGGCATACCGTCAACGAGGTCGGCATTGAGAACTCGATGATGCAATACGAGCAGCGATTGGGGTTTCAGCGCCCGGCTGCACCCATTCAAGACAGAGAGAAACGCCGGCCGGGCGACCGTCTCGAGATCCCCGCAGCGCCAGTAGGCGCGGACAGCGCGAGGCCGAGGAGCATATTCGCCCGCCGCATCATCGGGAGCAAGCCCTTCATTTCGGGCGATCGCCTCGACCACAATATCGTCGAGCGCGTGGTCGAAGATGGCGACGTCGAATGCCGTCGGCGGAAGTTGTTGCTCGAAGTTCGGACTCATCGCCGCGTACCGACGCGATACGCCGCCTTCCGGCCGCTGCGTTCCCTCGATTGAGCGACGAGCAACATCAATCGCGGAGACACGAGCACGCGGATAGACGGCCAGAAGGGTATCTACAAACTCCCTCTCGTCGCCGGGTGCAGCGAGTAACACGTGCGGTTCGTCGGGCAGCGACAGCAGCCTGAAGATTTCCTTCCAGCGATCTTGCATCGGGATGCCTGGTATGGACTCCAATACCACGTACTACGTGCAGCGAGAGTACCCACAGGACCGGCACACGACACATCCCTCAGCGATCTCAAGTATGCTGCCGCAATCGGGGCATTCGGGATTATAGCCAATACTGGCTATATCATTTTCAGCAAGCTGCTTCGTGGCGCCATCGCCTTTTCGGCTCGCGTGCCCGTTCGACATCAGATAGTGCTCGATAGCTTTTCCGACAGCGTCGGCGCACGAAAGAGTGACCGAACCGCGGTCCCAAGACGGCATAGGACACCTGATTCCCTTCAGCTCGTCGACTATTTCCTTCGGATCGACTCCCGACTTCAGGACCAACGATATCATCCGCGCCGTAGCCTCGGATTGGGACGCAGTACAGCCACCAGACTTCCCGATAGTAGTGAACAACTCGCAGAGCCCTTCCTCATCTTCATTGATAGTGATATAAATATTGCCGCAGCCGGTCTTGAACTTCTCGGTTTTCCCCTTCGTGATCGTCGGGCGGGGACGCGGCGTGATCGAGGCGGCATGTGCCACGACCGGCTGAGCGGCCTCCGCCTTAGCGGGAACCCGGCTGCCGGTCGTGAGAACCTGAGCATCGCGAGAACCGTCGCGATACACAGTCACCCCTTTACATCCAAGCTCGTATGCGAGCATATAGACTCGCTGGATATCGTCCTCCGTCGCTTCGTTGCGGAAGTTGACGGTCTTCGAAACAGCGTTATCCGTATACTTCTGGAACTCGGCCTGCATACGGATGTGCCATTCGGGCGAAATGTCATAGGCCGTGACAAAGAGCCTTCGCACATCCTCCGGAATCTCCCTTATATCGGCGAGCGACTTATGCTCTCCGATCTCCTTCATCAGCGTCTCGGAGTAGAATCCGCGGGCGCGGGCGATCTGCTCGAAGAGCGGATGCACCTCGATCATTTCAGTGCCGTCGAGAATTCTACGAGTATACACGACCGCAAAAAGAGGCTCGATCCCTGAAGAGCAGCCCGCTATGATAGACAGCGTCCCGGTCGGGGCAATCGTAGTGACCGTAGCGTTGCGCAGGCGCGGGCCGCCCTCCGCAAATATACTCTTCTCGAAATTCGGGAAGACGCCACGCTCTCGCGCAATCTCCTGAGAGGCCTCCCCCCCCTTATCTCGGATGAACTTCATGACCCGCCCGGCAATCTCGAGGCCGGCGTCGGAATCATACGGAACGCCAAGCCGGATAAGCATATCGGCGAAGCCCATCACCCCAAGTCCAATCTTTCGATTCCCGCGCGCCATATCGCGGATTTTCTCGAGTGGATACTCATTCACATCGATAACATCATCGAGAAATCTAGCCGCGAGCCTGACCGCTCTTCCAAGTCGCTCGAAGTCGATCTGAGGATGATCGCCGTCAATCACAAATCGAGACAAGTTGAGCGAGCCGAGGTTGCACGCCTCGTACGGAATAAGGGGTTGCTCGCCACACGGATTCGTCGATTCGATCTCGCCCAGAGCGGGCGTTGGATTCGATGCATTGAGACGATCTAGAAAAACGATCCCAGGTTCGCCGGTGCTCCAGGCGCCCTCGACGATCGTCTCGAACACCTCTCGGGAGCGATGCCGATTGACGACCTTGCCGGTGCGAGGATTGACGAGATCATACTCGCCATCGTCTCGCACGGCCTCCATGAACTTCTCCGTTAGACCGACGGAGATATTGAAGTTCGTAAGCTGGCTCGTATCCCGCTTCGCCGTGATGAACTCTACAACGTCGGGATGGTCCACGCGGAGGATAGCCATATTCGCGCCGCGGCGAGTGCCCCCCTGCTTCACAGCTTCCGTAGCGGCATTGAATACCTTCATGAACGAAACCGGACCGGAGGCAATACCTCCGGTGGTCCGTACGAGATCGCCCTGCGGCCGGAGTCGGGAAAACGAGAAACCCGTGCCGCCACCAGACTGATGGATAAGAGCGGTGTCCTTTATAGTCTCGAAGATAGACTCCATCGAGTCCTCGACGGGGAGCACAAAACAGGCGGAGAGCTGCTGCAACTCCCTCCCGGCGTTCATCAGCGTCGGCGAGTTCGGCAGGAACTCCAATTGGGCCATGGAGCGATAGAACTCCCGCGCCTCGGCATCGATGTCCGCACCGGGGTCATAGCTGCGGCTTGCCTTCGCAACATCCCGTGCCACGCGCCAGAACATCTCCCAGGGTTCCTCGACAGGAAGCCCTTCCTCGTTCTTACGAAGATAACGTCTCTGCAGTACGGTGAGGGCGTTTTCGGTGACCTCTGGCAGAGGCAAATCTTGTGGCAAGCTGGACACTATGACTGGCTCCTTCTAAATGTGTGATTAGTCCTGCGAATCGAAAAGCGCTGCCTGGCGCTCCTGGTGCTTCTCACTATCATCGTCTGGTGCCGAAGCGTTCCTCACGAGCAATTCGATCTCCTTCACAAACGAATCGGTGTCGCGAAATTCCTTGTAAACAGAGGCGAACCGCACATAGGCAACGTGATCGAGAGCGCGCAGAGCCTCCATCACCCACTCCCCTATCTTGGAAGCCGGGATCTCCTCGACCAATTCGTCGCGGGCGAGTCGTTCAATCGCGTTGGCAGCATCATCGATTTGCTCGCGACTGACAGGTCGTTTCTCGCAGGCCTTGGTCATACCGACGATGATCTTATCGCGGTCGAATGCCTGACGACTGCCATCTTTCTTTACAACGAAGACGCGGATCTCAGTCGGACGCTCGTAGGTCGTAAAGCGGCGAGTGCACTCAGGGCACTCGCGGCGGCGGCGGACGACCGTGTCATCATCGCTTGTACGGGAGTCGAGCACCCGGCTATCATCGTGCTGGCAAAATGGGCATCTCATAACTGCTATACCAATATATAGCGAACCAACAATATTTACCACACTATATATAGTATGTCAATAGTCAAGAAAATGGGGGTTTTGCATCCCAAGAGTAGCACACAGATGTTTGCAAGACAAGGACGGCCGGTAGCGCAGAAGTATCTACTTCGGAGGGTACTTACCGGCGATGCTCAGGCCGAGGACAAATCTTCGCGTTGCTGCTTCGAAAGCCGCTTAATCCCCTTACATTCGGGGTAACCGGTGCATCCAAGGAAAGGCCCATATCGACCACGTCGCACAGCCATAGGCCTTCCGCATTCATCGCACGTCTCGTTTTCAGCGAGACGTTTTTCCTTCTCGGCATCCACCGGCAACGGACGAGTATTCCGGCACTTCGGGAACCCAGAGCAGGCGAGAAAACGTCCGCGTCGACCACTTCGAATCACCATCGAACTCCCGCACTTCTCGCACTTCTCGTCTGTGGGCTCCGGGGCCGGGCTCTTCGATCGCCTCTCATCCTTCGATCCCGGAGCAGGTCGAGTATGGCTGCAATCCGGATACCCGGAACATGCAAGAAAAGGCCCTCGGCGCCCCACGCGCAACACCATCGGTTTGCCGCATTCCTCGCAAACCTCATCTGTCTCCTGAGGTTTAATAGAGATATCCTCCATAACCTTCTCGGCGCGCTCCACAGAACTGGCGAACGGCTCATAGAACGTGCGTAAAGTCTCCACCCAGGCGGCGTCGCCCTCCTCGATTCGATCCAAGCGCGTTTCCATTTCGGCAGTGAACTCGACATTGATAATGTCTGGGAAGTGCTCCACGAGCTGGTCGGTCACCGCGAAACCAAGGTCCGTCGGATGGAGGCGCTTGTCCTCAATATAGACATACCCGCGATCCTGAACGGTGCTGATAATAGGAGCGTACGTGCTCGGCCGCCCAATCCCGTTCGCCTCCAGCGCCCGCACGAGGCTGGCCTCACTATAGCGTGCCGGCGGCTCCGTAAATTTCTGAAGAGCGGAAAGGATCAAGAGATCGAGCCATTGGCCTTCCTTGAGGTCTGGCACCACGACTTCCGTATCGCGAGTGGGGTATACCTTCGCGAACCCCGGGAACACAACATTGACCCCGCGCCCGCGCAAGACATAGCCCCCCGCGGCAACATCAACCACCTTGATCCGCAGTTGAAGATCGGCCATCTGACTGGCCATGAACCGCGACCATATTAGCTCGTAGAGGCGGCGCTGGCGATCGTCCAGATATGCAGCGACCTCGTCCGGCGTCCGTTCCGGATAGGTCGGACGGATCGCTTCATGAGCATCCTGTGCGCCACGCCTCGACGCATACTGACGCGGCTTTGCAAGAGCGAACTCAGAACCGTACTGCGCCTCAATCAACGTCCGAGCGGCCTTTTGCGCCTCCGATGCGACTCGAGTCGAATCGGTTCGCATATAGGTGATCAGACCGACCGGCCCCTCCCCACCGAGTTCGATGCCTTCATAGAGCTGTTGCGCAATACGCATGGTTTGGCGAGTCGAGAACCCCAGTCGATTGGCGGCATCCTGCTGAAGAGTGCTCGTCGTGAAGGGAGCAGGAGGGCGGCGAGCATTCTTCGACTCCTTCACGCGAGCAACGCGCAGCCCCGACTCCCAGATCTCCCCCGCGACAACCTGTGCTTCCGCCTGGCCCGTAATCTTCAGCTTGTGACCGTCCTTGCTGACGAGCTTGACCTGGAATCCACTGTCCAGGCCGTTGGGACTGACCAGACCGGTGACATCCCAGAACTCATCAGACACAAATGCCTGTATCTCTCGCTCTCGCTCACAAACAAGCCTTACAGCGACCGATTGAACGCGCCCCGCGCTCAGATTCCACTTGCGCATCTTGCGCTGCAACAGCGGACTGAGACTGTAACCCACAAGCCTATCGAGGATGCGACGGGCCTGCTGAGCTTCGACCCGATTCGGATCGATCTCCCGGGGGTGCTTCAGCGCCTCCATCACAGCATTCCGCGTGATCTCGTTGAATTCGATCCTTCGCGGATCCTCGATTTTCAGGGCCTTCGCAAGGTGCCACGCAATCGCTTCGCCCTCCCTGTCCGGATCGGTGGCCAGATACACAACCTCCGCTTTGGCGACAGCGGAGC
>Ga0180434_10004122_pt1 | contig 17878 bp, 10 predicted proteins | sample SS_ome_7_FD_132453 | JGI IMG/M metagenome (GOLD analysis project Ga0180434, IMG submission 132453) | Hypersaline lake sediment archaeal communities from the Salton Sea, California, USA - SS_1_D_2 metaG | ecosystem: Environmental > Aquatic > Non-marine Saline and Alkaline > Hypersaline >...
CCTGCGGGCCCTCGGTCGAAATGACATGCATTCAGCCCAGCACGCATGCCGCCCGCCGCACCGTCAGTCGTCCAGGCGATAGAGGCGCACGTCGTCGATGTCGACCATGTCGCCCGCCGCCAGGCCGTCGACCGTCACGATGAGCAGGACGCCCGCCACCTTCGTCCCCGCGACCTCGGCGGGCACGTCGCCCGCGACGGCCAGGGCGTGCCACGCACCGGCCGGCGGGCGGACTTCGGTCCGGAACCCCGTGCCCAGGTTCTTGTCCGCGGCGTCGCGCGGAATGACGCCCACGCTGACGGTCGCGCCGTCGGCGAGCGCCTTCGGGCACCGCACGAACGCGACGGCGGCGTACCGTCCCGGCGCGACGGCGACCGTCTGGTGCGGCCCGCCGCGGGCCACGCCGGTGCACCGGATGCCGGCCTGGCCGGTGCGGGCGGCCTCGGCGGCGCGGGGCATCGCGCCGACGCCGTTCTTGACCCACCGGCCCCAACCGTCGGCGTTCGCGCCGCGGCCGGCCTCGAAGGAAGGATTCTTCGCGACGCCCCCGGCCCCATCCGCGCCCTGCCCTTCGGCCAGGCGGAGCATGAGGCCGGCGTGTTCCCGGACGGACGCGGACGCCGCCTTCCCGGCAAGGTCCTCCAGGCGGCTGCGGACGGCGTCGCCGGGATGGGCCTGGACCCAGCCGAACAGGCCCCACAGGGCGGCCGTGCCCCAGCCCTCGCCGCTCAGCCACCGCCCGTGCTTCCCATCGATGGTCGATGGATGCATCAGGACGGGGTCGCGCGGGAACTCGTCGAGGGCCAGCCGGCGGCGCTTGTCGGCCATGGCGAGGGCGTCGGTCGCCCGCGCGAGCGCCGCCGCGGCCTCGGCCTCGGTCGTCGGGACGACCGCAGGCCGGACCTCCGCCAGGTACGCCATGGCCGTGGCTTCGTAATACTCGAACGCCCGGAGCAGGAGCCGGGCCCGGGCCTTCTGCCTGGGCGTGTGGGCCTTGGCGACGACGGCCTCCAGGAGGCGCCGGCTGTCGGCGATCTCCTTCTCGTCGACGGCCTCCAGGTAGTCCGGCCGCATGAACGGCAGGTACTGGCCGCGGTCCGACCACCACGCCGATTCGGGCGCCCGCCGGGTCCAGAAGTCCTCCCAGTGGGCATAGTACTCGGCCAGGAGCGGCGCGGCCTCGGGCCCGACGGCCCGGCGATACCAGTCGTCCAGGATCGCATCGACGTCCTGCGACGGGTCCCAGAGGAGCCGCGTCAGGACGTAGAGTTTGGGCCCCTCGCCCCAGTTGGCATACGCCTCGGCGTACCACGCCCGGACGCCGGCCTTGTGGCCCCACCGCACGCATTCGGCCTGCTCGTGGAAGTAGACGCGCGGCAGGCAGTACGGTGTCCCGTAGATATAATCATACCAGCCGAGCGTCGGGCAGGCGGCCGCCCACGCGCGGGTGGCGGCCCGGCCGGCCTCGCGCAGGTCCGGCTTCACCCACTTCATGCGGTCGTACGTCATGAACGGGACGATGGCCGGATGGACCTTCACACACTCCGGGGCCTGGGCCACCTCGCTGTACGCCAGGCACCCGAACCGCTTGCCGGGATGCCTGGCCAGGACCCGCTCGACCACCTGGTTGCACCAGGCGAAGTAGCGATCGGACACGTGGCGGCGGCCGAGGAAGTTCGGCGCCTCGGGGTCGAGGGCCAGGCACGCTTCGCACTCGCAGTGGCCGGACGAATCGTTCACGCCCAGCGAGAACGAGTCGGCGTCCGGGTGAGCGTCGAAGTACGCGATGATATTCGTCGCGGCCTCCTCCACCAGCCCCTTCGCCGTGAAGCACGGCTGCCAGTGGGCCTCTTCGCCGGGCGGCGGCACGAACCGCTCGCCGTTCCGGACGGGGAAGAACTCGGGGTGCGCCGTCGCATACGTCTTGGGCGGCACGACGCGATGGAGATTGTGATGGAACTGGAGACGGCCGTGCAGGCGGTTCCGCCGGCCCCACTCCGTCATCGCCGGACCGCGCAGGCCGCTCAGTTGCCGGCTGAAGAACGCCGGCTCGACGCGGACGGTCCGGCCCGGCTCCAGCGGCGCCGCCAGCGAGTCGCGGCGCGGCACGTCGGCGCCGTCCTTGCCCGGCATAAGCCAGCGGACACCGACGAAGCGCTCCAGGAATTCACATACGCCGAACTCGGTGCCCCACGGCGTGGGACCGACGATGACGACGCATTGGCCGTCGGCGTGGATGAGGAAACCGTCGCCGTCGAGGCGGTCCAGGTCGGCCTTCAGGCGCCCGGCGAGGGACGTGGGCCCGACGTGGATCCGGTTCAGCCCCTCGGCATCTTCGGCGTGCCCCTCGTCGAAAACGGCCAGGTCGGCCCCGGTGGCCTCGTTGACGTAGCGCCGCAGCAGGCCGGCCGCCGTACGGGTCTGGGCGTCGGCGTCGGCGGGGATGATGACCTCGGCCCGCGGCCGTCCGGCCTTCACGAGCGCTATCTGGCCCGCATCGACCGTGGTCGCGGCCGCGAGAAGCAGGGCGCCGGCAAGCAGCACCGGCCGGACGCTGTTCGGCATGAGAGTCCCCCACGGCTTCGCCGCGCGGCGGATCTCTCGACCCGCCGCCCAGCGCTCGCGTCTAGCGGCGTCGGATGACGGCTGCGCCGTCGCGTCTACTTCGCCGGCTCCGGTTGGCGGTGCGGATACGCCGCGTCCAGAAAGCCCTTAAGCGCCTCGGCGCCTTCGCTGGTGTCGCCCACCTGGATGGCCAGGCCGACCATCTCGTGGGCGGCGCCCGTCTCGTCGAGCATGGCGTGCAGCGCGGCCAGCATGAAGGCGGCGTCCTTGGCGTTGACGGCGTTCTGCTCGCGCCGCCGGTACACGAGGACCAGCCGCTGGAGCGTGGCACGGACCCCGTCGTCGCGCGGCGTGTAGGCCACGGCTGCCGGATCGATGCGCAGCGCCCGCCGCATGTTCCAGGCACCTCGGCTCAGTTCGCCGAGCATCGCCAGCGAGACGGCGCTGCCGATCTGCGGCACGCCGGCCCCGCGGTACACCTGGGCGAGGCGGCTGAAGTAGGTGAGCGCGTCGGTGGCGTTGCCCTGGCGGACCAGGGCCCAGCCTTCGTCGCTCACCGCCGCCCCGTGGTCGGCCAGGGGGCCTTCGACGGGGTCGGGCAAGTCCGGCCAGACGGGGGCCGGCGGGTACGGCTCGACGTACGGCTGCTCGACGTATGTCTGCGGCTGCGGATAGACGTAGGCATAATCGTCGTAGGTTCGATAGTAGATACCGGGGCCCACGATGATCGTGCTGCCCGTCCGCGGGCGGACGTAGCGGCGATACACCGGGTACCGGTGCTCGAGGCCGTGGCGGAAGATCTTGTCGTGGTAGCCGTCGCGGTCGCGATGGTCGCGGTCGCGATGGTCGCCGTCGCGGTGGTCCCGGTCGAAGTCGCGGTCGCCGTCGTGGCGTCGGAAGATCAGGCCGCCGCTGGGCGGGCGCGACCGGACGTCACCGCTGCGCAGGCGGTCGCGAAGTTCGTCGGCCGCCCGCCGCTGCAGGTACAGTTGGCCCACGTGGCCGCGGTAGGACCCGGGCCGGTCGCGCACGTCGGGCCCCTCGCCGTGACGGACGCTGACCTGCGGACGGACGCCGAAACGCTGCGTCGCCCCGGTCCGCTGCCGCTGGAGGTGCAGCGACCGGATATCGCGGTGGACCGCGGCCGGGTTGGTCGAACGGATGCCGGTCCGCCCGGTCGAGCGGATGCCGCTGCGGATGCTTGTGCCGCCGCGTCGGACCGCCGCCGCCGGTCCGTCGCGACCGGAGGCCGAGACCGCCAGAGCGGCAACAAGGCCGAGAACCAGCAGGCCGATGCCGGCCGGCCGGAACCAGGAGTGTTTCGATTGGGTCAGGCGTTGGAGGGACATCGTCAACCCTCCTTCCTTTTCAACGGATGTCGTCTTGCGAGGCGTCGCGCGGCGCCCCGGAACTCCTTTCCTCTTGTGTATTATATACGACGGGAAACGAAAGGGCAAGTTCATTGTGGCCCGCGGGCGCGCAGGGGACGAGGGTGGCACGGCCGCGGCGCAGCCGCGAAGTCACGTAGGCCGGGACGAAGTCCCGGCGATCTGATGTTGCCGGGGACGGCGGCGGGCGGCCTCCCCCCCGCGCGGCGGCCAGGACCGGCCACCGCGCTGCGTCCGCTCGCGACGTTGACAAAGGCCCTACGCCTCGCCGAGGGTCTTGAGGAGCGCCTTCCCGGCGAACTCGATGAACATGCCCAGCGGCGCCGTCTTGGCGCGCTTGCTCGCAAGGACCGCCCGCACGTCGGCGGCGGCGGGACGGGCGGCCTCGCCCATCAGTTCCAGCGTCCGGACCGCGCGCAGGACCACGTTCTGGTCGGAGTTCTTCAGTTCCTTCCGCAGCGCCTCGACGGCCTTGGCCGGCTCGCCGAGCGCCGCCAGGGCGCCGGCGGCCTCGATCCGGACGGGCGGCGACGGGTCCGTCAGGGCCCCCTCGATGTTCACCATGACGCGGGTCGGCTTGGCCTCGTCGCCCAGGCACCGCAGGCCGATGACGGCCCAGAACCGGACGGCCGCGTCGGCGTCGTTCATGCACAGGCCCAGGTCGCTGCGCCGTGCCGGGCCCCGGCCCACGAGGTCGGCCGCCTCAAGAATCTTTGCAAGCGGATATTTCGCATCGTCCCTGGCCATCTCGTACGGCGTGGTGCCCTTGGAGCGCTCCCAGATTTCCCATTCCGGCAGGAACCCCAGGTCGCGGCTCGAAAGGACCCACCGCCCGTGCTCGGCCCGCAGGCGCGCGAGGGCGTCGGCGTGCTTCGCATCGTCGACCAGGTTCGTCAGGTTCAGCGGGTCGACCCGGCAGTCGTAGAGTTCCTCGGGCGGCTTGATGGGCCCGGCGTAATGGAGTTGGGGCGGCGTGAGGCGGCCCTCGGCGGCCACGCGCGAAATCTCGGGCCGGATCTCCCCCTGCCCCGGCCACGCGCTCGGCTGGTGGTACGAGAGGTGCGGCATGTAGTTGCGGATGTACAGGTACCGCTCGTCGCGGACCGAGCGGCACACGTCGTACGCCTCGTCCACGCGGTCGCGGTGCCCGTAGACGTACTTCCGCCGCGGGGCCGCCGCCGCGCCCAGGAACGGCACGCCCTGCGTGTAGGCCGGGATGCCCAAGCCCACCATGCTGAGCATCGAGGCCGGGAAGTCCACGAAACTCACGAGCCGGTCAACCGTCTTGCCCGACCCCGCGGGCGCCAGGTGCCGGTACTTCTTCGGGAACCGCACCAGGATCGGCACGAGCAGACCCGTCTCGAGCACCGCCCGCTTGTGCCGCGGCATGCCGTTGCCGTGGTCGCCGTAGAAGACGACGACGGTGTCGTCGGCCAGGCCGTCTTCCTCGAGCTGGTCGAGCAGGCGGCCCACCTGGTGGTCGAGCACCGTGACGCAGTCGTAGAACCGGGCGACGGTGCGGCGGATGACGGGCGTGTCCGGGTAATACGGCGGCACGGGCGCCTGGGCCGGGTCGTGAATCTCGTCGGCCGAAAGTTGCGACTGGACCTCCTTCTTGAACTGCTCGTACGGCATGACCATGGTCCGCGACTGGTGGCTGACCATGTGGTTGAAGACGGCGAAGAACGGCTGGCCGGGCTTGCGGCCGCGCCAATGGGCCTTGGCCGAGCACGCGTCCCACGATTCCTTGATGAGGCGCGGCTCGTCGACGGTGTTGTAATCGGTCTTGACGTTGTTGGTGCAGTAGTAGCCGGCCTGTCGCAGGAAGGAGGGCCATCCGTGGATGACATCGGGGATCGGCAGCGCCGACCGAAGGGCCATCGTGCCCAGCGTCGAGGCGAACACGCCCGTAATCAGGCACGAGCGGGCGGGCGAGCAGATGGGGGCGCTGGCGAACGCCCGCGTGTACCGGACGCCCTCGGCCGCCAGACGGTCGAGCCGCGGCGTGGTGGCGTACGCGTCGCCGTAGCAGCCGAGCGCGGGGCTCAGGTCCTCGGCGGTAATCCAGAGGATGTTCGGCATGCCCGCGCCGCCGGCGGACGCAACCTTGCCGGCCTGGGCGGACGGTGTGGTCCGGCCGGCCTGCCCGGCCGAAGTGGCACCGCCACACCCGGCACCGCCGCCCGCCAGCCAGGCGCCGACGCCGGCGGCCCCCGCGGCCCCGGCGGCTTTCAGGAAGGCGCGGCGAGTGGAGGAATACGAGGCGCTTTGCATGGTGATGCTCCTTCGCGTGGAACCCCCCGAGTAAACCACGAGCGGCCCGCCGTCGCAACGTAAACCTTGAACGCGCGGCGCAGGCTCGGTCCGCGGCACAGCCTTGCATGCCGAGGGGCGGGGCCGTACCATCGCCCGTACCGCCCAGCGCCCGCAGGAAAGGACCCGCCCATGCCGCTGACCCGCCGCTCATTTCTCCGTCGGACGGCCGGCGCCGCGTCGCTCGCCGCCGGTGCCGCCGGCGCCGCCTGGACCGCCGCGTCGACCGGCTGCGCGCCGGCCGATACGCGCCGCGCCGGAGCGCACTCCGCCCCCGCCCTGCCGACCGACGTCCGCATCGTTCGCATCGAGGCGGCCGTCCTCCGCGGCGACCGCGGACGCGTCGTCGGACGCAACGCCCGCAAGGGCGTCCACGGCCAATACGCGACCGACCCGGTCGTCCGGCTGACCACCGACACCGGCCAAACGGGCTGGGGCTGGTCGCGGGCCAGGCGGAAGGATGCCGCCGTGCAGGCACTCCTCGGCACGCGGCTGGCGGACGCCTTCGACCCGGCTGCCGGGACGCGCGAGGCGCTGCTGGCGCTGGACTTCCCGCTGTGGGACCTGGCGGGCCGGGTCCTCGGCCGACCGGTTTACGCGCTGCTGGGCGCCGCCGGGCCGCATCCCGTGCCCGTCTACGACGGGTCGATCTATTTCGATGACCTTGATCCCGAAACGGGCAAAGACCGCGGCCTGGGGCCGGTGCTGGACGCCGTGGCGAAGGGCCTGGCGCGGGGCCACACCGCGTTCAAGGTCAAGGTCGGACGAGGCAACAAGTGGATGGAGAAGGAGGCGGGCTTCGCGCGCGACGTGGCGGTGCTCGAGGCCGTCCGCCGGCGCATCGGTCCCGACGGCGTGCTCCTCATGGACGCCAACGACGGGTACACACCCGAGGGGGCGCGGGCCCTGGCGCATCGCGTCCGCGGCCTGAACGTCGGCTGGTTCGAGGAACCGTTCCCCGAAACGGTGGCGGACTGCGCCGCCTTCCGGGCGTGGCTCCGCGACGGCGGCTTCGGCACGCTGTTGGCCGACGGCGAGGGCGTGGGCCCCGCGCGCGAGCCGGCGTTTACCGAGATCGTCCGGGCGGGCGGCGTCGACGTGGTCCAGTTCGACCTGCGCGGCTGGACGCTGACCCGGTGGCGGGCGTACGTGCCGGTGCTGGCGGAGACGAAGACGCGGTCCGCCCCGCACAACTGGGGGTCGCACCTGTCGGGGTTCTACATTGCCCAGTTCGCGCGGGGATGCGGGCACTTCGCGCGCGGCGAGGTGGACCCGATGGTCATGCCGGCGGTCGTCTCGGAGGGGTACCGCGTCGCCGACGGGCACATGAGGGTGCCCGACACGCCGGGCTTCGGCCTGGACCTGGACGCCGACCGCTTCGCGGCGGCCGTCCGCGGCGGCGGCTGGGTCATGGAAGGCTGACCCGCTGCGCGGCCCGCGTCGGGAGCCACGTGCCGGCGACGCCGAGGGGCGCCGCTGCCGCCGGAAGCAGCGGGTGCCCGGCTACGTGCCCTCGACCCGCCTCGGACTGGCGCGATGCATGACCTCCTCGCGGCGGTTCCACACGTCGACCAGGCCGAGGCGGCGGACCGTGTCCTGCCACGAGACGCACGGGTCGCCGACGTCGGCCAGGCGCCGGCGCAGGCGGGCCTCCAGGCGGTCGCGCACGGCCTTATGGCTCGGGGCGTCGATGAGGTTGCGGAGTTGGTGCGGATCCGCCTGGTTGTCGTAGAGCATCCATCCCCGGCCGTCCCACCACCGCGCGTACGTATAGCGAGGCGTGCGGAGGCCCCGCCACTCGCGGACATTCTGGGCCTGCCCCTGGTCCACCACGATGGGGACCGCGAGGAGAACGTCGTCGGCCCCCGCCTCGGAGGCGCCGAGGACCGCGGCCGACAGGTCCGTCCCCGGGAGGGCGGTCGGCGCCTCGACGCCCGCCAGGGCCAGCAGCGTCGGAACGAAGTCGACCGTGCCGGCCAGGGCGGCGGTGGTGCGGCCGGCGGGAACCCGCTCGGGCCAGCGGACGATGAGTGGAATGCGGATCGCCTCCTCCCACGGCTGCTCTTTCTTGTGCATACCGTGCGAGCCCAGCATGTCGCCGTGGTCCGACGAGTAGACGACGATGGTGCGTCGGTCGTCGCCGGTCTCGGCGAGGGCGTCGAGCAGGCGTTTCATCTGGGCGTCGATGGCGGTGACGTGGGCGTAGTAGCCGGCCAGGTCGGCGCGGTCGTCCGAGCGGCCGAGGCGCTTGAACGGCGCGGGCGGCTCGGCCTGCACGTTCGGACGAAGGGTCAGCGCGGCCGCGTCGTACATCGCCTTGAACTCGTCCGGCACCTGGTGGTACGGGGCGTGCGGCGGTCCCCACGAGAGGAACAGGCACCACGGCCGCGGGTCGGGGCGACGCAGAAACTCCAGCGCCAGGTCGGTCTGCCCGATCGGCTCGTAACCCTTCAGGGGGACGGGCGTCGGGTCGTCGCGGAACAGGCGGGCGTTCATGTAGGCGTGCGAACAGTTGAAGGCCGCCCAGAAGTCGTCGAACCCCTGCCGCCGCGGGCCCGGCGGGGTGAAGCGGTTGCGCGGCACACCGTCCAGGTGCCACTTGCCGATGTAGCCGGTCCGGTAGCCGGCCTTCCGGAGGATGTCGGCGATCGTCACCTGGTCCTCGGGCAGCGGCACATCGTTGACGGTGGCCAGGTGCTGGTGGGCGTAGAGGCCCGTCAGGATCGTGCCGCGCGTCGGTGTGCAGACCGGCGTGTTCGAGTAGCAGCGGTCGAAGCGGACGCCCTCGGCGGCCAGGCGGTCGAGGGTGGGCGAGCGGACCTCGCGGTTGCCGGCGCATCCCAGGTCCATGCCGCGGTGCTGGTCGGAGAAGACGAACAGGATGTTCGGCGGACGGTCGGGCGAGCCGGGGCGGGCGGCCTGGGTGCATCCTGCGGCCAGGGCGCCGCCGACGGCGGCACCGACCGAGGCCTGAAGGAAGGCGCGGCGGCTGGACAGCGCGGGCGGGAGGTGGCGGGTCATTGATTCTCCTCTTACAAATGCGGCGCGGCGGCGGCCGTCGGCTACGGAGGGGATGTTTCGCCCTCCTTGTTGGGTTCGGGTTTCAGGATTGACGCGAGCCACGGGCCGTAATGGTTAATGAGGCTCTGCGTGCGGAAGACATCTTCGCGGACCTTGATATCGCCCTGGAGGACGTATGCCGACCCTGCCGTGCCGCGCACCGGCTCCATCGTCATCCGGAAATCGAAGTGCACATGCGTCTTGGAGTCGCCGAAATCGAGATCGACCTGACCGGCCGTGGCCAGCCAGACGTAGTCCTTTCCCTCCTGGCGGACCCAGCGGTAGGCGGGGATGCGGTCCTCGGCCAGCCAGCCGTACCGCCCGCGCTCGGGCAGTTCCAGGATGACGTACTCGAAATCGGGGTCCGCGGTGCCGATGGGAGCGGCCGTCCGGCGGAACAGGACGATCTGGATCCTGTCGTCGCGGGCGAGTTGGAAGGTGGCGGTGTCGTAGCGGACGGCGTCGTCGGGCCCGCCGGCGAGGTACCGGATGCGCGCCTCCGGCCCGCCGCAGCCGGCGGCGAGGGCGGCGGCGAGAGCGATGGCGATGACGGCGAGGGCGGCGGGGCGGATGGATCGAGGCATGGTTCGAACGTCCTCCTGGTATTCAACACGCCACGCGGGCCATGGATACGCGCCGGGCAAGCCCGGCGGCTAAATGCTGCACGCTCCCGACCGCTTCACTTCGTCTGAGCCTGTTTGGCAAAGGCCGTCAGGCGGGCGACCACGTCGGGATGTTTGGCCGCCACGTCGGTCGTTTCGCCGAGGTCGGCCTGGAGGTCGTACAGTTCGCGCCGCTCGCCGGCCTTCTTGCCGATATTGAGCCAGACGGCCTTCCACCGGCCGGCCCGGACGGCCATCTTTCCGCCGCGTTCGGCGAATTTCCAGTAGAGGTATTCGTGCTCGCGCTGCGGCTTACCCAGGAGCGCGGGCAGGTACGAGATACCGTCGACGGCCTTCGGCGGGGCGATGCCGGCCGCCTCGCACGCCGTCGGCAGAAAGTCGTAGAAGATGGAGATATGATCGGTGGTGCGTCCGGGGGCGATGCGTCCGGGCCACCAGGCGATCGTCGGCACGCGGATGCCGCCCTCGTACAGGTCGCGCTTGATGCCCCGCAGCGGGCCGTTCGAGTCGAAGAACGCCGGATCGTGGCCGCCCTCCTTGTGGGGCCCGTTATCGGAGGAGAAGAGGACGAGCGTGTCGCGGTCCAGGCCGTGCTGCTTCAGGCGGTCGATGAGGCGGCCGACGTCGCGGTCCAGCCGCCACACCATGGAGGCGAAGTTCTTCTCCTGCTCGGGCCAGTCCTGGCCGGCGAACGGGCCCTGGTCGGGCACCTCCATGCCGCGATTGCCGGCCTGGTTGTTCGCGTGCGGGATCGTGTACGGCAGATAGAGGAAGAACGGGCGGTCCTTGCTTCGGTCGATGAAGGCCAGGGCCTCTTCGGTGAAGAGGTCGTGGCTGTATTGTTTCCGCTCGGTAGCCACACCCATGCCGTTGGCATTTTCGTTCGGGACGACGTTCGCCAGCTGCACGCGCTCGCCGTTGCGCCACAGGAACGTGGTCCAATAGTTGTGGGCGTGGCCCTGGTGGGCGTAGCCGAAGAAGGTGTCGAACCCCTGCTTCCACGGGGCGCCGGTGGTATCGTGGTCGCCCAGGCCCCACTTGCCGATGCAGGCGGTGGCGTAGCCGGCGGTCTTGAGGAGTTTGGCGACGGTCACGCGGTCGGGCTCGAGGCGCTGGCCCTGCCCGACCGTGGGGGCGTGGCCGATGTGCAGGCCCGTCATCAGCGTGAACCGCGACGGGGCGCACACGGTCGAGCCGGCGTAATGCTGTGTGAAGCGGACGCCCTCGGCGGCCAGGCGGTCGAGGCTGGGCGTCTTCAGCCGCTTCTGGCCGTAGCAGCCGAGGTCGCCGTAGCCGAGGTCGTCGGCCAGGATGAAGACGATGTTCGGCTTGCGCCCGGACGTGGCGCCGGCGCGCGCGACGGTCGACGCTCCGGCAGGCGCTCCGGTCGACGTGCCGGCAATGGCGCCGGCCGCCAACCCGGCCGCGGCTCCGGCGGCGGTACGGAGGAAGTGTCGGCGTTTCATGCGGCAGACTCCTGATTGGGACGCATTTCAGCCGTCCACTATAGCCGCGCCAGCGCCGGCCGCAACCTTTCGCCGAGGATTAGCGCCCCGCACGTTGCCCGCTGAACACGGGCGCGGTATGCTCGGGCAAGGTGGGAAGGCCGGGCAAGAAGGTGCAGGCCCGGCCTCTATCCGGCCGATATCCCCCGAAGGAAGTGCCGGTCGGCCCACGCACCGGCCCGGCAGCGTCGGCAGGGAGCCTGATCCATGTGCGGCATCGTCGGATACCTCGGAACGAAGCAGGCGTACCCGATTCTCCTCGAGGGCCTGAAGCGGCTGGAGTACCGCGGGTACGATTCGGCGGGCGTGGCCCTTCAGCAGGACCACGACGGGCACCTGACGGTGGTCAAGTCGCAGGGCCGCATCGCCCGGCTCGAGGAACGCATGCAGACGTGCGACGCCCACGGCACGCTGGGCATCGCCCACACGCGCTGGGCTACCCACGGTGCCCCGACCGACGTCAATGCCCACCCGCACACCGACACCTCGGGCAAACTGGCCGTCGTGCACAACGGCATCGTGGAGAACTGGTCGGCGCTGCGGCAACTGCTGGAGTCGGAGGGCGTGGAATTCGCAAGCGACACCGACACCGAGGTCCTGGCGCACCTCTTCGCCCGCCACTACGAGGGCAACCTGGAGAAGGCCGTCCAGCGCGGCCTGGCCGAGGTCCGGGGCGCCTACGGCATCGCGGTCATCCACGCCGACGAGCCCGACATCCTGGTGGCCGCCCGGAACGGCTCGCCGCTGATCATCGGCGTGGGCGAGGACGAGTACATCGTGGCCAGCGACGCCGCCGCCATCATCGAGCACACCACGAACGTCATTTACCTGGACGACGGCGAGATGGCCACGGTCCGCCGCGGCGGCCTGGTGACCGCGACGGTCGATGCCATCCCCACGCACAAGCAGGTCCAGCAGGTGGAGTGGAGCCTAGAGCAGATCGAGAAGAAGGGCTACCCGCACTTCATGCTGAAGGAGATCATGGAGCAGCCGGAGAGCCTGGCCGACACGATGCGCGGCCGGTTGGAGGCCGAGACCGGCGAGGTGGTCCTGGGCGGCATCCGCGACGTCGCCAAACCGCTGGCCCACGCCCGGCGGGTCATCCTGACGGCCTGCGGGACGGCGTGGCACGCCGGCCTGGTGGGCGAGTTCCTGTTCGAGGACCTGGCGCGCATTCCCACCGAGGTCGAGTATGCCAGCGAGTTCCGGTACCGCAACCCCATCATCGACGAAGGCACCGTGGTCATCGCCATCAGCCAGAGCGGCGAGACGGCCGACACCCTGGCGGCCATCCGCGAGGCCCGGCTCAAGGGGGCCTTGGCGCTGGGCGTGGTGAACGTGGTCGGCTCGACCATCGCCCGCGAGACCGACGCCGGCGTGTACCTGCACTGCGGTCCGGAGATCGGCGTGGCCAGCACGAAGGCGTTCACCGGCCAACTGGTGGTGCTGACGATGATCGCCATGTTCATGGGCCGGCGCCGGCACCTGGCCCCCTACCAGGCGCGGGAACTCATCACGGGCCTCCAGGCCATGCCGGAGCACGTCCGGACCGTCCTGGGGCTGGACAAGCCGATCCAGACCGTGGCCGAGGCGTACAAGAACTGCCCCAACTGGCTGTACCTGGGCCGCGGGTACAACTACCCGGTGGCGCTGGAGGGGGCGCTGAAGTTAAAGGAAATCAGTTATGTCCATGCCGAGGGGCTGCCGGCGGCCGAGATGAAGCACGGGCCCATCGCGCTGATTACCGAGGAGATGCCCGTGGTGTTCCTGGCCAACCGCGGCCTCCAGTACGAGAAGGTCCTGTCGAACATGGAGGAAGTGCGGAGCCGCGGCGGGCAGGTCATCGCGGTGGCCTCGGAGGGCGACCAGGAAATCCGCCGCCTCGCCCAACACGTCCTGTACGTGCCCGACGTGCCCGAGCCGTTCCAGCCGATCGTCAACGTCGTCCCGCTGCAACTGCTGGCCTACCACGTGGCGGTGCTGAGGGGCTGCGCCGTCGACAAGCCGCGGAACCTGGCCAAGAGCGTGACGGTGGAGTGAGCCCGCCGGGCGGCCGGCAGGTCACCCCATAGGACCGGGTCTCCCTTATTTCGCGAGCGACGGCCCCCACCCCCCGGCTTGTCGGACGGCACCCTGGGCGATTCTCCCACCCCTCAATGGGCAAATCCACCAGGCCTGAAACCGTACCTTCTGGCACGGCACGACATGCTGAATGGGTGTAGAGTAGGTCATCGGTGATTGTGAAGGGCCACGCCTTGGTACGCAGGGACGGGGCGTGGGGCCGAGAGGACGCCCGGTCGGGCGTCCGTCGCGTGGAACAGCGTCTTCGGAAAAGGATCATGTGCTGGAAACGGGGGTGTGCAATGGGTGCGAGGAACGCGCTTGTAGGTGCCGTGGTGGCGTTGGCGGTCTGGGCCTGGGCAGCGGAGGCGTCTCTGGCCACGACGGTGGAGTTTTACACCGGAGTTGACCTGTGGCTGTCTTCGTCGAATGCAGCCGACACGGGGAACTCCAACCTGGGATGGGGACGATCCATCGGGGCCAATGCCCGCAACTACGACGCCCTGATCAAGTTCACGGACATGTTCGGCGACGGGGCCGACCAGATTCCCCTCGGGAGCACCATCAGCAGCGCCGACCTCTACATGTGGGTCTACGGCGACAACGGGCTGACAAGTTCCATCTACGAGATGACATTCGATTGGAACGCTTCGTCAACGTGGCTCAGTATCGGCAGCGCGGGAGGCATCGTCCCAGGTGTCAACACCGTGCCCGACCCGGAACTGTCGTGGACCGGAGCCGTCTCCGGATGGCATCAGACCTCCTTTGACCTGACACCGTCGGTCCAGGACTGGTCCGACGGGGCCGCCAATTACGGGTGGGGGTTCACGCGTCCGCGGTCGGGCGCGGTGACAGGCATTTCCTTCGACTATTCCACACCTTCTTATCGGCCCTATCTGGTGGTGGAGTTTACGCCCGCACAGGATCCGCCGGCGCCTGTCCCGGAGCCGGTGACGGCCTGCGGCCTGCTGCTGGGCGCGGGCTCGCTGGCAACGTACCTCCGCCGGCGGCGCCGGTAGGCGGGGCACGACGCGGGCTCGCGGCGGCGTGAGGCCGGCCGTGAGCCCGCCGCGGTGCGTGCCGCGCACGAGAGAGATGACCCGCCGCTCCCGCGGCGGGCCCGAAAGGCGTGATCGGCCTCACCCTGCCTGGATCTTCTCGACCAGGTCGGCGTCGATGTCGACGTTCGAGTGGACTTTCTGCACGTCGTCGTGGTCGTCCAGTTCCTCCAAGAGCGCCAGCGTCTTGCGGGCGTCGTCCTCGCCGAGCGAGACGTAGGTCTGCGGCACCTGGGCCACCTCGGCGCCTTCGACGGGCACGCCGGCCGCCTCGAGGGCCTCGCGGACGGCGGCCAGGGCGTCGGGCGGCGTGGTGATCTCGAAGCCGGTGTCGGTCAGGTTAAGGTCTTCGGCGCCGGCGGCGAGGGCGGCGTCCATGAGAGTCTCTTCGTCCTGACCGGCGGGCCCGGAGACCAGCCCTTTCTGGGAGAACATCCAGGCGACGCATCCGGGTTTGCCCATGTTGCCGCCGTGGCGGTCGAAGATCTTGGAGACCTCGCCGCTGGTGCGGTTGGCGTTGTCGGTCATGGCCTCGACGAGGACGGCGACGCCGCCGGGCCCGTATCCCTCGTAGACGATTTCCTCGATGCGTGTGCCGTCGTCCAGTTCGCCGGTGCCGCGCTTGACGGCCCGGTCGATGTTGGCGTTGGGCATGTTGACGGCTTTGGCGTCGTCGATGGCGTAGCGGAGGCGGAGGTTCATGGAGGGGTCGCCTCCGCCGTGCCTGGCGGCGACGATGATGGCCTTGGCGCACTTCGAGAACATCTTGCCGCGCTTCGCGTCGGCGGCGCCTTTCTTGCGCTTGATGGTGGACCAGTGGGAGTGTCCGGACATCGGCTCCTCCTACTCCTTGGCTCGCGAGGCGTTGCCGGGTGGGGCGGCAGCGCCGGGGACGGGCGCGACATCCGGCTTGCCGCCGGACTCCAGTTGCCGCAACTTCGCCTCGACGCGCTGAAGGTCGTCTGCCCGATCGTCCTTGGGGTGCTTCTTGAGCAGTTCGGAAGCGGTCTTCCAGGCGCGTCCGGCCTCGTCACGGCGGTTGGCCCGCCAGTACGTGTCGCCCAGGTGGTCCCAGAGGACGGCGTCGAGGCCGGGGTCGAGGCGGGTGGCTTCCTCGAGCAGGCCGAGGGCATCCTGGAAGCGGCCCTGCTTGTACAGGACCCAGCCGAGGCTGTCGAGGTAGGAGGGGCGTTTCGGGTCGGCCTTCAGGGCCTGGCGGACGAGGGTCTCGGCCTTGTCGAGGTGGATGCCGCGGTCGGCCCACAGGTACCCCAGGTCGTTGGCGGAAGGGGCGTGGTCGGGGTTGGCCTGAAGGATGCTCTGGAGTTCGCGCTCGGCGGCCGGGAAGTCGCCCATCTCGTTGTAGAAGCCCGAGAGCAGGTACCGCCACTCGATGTTCTCGGGTTGGGCGGCCAGGAGGGCCCGCAACTCGTCGGCGGCAGCCTGGAACTCCTTCTTGCCGGCCAGGGCGTACGCCAGCAGGACCCGCATCGACGTGTTGTCGGGCGCCTGCTTGAGGATGCGGCGGACCAGGTCGATCGTCTCGTCGTACTTGTCCTGGCGGAAGCGGACCTCGGCCATGACGGCCAGAGGGGCGATGGACTGCGGGTCCAGGTTCTGCGCCCGCGAAGCCTCCTCGTACGCCTCGGCCAGTTTGTCCTGAGCCAGGAGCACGCCGCCCAGTTGGATGCGGGCCCGGAAATCCTTCGGATACTGGACGAGGAGGTCGCGGAGTTCCTTCTCGGCCTCGTTGAACCGGTCCTGTCGGGCCAGCGCCGCCGCCAGCAGGTAGACGGTGGTCGCGTCGGACGGGGCGCCCTGGCGGGCCCGGCGGTACTCCTTGACGGCCTCGTGCGGGCGGTCCAGTTCCTCCAGCAGCATGCCCATCTTGCGGCGGAATATGGGCAGATCGAGGCCCGCCGTCACCGCCTGCCGGTACACGTCCAGGGCATCGGCGTACCGCTGATCCTGGATGAGCAGGTCGCCCTTGCGGGAGTAGGCGAGGCCAGCCTTGGGCTGCCGCGCCAGGGCCTTGTCGTACAGCGAAAGGGCGTCGGCGGGACGGTCGGCGGCCTCGGCCAGCATGCCCACCAGGACAAACGGGCCGTAGTGCGAGACGTCGCCCTCGGTCAGCCGCTGGGCCCGGAGGTACGCGGCGGTCTTATCGGGCATGGCATCGATGATCTTGGCCGCCTTGACGAGGACCGCCGTGTTGATGCTCTCGTCCACGAGGGTGCCGGCCAGGGCGCCGAGGGCATCGACGGGCCGGCCGGCCTCCACGTGGATGTCGGCCAGTTTGAGGGCGGCGGCCACGTCGACCGCGCCGCTGCCTGGACGGACCAGGTCGCGGTAGAGACGGGCGGCCTCTTCCTTTCGGCCGGCGGCTTCGAGGGTCTCGGCCAACTGCAGGGCCAGCGCCCGGTTGCGCGGATTATCCTCGTGATACCGCTGGAGGTCCGGGATGACGCTCTGAGGGTCGCCTTCGGCCCGGGCGATCTCGGCCAGGCGGCGGTAGCCGGCGTCGCCTTCGGGATTGGCATCGATGAGTTGGCGGACCCAGCGTCGGGCGGCCGGGAGGTCGTCGGCCTTCAGGGCCGCCTCGGTCATCAGGTCCAGCAGGTCGGTGTTGGTGGGCCGTTCCTGGAGGGCCGGCTGGAGGACCTCGACGGCCCGGCCGGGTTCGTTCTGCTCCAGCAGGAGGCGCGCGAGCCGTTCCCGCAACTGCAACTGGCTGCGGTAGAGCAGGAAGAGTTCCGGGTACCGGCGGAAGAAACTCTGCGGGTCGGCCAGGTAATCGAGCAACGAGGCGTAGGCGTCGGCCGCCGCCTTGACGTCACCCTGATTCTCCGCGGCTCGGGCCAGGTGATACAGGCCGAGCATGTGATACGGCGACCCGGCCTCGGCCGACCGGGTGAGCCGGCCGAAGAGGTCGGCGGCCAGGGCGAGGTTGCCGCGGGCGGCGGCGATCCGGCCGCGGAAATACAGGGCTGACCCGTCCTTCGGCTCCAACTCCAGGGCCTTGTCGAGCGAGGCCACGGCGTCGGTGACTTTGCCGGCGTCGTACTGGGCCAGGCCAAGGTTGATCCACACGTGGGCGACGTTCGGGGCCAGGTGGGCGGCCTGGCGGAGTTCCTCCGTCGCCAGGACCGTTTCCTGGTCGGTCATCAGCAGCCGGCCTCGCATGTAGTGGCGCAGCGCCTGTTCGATGGGGTCGGCTCCCGGTGTTTCGAGCGGTGCGGGTTCCGGCAGACACGGCTGCGGCTGGGGATCGGCGGCCGCCAGGGCCGAGGCGGGCATCGGCGCCG
>Ga0180434_10004123_pt1 | contig 17877 bp, 19 predicted proteins | sample SS_ome_7_FD_132453 | JGI IMG/M metagenome (GOLD analysis project Ga0180434, IMG submission 132453) | Hypersaline lake sediment archaeal communities from the Salton Sea, California, USA - SS_1_D_2 metaG | ecosystem: Environmental > Aquatic > Non-marine Saline and Alkaline > Hypersaline >...
AACTCTGTGGTCACACAACGTTATCGCCAAGAAATGGATAAGGGTAAGACTTGATATAATGTTTCTGCACCTGGGCTGTGCCCTCTAAAGGGTACCGGTGATTCGGTCTACCGCTTCTTGGGGAAGAAGTTAAAGACTGACTCTTCCCCCTTTACGCGCAGCGTCCTTGGTCATTGGGACTTGGGCATTGGTCATTCGGCCTTGCCGCTTACGCGACCGGCTCGAATCCCCAATCCGCATTCCGCAATCCGAAATCGGTTAGCGCTTCCACGGCAGCGGGTTCGGGCGGGGCGGTTCGGTCAGCGGCACGCCGAGGCCCTCCAAATCGGGCGGCGGCGGAGGCGACCGGCCGGGCTGGACGACGATGGCCGGGGCCTTATAGTAATCGCGCTCTTTGGCAGGCGGCGCGAGGTCGGCCCCGCCGGCGATGTACCCCTGCTTCGAGGCGTCGAGGCGAATCTCCGTGGCGCGGCGCACCAGGTCGAACCCGGCGGAGAGTTCCGCCCGGTACGTGCCATCGGACTGCGTCACCGCGTAGGACGTAAGGTGCTGGGCGCCGGCCGGTCCCGCGATGGTCGCCCGCAGCCGCACGCGGACGTCCGCCACGCCCTGCCCCGTGTCGGCATCGACGACCCGACCGCGGACCTCGTACAGGTTGGGTTTCCGCGGCCGGGGACGGGGCCAGTGGCAGCCGGGGGCGAGCAGCGCCAGAGCGGCGATCGCCAGGGCGGCCCGTGCGGCGCAAGCGCCGCGAGACGGCCAGCGCCACACCGCACGCGCGGCGCAGGCGCCGCAGCAAACACGGTCCGATTCGTGTTGCCCATGCAGTACCGTCAATCCGAAATCCAGACCAGCGGCCGCCGCCGGCTGCTTCGGGCTCGGCGAGGCCTCAGGATAAGACATCCCCCCGTGCGTCGCGCGGTGCATGCGAAGATACGTCGCCGCGGCCTGACCCTGTAACGAAGGCGGGCGGCCGGGCGACTACTTTGTCATGCCGTCGAGGAAACCGCGGGCCTCGCGGGCCGGCGGCGTGTCGGGGCATTCGGCCAGGATTTTCTCGAAGTACTCGCGGGCCTTCTCGATGCGGCCGGCCCGCATGTAATTCGTGGCGAGCCCGAGCCACTCCCGGGCCTGGTCGCGGAGCCGGGACCGTCGGATGCGGGCCATGAGCCGCGGGTCCTGCTCCAGTCGGCGGCGGGCGGCCGCGGCCTTCTTGCCGACGTCGGTCCCTTCGCCCAGCTCGGCGAGTCGTGCGTAGAGGGCGTGGGCCTCCGCCAGCAGGTCGAGACGGCGTCGCCGGCGCTCGGCCGGGGTGAGGGTGCGGTGGGCGGCGTGGGCGTCTTCGGGCCATGGCAGCTCGGTGGGCCCGTCGGACGACCCGGGCGGATCAGAATGACCCGCCGCTTCCGTCTTCGCCCCTTGGGCTTCGCCGGACACGCCCGCGGCGGGCTCGGCCCCCGTGCCGCCGGCCTTCTCACCTTCGGCAGACGTGTCGCCCTTCACGTCGCCGAGGTCGGCCTCGGCAGGGAGCGCGGCCGCACGGGTCTCCAGGGCCTCGGCCCGGGCAAGTTGCTCGGCCAGTTCCGCGGCGCGGAGTCGGGCCTGGAAGGCCGGGTCGGCCTGGAGTTGGCGCAGCAGCGCGCCGGCCTGTTTGGCCGGCCGCAGACCAAGGTACGTGCGGGTAATGCGCTTCAGTTCCAGGAGGCCGGCGTGCGGCGCCTCGCCGGCCGCCAGGTCGCGGGCCACGTCCAGTTCGCGCAGGCCGTCGCGGGCCAGTTCCGAGAGGGCATCGGCGGCCTTCTGCGGATAGGGCGAGTCGATGCGCATCCGCCGGCCGATCCGGAAGGCCCGCAGAAGGAACTTGACGGCCTGGGCCTTCTTGCCGGCGGCCCGCGCCTCCATGCCGGTCTTGTAGTCCTCCTCGGCCCTCCGCTTCCACTTCTCGTGGGTAACGGCCGGGTCTTCCTCGATGGTGCCGATGCCGATGCCCGTCCTCCCGCCGATGCCGATGCCCGTACGGATGCCGGCCACAGCGGCACATGCGGCCCACGCCAGGACGAGCGTCATCGCCAGAATGGGAGAGGTGCGTTGCATCGCTGCCCCGTGTGTCTCGGCGACCTCCGGTCGCCGGCTCAACGCCGGCACGGCCGGCCCTAAAGCCGCTCGATGAGCGTCTGGGTCCGCAGGATCGTGTGCTCCGCCGGGAACCCGTGCCACGCGTGGACGAGCAGGCCCCGCCCTTTCGGCTCCGGGACGGCGTAGGAAAAGGCACGGGCCGGACCGCGCAGCGGCCCCTCGGCATACAGGTGGCCGCTGCGCGCCGACGCCAGCAGTTCCTCGGCCTCCTGCATGTACCGGCCGGCCGAGCAGGCATCGACCTGGTAGGCCATCTGGTAAAGGAGCGTGCCGCGGGCCTCCACACGGTGCTCGCGTTCGCCAGCCAAGTCGGCGGCGCGGGCCAGGCCCCGTTTGGGCAGTTCCAGGTCCCTGGGGGCCACCACCTCGGTGACGGCGTCGGAGCCGTTGACGAACACCACGACGTGCCCACCCTCGATGAGCCACATCTGGCCGTCGAAGGCGAAGCCGTCGAAGTCGCGTCGAGCGCGGATCCGGAAGAACTCCGGGTGCAGCGCCCGCAGATACACGCTCAGGCGCAGGTCGGAGAGAGCGGTCTGTCGCTCTTTTGCGGCCATCGTCGCACGTCCTTTCGGGTCCACGGACATTATACGTGGCGAGAGGGCCGAGGCCAAGCGTGCGGGCCCATGGCGAACGAGGCCCGTACGGGCGTCCAGCGGATTCGACGCGCGGTGGGTGCGGCGCCGCCCCGCGCGTCCCCGGCGGGTGAAAAGTTGGATTGGGCCTAAAGGTGCGGCCGGTTTCCTCGATAAAAGGATGGGAACGTCTACGCCTAAACGGGGGATTCCATGAAACAAACCGCCACCGTGGCCTCGATTCGCGACACGGACCTCAGCACCCGCCGCCTCGAGCCGATCCTGACCATCGACCAGTACGAGACGGTGGCCGCCGCCGCCCGCATGATGGCCGACTACGACGTCGGCTGCCTGGTCGTGCTCGGCAACGACCGGCAGGTGGCGGGCATCGTCAGCGAACGCGACGTCATCAGCAAGGTGCTCGCCTGCCGCGCCGACCCCAACCAACTGGCCGTCTACCGCATCATGAGCCGCAACGTCGTCTCCTGCCAGTTGCATACGCGGCTGGAGCAGGTCCGCCGAATGATGTCGGCCCACAACGTCCGCCACATGCCGGTCATCGAGGACGGCGCGCCGCTGGGGATGGTCTCGATCCGGGACCTGCTGGCGTACGAACTTCAGCAGTGGCAGTCGCTGGCCAAGGAGCAGTCCGAGATCCTGGGGGACATCGAACGCCGTCACCCCGAGGTGGTCCCCTGGCACCGCGACAACCGCGGGCGGGTGGTCATCGAGTGACGTGCGGCAGTTGTGGAGCCGGCGACCGAAGGACCGGGTAAACTTGGTCGGCACGGCGAAACGGCGCGCGCCGCGCAAGCGCAGCGGCTAACTACTCACCTGGGGGCGTCGGCGGCCAGCGCGTCGCGGGCGGCCCGGCGCCGGCGCAGGCGCTCCCGCAGGTCGTCGAACGAGAAGTGCCGCCCGGGGCACCGCGTGTCGTTCACATCGCCGTGCCCGATGAGGCGGGCGTCGGGAATCTCGAACCGGGCCGACAGGTAATCCACCAGCCGGGCGAGCGACCGCATCTGGGCCTCGCTCGGCCATTCCTTCTCGAAATTGCCGACCAGGCAGATGCCGATGCCGAAATCGTTGTACGTCTCGTCCTGCCCCACCTTGCAGTGGGCGCCGTGCTTCTGCTTGGGCCAGCGGCTGCCGACCTCGATGCGGCCGTCGGCCGAGTACGTCCCGTTGCCGATGACGAAGTGATACCCCAGTTCGTCCCACCCGTTGTGGTTGCGGTGCCAGCGGTCGAAGACGGCGGCGCTGCCCTTGTGCGTGGCGCTGTGATGGATGACGATGAACCGCCACGGACGGACGGCCCCGTTCACCTCCCACGCGGCGTCATGCTCGGGCAGAGGCGGCGTCCTCGGACGGTGGACCGCCGGTTTCGGCGCGGGTCGGGGGGCGGGCCGATGCGGCACGGGTTTGGGCACCGGCTCGTACGCGAACGCCTGCTTCGCGACGACCGGCGAAGGACGAACCAGTTGCTGCGGCTTCGAACAGCCCACGACGGTCACCAGGACCGCCAGGGCACCAAGGAGGACTGCGGATCGTCCGGACACGTCACCTCCTGTGGATGGGGGTTCACCGATTACGGCGAGGTCAGTCGATTCAGCGTGCGGCGCCAGGCCCGGGCGAGCGCCGGCGCCGAGCCCGCCTCGCCCGGCGTCGGCAGGCGCCCGACGGGCACCTCCAGGCGGCCGGCGGCGTCGGCCAAGTCGTCCGAGGCGACGACCGCCCCGCACACCCTCGGCCAGACGCCCTTCAGGCCCTCCAGCCGCCCGTCCGCGCGACCAGGAATCACCCAGAACACCGGCCCCGCCGGCGCGACCCACACCTTCAGCCGACGTCGCGCCGCGGCATATCCCCTGGCATCGTCGGCCACAAGGTACACGCAGCGGGCCCCGTCCGCAAGCGTCTGGAGCGACGCGATGCCCGCCCTCGCCGAGGCCGGCGGCAGGCAGACGTCCCCGCCGGCCGCCGGGCCGAGCCCCGACGGCACCAGGGCCGACGCATCAACCCACAGGACGCGCCTGTCGCGGGGCCAGATCCAGGCCGTCGCGCGGGCGACCACGTCCAGACGCGGATGCACCTCCGGCAGGCCGACCTGGAACCGGTGCGGGCCGGGGGCCAGGTCCGCCGGCCCTCTCGGCCGGCACAGGCCGCGCGCGTTGATATACCCCCACCGCGTCCATCCGCCCTGAAAGCGGACGACGGCCCAGAACGAGTCCAGCGGACGCGGACCGGTCGGGCCCTCGAACATGGCCCGGATGCGCGGCGGGTGGCCGCCCACCGACCCCACACCGTCGAAGGCCGTCACGTACACGACCGGCCGGCCGGCCAAGCACGCGACGGCGCCCTTGCCGACCACGACGGCGACCGACCCGGCCAGGAGGACGGCGATGACCGCCACCAGGATGTAGGCGACGTAACGGACCACGTCAGGAACCTCGCTCCCGTTAGGAATGTCGGCAAGGCGGCAGCGGAATCTTGGGGTTTTCCGCGCCCGGGCCGACTGCGGGAGCATCGCCTTGCGTTTCAAGCCGGGACCGGGAGGTCCCGGTCATCATAACCCGTCGTGGTACGTGCCACGGCGGATGGGGATGACCGGCCGCCCGCCTCCGGCGGGTAAACTTCCGCGGCCGGCTCGAAAGGCGGCTCGGGGGCGGCGGGCTGGAACGGCCACCGCGCCTCAGGCCCCGATGTCTCCGATGGACCGCAGCCGCTCGACCCTCTCGGCAATGGGGGGATGGCTGGACCACCAACGGCCGTGCCGCTTCCGCCCGCCGCGGCGGGCCATGCGCGGCTCGTGGATGAACAGGTGCGCGTTGGCCCCGTTGGCCTGGGGCATCTTGTGCGTGTCGCCCTCGAGGACCCGGAGGGCGGAGGCCAGCCCCTCGGGGTAGCGGGTCATGCGGGCGGCGGAGGCGTCGGCCAGGAACTCCCGCTGCCGGGAAACCGCCATCTGGATCAGCCGCGCCAGGATCGGTGCCACAATCGCCAGGACGATGGCGACGATCAGGACGACGAGCATGACGGCCCCGCCCCCGCCGCGACGACGCTGCCCGCCGCCGAACCACATCGCCCGCATCCCAATGTGGGCCAGCATCACGACCGTGCCGACCAGCACCGCCATCAGCGTCATGAACCGGATATCGTAGTTCTTGACGTGCGAGAGTTCGTGGGCCAGGACGCCCTGCAACTGGTCGCGACTCAGCCGCTCCCGCAGGCCGCGCGTGACGGCCACGTGGGCGTGCTCCGGGTCGCGGCCGGTGGCGAAGGCGTTCATGGCCGGCGTCTCGATCAGGTGCAGGGCGGGCATCGGCAGGCCGGAGGCCAGCGTCAGTTCTTCCACCACGTTGTAGAGTTCCGGGTCGTCCTGCTTGGCGATGGGCCGGGCCCGGCTGAGAGCGAGCACGGCCTTCGGCCCGGAGTAGTAGCCCACCAGGCCCGTCACGAGGGCGACGGCCAGGGCGATGGCGATGCTCGGGATGGCCGCCCGGGGGTCGCCCCACAGAGCCCACCCGAGGACGGCCCCGAGGGCACAGATGAACAGGACGAACAGAACCACCAGGATCACGCTGTTCCGCTTGTTCGCCGAGATGAGGGATTCGAATTGGGCCATGGGTGTTTACAGGTGTGAGCGGCGGGTCTCCGTGCCCGCCGCGATTCGTCCGCTTGATGCGCGGTGGTTACGGAGACCCACCGCGCAACGCTTATGTCGGACCGCTTAGAACTCGACCTTCGGCACCTCGCGGGCCTCGGGTTCCTCGATCTCGAAGAAGTCACTCGCCTGGAACCCCAGCATCCCCGCCACCAGGTTCGCGGGGAACTGCTGCTGACGCGTGTTGAACGTCTGGACGGTGTCGTTGTAGTACTGGCGGGCGAAGCCGATCTTGTTTTCCGTCGAGGCCAGTTCCTCCTGAAGCGCGAGAAAGTTCTGGTTGGCCTTCAGGTCCGGATACGCCTCCGAGAGGGCAAACAGTTGCCGAAGCGCCCCCGTGATCATGTTCTCGGCGTCCTGCTGCTCCTTGACGCTGGAGGCGTCGATGCCCTGCTGCCGCGCCTGGACGACCTGCTCCAGCGTCTCGCGCTCGTGCGAGGCGTAGCCCTTGACGGTCTCGACCAGGTTCGGGATGAGGTCGTAGCGGCGCTTCAGTTGGACGTCGATCTGGCTCCAGGCGTTCCGGACCTGGTTCCTGAGCCGGACCAGGCCGTTGTAGGTCAGCACGAACCAGAGGCCGACGACCACCGCCACGCCGCCGACCAGCAACAACAGGATCAACAGGACGAGAATGCCGCCGCCCATGTTCGTCTCCTTTCGATGTGCCGCGCTCCGTGCCGACCACGATTATAGCCTGCCGACGGCGGGCGTCAATACGAACGTCACCTCCGCACACTGCGGAAAAAGGTTCCAGGAGTCTTTTTCTCAACGAGGTCCTCCGCTGTCGCGGGCCCCTCACGCGGACAAGCGTTCGCGAAAAAGACTCCTGGAACCTTTTTCGCTGCCGCCTCGATAGCCTGTACGCGCCGGCAGCGGCCAGGTGAGCGGCGAGGCGACCTCGGCCGCCAGCGCCACCGTCACCGCCAGACCCAGGTTCAGGACCATCCCGAGGTTCGTCTCCAGCAGGTTCAGCACCAGCCGGCGCCGCCAGTATCCCGGCGGCGGATTACATCCCGGCTCGATCCGCGGCAGGCCCAGCACCGGATACAGCAGCGCATGCAGCGCCACGCTCACCGCCGCCGCCCAGAGAAAGAATATGGACACGGTGTCGAAACTCCAGGAAACGCGCGGCGGGTGCGGAGACCCGCCGCGCCCGAGTCACGGCAGGCTTCACCGCCCCGGCTTGATGTCGACGCACTTCATCTGGTGCTGGTCGCGGATGACGAGGTACCCGTCGCTGAGGGCGAGCGGTCCCCAGATCTCCTTGCCGCCCAGCAGCCTCACTTGATCGAGCGACTTGAACCCATCGGCTGACGGCTCGACGATGTGCAGGTTGCCCTTGGCGCCGTCCATGATGTAGATGAGCCCGTCGGCCGTCAGGAGCGACCCGCCCTTGCACAGATACGGGTCGCTCTCGGTCTGCCAGAGGATGCGGCACTGCTGGTCGAAGCAGACGAGCCCGTCCCTCCGCTCGTTGGTGTTGCACAGGGCGTAGAGGTAACCCTCGTAGAGGAGCGCCGGGTGGATGTGCGAGCCGACCTTGTCGATCCGGGCGAGTTCCTCCACCTGGAACCCGCCGGGGCGCTTCCTCACGCGGATGACGGCACTGCCCGCGTTGTAGCCGCCCGTGACGAAGAAGCGACCCCCGGGCAGCGCGGTCATCGGCGGGACGAGGATGCGGCAGGGATGGTCGTATTTCCACAGGAGTTTGCCGGTGGCGGGCTCCACGGCCCTCGGGCCCTCGCGGTTGACGATCGTAATCTGTTCCACGCCGCCGATCGTTCGCAGCATCGGCGAGGCGTAGTCCATCGGGCCGACCGGGTCCGACTCCCACCGGACCTTCCCCGTGGCCCGGTCGAAGGCCGCCACGCCCACCTTGGGCCCCTGCGGCGCCACGACGACCGTGTCCTTGTAGAGGAGAGGCGACTGGGCGACCGCCCAGGTCGGCCGCTTCCCGTCGTAATCCTTCAGGAGGTTCTTCTGCCACACGGGTTGGTGCGTCCGGCGGTCGACGCAATGGAAGTGGCCCTTCGGCCCGACGATGTAGATGAACCGCTCGCCCACGGTCGGCGTGCACCGCGAGCCGGGGTGGTTGATTCGCCCCGGCGCCGGGTACCCGAACGTCCACACCTCCTTGCCGGTCTTGAGGTCGAAGACACGGAGCACATCGGCCCGGCCCTTCTGGCGGTCCAGGATGTGGACGAGTCCGTCGCGGATCGCCGACCCGCCGTAACCCGGCCCCACGTCAACGGTCCAGAGGACCGTGGGCCCGCCGTCGGGCCACTCGCGCATCAGACCCTTCTCCGGCGAGGTCGCATCGCGGTTCGGTCCGAGGAACTGGGGCCACTCGGCCGCCGACGCCGACACGGCCAGCCCCGCCACGACGGCCAGCATCCATCCGGTTCGCTGCATAGTCGCCTCCTTCTCTTGGGGTAACCCGCCAGTGCGTCTCGCGCGCCGGCCGGCATGGGCATCCCTCTTGGGGGGAGCCATGCGCCCGGCCGAGTCAGGAAGCCCCGGACCCCTCGCCGGCGTCGCGGTCCTCCACCTGGACCGGCGACTGTTCTTTGGAATCCGGGTCGATCTTCTGCTCGATCCGGACGAAGCCGGCCATGACGGCGAACGCCCCCGTGGTCGCGATCAGCGCGAGCACGTACTCGCCGGCCGCGCACGCCACCCCGATGGCCGACAGGCTCCACAGGCCCACCGCCGTCGTCAGGCCGCGGACGGTCGGCCCTTGCCGGAAGATGACGCCACCGCAGATGAAGCCCGTGCCCATCAGCGTGCCCTGGACGAGACGGATGATGTCACCGCCCTCCATGCCGAGGCCTACCAGCGTGAACGTGCACGAGCCGAGCGCCAGGAGCATGTGCGTCCGCAGGCCGGCCGCCTTGTCCTTCTTCTCCCTCTGCCAGCCGATCAGCGCCCCGCACGCCCCCGCCAGCACCAAGCGGAGCAGCATCTCGCCGTAGTACGCTGCTACATCAAGCATCCCGGCGGCTTCGCCGGCAACACGTTCAAGGCTCTCGGTCATGACGAACTCCTGCGAGCGATATCCCACGTCCCGTCCCCGCACCGCCCGCGCCGGCCCGGCGCGGGCGGCGACCGACCCGTCGCTGCCGACGACACATGCTAAGCCGCCGGTGGTCGCCAATGCAACCGTTTCGCACAAGCGGCCGCGGGAACCTCGCAGACGCCATGGGCGGCACGTTCGCCGGGGCGCTTGCGCCGCGCGCGCCTCGCCTTAGGGGCCGGAGTCACACGCGCCGCCCCTGACCGACTCCTCCTCCCCCTTGCACGCACCCCCCGCGGCGCGCCATCATGGAAGGGTATGAAGGGAGACCACCATGTACCGACCACTTCCACGAGGGATAACCATCTGCATCGCATCCGGGGTCCTGGCGCTCGTGTGCTGGACCGGCGCCGCCTGCCAACCCCAGGAAGGCGGACCGGCCGCGCCCGCCGAGACCCGCCGGCCGGAATCGGAATCGACCCAAACCTCGGAGGAAACAACCATGGCCTTTACGCTGACCAGTCCTGCATTCGAGTCGGGGGGCCGCATCCCCAAGCGGTACACCGGCGAAGGGGAGGACGTGAGCCCGCCGCTTGAGTGGTCCGACCCGCCCGAGGGCACGCAGGCGCTGGCCCTCGTCTGCGACGACCCCGACGCGCCCGTCGGCACGTGGGACCACTGGCTCATCTGGAACCTGCCCGCCGACACCCGCGAACTGCCCGAGGGCGTCCCCACGACCGCCACCGTCGACGACCTCGGCGGTGCCGCCCAGGGCAAGAACGGGTGGGGCAAGATCGGCTACGGCGGCCCGATGCCGCCGCCCGGCCACGGCGACGATCATTACCACTTCCGTCTCTACGCCCTGGAGGCGCGGCTGGACCTGGCCCCCGGCGCCGAGAAGCGGACGCTCGTGCAGGCGATGGACGGCCACGTCCTCGGCCAAGCCGAACTGACCGGCCTCTACAGCCGGTAGGAAAAGGCCTCGGCCACTGGGGCCGTGCATGCCGCGCGGCGGGTCTCACGACACGCCGCGTCTCGGGTCCACCGCGCGTCCTCCCACGCGCCTTGAAGCGCCGCACCGGCGTGGTACACTCGTCATTATGAGCACCGACGCCGACCGAATCCGGACCAACCTGCGCCGGGTCACGGACCGCATCGCCGACGCCGCCGCCCGCGCCGGCCGGCCCGCCGACGCCGTCCGCCTGGTGGCCGTCACAAAGACCGTTCCGACCGATGCCATCCGCACGCTGCTGGCGGCCGGCCAGACGGACATCGGCGAGAACCGCGCCCGGCAACTCCGTGACCGCAGCCGCCAGCTCGAGGGCGCCGGCGTCCGCTGGCACATGATCGGCCGCCTCCAGCGGAACAAGGTCAAGTACGTCGTCCCGACGTGCACGATGATCCACAGCGTGGACTCGCTGCGCCTGGCCGAGGAGATCGAGAAGCGCGCCGCCCGGGCCGAGACCATCGCCGCGGGCCTGCTGGAGGTGAACGTGGCCGGCGAGGAGCAGAAAGGCGGCGTGGCGCCGGACGAGGCCCCCGCCCTGGCCTCGCGCATCGCCGCCCTGCCCCACGTGGACCTGGCGGGCCTGATGACGATGGCCCCCCTCGTCGACGATGCCGAGGAAACGCGGCCTGTCTTCGCGGCCACGCGGGAACTGCTCGCGCGCATCAACCGCGAGGCGGACCTGCCCCGCCCGCTCGAGGAACTCTCGATGGGCATGACACAGGACTTCGAGGTGGCCGTCGAGGAAGGCGCCACGATCGTCCGCATCGGCTCGGCGCTGTTCGCCTGACGCCGACTCCACACATCCGCCGCGCCACGGTCGCCGGTGCACACCCCTGGACGCCTTCTCCGCCCTAATACTCCTCGACGGCCAACACGACAGCTTGACCGATCCAGAATAGGTGACACATCAGCGAGATGACCACCGCAATGGCGACCGCGGCGCACCCGGCCCTCCGGCTGACTCGCGAGCGCGTGGCAACGACGGCACCCATGAGGAGCCCCACCGTTGACGCCGCGTAAGCCAACAGGCCGAGCACGGATCGGCCCACGAACCAGACCCCTAAGGGGATGCCGACTTCAAGAGCCACGTTCGCCCCTATGCCGGTCCCGGCCACCAGCAGCATTCCACCGGCACCGGCAATCGCGAGGAGAATCGCGGGCACCGCCAGGCGGTCGCGCTGACCCGCCGACGTAGCCCCGAGCGTCGAACTCGGTGCCGATACGCTCATCATTTTCCCTTCCCGGACGAGACCATGAGCTGCGGCATGGTGCAGGCCACCACAAGACCTGTCAACCGAAAAGCGAACCGCAGACGACGGCCCGCGTCACCCGCCGAAGTACCGCCGGACGACGTCGCGGTCCTCAGGGCGTACAGCATCGGGAACCGCGGTAACGGGTACGCCCTCGCCGCCGACGGTCGCATCGCCGGGCGACGCGGCCGACGCTTCCGGTCTCTCCTCGCCGGCCGTCTGGCCGCCGGCGCCGTCACCCTCGCCGCCGGCCAGCGCCACGTCGGAAGCCGCCGAGAGGCCCATCGCCCGGCGAGCCCGGTCGAGCGTTTCGACGGCGGCGGCCACGGCCGACTCGTTTCCCGGCCCGAGTGCCTGCACCATTGTCTTCGCCAACAGGCGGATGGGGTCGGCGGCCTGTTCGGTGTCGCCCGACCGGACGGCCCGGGCGGCGTCGGCGAGCGCGCGCTCCAGGTCCGCGAGGCCGCCCTCCCGGGCGCGGGGGACTGCCGAGTCAAGCGTGTCGCCGAGCCGCTCGCGGCCGGCCGGACCCATCGGAGCACCACCGGCGCCGCCGGCCAGACGGTCGGCGAGGTCGCCTGCGGCGGCTTCGGCGCCGGCAGCGTCCCCGGCCCCGGCGGCGCGGACCATTTCACGAACTTCGTCCACATCGGCCGCCGCGAGCGTGCGTTCGACTCTCTCGCGGGCCCGACGAGCCCCGGCCGTGGCGCGATAGACCGCCCGGGTCCCCTGCTCGGCGTCCTGCTGCCGGACACCCGCGCGGCGAAGGTCGGCCACCGCCCGCCGGACGGCCTGCCGGACGGCCGGGGCAAGTGCATCCGCCTCGGCCAGCGGTTCCAGGGCCCGGGCGGCGCGGTCGGCGGCCGGCCGGTCCACGGGCGGCCCGGCCAGCGACGGCACCAGGGCCAGGCCCGCCAGAACAACCCCCGCCGCCAGCGCCAATCGGCCGCGCCGGCCAGCGGTCCGCGCCAGCGGCAGGGCACGGGGCCTGAGCCGCCCGGCGGCCCGGCGGGCGTCGGCAAGGAGGCGACGCCGAAGATCCAACAAAGACCCCCGCCCCGGTTCCCGTTCCGGCTGAGCGCGGTGGGTCTCCGTACCCACCGCGCTGGGGTACACACGGCTTCCATCGCGCGGCGGGTGCGGAGACCCGCCGCGCCTGACGCCCTGCCGGCCGTGCATCACCTCCAGGGCGGTGGCGAGGCGGTCGTCTAGACGAGCGGCACGGTCGGCGGCACGTGCGGCCTGACGGAGACTCGCCCCCGCCGTGAGGCGGACCAGGCACGCGGCCAGAAACCCGCACGGAAGCAGCGCGAGGGCGGCCGCGGGATGGGCCAAGGCGGCCGGCAGGACCCGGGGCACCGCGATCCGCACGCCCGTGAGGACGAGGGCCGGCACCGCCGCGGCGAGCGCGCCGCCGAGGCCGGCCTCGGCGGCGCGGACGGCCAGCAGGCGTCGGCGGACGCGGCGCAGCACGGTGATGAGGGGATCCATGGGGTCTCCACCCTCTTATACGAGCGAGGCGGTGCCGACGTTGCGCTTGCCCCGCCCGGTCGAAACGGCGCACACCGCGCACGCGCGGCGGCGAACACGGGCGCCTCATCGCAAGCGGAACGAAACGGGAACCTCTCAGTACTCGCGGCGTCGGCGGGAGGAGGGGATGCCCATTTCCTCGCGGTACTTGGCCACCGTCCGGCGGGCCACGTCGATGCCCTGCTTCTGGAGGCGGCGGGCGACGGCCTCGTCGGAGAGCGGCTTGCGTTTGTCCTCGCCATCGACGACGGCCTTGAGGTGGACGCGGACGCGGTCCCAGGACATTTCCTCGCCGTCGGCCGTCTCGGTGCCGCCCGTGAAGAAGTCGCGGAGACCCCAGATGCCCCAGGGCGTGTCGGCGTACTTGTCGGCGACGGCGCGGGAGATGGTGCCGACGTGGAGGCCGACGTCGTCGGCCACCTGCTGCATCTTGAGGGGCTGGACGTGGTCGGGTCCCTCGTCGAAGAACGGCCGCTGGAACCGCACGATCGACTCGGTCACCCGCTGGAGGGTGTCGCGGCGCTGCTGAATGGCGTCCATCAGCCATCGGGCGGAGCGGATGTTCCGGGTGACGAAGCGGCGGGTCTTCTCCTCCAGGTCGCGCTGCTTGACCATCCGCCGGTACGCCTTGCTGATGTAGAGTTCGGGCGTGTCGCCGCCCTCGATGGTCACGACGTAGTCGCCGGCCTCCTCGTCCCAGCGGATATGGACGTCCGGGATGATGGGCGGGGTGCGCTGGGGACTGAAGGCGGCGCCGGGCTTCGGGTTCAGGCGCCGGATGCGGCCGACGGCGCGTTTAACTTCCTCGATCGTGGCGTCCAGGGTCTTGGCCATGCGCGGGTAGCGGTTGGCCTCCACATCGCGGAGGTGGTCGCGGATGATGCGGACCTCGAGGACCTTCTCGGGCAGCCGGCCCGGCCCGCCGCCGTAGGACGGGTCGGCGGCCAGTTGCAGGAGGAGGCATTCGGTAAGGTCGCGTGCGCCGACGCCGGCGGGCCCGAGCGCCTGGACGCGGCGGAGGGCTTCCTCCAACTCCTCCGGGGTGGCCGGCGGGTCGACCTCATCCGCCAGGTCCTCCAGCGGCGAGCGGAGATACCCGTTGTCGTCGAGGCTGCGGACGATCGCCTCGCCCAGGGCGCGGGGCCGCGGGTCGGCGTCCTCCAGGTGCCACCCGTCCAAGAGGTACTCCTGGAGGGTCTGGCCGGCGTCGGGCGTGTTCTGCATGGCCTCGAACTTCGGATCGGGACCGTCGGCGGCCGGGCGGCGTGGTCGGCGGCCGGTCTCCTCGAAGTAGTTCTCCCAGCGGTCCACCAGGTTCGAGAGGCGCTGGAAATCCTCCGGTCCGCCGTCGTCGTTGACGACGAGGTCCTGCTCGCCCTCGGCGTCGGTGGTGGAGGTAGAGGCGGCCTGGGCATCGGCGGGGGGGGCCGGATTCTCGTCCGGGCTGGCCGGGCGCATCTCGATGACCGGGTTCTCGACCAGTTCCTGGTCGATGCGTTCCTGGAGGGCGGACAGAGGGAGTTGCAGGATCTCCATGGCCTGGATCATCCGGGGCGCCAGGACCATGCGCTGCTCGAGCCGCTGCTGAAGAGATGCGTCGAACCGCATGGCTACGACCCCAGTTCCTGCCTGTCGCGGAGGGCGTCGGCAAGCATGCCGGCGCTGGCCAGGTCGAGGCTCGCCCCGGTCGGCAGCCCGCGCGCAAGACGCGTCACGCGGACGCCGGCGCCCCTGAGATGGTCGGCCACGCAGAGGGCCGTGCCGTCGCCGTCGGCCGTCGGGGCCAGCGCGAGGACGACTTCCTCGACCTCACCCTCGTCGACGCGTCGGCGGAGCCCCGCCAGGTCGAGTCGCTCGGGCCCGACGCCCTCGGCGGGCGAGAGCAGCCCGCCCAGGACGTGATACAACCCATTATACCCGCCCGTGGCCTCGACGCGGATCACGTCCCGAGGTTTCTCGACCACGCACAGACGCGAGCGGTCGCGGCGGGAACCCGCGCAGATGGCGCACGTCTCGCCCTCGGCCAGCGAGCCGCACGTCGTGCACCGACCGACCTTGGTCTTGACGTCCCGGACGGCCTGGGCCAGGGCCTCGGCCTCGTCGGGCCGTGAGTCCAGGACGTGGAAGGCGATGCGCTCGGCGCTGCGGCGGCCGATGCCGGGCAACTTGCCCAAGGCCGCCATCAACCGCTCCAGGCTGTCGGTATAAGCGTCCATGGATAAAGGCAGTGCCTGAGTACGGCGTGGCTTCGCCACGCCCGAGCCGGCCGCGGAAGCGGCCGGTCATCTCATCCGCCATGGTCCGTGCCACGGCCTGTCGTATGTGACCCGCCGCTCCCGCGGCGGGCTCGTTGCGCGATTCCCCGGCCGGGCAAGACCGGCCGGGCCACACGCGCCTCGGGGCGCTACTGCCCGAGGAGCGTTTCCAGACCGGGCGGCAGCGGCAGGCCGCCCAGCAGTCGCGACATCCCCTCCCGCTGGAGGTCGCGAGCCTTGTCCATCGCCTGGCCGACGGCGGCCTTGACCATGTCCTCCAGGAGGTCCACGTCCTCGCCCGCCACCTCCGGGTCGATGGTCAGGTCCAACAGTTCGAGCCGTCCGTTCACCTTGGCCGTCACCATTCCGCCGCCGGCGGCGCCCTCGGCGGTCTGTCGGCCCAGTTCGTCCTGGACGGTCTGGAGCCGGCTCTGGAGGTCGCCCAGGTTCTTCATCATGCTCATCATGTCGCCGAGTCCCGGCATGGAGTACCGCCTCCCGTCCTGTCGTGTGCGTCATGAAGGTTCAGCGCCACTTTCTGAGTATGCTTGTGCGCGGCGCGTCGGAGCCTGTCCCGAGCACCGCCGAGGGGCACCCGCCGCGCATCAACGCTGCCGAAGGCTCCGGCGCGGTGGGTACGGAGACCGACCGCGCCACACCCAGCCAAAAGGACCTCGTGTGCCCTCGCCAACCGTCTCACCGGTCGCAGATACGCCCCTCGAAGATGTCGAGGGCCTTGCGGACGGCGTCGGCGGCGTCGGACGCCGGGCCGCTCCCCTCGGCGGCCGCGGGGGCCGGCGGGGGGGTTCCCCTAGGTGTTTCGGCTCGCGTTACGTTTGGTGGTTGGGACTTTTTTTTTTCGCCTCCCCGCCCGGAGGCCGCGGCCTTCCGGGCCTTTGCGCCCGAGGTCGACTTCGACGCCGGGGCCGGTCCGGCCCCCTGCCCCGCGCCGGCCAGTGATCGCTCGAGCGATTCCAGGCGCTGGACGACCTCCGGCAGGGGCTCCATCTCCGCCAGCGACGCCATCCGCACGATGGCCAGTTCCGCCACCGGCCGGGCGTCCACGGCGTACCGGGCCCGCGACCGGGCCTCGGTCAAGTAGCCGAGGCAGGCGACGAGCGCGGGGACGGCGACGGGGGCGGCCACGCCGGCCAGGCGCCCGCGGTCCGGGCCGAAGGCGTCGAGCAACTCGGCCTCCTCGCCGCACGTCTTCACGACGAGCAGGTCCCGCACCTGCCGCATCAGTTGCACGAGCAGTGCCCCCAGATCGGCGCCGGATGCCAGGATCGCCGCGAGGCGGTTCAGCGCGGTCCCGGCGTCGCCGGCGGCGCAGGCGGCGATGATCTCCAGGGCCTGCTCGCCGCGCACCGCCCCGACCGTCTGGCGGACCGCATCCAGCGTGACGGCCCCGTCGCCGACGGCGATGGCCTGGTCCAGCAGGGTGAGAGCGTCGCGCACGCTGCCGCGGCCCTCGCGGGCGATGGCGCGGACGGCCTCGGCCTCGGGCCGGACCTTCTCCTGCTTGCACACATGCGTCAGGTGATCGGCGATGATGTCTGTGGGGACGGCCCGGAAATCGAACCGCTGGCACCGCGACAGGATGGTGGCGGGCAGGCGCTCGGGCTCGGTCGTCGAGAAGATGAACTTCACGTGCTCGGGGGGTTCCTCCAGGATCTTCAGCAGCGCGTTGAACGCGCTGCGCGACAGCATGTGCACCTCGTCGATATAATAAATCTTGAAGCGTGCCCGGGCCGGCCGGTAGTGCGCGTTCTCGCGCAGGGTCCGCACGTCGTCCACGCCGGTGTTCGAGGCGCCGTCGATCTCCAGGACGTCGACGTCGTCGCCGCGGTGGATGGACTGGCAGATGTCGCACGTGCCGCAGGGCTCCGGCGTGGGGCCTTTCTCGCAGTTCAGGGCCCGGGCCAGGAGGCGGGCCGCCGTCGTCTTGCCGACGCCGCGCGTGCCGCAGAACAGGTACGCGTGGGCCACACGGTCGTGGGCGATGGCGGACTTGAGGGTCTGAGCGATAGCGTCCTGCCCCACGACCTCCTCGAAGGTCTTGCAGCGGTAACGGCGGGCCAGGACGGTGTATGCCATGAGTTGATACTCCACAATTCGAAATCGCGCCGCGGACCGCACGCGGGCCGGCGAACTGGGGACTCCCTGGCGCGCCCCCGCGCCTGGACCGTGCCGGCGTCGCGGCCGTCGTTGTCGTCAATCCGAAATCCGCAATGCTACTCTGCGAAGCCCGTACGGGCGAAGCACGAGTCCGCCATCCGAAATAGAAAAGGCCGTGCACCTCCCCTCGACAGGCACCGCCCGCCGGTGAGCGACCGCCCAGGCTCCAGCCAGACAGCCCCACGGCGCATGGGTCTTCCGGCTTAGGGCTGCTGCCTTCCGGCCCTGACCCGGTTCACCGGCGACCCATCGCATGGGATCCGACCTTCA
>Ga0180434_10004125_pt1 | contig 17869 bp, 14 predicted proteins | sample SS_ome_7_FD_132453 | JGI IMG/M metagenome (GOLD analysis project Ga0180434, IMG submission 132453) | Hypersaline lake sediment archaeal communities from the Salton Sea, California, USA - SS_1_D_2 metaG | ecosystem: Environmental > Aquatic > Non-marine Saline and Alkaline > Hypersaline >...
GCGCGCGGATCTCGCCCGCGCGAATCCTACGGAGGAAGGTCAGAGCGTCGTAGACGCCCTCCGCCTCCTCTCCAGGGATCCTCAGTGCCGCGCTCTGCTGGGCTCCTACGGCGATGAAGATGGCATCGAAGGCCTGGCCGTCGAACTCCTTCAGGGAGGCGATCTTGTGGCCGGTCTCAATCTCGACGCCGGAGCGCCGGATGTACTCGATGTCTCGCTCCAGCGCCTTGGGCGGAATGCGGTATTCGGGAATGCCCGTCGCCATCATGCCGCCGACGACATCTCCGGCCTCGAACACTTTCACCTCGCGCCCCGTCAAGGCGAGGAAGTAGGCGGCCGCCAGGCCGGCAGGCCCGGAGCCGATGACGGCCACGCGGCCTTTTCGCGCGCCGAGCCACTTCGGGGGCTGGCCCACCTCGTCCACGTAGTCGGAGACGAACCACTTGAGGTGTCGCACAGCGACGGGCTCATCGACGTCGCCGCGCCGGCAGAACAGCTCGCAGGGGTGATGACAGGCGCGGCCGCAGACCGAGGGGAAAGGATTGCGCCGGCGGATGATGTCGAGCGCCTCGGTGAATCTGCCCTCGGCGATGAGGGCGCAGTATTCGGGCACATTCACGTGCGCGGGGCAGGCGCTGCTGCAGGTGGTGGTGATCAGCGCCTTGCACGAGTTGGCCGGGCACCGCCGCTCGAGGATGTGGGCGTCGTATTCGTCGCGGAAGTAGCGAATGGTGGAGAGGACGGGGTTCGGGGCGGTCTGGCCGAGCCCGCAGAGGGAGGCGGCGAGGACCATTCGGCCGAGGCGCTCCAGGCGCTCGACATCGCCGGGCTGCCCGTCGCCGTTGCAGATGCGGGTGAGGATTTCGAGCATCCGCTTGGTGCCGACGCGGCAGGGGACGCACTTGCCGCAGGACTCGGATTGGACGAAGTCGGTGAAGAAGCGGGCGATGTCCACCATACAGGTGGCCTCATCCATGACGACCAGTCCGCCCGAGCCCATGATGGCGCCGATATCCTTGACGGAGTCGTAGTCGATGGGCAGGTCGAGGTAGCGCGCGGGGACGCAGCCGCCGGAGGGGCCGCCCATCTGCGCGGCCTTGAATCTGCGCCCTCTCGGTATGCCGCCACCGAGGCCGAAGATGATCTGCCGCAGCGTCGTACCCATGGGGACCTCGACGAGGCCGGTGTTGCGGACCTTGCCGGCGAGGGCGAAGATCTTGGTGCCCTTGGAGCCGTCGGTGCCGATCCCGGCATAGGCGTCGCCGCCGATCTCGATGACGCGTGGCACGTTGGCCCAGGTCTCGACGTTGTTGATGTTGGTGGGCTTGCCGTAGAGGCCGGAGTTGGCGGGGAAGGGCGGCCGGGGGCGGGGGATGCCGCGCTCTCCCTCGATGGAGGCGATGAGGGCGGTCTCCTCGCCGCACACGAAGGCGCCGGCGCCCATACGCATTTCGATGTCGAAGTCGAAGCCGGTTCCCAGGATGTTCTCGCCGAGGAGCCCGGTTTGGCGCGCCTGGTGGAGGGCGACACGGGTGTGCTCAATGGCGATGGGGTACTCGGCGCGGACGTAAATGAAGCCTTTGGCGGCGCCGATGGCGTAGGCGCCGATGATCATGCCTTCGATAACGAGGTGGGGGTCGCCCTCCAAGAGGGCGCGGTCCATGAAGGCGCCGGGGTCGCCCTCGTCGGCGTTGCAGATGATGTACTTGGGATCGCCCTGGGCGGCGCGGGCGAACTGCCACTTGCGGCCGGTGGGGAAGCCGGCCCCGCCGCGGCCGCGGAGGCCGGAGGCGAGCATTTCGTCGATGAGGGCCTCGGGGGACATGGAGGACAAGACGCGGTCGGCGGAGGCGTAGGCGCCGGAGGCGATGCTGTCCTCGAGGCTGGTGGGATCGACGCGGCCGCAGTTGCGGAGCACGAGGCGCATCTGGTGCTTGTAGAAGGGGATGTCCTTCTGAAGGGGGAGGGGGTCGCCATCCACGGTGAAGCAGAGGCGCTCGACGACTTCGCCCGCGAGGACGGTCTCGGCGATGATGTCCTCTGCGTCGGCGGCGGTGACGCCCTGATAGAAGATCCCCTGGGGGTCGATGACCACGGCGACGGCGCCCGCACAGAGGCCGTGGCAGCCGGCGCGCACCACTCTCACGCGGGAGCCCAGGTCGCGCTTCTCGATCTCGCGCTCGAAGGCCTCGCAGACGTCGAGCGCGCCGAGGGCGCGGCAGCCGGTGGAGCAGACGCGGATGATCGCCTCTTCGCCCGCCCGGGAGGCGAGCTCGGTCCGGAGTTTCCGCAGCGCCTCCGGTGATTCGAGGCGTTTCATTGGGACGGGTCCCGGTAGTGACGGAGGATGGTCTCCACCTTTCGGGGAGTGAGATTGCCGAAGTACTCGGAGTCTATCATTATCACGGGGGCGAGGAAGCAGGTGCCGAGGCAGGCGACAGTCTCCAGGTAGAACATGAGATCGGAAGTGCTTTCGCCCTCGTCGATGCCCAGCTCCTGCTTGACGGTGTCGAGGACACGGGCGGCGCCACGGACGTGGCAGGCGGTGCCGCGGCAGCAGAGGACAGTGTGGCGGCCGCGGGGCTCGGTGTGGAACTGGGCGTAGAAGGTGACCACGCCATAGATACGGCTGAGGGGGATGTGGGCGCGGCGGCTGATGCCCTCCAGCGCGGCGCGAGGGAGGTAGCCGAACCTCTCCTGTATCTCCTGGAGCGCGCCAATGAGATTGGTCTTCGGCGGGGCCGACAGGTTGTCGAGCACGTCCTCGACGTCAGCGTCGGAGGGGCTTGCGGGAGCCGCTCCTGCGCGGGCTGCTTCTTCCGCCATGCTTCCTGTATGTCCCTCGTTTCAGTCTGGCAGACGACCCGCCGGATTGACCCGCCGGGGACCCGACAATACCACAGGGCTGGGTTTCACTGCAAATCTGCGATCCGCCCCTCGCCGGCGTAGATGGTCATCGTCTCCCGGCGAAGGAAGCCGACGAGGGTGATGCCGATGCGCTGCGCCACATCCACCGCCAGCGCGGTGGGCGCGGAGACACTCGCCACTATAGGGATACCCGCTCTCGCAACTTTCTGCACCATCTCGAAGCTACATCGGCCGGAGAGGACGGCAACGCGGGCCTCGGAGAGCCGACGGTCAAGGAGCAAGCGGCCGACGGCCTTGTCGAGAGCGTTGTGGCGGCCGACGTCTTCGGCGACGGAGAGCAGTTCGAGGTTGGCGTCGAAGAGGGCGGCGGCGTGGGTGCCCCCGGTGGGCCGGAAGAGCGTCTGGGCCTCCTGGAGGCGGCGGCCGAGGCCGAGCAAGTCGGCTGTCGAAATGCGGGCTTCGGACTCGATCCGGGGGAGGCACTGGAGGAGGTCGTCGATCATGTCTCGCCCACAGAGGCCGCAGGAGGAGGTGACGGGCGCGCGGCGGCGGGTCTCGGGCGGCGTGTGCTCGTCGGCGCGGATAACCGTGACCTGGTTGGCGTCCTCCAGGTCGCATGCCTGGATGGAGCCGAGGTCCTCGGCGCGGTCCACGAGCCCTTCGGCCAGACAGAATCCCGCGGCGAGGGCGAGGTCGTCGCCGGGGGTGCGCATGGTGGTGGCGTAGGAGATATCATCTACGATGATTTCGAGAGGCTCCTCGATGATGACGGCGGCGTCCTCGCGGGCGAGCGATCCGTCTTTGAGGCGGTGGACGGCCGTCGATGTGGTCGGATCGTTGGGCCTAATCGGGTTCATGTTGGGCAGCCTCACCAGTGGGGAGGGAGATTCGAGGGAGAGGGAGGAGGGACCTTGTAAAGGGCAGCACCTATAATCCGAAGGCTTCGAGGAACTGAGCGGGGGTGAGAATGCGGATGTCCTGTATCGGACTTAGCGAGAGGAGGTCGGCGTCGCCTGTGACGATGTGATCGGCGCGAGCGGCGAGGGCGGTGGCGATGACTTTGAGATCGTCGGGATCGCGGAGGGCGGCGGCTTCGGGAGGAAGCTTCCGAAAGACCTGCTGAGAATCGTCCACAGGGGTCACAACCTCAGCGTAGGAAAGAACGTCTCGCAGGATGAGACCCGCCCTGTCTTGGGGGAGATCGAACGCGCCAGTGAGCACGTCTTCCAGTTCCAGGAGAAGCTCAGCGGAGGTGATGGCCTGGAAGCGACCGGAGACGGCGAGGTCAATGACCTCTCGGGGGCGGCCTCCCCAGAAGAGAGCGGAGATGAGGACATTGGTGTCGATGACGGCCCTCATCGGTCGCGGGATCGGTGAGCCCGGACGGCCGCGATAACATCGTCCTCAGCGATCCCGCGCTCTTTGGCGAAGCGTTCGGCCCACTCGCGGAGTTCCTGGCGCTGGTCCGCGTCCCATCGGTAGGATGCTGCGCGCAGCCACCCGTCGATGATGTCTCGCTTGAAGCGGACGGCGCGCCCAATGCGCACGCCGGGGATTTCGCCCCGCCGGAACTTGCGGTAGATGGTCTGTGGGTCGAGCTTGAGGTACTCCGCGAGCTCCTCGGCTGTCATGATGTCGGATGGCATAAGAAAGCTACTCCAGTATTCGGAAGTATACTGGAGTATACCACAGATAATGGAGTTGTGGAAAGAGCTTCCGAACCTTTCGGGATCGAAGCTGTGGCTACTCCTGCGGGTGGATGATGACTTTGAGGGAGTGGCGGCCTTCGGCGACGAGTTGGAAGCCCTTTTGCGTCTCGGAGAGGGGGAGGCGGTGGGTGATCATCCGGTCCACCGGAATGTAGCCGGCCTGGAGGAAAGCGATGGCCTGGTGCGCGTCGGTGGGGGAGTTGCCGTAGGTGGTGCGGAGGGTGATGTCGCTGCGCCAGAAGTCGTTGATGGGGACGGCGATGTCTTCGTTGGGAACGGCGAAGAAGAGGACGGTGCCGCCGCGGTCGATACAGGTGAGGGCCTGGCGGGCGGCGGCGTGGGAGCCGGTGGAAACGATGACGCAGTCGGCGAGCCGGCCGTCGTTGGCGGCGCGGAGCTTGGCCGGGATATCGTCGGAGGCGTCGAAGGCGTCCGTGGCGCCGAACTGCCGGGCGAGGTCGAGGCGGCCGGTGTAGATGTCGGTGGCGAAGACTCTACCTGCGCCGAAGGCGCGGGCGGCGGCGATGTTGAGGAGGCCGGAGATGCCGCTGCCGAGGACGAGGGTGGTGCTTCCGGGCGGGGCGGCGAGGGAGCGCAGCCCGCGGACGACGCAGGCGACGGGCTCGATGAGGGTGGCCGTGTCCCAGTCCATTGCATCCGGGAGGCGGAAGAGGCCGCGGTCCACGTTGAGGGCGGAGAGGCGGACGTACTCGGCGAAGCCGCCGGGATCGTAGTTGGTGGTGTGAAGCGTTTCGCAGGCGGTGTGGTGGCCGGAGAGGCAGTAGTGGCAGGTGTTGCAGGGAATGTGGTGGCTGGCGAAGACGCGGTCGCCGGGCGACCAGCCGGTGACGCCCTCTCCGACCGCGGCGATCTCGCCGGCCATCTCGTGGCCAAGGACGAGGGGGGCGCGCTTGATGCGGTACCACTCCATGACATCGCTGCCACAGACGCCGCAGGCGAGCGCCTTGACGAGCACCTCGCCGGGGCCGATGTCCGGGGTCGGCATCTTCTCCAGGCGAACGTCGCTATTCCGATAGTACATGGCGACGCGCATGAGCGTGTCTCGCGATCCCCTCAGCTCTTCCCGGCCTTGATGTCATCGAAGAGCTGGCCGGCTTGCTCTCTCGTGGCCCCTTCGTGGACAATGGCTCGAATCGCCCTCATCGCCGCCACGGGGTGCTCCGACTGCCAGATGTTCCGGCCCATATCGACGCCGACGGCGCCGCGCTGGAGGGCGGCCTCGGCGATGGCGAAGGCGTCGTAGACAGTGTCGAGCTTCGGGCCGCCCGCAATCACCAGGGGCACGGGACAGCCGTTCACGACCTTCTCGAAATCCTCACAGTAGTAGGTCTTGACGTAGGCGGCCCCGAGCTCGGCGGCGATGCGGCAGCAGAGGCCGAGGTAGCGGGCGTCCCGCTTCTCCAGCTCCTTGCCGACGGCGGTGACCGCGAGGCAGGGGATGCCGTAGCGCTGGCCTTCATCGACGAGGTGGGAGAAGTTCATCAGCGTCTGGTGCTCGTACTTCGCGCCGACGTATATCGAGAGCGCCATGGCGCTCGCATTGAGCCGGATCGCCTCCTCCACGCCCGTCGTGATCCCCTCTCGGGACAGGTCCTCGCTGATGACGGAGTTGCCGCCGGAGACGCGGAGGACGATGGGGACGTCTGCGTGGGGATCGATGCAATTGCGTACGACGCCGCGGGTGGGCATGAGCGCGTCCGCGTAGGGCAGCAGCGGTGAGATTGCCTCCGCGGGCTTTTCGAGCTTGCTGATGGGCCCGAGGAAGTAGCCGTGGTCTACCGCCAGCATGACGGTGTGCCCGTCCTCGGGCTGGATGATTCGAGAGAGACGATTCTGCATGCCCCAATCCATTCGCACCCTCCTGTCGGGTCTTCTGTCAACGCCAGCTTCTGTGCGAAAGAGCCGCGCCCTTCCTTCTGCTGGAGCAGCACGCTTCCCGCGACGAAGCCCTCTGGTGGGGCGCAGGCCGCGGGCTCCCCTTGCCGCACAGCCTGAGCCCTACAGGGAGCGCCGGCGCGAAGGACGAAGTGTGGTGGCAAGGAAGCCTGGGGAGGAAAGGGAGGAGGCGGGTGCGGATCGTGTCCGCGAGGATCGAGGACTGGGTGCGGCGGCTCCTGGCGGAGCCCGACCGCGCGCGGCGCGTGTACCCGGTCGCGCTCCTGCTGCTGACGCTCCTCGTCTGGTTTCCGACGCTGTTCTTCGGGGTGGACGTGGGGAACCCCGACGACTTCTACCACATCACCCAGGCGGCGCTGCACCACACGCCGCAGGACATCGCGCAGTGGTTCACGCGGGGGTATTGGGCGTACACGCATTTCGAGTACCGGCCGCTGACGCGGCTTTCGCTGCTGGTGAACTGGTGGATGGCGGGGCCGCGGCAGTGGGCCTTTCACCTGGGGAACGTGTTGCTGCATTTCCTGTGCGCGTGGTTGGTGGGGGCGCTGGCGGCGCGGACGGGAGCGCCGGTGTGGGGAGCGCGGCTGGCGGGGGCGGTGGCGGCGGTGTTCCCGCCGGGGCGGATGGCGGTGGACTGGATCAATGGGCGGCAGGACCTGCTGTGCGGCGTGCTGCTGCTGGCGGGGGCGAATCTCTATGTCGGGTGGATGAAAGGGCGGTCGGGGTGGCACGTGGCGGGAGCGGCGGCGTGTGTCGTGGGGGCGGCGCTGGCGAAGGAGCCGGGGGCGGCGGCGCCGCTGTTTCTGGCGGCGGCCGCGGTGGTGGTGCCGGGGAGGCGGGGCGCGGTGCAGCGCCTGCTCGGGATCTCGCTGATCGCCATCGTGCTACTCCCGTATCTGTGGGTGCGGATGCAGGCCTGGCCGATGGAGGAGTACGCGCGGCAGAACGCACCTCAGCTCCGGCCGCTCTCGGTGAGCGTGACATGGCTCTTCAAGGGGGTGCTGACTCCGCGACTGTATGAAGTTGCGACAGAGTGGCGGTCACAAGGCGCAAGCCTGCCCGTGTATCTTCTCACCAAACCCAGCATCCTGCTGGAGCAGGTCGCGTTCTGGACGGGGCTGATCGTTCTGCTGCGGCGGCAGCGGCGGCAGCTCGCGCTCGGCGTGGCGTGGCAGATAGCGCTCTATCTTCCCGTGCACAATCTCTACTGGAATCCCGCATTCAAGCACTATCGCTACCTTCCGCACCTCGGCACGGCCTGGCTGGTGGGAGTGGCGGCATGGGAGCTTGCGGGCTGGGCGGCGGGAAGGATGCATGCCTGGGGCCGGCCGCTGGTGAGGTGGTCGGTGGTGGCGGCGGGACTGGCGCTCATGTTCGGGTACTACATCGGGCAACTCGAGTACCGGTGGCCCAGCTGGCAGTTGGTCAGGCAAGGCGGGCATAAGCCGCCGGCGACGCTGGGGCGAAGCCTGACGGGGCCGGGGACGCCGCAGTTCGATGAGAAGTCGATCTATCCGCCGGGGGAGGGGCGTTAGCCCGAGGTCGCGGGGTGGAGGGGGCAGTCGCTGCCGAGGCACTCGTGGTTGAGGGCGGTCTGGTCGCAGGGCGGGATGGGGCCGCAGTCGAGGGCGCGGGGGAGATAGCGCCGGGAGAGCTCGCAGCCCATCCGGAGGGCGAGGTAGCTTTCGCGCCGGCAGCAGCGCGGGCTGTCGAACTTCCCAAGGAGGGAGAGGATCTCGCTGACGACGGTCTGGACGGCGCCGCGCTCTTCATGGGAGAGCGGGGTGGCGCGGAGGATGGCGGCGAAGGCGATGCCGATGCCGAGGGCGGCGGCGCAGCCGCCCCAGTAGGCGCAGGTTCCTCCGGGCAGGTCCGACCCGCGCTCGACGGCGGCCTCGATGCGGCCCTGCGGGGGATCGCCGAATTGGTTGCGGTAGGCGGTGAGGAAGGCGGCGGGGACGAGGGCGTGGTGCTCCGGACCGTGGAGGGGGAAGAGGTGGGAGGCGCGCATTTCCGAGAAGAGGGCGATGGGGTCCGTCTCCTGCGTGTTCCGACAGAAGGTGCGGATGAAGCCGACGTGATCGCGGGCGTGGCAGCCGTCGCAGACGAAGTGGCCCTGCTCGCAGTGGGCGTTGGCGGTCTTCGACTCGCCGCAGTAGTAGCACTTCAGCGGCGACTCCCGATCGAGGTACACCAGCGGAGAGCCGCAGACCATGCAGTCGCGGAGGTGCTGGCCTGAGGCCGGCGCGGCCGTTGGGGCAGCGACTGCGGGGCGGCCGTTGCCATTGGGCGGGAGGAGGGTGGAATCGATCTCGGCGGCGGCGCCGCGGGCGAGCTCGCGGCCGGAGTCGAGCGTAACGGATCGGAAGGGGCCGGGATACCGGTAGAGCACCCGCGGGCCGGCCGTAGGCTTGAGGGCGCGCACAGTGATCGTATCGAAGTCGATCTCGTCCACAGTGCGCCAGGCGTTCTTCTGGAGAATCTCGATGCCGACGAACCCCAGCTTCTCCAGGGTCGCGAGGAGCTTCTTCTCGGTCATGGCACCGGCGATGCATTCGCCCTTCAGCCTCGGGTTGAACCGTATCTCCGGCGGCAGCGGCGACTGGCTGACGAGGTCGCTGATGACGAGCCGGCCGCCGGGCTTGAGAACGCGCTTGATCTCGGCGAAGACTCTGAGCTTCTCCGGAGAGAGGTTGATGACGCAGTTCGAGATGACCGCGTCGATGCCGGCAGCGGCGAGCGGGAGCTTCTCGAGGAATCCCTGGGAGAAGGCGACGTTGGAGTAGCCGAGATTGCCGGCGACGGTGCGGGCGGCGTCGGTGGCGAAGCCGAGCATGTCGGGAGTCATGTCCACGCCGATGACGCGGCCTTCGGCCCCGACGAGGCGGGCGGCGATGAAGGCCTCCATGCCTGCGCCGGAGCCGAGATCGAGGACGGTCTCTCCGCGCTGGAGATCGGCGGCGAAGACGGGGCTGCCGCAGCCATAGGAGCGGGCGATGACCTCGTCGGGAATGTGGGCGAGGTGGCGCTGGTCGATGTTGATGGGCTGGCAGATCTCGGTCTTCGGCTCCTGGGCTGCCTCGCCGTAGTACTGCCGGATCTGGGAGCGCGATTTGGCGATGACGTCTTGGATGAGGACGCAGTTGGAGTGGACGAAGTCCACTTTGTGGGCGCCGCCGTTGAGAACGCCGGCCTCGGTGGGGCAGCCGTAGCCGTCGTCGCCCATCAGATGATAGACAGCGGGCCCCAGCAGCGGCTCGCCGATGAGTCGCCGGCGCTCCGCAACCGTTTCGTCGATGATCTCCCGAGCGATGGCCTTGTGGAGGGGAAGGTAGGGATCGACCGCGGCCCGGCCGTTTCCGTTGGCGGCGAAGTAGGCCTGCTCGGGGTCGCCGCCGCCGTGAAGGAAGACCCACGGATCGCCATCGAGGCCGGCCTCGACCACACTGCGCTCGCGCCCGCGCGCGAGCTTCTCCGACTCCAGCCATATCCTCCGAAGCGGTGATTCGAGGACGGATCCAGCCGCCTGATCGGGGATGCCGACGAGGCAGGCGGAGGGGAACACCCGCCCGTCCCGGTATACGGCCAGGCTATCCCAGCAGGCATTGGAGAGATCGTACTTGATGTGGGGGTCTCCGTTGACGGTGCGCCGGGCGTTCTCGAAGTTGTCGACGACGAAACCGAGAGAGAGAGCATGCTCCTTCAGCGCCGCCATGGCGTCGATGAGCTTTCGCATCCCCGCGCGGGGCAGGCGCCCGCCCCGCTCTCGCACGTGCTGCCACATCAGGTGCATGTGACTCACGCCGAGGCCGCGCACGAGATCCGCTATGGGGATGAGATCGTCGAGGTTGCTGCGGAGGACGACGGTGGCTACGGTGACGGCGAGGCCGGCGGCGCGGGCGCGCTGAATCCCCCGGATCGCGCCCTCGAAGCTCCCGGCCGACCGCAGGGCATCGTTCCGCTCGGCGGACGAACCGTCCAGGCTGACCTGGAGGAACAGCCGCTTCTCCGGCAGCGCGGCCAGGCGCTCGACCGCCTCGCCGCCCAGCAGAGTGCCGTTGGTCAGCACCACCGCCGTCGCACCACATGTGGCGGTGACCTCGTTCAGCAGCTCCGGAAGATCCCGTCGGAGCAGCGGCTCGCCCCCGGTGAAGTAGAAGGTCTCGGCGCCGAGGTCGCGCGCCTGCCTGATGATGCCCCGCATCACCTCGGTGTCCAAACCCCGCTCACCCGCAGGGCCCGAGGACACCAGACAATGGCGGCAGGCGAGGTTGCAGCGATCGCTGACGTGGAGCCAGACCTCTCGCAGCCGATCCGGCCTGAGATAGCGCCCTCTTCCCTGGTACGGAGGTTGCGCGGGGGGAAGGGCAAACTCATCGACCTCGTCAGCGAAGCGCCCCACCAGCGCCGCCGCCCGCTGCAAGCTCACTCCGACCCGCCGCGCATAGCGGTAGGTCACCTCATCCAGAGGCCGGCCGCTCCGAAGCCGCCGCAGAATCCAAGCCCCATCCTCATTCACAGCGACCCAGTTGGGAGCCCTCGGATCGAGGACGAAGTGATACCCCTCTCTCTTCTCAACGTGGAGCTGACCGCTCGTCGCCATCGAACTACCTCACACGCACCGGGAGGCACTCGCCCTCCGCGGGCCCGGCAACCGTACTTCTGTCTTGTTGGCTGGCCTCTGGCGGGACATCACTCGGGAATTGGACATCCTCGGCCCGAATCCTGTTGCAGACCGATCTCCATCCCGTCTGCAACGACAACATGTGGCGGAGTTCCATCCATTGGCGCTTGCCTTGACAGGAGCACCGACGTCGCTAGAATAAGGCAACCTAGGGAGGAGCGTAGAGCCATTCCAGGCACAGATCTCAGTCTCGTTCCCCTCGACGATCGGCCGTGCAACAGGGCGTTCCCACAGCAGCTTGCCCCGATTGACGGATGGGACGTGCTTATGCCCCCACGGGAAGTGCTGGGCCGGTTCACGGAGCCGGGGGACTGCGAGTCGATCGCCCAATGGCTTCGGGAGCAGGAGACCAATCGGCTTGTGCTCTCGCTCGATATGTTGTGCTTCGGGGGTCTTGTCGCTTCCCGCACTCTCGCCACCGAGCCCAGGCGCGCCCTCGAAAGGCTGGAGGTGCTCCGGGCGCTGCGCTCGATGCGCCCCGACCTGACCATCTTCGCCTTCAGCGTCATCATGCGGCTGGGCACGACAGTGGCCTCCGAGGCCGACCTCGATCGGCATCTGCTCTTGCGCGCTTACTCACAGCTTCTGGATCGAGCAGAGCGACTGGGAGAGGGGGAGGCTCGCAGCGAGCTGGCAGCGGTCGAAGGGAAGCTGGCCGGCGGCGACCTCGACGAATACCTTCAGGTCCGACGCCGGAACCACGCAATAAACCGCGCCGCCGTTCAGCTTACGGCAGAGGGAGCGATCGACTTCCTCGTGCTCGCCCAGGAGGACGCGGCCCCGGTCGGCATTCACATCCCCGAGCAGATGGCACTCCGCGGCCAGGTCGAGGAGTTCCGCGTCGCCGACCGAGTGGCGATATGCCCCGGAGCCGACGAGATGGGGTTGGACCTGATGGCGCGCCATGTCATCGCGTCTTCCGAGAACGCCGTCGGGATAGCCGTGGACTACGCGGCGCAGGCCGGCGCCGAGGTCATTCCCGAGTTCGAGACCCAGCCTCTGAGGCGCACGGTGGAGGGCCATGTCGCCATCGCCGGCGCCCACCTCAGCTCCCCCCTGGAGGCATCGGCCATCCTGTTCGTCCATACGCCGATAGAGAGACAGCTCGATATCGCGGAAGCCCCTCCCGGCGGCCACGCTTTTGCTCTGGCGCTTCAGGCAGACAGCGTGGTGGAGCGTCTCGAGGCCGCCTCCGCCGCCGGTCGTCTCGTCGGTCTTGCCGATCTCGCCTACTGCAACGGCGCGGATCCCGAGCTCGTCTTCGCCCTCCAGCGGAAGAAGCTGTTCGAGAGCGTGCACGCCTTCGCCGGCTGGAACACGACGGCCAACACGGTGGGGACCGTCGTCAGCCAGCTTTGCCTTCTCGCCGCATCCGGAGCTGCGCCGGCGGGACCCGCCCCCTCCGCTCTCCAGCGCTTTCTCGCCTGCCGCTTCGCCGACGACTACGGATACCAGTCGGTCGTGCGCCCGAAGGCGATGCAGCGAGCGCGGGAGATGGGGATCAACCCATATGCGCTCGGGGAGCGCGCGGACGAGTTCGAGCAGTTCGTCAGAGGTGAGCTAGAGCCACTTGCCCATGATTTCTACTCCCGATTACTGGGTGGGGAGGCGGCGCATGACCCCCCGGCGTTCCGCCTCTCGCTGCCCTGGGACCGGCTGTTCGAAGTCGAGGTGGAGTTCGTCTCCTCAACCGCACCGAAGAACCTCTGATAGACGTGCGCCAGGGAGCGATCGAGGTCCGTCTTCTTGAGCAACGCTGGATGCGGAGACCGCCGTCTATGCCCCTTCTTGAAGCGGCCCCTTTCGTCGTGATGGGAGACGGAGACCCGGTAGCATGCCTCGGATAGCTCCAGGTACCTCCTCACGAGCCGGGGCATGATCCCGGCCATCGTCACTGCCGTCGTTCTCTTCTCGATGCTCATGACAGCTCTCCGTCAGCGCCGATGGAGGCGCGGTAGGTTCCGTCGCTTCGCCACAGGCACGTCCGCGGCCTGAGAACGCCATCCCGCCCACACCGGCCCCGGAGCAGGCTCTGGTAGAAGAAGAACTCATAATCCCGGACTCTCTCCTGCACGGAGGCCAGGTAGTCGGGAGCACGAGCGTACACGTCGAACTGACGCCCCCTGTGGACAGGCTTCCAGTACCGCCCCCGGTACCGAAGGCAGGATGCTCCCGCTGCAGCGTCCGAAAGCAGGGCGCGAAACGTCGCCTTGTGAAAGACTCGGACTCGCACGATCTTCGCCGGTTTTCGCGGCTCCGCAACCGGGTGCGACTGACATCCTTCTGCCTTCGATTCTCCAGAACTGTTTCTGTTTTGGCTAGATGGATTCATCACCTTCTAGTGCCTCAAAAGGGGAAGTTCGCTTCTTGTATCCATCTATATACCATATTATCTGTATATCCGCAATCAGAAGAAGACAGAATCTTTGTTTTTGGGCTCTAAATGCGCCTTCTATTTCTCACAGGACGCTGGAGAAGAAGCGAAACATGTGGTACCGTATAGAGGGGGCCAGATCTATGTGTTTACCTGGCGCCACTCACAGGATAGGGCACATGGCAGATGTGAACGTCGGTCGACGCATCAGGGATGCTCGGGAAAGCCTCGAGCTCAGCCAGCTCGAGCTTGCGGAGCGGGTGGGTGTGAGCCAGCGCGCGGTGTCGTATGTCGAGAAGCAGAACTGGGTGAAGCAGTCCACACTGGAGCGATACGCGGCGGCCGTGGGGCGCCAGCTCTCGTACTTTCTGCGCCCCTACGACGACGACCCCAGCTCCGTGCTGACGACACACGAGGCGATCGAGCAGGCTTTCGCAGTCGTCTCGCGAGACGCCGAGTTCGGCTTCGGCGCCCGGCCCTCCGAACAGCTTTCGGTCGAGACGAAGAAGGACATCGTGCGGCTCTACGAACGCTATAAGGGGGTCAGTCTCCTTCCTGCCGACGTCGCATAGCCGACCGCGGCCGAGTGTCCTCGCCCATCGCCCCCTCTGCTTGACACTCCGTTCCGGCGGTCCGTATACTTCCCACAGTTGCAGTTGCTCCTGCGGCCGCGTTTTCGCCGGCCCCGATCCTGCACCGACCTTCGCTCGAATATGGTTAACTACAGTCTCTGCATTGTCACACGGGACGTCGAGAGCCTCCAGCGCGGACACCTGGAGGTGGCGCGCGCGGCCTTGCGGGGCGGCGCGACAATCGTCCAGCTCAGGGACAAGCGCCTCTCGGGGCGGGCCTTGCTCGCGCTTGCGGAGGCGCTCCGCGAGCTCACGCGCGCGCACGGAGCGACCTTCATCGTCAACGACCGCGTGGACATCGCCCTCGCCTCCGGCTCCGACGGCGTGCACTTGGGCGACGAGGACATTCCCGTATCGGTGGCCCGTCGCCTCCTCGGTCCCGAGGCCGTCATAGGCGCCTCTGTCGACGACCCCCAGGAGGCGCGGGCGGCGGAGGCTGCGGGGGCAAGCTACCTGGGAGTGGGGCCGGTCTTCCCCACCGGCTCGAAGCCCGACGCCGGCGCGGCGATAGGCATTGGCTCCATCGGGGAGATCGCGCGTGCGGTGACGATACCGGTGCTTGCCATCGGCGGCCTCACCTGCGACAATGTGCCCAGCGTCATTGAAGCCGGCGCCGACGGAATCGCCGTCATCTCGGCCGTCGCCGAGGCTGACGATATGGAGGCCGCCGCTCACCTCCTGCTCGACTGCGTACGGGCGGCCCGCCGAAGGCCGGAGAAACGGAAGCAATCCTCATGACTCAACTTGAGATCGCGCGGAAGGGTGAACTTTCCCCGGAGATGCGTGCCACCGCGGAACTCGAACAGATCGAGCCCGAGCTGCTGCGGCAGGGCATCGCCTCCGGCGCAGTCGTTCTCCCGATTAACCGGAATCGCCGACCGGCCCGTCCCGCGGCCATCGGCGCGGGACTTCGCATTAAGGTCAACGCGAACATCGGCAGCTCGGGCGCTGACCCCGTCTCCGAGGCCGTCATCGCCCGCCTGAATGCGGCCCTCGAGGCCGGCGCCGACGCCGTCATGGATCTGAGCACGGCGGGCGACATCGACGCCACGCGGCGCGCGGTGCTGGCCCAGTGCCCCGTCTCGCTGGGGACCGTGCCCATCTACCAGGCCGCAATCGAGGCCGCCACCCGCGGCGAGGGCATAGCCCGCATGTCGGCGGATGCGCTCTTCGACGTTATCGAGAGGCAGGCCGCCGACGGCGTCGATTTCATCACGGTCCACTGCGGAGTCACCCGCGACACCTCCCGGCTCGCCCTGGACGGGAGCAGGCTTACCGGGGTCGTCAGCCGCGGCGGCGCCTTCACGATCTGTTGGATGCGGGCGAACGAGCGGGAGAATCCGCTTTACGAGCGATTCGACGACTTGCTCGATATCTGCCGAAAGCACGACATTACGCTGAGCCTCGGCGACGGCCTGCGGCCCGGCTGCCTGGCGGACGGTTCAGATCGCGCCCAGATTGCCGAGACGGCGATCCTGGGCGAGCTCGTTCTCCGCGCGCGGGAGGCCGGCGTGCAGGCCATGGTCGAGGGCCCCGGCCATCTGCCCCTCGATCAAGTGGCCGCCAACGTCGTGCTCCAAAAGCGGCTCTGCCACAACGCGCCCTTCTACGTGCTGGGGCCTCTGGTCACGGATGTGACGCCGGGCTACGACCACATCACCGGCGCCATCGGGGGAGCCCTAGCGGGCATGGCGGGAGCGGACTTCCTCTGCTACCTCACCCCGGCCGAGCACCTCGGTCTGCCGAATCTCGACGAGGTGAGGGAAGGGGTCATCGCCTCTCGCATCGCAGCCCATGCGGCCGACATCGTGCGCCTGGGCGCGCGCGCTCGGGAGTGGGACGACAAGATGGCGCGGGCGCGGGCGAGCCTCGACTGGAGCGAGCAGTTCCGCCTCGCCATCGACCCGGAACGGGCGCGCGCCCGCCACCGACCGTCCGGCGAGGGCGATAGGGCGTGCTCCATGTGTGGTGACTACTGCGTCTTCTCGCTTCTCGGAGATCCCGCCGCGGCTCACACGTGACCGACTCGGTCGCGGCTTCCTGCTGATAGCTGAGAATCGTCGGTTAAACGAGGGGTGAACAGAACATGGAGAGCAGGCCGATCAGAGAGCTGGGAGAGAATCGTGTCGTGTCGCGTTTCCGGGCGCTCGCCTCTGGAACGCTCGGCTCGGACGTCATCGTGGGCCCCGGCGACGACACCGCTGTCATCAGCTCGCCGGATAACCGCTTGCTGTTGTTTGCATGCGACATGATGGTCGAAGGCATCCACTTCCGGCGGGACTGGGCCGAGCCCCGTCAGATCGGCTGGAAGGCGATGGTGCAGAATCTCAGCGACATCGCGGCCATGGGAGGCGAGCCCGCGGCGGCGGTGGCCTCGATTGCGGCCCCCGGCGACGTCCCCGAGGAGGTGGTAACCGCCATAGCAGAGGGACTGGCGGCAGCCGCCTCGATATACGGGGCGGCGCTGGTGGGCGGCGATTTCGTCGGCTCGCCCGGCCCCCTGGTCGTGGACGTCGCCATCACCGGCTGGGTCGAGCGAGAGCGCATGCTCCTTCGTCGGGGTGCGAGCCCGGGCGACGCGCTTCTGGTGACCGGATACCTTGGCGCCGCGGCCGCAGGCCTCGCCGCGCGCCAGCAGGGGCTGGTGGAGGCCGAGAGCTCGTTCCTGGCAGAGGCGATCCGGGCCCATCACGAACCCCGGCCGCGCTTGTCCGAGGCCCAGGCCATCGCCGGCGCTCGCCGCACCACCTCCATGATGGATCTCAGCGACGGCCTCGCCGACGATCTGCCCCGGCTGTGCCAGCAGAGCGGAGTCGGCGCCCGCGTCCGGGCCCAGGCCATTCCCATCCATCGGGCATGCTCCTTCGTCGCCGATCGGCTGGAACACAACGGCCGCCAGATGGCAATCACGGGGGGCGAGGACTACGAATTGCTGCTAACATGCCCCCCTGAGGCCGTCCCCGAGCTGGCATCCGCCCTGTCGGAAGCGACTGGAACGCCGCTCACCGTTATAGGCGAGATCATCGCGGACGAGGAAGTACTGCTGGTGGACGCCGACGGAAGCGAACGGTCGCTGGGGAAGGGATTCGACCACTTCGCCGCACCGTCTCAGGGGCGCGGCGGTGGCGACCGGGCTGCCGAGTAGCACGAACGAAGGAGGCCTTTCCTTTGAAGAAACAGCGTGACGCGGTTTCGGTGCTCTCACTCGCGAGCCCCTTGTTGCTCGCCACCGCCTTGCTGCTGGCGGCCGCGCCGATGGGTTCGGCGGACACGCCGATGGGCTTGGCGGGCGCGGCCCCAGCGGACGAACCCTCCGCGCGCATCGAGTTCACGGAGACCGCGTTCGACTTCGGCGCCATGTACCAGAACGAGGAGGTCACCCACCTCTTCATCTTCCGAAACGTCGGCAGCGCGCCCCTCAATATCGGGAAGGTCAAGAGCAGCTGCGGCTGCACCGCCGCCATGCCGGAGAAGCGGGAGCTTCCGCCGGGCGGACAGACGAACCTCAAGGTCACGTTCCGCTCCGGCTCCATGCGGGACCGCATCGTGAAGCACATCTACATCGACTCGAACGATCCCGTGGAGCCGCGAATCACGCTCACCGTCCGGGGTGAGGTGAAGGTCGAGGTCGAGGTCTCGCCTCGCGGAGTCTACGTCGGCAGTATACAGGTTGGCGAGACCGTCC
>Ga0180434_10004127_pt1 | contig 17867 bp, 12 predicted proteins | sample SS_ome_7_FD_132453 | JGI IMG/M metagenome (GOLD analysis project Ga0180434, IMG submission 132453) | Hypersaline lake sediment archaeal communities from the Salton Sea, California, USA - SS_1_D_2 metaG | ecosystem: Environmental > Aquatic > Non-marine Saline and Alkaline > Hypersaline >...
CTGGAGGTTATCGAATTCGTCCCCGAAGTGAACAAGGTCATCAGCCTCAGAACCCTGCAGATGGGTCCGACAAACGCCATTGTCACAGTGGAGGTCAATCTCCAGGATGACCTGGTCACCGACAGGATCGAATCCATCATCGACCGCATCGAAACCACGATCCACGAGGTCCTTCCAGGGGCCCAGTGTTTTATCGAGTTGGAAGCGGAAGAGGGATAGGACCGAAGAGCTTCTCCTCTTTTGTCATTGCATCCGCCAAATATCTTGTATTATGATCTCATCTTCGATGGTCGCGTGCCCTCCGTAGACCCGAAAGGAGTGAAATCATGATGAAATCAGGTCTTCACAACCTCCGCTGCTCGCTTCTTCTTCTCGGCATCGCCTCAGTAGTCCTCTTTTCCGCATGCGGCGATGACGACGAAACGAAACCGGAAAACGGGTTCGGGGAAACAGAGACTCAATCGGCCGTCATTTCACTGAATGGACTCGAGGTCTTGACCATAGCCGATGTCGGGGTGTCGGATGCCTCCGTGGAGATACCGGTCAGGCTCAAGCAGGACAACTCGATCACGATCCGTGTGAACAACGACCAGGCCGTAAAGGACGAGCAGGAGAACTCCTACCCCTGCTGGGGAACCCTCAGGAGCCTCTGGAAAACCACGAGCCTGGACCAGCATACCTACGAATACACCTTTTCCTCGGAAGCCGACCCGGATTTCATCTGCATGGGCGCCCTCGTGGTCACCCCGAATGCGAGTTCTCTCTCCTTCAAGATCGACTACGAGACGGGCCCCACCGGCCCCGTCTTTTCCGGGCCCCAGCAGTACCCGTTCCTTTGCATGACCGAGGAGACGGGTCTGGGGCAACCCCTCGTTGACAATGGGGACGAAAACGGCGGAAGCGGCGTCCCGGTTTACAGGGAAGAGGCAGGGGGCGAGAAGACCGATGAGGTCATCGGGTACAGCAGGGACTGCAGCCTCGTTACCCGCGTGGACTACTTCTACAAGTCTACGGCCGATGATGACTTCCATCGCTTGGACGTCACGGAAGACCTTCCGGAGGACCTGGCAGAGACCACGACCTCGGACGGGCTGACCGTGGATTACATCGTCCGTGTGGAAAGGGGCACCATCAACCGGTTCCTCTACGGCATCGCCATGCTCGCTTCCGTGGACGAGATCGATGCCTCCTCCTGGGATCTAACCTCCTGGAACGGCAAGCTGGTCTACCAGTTCCAGGGAGGGGTCGGCATCGGCCACCAGCAGGCTTGCGGCTGGGCGGCAAACATGCTCGAGGAAGGCAAGGATCTGGATGACGGTGGCCCCATGAATGACGATCTCCTCTCCGAAGGATATGCGGTCGCCTTTTCTACGGGCACGGTGACGGACACCCAGTACAACCTCGTGCTTTCCGAAGAGACGATGATGATGGTCAAGGACCACTTCATCGACCGGTACGGAGCGCCGGAATACACCGTTGGTGTCGGAGGCTCAGGCGGATCTATCCAACAATACGCCATCGCCCAGAGCCAATATCTCCCCAGCCTCCGTAACCACGATCCCTACCTTCTCGACGCCGGCATCCCGCAATACTCCTACTCGGACATGGTCACACAATCCATCTACGTTGGGGACTGCAGTCTTCTGGAATACTACTTTGATTTCGTTGCCCCAAATCAGGGAGACACCACGTTTGGCGGCATGCATGTAGTCGAACTTCTTGGGCTTAGATTGCCCATCGGTTGGCTTGGCTCGGTCTTGCCCAGAACCTGGATCGAGGGAATGAGTGCGAGCGACACGGAGGAACACCCCGTCTGGAGTCAACTCGGCGACTACCTGGGAAGCACGGAATGCATCAACGGGTGGCTCGGGCTCACGCCCCTGGCCATGAATCCCTTGTGGACGACCACCGATTACAGCCACCTTCCACCTGACGTGAGGACAGGGTATGACGAGGTCAAGTGGACCCACTGGAATGACCTGGCGAACATCTACGGGGTGGATGAAAACGGGTATGCTCCTTACACCTGGGACAATGTGGGCGTTCAGTACGGTCTGCAGGCACTCAAGGACGACAACATCACCATGGGACAATTTCTAGACATCAATGCGAAGATCGGCGGTTGGAAACAGTTCGATCAGATGGTTCCGGAGAGCGTTCTCTTCGATGAACCCGATATGGATTCCATAGGCGGCATTCTTGAACTATTGGGCGACTTCGACCCATGGAGCATCCGCAATGCGAATATTCAAAGGAACCAGTACGGTGTTGCACCGCGAACCGAAGGAAGTCTCGACGCAATCCATGCAGCCTACACATCAGGCCATGTCTTTGTCGGAAAGGTGGACATTCCGCTGATCGATGCCCGCCATTATCTGGACCCCGTTCTGAACATGCACCATGCCCAGCAGTCTTTTGCCACACGTCAAAGGATGGTCGACGGGCGGGGACACGCGGACAACCAGGTCATCTGGTTTGCCGAAGATCCTTACGACAATACGATGATGGCCTTCCACGTCATCGATGAATGGATGACGAATATACAGAACAACCCGGATCGGAGCGTGGTGGAGAACAAGCCCGCAAGAGCCTTGGACAAGTGTTTCGATGCAGAGGGAAATCTCATCGCCGAGGGGCCCGATGTGTGGGACGGGACTCTGAATGACGAACCCGAAGGCGCCTGTACGCAAGCGTTTCCTCTCTATTCGACTTCCCGGATCGTGGCCGGAGGAAACATCAAAGGGGATGTCTTCAAGTGCCACCTGCAAACCGTGGATGAGGCGATCGATGCGGGTGTATACGAAGGAATCTCGTTGACCGAACAGAACATCGAACGCCTGAAGGAGATCTTCCCGGACGGGGTGTGTGACTACACGCAGGGGGATGCAGGCCGGCCCGCCGGCTGGTGATGGACCCATGTTCGAATCCCCTCGATGGGTATTGAACGCGCCATGAAGAGACTTCCCCTCCTCTTCATCATCCTGGTCCTTCTCTTGTCCGCCATTCTCTATCGCCTGGCTGGGACCAGACCGGATGGAATGTATGCGGAGATCGAAACCTCCAAGGGCGAAGTCTTGCTCCGGCTCTACTACGACAAGGTCCCGCTCACGGTGGCCAACTTCGTGGCCCTTGCCCAGGGGTCGCACCCACTCCTGGACGTGGCAAAGAAGGGAATCCCCTTCTACCACGATCTGACAATCCACAGAGTAATCCCCGGCGTGATGGTTCAGTCCGGCGATCCAATAGGGACGGGCAACGGCGGTCCGGGATTCAGGATCGAACGGGAGCTTCGCTCGGACCTCCGGCACGATCGCCCGGGCACCCTCTCCATGCTGAACGAAGGCGTCTTCTCTCACGGCAGCCAGTTCTTTATCAGCCTCGAGAAGACGCCCAGGTTTGATGACAAACACAGCATTTTCGGCAGGGTCGTTGATGGCCAATCCGTTGTGGAACAACTCGAAGAAGGTGACACGATACGAGGCATATCCATCGAGACACTGGGGAAGGATGCAGCCGCCTTCGACCTTACACGCCATCTCGAAGGCGTTGAACGAAGCGCCCGGCACGCCGAAACAGAAGCAAGGAGGTCGGCACAAGAGAAGAGGGATCGATCCAAGAGCCCCTGCAAAAGGGCTGAGTTGCCGGAGGGAACGGGCAACACGGACCCGGAAAGGGTTCCGGCAGAGAATCAGCCGGAAGACGAAAAGGTTGCTCTGCAATACCTGCTCGTTTCCCACACGACTGCCGTTCCCCGAATGGGCAATCCTACCTGCGACAAACCGGAAGCGAGAAGGATCGCGGAGCATCTGGCCGGCCTTGCCAGGGAGGAGGGAGCCGATTTTACGGCATTGGCCAAGAGATTCAGCGATTCAGTCGACTACAACATTCCCCTTCTGGTCAGAGGCGCCGGGACTTCAGAGACAATGCTCCCGTGCTTTCGCTTGAAACCGGGCCAGATCACCGACCCCATCGACACCCCCCGGGGGTTCATGGTGTTCCAACGAGTCGAACTCGAGTTGATAGAGGTCCGTCACATCCTGATTGCCTTCAAGGGCGCCGGGGGAAGCACGCAGACCCGCACCCGGGAAGAGGCAAGAGATCTGGCGGAACAAATTCTGAGCAGGGCCAGGAAGGGAGAGGATTTCGCCGGCCTGGCTAGAAACTACTCGGACAGCACTTCCGCCAAAGACGGTGGAGGGATCGGAGAGATTGCCAGGGGCATGACCGTTTCTGCCTTTGATCTCGCCGCTTTCGCCCTGAAGGTGGACGAAATCTCGAATGTCACACTCTCGCCTGCCGGGTATCAGATCATACAACGAGTCAATTGACCGAAAGGACGTGTGGGGTCTCAGGACTACCTTCCCAGCCTCCTTAATGTAGAGACTGTGAATCGCGACTCCTCAAGGCCCGTGTCCATGATGGCCAGGTAGGTGTCCTCGGTTCTGCACCCTCCGAACAGCTCGTATCTCCCCGACTCAAGATTGAGATAGATGGCACCGGGAAGGACCCTCATCTTCTGGCAGTAATCATAAGACGTATAGAATTCGAATACTCGCCATAGGTTGCCGCGCTTGTCGTACCTGTCGGCCACAGCCGGGAGCCACGTGTCTTCGTCATAGTATCCGACACGTCTGCTGTAAGGGTGCTCCAGACCTTTCCGGGGGGTACCCTCCACCACCCACACCCTGCGCAATTCATAGCGAACCCGAGAAGAATTCATATCCTGCGGAAGGCACTCCTCCTCATCCGGGCCTCCGATCTCCCACATGTCATAACAATTCACCGGTATGTACATTTCTTGCTTACCCAGGAGTTTCCACACCCAGTCGTTGACCGGTCCCCGGAACTCCCAGCCCAGGTCATCCATGGTGGTCTCACCGTCAAGCTGGCCTCCGCCGATCAACGTCGGGGCCCGCCGGACTCTCCGGAGGGTGGGCATGTATATCCAGGCATCCTCCAGCCGGTCGTCGTCCAGATACCCGAAAGTCAAGAACGCAGTACCCTTCTCATCGGCAGGGTACGTATAGTGGGTCATGATCTTGTAGGAGATGTCTTCCGGGTTTTCAACCCTGCTCTTTATCCTCCTCTCGTCATACGTGATCACCTCCGTCAGCCATATGGACTTCTTGACCTTGCCGGATGGGCTCACGACCCTGCGGCAATTCATTCCCAGGGTGTCGTCTCCGTAGTACGGCCGCTTCACGTTCCAGACCGCCTCGAGCCCGTTCTTCGGAAACGGAAAGGGAACCCCCCCCTGGAACCCCTGGAGGATGTCTTTTTCGTCGAGATAGCTTGCCTCCCGGCTTCTCTCGCACGCCTGATAGAATTCCTCGCAGAATTGGACGTTCCGGTGAGTGGGATAGATGTTCATGTAGAAATTCTTGTTCCTCTTGATACGTGCTGCCTGCCCGGGCGAAAGCCTCTCCTTGTACTGGTCCACATTCGTCTGGTCGATCCTGTACAGGACTTTCTCATCTTTGTACGGATTGGGGAGGTACCATCCTATCTTTGCGTCCTTTGGACACTCCAGGCCCTCAGCCCCCACATAGGCCGTGATTTCACCGCTGGCGTTCCCGCCCGCCTCTGCGCCGATCCGCGTATATTCATCGGTGGATCCATACGGAGGGACAACAATGCCAAGAAGAAGGAAAACCAATAGGCTCAAACGCGCCATCCACATTCTTGGTACCCTTTCTTTATGGATTTTATAAAGAAGTACCGGCAGAATAATGAGATTGGCGGCTCTCTGTCAACAAAAATATCAGCGTCGACCGTCCAAGACCGTAGCAGGTGACCCTGAAATACTTAGTTCAACAAATAGCTGAAGATGAAGGTGATCTGGTCACGGTCCCGGAAGGCGCCGAATCCGGCCATGTTCCCTACAATTCCGCTGTACTGGATCATGACTCGGAAGGGCTCGAGGATGAAATTCACCGACGGCTGGAACATGAAGACACCACGCGCGTCGTAGGCCACCACCATTTGCGGGACGATATCCCCGCCGTAGTAGTCGGTGTTCATGAGAAAGGTGAAGATGCCGTCCAGTTCCTTGGCGGCCGTGAAATTCGTCGCATCCGGATAGAGAGCCAGAGGCACCCGCATTCGTTCGTCGAAGTCCTGTACCCAGGCGCCGAAGTACTGCACCGAGAACATGAACGTTCTCTTCGGGTTCAACGGCCGGATCCAGATGTTCTTGTCGAGCCCGATCACCCACTTCAATATGTCCTTTTTCGGGATTTCGCCATTGGCAGGCAGGCCCGGAAAACCCGGAATCGGAACAGGGAGAGGAACGAGGGGAGTGTTGATCTCCGGGATGAAGACCGGCTCGTCCCAGAACCAGGCCACCTCTGTCCGTACGATCACATCCGTGCGCTGCTCCCAGAAACTCAGCGAGCCACCCGTAACCTGTACGTCCGGAAAACTGATCTCCGTCCAGGCATCAAGGGGACTCTCCCCCACCCCTAAACGCAGGGCCGGTATGTCGAGATAGCTCCTGTAATGACCAACACTGATGTTAAAATTGTCGGCCACGAGGCCCATCACCCTCACCCCCCACCGGCTGTTCGACATGACCTTGCTCGGGGTAAGCACGACCGTCGGTATAGGTGTCTCGGGTTGGGGGGCCGCGTAGGGAGTAGCGGCCGGCGACACGGGAGCCACGCGCATGTCCCAGTTCCCCGGCACCCAGAAGCCTTCCACCGTCAGGGCGGAACAGGACCTACCCGTCCGAAATTGTAGCTCCCCCGCAGCATCCACAAGGGGATGCGCCGATCGTCCAGATCCTCGAACACGCCCCCGAAGGTGTTGTCCAACGGATTGACTCCGTCCAGGAGCCGGAACACGTCCGTCTCGCCCCAGGCGAGGCTCTGCCTGCCGATGCGGAAGAACAAGGGCCCTCTGGACAGGTCCACATAGGCCTCCCAGAGATCGTACGCCTGTTTGAAGTTGTCGATGTTCTCCTTGTCCCGCTCCCGAACATCCTGGAAAGGCTCGGGGCCCACGTTGTAGACCGCTTCGTACATGAAGCGCCCGACGAGGTGGTACTTCGCCTTGATCTTCAACACCTTCAGGGGGTAGAGAATATCGAGTTCCCGGGTGAGCCGCTTGAGATCATGATTGATCTCGATCAGCCCCAGGTTGCGCCACTGCGTCAGGTCTCCCACGTGGATGTCGATCGGCTGGGTGAAGCCATCCGAGTCCTGGAGCCGGAACGACACCCGGCTCTGGAGCTTCCCGATGACCTCCAGGGTCTTCTTCTTCGGATCCACGTAAAACGCATCCGCGGTCAGGGCCATCCCCAGAACAACCAGAACAAGAAGCCCGCAACAAAGGATGGAAAGATTCCTCTTCCTTCGGTCCATTTCTTCCCCCCATTTTTCGCATATCGGACGTGAGCAAGTCGGTTCTTTGCGCTTGAAATTCTACTTGCAGAATTTCTGAAACCCTGCTAGGGAGAAGTCGTCTGCGTCCTTGTCCGCATGAAAGTTCCAGATATCCGTCGGCATGGGACCCCTGAAGAGCGAGGCGTGGCCGAGACGTTCGTCGATTATTGCCTGGTCCCCGATGTGTGACACAAAGAATCCCTTGTCCTCACTCTCGTAATACCTGGGCTGGGCCATGAAGGTCTTCCAGTATTTCCCCGCCTTGTCGTGGATCGTCTTGTAGATGAAGCCCCAGGTTTCTCTCTGCACCCAAAGGAACTGAACCCCATAGTTGTAATACGGGTCCTTTGCCTTCACTTGGAGGATGTAAACCGGCAGCTTCACCCAGAGCCAATTCACAGGCGCCCACTGAGCCCCCTGCCATCCTTCCTTCTCATATCCGTAGACAGTGGCTTCGATATTCTCCGTTGAGTTCCATCCCGCGTCCTCGCTTTTCACGATGCGTCCGGGGTCTGCCGAGGGAAAGGGCACGAGGGCCTCTTGCTTTCTCAGAAACTTCCACTCCATGGCGGTCACTTTCCCGTCATACCCGCCGGTGTCATCCACCGCGCCATCCGATCCGAACATTGCATCCGAACGGTTCCCTGAACTCATCCGACGCACTCTTCGAATGGCCGGGAGAAAGGTGAACGTATTGTCCTGCTTCTGCGGATCAAAATAACGCCACGTCATAACGGCTGCGCCGGCGATATCATAAGGACTCCTCGCGACAAGGAGCGAGTACTTTTCCACGCGGTCCGGATTGTCTCTTGCCACGGATTTCGGGTTCCCATCCATCACCATGCTGTGCATCTCGCCATGGGTCGATCGTTCGTAACCGGACCTCCTTATGTAGTCTGTACGGAAATAGGCGATCGTATTGCCTCCGAGGTGTGCCGTGTAGAAGCAGTTGAACACGATCTTCTCGGAGGCCTTGGGGTCATCCGGATCGACGTCCGGAAAGGGACGTCCGATGATCGGTTCGCCCCGCGCGCCCGTTGCCTTCTCCACGATCCAGTTGTCCTCGTCGAGCACATACTTTCCCTTGTTCGCGCTCAAGGCCTCCAGGGCGTAGGGGGGTTGATACTCGCGAGGCCGATAGTTCAGTTCACCGACTCGGATGACAAAGTCACCCTTCTTGATCCAACCGATGATCTCTTCGGGCAAGAGGCCCTCGGCCTTCTCCCAGTTCGTCTTGTCGAGCACGTCACCGGGGGAAACATCAGAAAGGCCCTGCGAGGGCAGGAGCAGGAGTAGACAGGGTACGAAGACAAACAAGATCAGCCGCCTAAATCGCATCAGAAAGTTCCCCCCTTTGTCCAGAAGAAGTGTACCCCAAGCATTTCGAAAAGCCGCGCCGAAGTACCATATCATGGTTTTGACTTCGATAAAAGGCTCACCCCTGACCTGGACGCCTACGTACAGGACCCGATCTATCCGGAATTGAACCCTCCCCGAAACACTCCCCGGCCCGGAAACATGCGCCCGAAAACTCGCGGCTACCTATGGAACTCGGAAGAGCCGTATGGGGGGAGAACAAGGCCAAGAAGAAGGAGGACCAGCAGGCTAAAACGCGCAATTCACATTCTCGGTACCCTTTCTTTATGCGATTTACAAAAAAAGGTCCCGACAGGATAGTGAGATTGGCGGTAGGGCTCGAAGATGTAGTTCACCGAAGGCTGGAACATCGTTACCCCACGCACATCGTAGGCAACAACCATTTTCGGGACGATGTCACCTCCTCATTCCGGCGCTTCTCCTTGGAGGGTGGGTAGGAGTGGCTCGGGGTGCTTCCCCTCAGGTGGGTTCTGAACTCTAGCCCGGGTTGTCCAGGTATTCGTCGATCCCGACTCCCTGTTCGCCGGTTTCGGCAATGGTGTACTCGGAGAAGTTCTCGTACACGACCACGTTCTTTCCCTTCTCGTTCAGGGGCAGAACGAGCCCGGAAAACCTTTGGGAGGTGAGCGTCCAGGCCCTGCCACTCTCGTCGACCGCCTCGAAGACCGAACTCACGGGGATGCCGTTTTCGTTCCGATCCGTGGAGACGATGTTGACCTGCCGGATCCGCGTGTTGCCCCCGGCTTCTGATACGAACCCCCCGCTCGTGGGCTCCATCCCCGCGACGCGAACCTGAGCAACATTGACCGTTCTGCCCGGAAACTGTACGGCGATCCAATTCCACCCGGCGATGTTTGTCTCGTCCCGGTATCCCCACGAGTGATCCCGGTGTCCGAAGCAGGAGATGGGTCTCGAGGCCCCGTCCTTGGTGAGTGTCCCCTTAACGGTCAGGCCCTGCTCGTAGTGGCTGATCGCCATGCTGCTCTCGTCGCCTTTTACGCCGTAGTCGAATACGTCGAACCGGGCAAGATAGGTGAGATCAACCGAATGGTTCGGGCCGTTCAAGGTCAGGCGGAACTCCTTGTGCGGTTCGACGAACTCGACCCGCAGCTTGCCGTCCGTGATTTCCCGGAAATCTTCGGTAAGAGGGATGAAGTCCGCGTGCATCAGGATTTCGCCGTCCACCACGTGTGCGGCCACGAACCGGCCCTGCTGCTTGTGACGCTCCAGGGAGATGTGGTTGATGCCCCAGGCGTTGTTCTCCCGGTCGATGAAATTGAAATACCAGTTCTCCTTCCAGGCCTTGTCCTCGTCCCGCGGGTAATCGTTGTGGACGTATTCATCCTCCGGCGGTACCGTTGTCATGACATCAATCCTCCTCGCTTCTCTGTGAGATCTTGTCCCACCCCCGCTGGGGCCTGAAGAGCATCATATCACGAAGGATATTCTGCCCGAGTTGTCCGAGCACGGTCTTTTCCACTGTCTCGGCCTCATCGATCCTTGACCGGTTGGCGTCCAACAGATCCAGGGCAGCGCTCACCGCCTCCTTGGCTCCACTTCTCACCTCCCGCAACGCCTCTCCGCTCATTCCCAGTAGATCGACTTCACGGGTTGCGGCCGAGATCGCCTCGGGCGTTTCGATCCCGGCCTTCTCGAATGCCTCGATCAGGGTGACGAGCATCTGCCTGCCGACCTGGATGTCCTGGACCAACAGATCGTGCCTGTACTCGTACTTCCCATGAAGTTGGTTCAGGAGCTCGACGACGGCGAACAGCTGCCCGCGGACGATCGTTGAATCGATCTCCGGGGCGATCACGTTCTCCAGGGTGTCGTTGATTCGTTCTAGAATGGTCGTGAGAGGCGTGTCGGTCATACCTTGAATCCCCCATCCAGGTGCTGTGCAAGACCCACGTATGCGAAATCGAGAAGGGTACCGAATACTCCGGGCCGCAAATCCGGAGTCTTGTTCTTTGCGAAGGCGTTGGTGGCAGTGGTGATGATCCCCACCCCCTTGAGGTCATTGAGAATCTGGCAGTAGTGCAGCTTCTCCGGCTCTACAGGGATACCGGACGCTCGCTCGTACCTCTCCAGGAACTCCTCCTCCGGGAGGAGGTGGCTCACCCAATTGGTGGGTGGAGGGGAACGCCACATTTGGCCCAGCACGTAAGCGAGGTCCTCGTGAGGATCCCCGAGGTGCGCCATTTCCCAGTCCAGGATCGTACGGATGCGCTTCTCCCTGAAAATGTAGTTGCCGCTGCGGTAGTCCCCGTGAACGAGCCGGACCGTGTCGTTCTCCGGCGCGTTGTTCTTGAGCCAGTTGACGGCAAGGGTGACGAGGGGCTCATTCCGGAAGCCGGCTCTCTCGATCACCGCCTCCCAGTACTCCGTCTGCCTGAGGGCGGATCCCTTGCCCGGTCCCGGGTCCCCGAGGAAATCCAGCCCCAGGGATCGCCAGTCGCAGGCGTGTATGCGAACCAGATTCTCGATGAAGTCCTTGGCCAGGCCGGCGCGTTCCTCATCGTCAGGGATCAGCCGATAGTCGGGATCCGTCTCCTGGGTCAGGGTGTGGACCTCGCCGTCCACTTTTTCCATGGTGTAGAAGGGCCGCTCGAACACGGCAGGGTCGGGTTCGTACCAGTAGGTTTCCGGAATCGCCACACCGGTTTCCTTCATAGCGGTGAGAATCCTGTACTCGGTCGAGACGTCGTAGGGCTCCAGGAGACCGCTCACGGGCTGTCGGCGCAAGATGATCTCCTGCTCGACCCGGTTGTCGCCCTTTCTGTACTCCAGGGAGAGGCTGAAGGTCTCCATGGACCAGCCCTGCGTATTCTGCCAAACGTCCGTGACGGTCAGGTCGTCCGCCCCCAGTTTTTCCGCCAGGTAGGAGAACATTCCTGGGTCTTCCTGGATCGCCATCACATGCGCTCCCTATGATCGAATGCCTAGTTAAACAAATAGCTGAAGATGAAGGTGATCTGGTCGCGATCCCGGTAGGCGCCGAAACCCGCCATGTTCCCCACGATTCCGCTGTACTGGACCATGATCCGGAAGGGCTCGAGGATGAAATTCACCGAAGGCTGGAACATGAACACCCCGCGTGCGTCGTAGGCAACGACCATCTGTGGAATGATGTCACCGCCGTAGTAATCGGTGTTCACGAGAAAAGTGAACATGCCCTCGACTTCCTTCGCGCTCGTGAATTGCGTTGCATCCGGATAGAGCGCCAAGGGCACCCGCATACGTTCGTCGTAGTCCTGCACCCATGTACCGAAGTACTGTAGGGAAACCATGAACGTTCTCTTGTGGTTCAGCGGCCGAATCCAGATGTTCTTGTCGAGTCCGATCACCCACTTGAGCATATCCTTTTTCGGGATTTCGCCATTGGCAGGCAGGCCCGGTATGCCCGGAATCGGAATCGGGAGCGGAACAAGGGGTGTGTTGATCTCGGGGATAAAGACCGGCTCGTCCCAGAACCAGGCCAGCTCTGTCCGTACGATCACATCGGTACGCTGCTCCCAGAAGCTCAACGATCCACCGGTGACCTGTACATCCGGGTAACTGATCTCTGTCCACGCATCCATCGGAGTATCCCCTACGCCCAAACGCAGGGCCGGTATGTCGAGATAACTCCTGTAATGACCTATGCTCAGGTTGTAGTTGTCGGCCAGGAGCCCCATCACCCGCACCCCCCACCGGCTGTTCGACATTACCTTGCTCGGCGTAAGCACAACGGTCGGTATCGGCGACTCCGGCTGGGGGGCCGCGTAAGGCGTGCCGGCCGGCGATACGGGAGCCACCCGAGAGTCCCAGTTCCCCGGCACCCAGAAGCCTTCTACCGTCAGGGCCGAGACAGGGCCGACCCGGCCGAAGTTGTAGCTCCCCCTCAGCATCCACAGCGGGATCCGTCGATCGTCCAGGTCCTCGAAGACGCCGCCGAAGGTGTTGTCCAGCGGATTGATGCCGTCCAGGAGCCGGAAGACGTCCGTCTCTCCCCAGGCGAGGCTCTGCCGACCGATGCGGACGAACAACGGTCCCCGGGACAGGTCCATATAGGCTTCCCACAGGTCGTAGGCCTGTTTGAATTTGTCTATGTTCTCCTTGTCCTGGTCACAAACATCCTTGAAGGGCTGGGGACCCACGTTGTAGACCCCTTCGTACATGAAACGACCGACAAGATGGTACTTCGCCTTGATCTTGAACTTCTTCAAGGGATAGAGGATATCCAGATCCCGGCTCAGACGCTTCAGATCGTGAGTGATCTCGATCAGGGCCAGGTTGCGCCACTGCACAAGATCTCCTACGTGGATGTCTATGGGCTGGGTGAAGCCGTCCGAGTCCTGGAGCCGGAACGACACCCGGCTCTGCACTTTTCCGATCACCTCGAGAGTCTTCTTTTTCGGATCCACGTAGAAGGCATCCGCGGTCAGGGTGATCCCCAGGAGAAAAAGCCCGCAACAAAGGATGGTAATTGCCCACTTCCTCCGGTCCATTTCTGTCCCCCCTGTATTGCCGCTTGTCGGATGTAAGAACGTCTGCCTGTCAGGCTTGGAACGCTACTTGCAAAACTTCTGAAACCCTGCCAGGGAGAAGTCATTTGCGTCCATTTCGGCAAGGTACTCCCAGATTTCCGCCGGCATGGGGCCCCTGGTGAGCGTCGCGTGCTTCATACGTTCATCTATGATGAGCTGATCCCCTGCGTGGACGAGATGGAATGCCTTATCTGCACTCTCGAAGTACCTGGGTTGCGCGAAAACAGTCTTCCAGTAAGCCCCGGCCTTGTCGAAGATCTGTTTGTACACAGCGGCCCAGGTCTCTGTCTGTACCCAAATGTGCTGAATCCCGTAGTTGTAATACGGGTCCTTTGCCTTCACCTGGAGGACGACCACCGGCTTCTTCACCCACAGCCAGTTCACCGGCGCCCACTGGGCCCCCTGCCACCCCTTTTTCTCATAGCCGTAGATCATGACTTCTATGTCCTCCGGCGAATTCCAGGCTCCTTCCTCGCCTTTGACGAGGCGTGTCGGGACAGCCGATACAAAGGGCAGGAGGGCCTCCTGCCTTCTCAGAAACTTCCACTCCATGGATGTCACTTTCCCGTCAAAACAGCCCGAGTCATCCACCGAGCCATCCGACCCGAACATGGCATCTGAACGATTCCCCGAACTCATCCGCCGCACTCTTCGAATGGCCGGAAGAAAGGTGAACGTGTTGTCCGGCTTCTGAGGATCCAGATACCGCCACGTCATGACGGCCGCGCCGGCGATATCATAGGGGCTCCTTGCGACAAAGAGCGTGTATTTCTCCACATCATCCGGATTGTCTTGTGCAACGGATGTAGGATTCCCGACCATCGTCATGTTGTGCATCTCGCCGAGGGTCGATCGTGCATAACCCGACTTCCTTATGTAGTCGGTATGCAACTGAGTAACAAAATTCCCGCTCGAGTGTCCCGTGTAGAAGAAGTTGTACACGATCTTCTCTCCGACCTTCGGGTCCTCCGGATCGACGTTCGGAAAGGGATGCCCGATGATGTGCTGTCCCCGCTTTCCGGTCGCCTTCTCCACGATCCAGCCGTCCTCGTCGAGCATATACTTGCCCACGTTCGCACTTCTTGCCTTGCACACATAGGCGGGTAGATAGTCCGCGAGTTTGTAGCTCAGCTCACCGACTTGGAGAACGAAGTCCCCCTTCTTGATCCAGCCGATGATTTCATCCGGCAAGAGGCCCTTGGCTATTTCCCAGTTCGTCTTGTCAAGCACATCGCCCGGGGAAACATCGCAGATCCCCTGGCCGGTCACGAACAGAAGAAGAACGGGCACGACGCAAAACAGAATCAGCCACCCAAAACGCTTCATGGTGTTCCCCCTCCCATCAAGAAATGACAACTCTCCCAGGCACAAGACAGTCGAAGAAATATATCATAGTTTTGGTTCCAATAAAAACCAAATTCAGGGCCTCTGCGTGGATCTCAACCCCCTCCCATCACCGTGTCCATGAAGTCGCGTACCTGGTCCTTGATCCCTTCAGGGGGCACCACGCGCGCATCGAACACGTCGTGGTCGATGATCAGAAGGGGAATGTCTCTCCGCCTGCAGGCATCCCGCAGGATTCCAAGGGCGGCTCGCATATTCTTGCACGATTGGTGCGCCGCCATAATCACGAGGTCCGCCTGGTATTCCTCGTAGAGGTGGAAGAGATCGCCCAGGAAGTTCTCGACCGGCCCTCGCGTGTGGCGGGCCATGGGGGGCTTGGCCATGATCTCGACGAGATCCCGCATCATGGACGCTTCACTCGAAGTGTCGATGAGGGGGTAATGATCGTAAGAGAGCATGACCATCACGGTCACCATGCCGTACTCGTTTTCCAGCCATTCATACAGGTCCGGGGTCGTGACGGGAAAGGCACCCCACATGATGGCCCGATGCTTCTCGTCCGGTACCAGGCCCCTTCCCTCTTTGTGATTGTCTCTGGCCACTTGCAGAATCGATTCGGCGATACGTATGCCCATGGGTGTGCCGGGACAGACCTGGTAGGCCGTATAGCTCAGGGGATGCAGCATGCCCCCCATGGGGCACGGCCTGGCCTTCATCAATTCCCAGAGTTCCATGGTCGCTTCCTGCATCCGGTTTCTCATCTCGCAGATGTCCCGGAGCCGGTCCATGTCCAGTGGATGACCCGCGATCTCCTCGAGGAAGCGGATCATCCGTTCCACCTCCTTCAGGCAGTATTCCGCTGCCCTGGGCTCGTACACGTTCCATGGGAAATCCACCCTGTGGACCGGCACGCCGACCGCCTGCTCGATCGGCAGATAAGAAGACATGCCGCCGTCGCACGGCGAATTCGAGCAGAGAATGGCCCTCGGGGGAGGCAACAGGCCTTCCAGGACCATGCCGAGGGTCACCTTGGGCATGGAGCAGAGGTCGGCCGGATAGCCCGCGTTCTCCGCAACGTCGATGAAGCGGTGCGCCGCCTCGGGCGCCACCATGGGCGCCATGCCGGGTATTCCCTCCACCATGAGGGGAATCAGGCCCATGGCCTGGATGATCTCGGGGGGGATCACGTCCTCGTACCAGATCAGCTTGTCTGGGTCACGGGCCATCCTGCAGAAGATGTCCACGTAGTAATCCACCGTCAAGCCGAGCGCTTCCCCGATGGCCACCTGATAATCGGGCGGCCTTCCCTCTGACCACAGTCTGAGGAGATCTCGCTCCCGCGGCTTGATCATGTCCGGGTCAAAGGGCTTCTCGCCTCTCTTCCAGGCATAGTAACGAAGGACCGCCATGGCGCGCATCCCCTGAAGAACGGAGCGCGTCATGTAGTATGGATAGATCGCTTGGGGAAACTTCTTCACGTAATCGATCAAAACCATGCTCAGCAACCCATCGCTTCGAGAAAGGCCTGAATCCGAGTCTTCATCTGCCCCACACCCCCCAGCGCGTACTCCCGCTCCAGGCGCAGCACCGGAAACCCTTCCTCCCGCAGATTGTTCTGGAACACATTGCCCTCGATCCCCCAGGTGTCGCAGAACTTCATGGTCTGGATGATGATCCCCTGCACGCCGAACTCCCGGGCCACCTCCACGATACGCATGTATCGGTCCGGGTAGGCGTCGAACATGCGGGGGCAAGGGGTCTTCTCCAGATACCTGACGGCAATTGCCTTGAGCGGGTCCGAATCTGTCCCCACGGCGTGCTCGTATTGCAGGGACCCGAAACAATATCCGTCGGCTACCACCAAAGCCCCGGCATCTTCGATTACGCGCACGTACGCAGGATCGTCCAGCTGGCTGCCCATGAGCAGCACCCGGGCCCGGAATTTCCGGTCCCATGCTGCGGTCTCCACCTCTTCGATCAGATCTGCAAGCGCCGCATTGACCACGGACTTGGGCAGGGAGAAGCTCGCAACCACGGCCCGCTGCATGTCCTCACCGGTGATCGGCGGATTCTCTCCCTTGCGCAGTTCGTTCAAGGACGCAAGGAGCCGCCGATTCTCGTTGCAGGCCTCGATCGCTCCTCTCAGTTCCTCGTCGCCTATGGACAGGTCGAAATGCTCCTCCAGGGCGTTCCTCAGTTGCACCAACTCCTCGAAATACCATTCCCTTGCGTCTTCGTGTGTCTTGTAGGGAAGGCCCAGGATTCTGCAGAAAGGGGGATTCGCGGTGTGGACCAGGTTGTCGTACAGCCTCCGGAGGTGGTCGCAGCCGGCGGTGAACACGAAACCGTCCATCCAGCCGGACTCATGCTCCAGGATCGCCTCCAGCATGGCGCGCGTGTAGGAGCAGTTGAACAGCCCCAGGTAGCTGTCGGCCGTCTCGGTGGTCGTCGTGTTGGACGCGCGCATTCGACAGGCGTACAAACCGGGGACGGACAGAATCTCTTCGGGCACATAGCTGCAGAAGTAGGCAATTCGGCGAAGGCCTTCCGTCCTTGCCCTGTCCTCGCCTTCAGCCGTCAATCGATCCGCCCAGGAGGCTGTGTTCACACAATTACCCCTGTCATGCAATCGACGGCCGCAGCAGCGCAGCACCCGTCGACCACCGCCTGCACGATCGTTCCAGACCAGTGCATACCGATATCGAAATATTCGATATCCGAAGCATTCGATTCGAGTAGCACGCCCCGCCCGCCCCTGTCAAGAAATTTCTCTAGGCTAAAAAAGGCATTGACACGGGTTAATCGGTCCATTACAATATTGAACATGTGTCCAACTTGAACATAGGTCCAGGCACTGGGGGCATCACAAACATGGGTTGGGTAAGCGCCGTCGACAAACGGGAGTTGATCCTGAACGCAGCCCAGGACTGCCTGAGAGACAGGGGGCTCAAGGGCCTCAATATTCGCGACGTGGCCAAGGCCGCAGGCGTGAGCCTGGGAAGCGTCCACTATTACTTCTCGTCCAAAGAGGAAATCCTGGTGGAGATCTTCCGCCAGTTCGTCCACCGCGTCTCGCAAGCGACCCTCTCCGGAACCCCGGATTCCAACCCCAGACAGGTGCTCATGGATCTCCTGGACGGGTACTTCGCGGAGCTCTCCAGAGACCCGGCTACCTGTCAGGGATTCATCGATCTCTGGGACTATGTGCCCCGCAACGAGGACCTCCGTAGATTGA
>Ga0180434_10004130_pt1 | contig 17855 bp, 14 predicted proteins | sample SS_ome_7_FD_132453 | JGI IMG/M metagenome (GOLD analysis project Ga0180434, IMG submission 132453) | Hypersaline lake sediment archaeal communities from the Salton Sea, California, USA - SS_1_D_2 metaG | ecosystem: Environmental > Aquatic > Non-marine Saline and Alkaline > Hypersaline >...
ATGCATGCTTTCCGGAAGCTATTTCCTAGAAAGCAAATAAATCCAAGAAGGAGGTAGTGAAATTGGCCTTTGAAATTCCCAAACAGCCCTACTCCGGGAAGATAGGGGAAACAACTTTAGGAACGGGTGAATCCGCCGTGAACGTGGGAGGACAAGATTCTTATCCTTTCCATCTATTTGAAGGAGACGTGACCAATCCCCCGAGAATTGCAATGGAAATATGGGACTATGATCCTTCCGAGGAATGGCCGGCGGCGGCGGTCGAACCGTTCAAAGATGTCATTTCTTCCCCGGATGCGTGGGCCAAGAAATGTGTCGAGGAATATGGCGCAGACATGATCGTGCTGCAGCTGAAGAGCACGGACCCCAACGCCATGGACAGACCGGCCGGCGAAGCCGCAAAAGTAGCCAAGCAGGTACTCGATGCGATCGATGTACCGCTCGTTTTGTGGGGTACGGCGGATAACAAGAAGGATGAAAATGTTTTAAAAGAAATTTCCCAATTGTGTGAAGGCAAAAACGTGGGCCTGGGCCCGGTTGAGGAGGCGAACCACAAGGGCGTGGGTGCCGCCGCACTCGGATACGGCCATACCATCGTGGCATCCACTCCCATAGACGTAAACTTGGCCAAGCAATTGAATATTTTGCTGGGAAATCTTGGGGTCAAAAGCAACAAGATAATCGTAGATCCTACCAGTGGTGGGCTCGGTTACGGCCTGGAATATTCCTATTCGGTGATGGAACGTATTGGGATGGCTGCGCTCACTCAAGAGGATGAGAAGCTTCAGGTCCCCATGATCAACAATATCGGCAATGAGGTCTGGAAGTGTAAGGAGGCGGGTCAGCCGATCGATGAGGCGCCCACATTGGGTGATCCCGAGAGACGACCCATTTTGATGGAAAGTGTTGCCGCGGTCTGCTATCTCCTTGCTGGTTCCAGTATCGTCATTTTGAGGCATCCGGAAAGTGTTCGGCTGACCCGCGCTTTCATCGAACGTATGATGAATGGCGGCGAGGCGGTAGACGTTGGTGAAATCTCAAAGAAAATGAAGTCGGTGGAGGCGGACCTGGTTTCACTTTCTCCCCAACCGAACCTTGATTTTGGGGAGGCGAAAGGGGTTCCGACGGCAGACGCACCAAAAGCGGAAAAGAAGGCTCAGAAGGTGGAAAAAGTCGCAGGGAAGCCTGCGAAGGAAGCGAAAAAACCTGCGGCTGTACCAAAAGCGGAAGAGAAGGTGGTTGAGCTGAAGCCGAAAGCAGAGGCAAAAGCAAAAACCGAGGAAGCGACCCAAGCCAAGGCCGAGGCGGAACCGGAGCCTAAAGCTGAAGCGGAAGCGGAGGCCAAGGCCAAAGCGGAAGCAGAGCAAAAAGCCAGAGCCGAGGCAGAAGCCAAGGTCAAAGCGGAAGCAGAAGCAGAAGCCAAGGCCAAATTGGAAGCAAAGGAAAAAGCCAAGGCCAAACTGGAAGCAGAGGAAAAAGCCAAGGCAGCATCAAAACTGAAGGAAAAGGAAGCGTTAAAAGCACTTCGGCAAAAAAGGGCTGCTGAGAGGGAAAAGCATGTAACGGCGCGTAAAGGCGATCAGGCGTCAGCGGCGTCAAAGACCGCTGCAGCAGAACAGCTCGGTCTGGTAGATAAGTTGATCGAAAACCTTGATCGAATACACAGACGTGCGTAAGAATATCAAAGGTAAAATGAAGAGAGGAGGAACCTCAGTAATGGCGACCGAAGAAGTCAAGAAGAAGGTGATTGCAAAGAAAGAAAAGACACCCCCGCGGCCGGAGGAATTAACCATAGATCCTGCGACCGTGAAAATGATCAAACGCTCCAGGGAGTTGGAAATAGAAACGATCTTTGATCGGGCGCAGAGCATGAAGCCCTGCAATATCGGTGTCCAGGGAACCTGTTGCAAGAATTGCTCCCAGGGGCCTTGTAGATTGCCGCTGCCCAAGGGGGGTATCGAAGGAAAAGACACCCGCAAGGGTTTGTGCGGGGCTACGGCCGAGACCATCGCCGCCCGCAATTTCGCGAGGATGGTTGCCGGTGGAGCGGCGGCCCATTCAGACCATGGACGAGGCGTTGCGGAGACATTTCTCGCTGCGGCAAGGAAGGAGACGGAGGATTACAGCATTAAGGACACCAAGAAACTCCTTGAGATCGCGCCCGATTTTGGTGTGGAGATCACCGTGGCGGGTGAAGATGGGGAGATCCAAGAACGTGATATTGATGAGATCGCAGTGGAAGTCGGCGAAAGAGCGCTGGCCCAGTGGGGGCAGCAGCAGGGGGAGGTGTGCACAGTCAAGCGAGCGCCGGCGCCCCGATATGAACTTTGGAAAAAGCTGGGGGTGGTCCCGAGAGGCATTGACCGAGAGATCGTTGAGATCATGCATCGAACCCATATCGGCGTGGATCAGCATTACGAAAATCTCATCGAGCAGTCCACGCGAGCGGCTATCGGGGACGGATGGGGCGGATCCATGATTGCCACGGACCTTCAGGACGTGCTATTTGGCTGTCCCTACCCGGTTAAGAGTTCGGCCAATCTTGGGGTTTTGAAAGAAGACCATGTGAACATTGTGATTCATGGGCATGAGCCGCTTCTCAGTGAGATGATCGTCCAGGCGGCGGAATTGCCCGAAATGATCGAGCTCGCGAAGAAGAAGGGCGCAAAGGGGATACAGCTCAGCGGGATCTGTTGCACGGCCAATGAGATTTTGATGCGACACGGCGTACCGCTGTGCGGGAATTTCCTTCAACAAGAGCTCGCCATTATTACCGGCGCGGTGGATGCCATGGTGGTGGATGTTCAGTGCATCATGGAAAACATCGCAAACGTGGCGGATTGTTTTCACACGAAGATCATTACCACCAACCCGAGAGCGAGGATCGCATCGGGAAACACGCTCCATATCGAGTTCGACGAACATTCGGCCTTTCAAGATGCCAAGCAAATCGTAGAGACCGCCATCGAGAATTTCCCAAAAAGGGAAAAGGAAGTTATGATCCCCGATAATGCCTCCGATTTGATTGCAGGGTTCAGTTACGAGGCCATCAATTATCATCTGGGGGGGACGTTCCGGGGCTCCTATACACCCCTGAATGACAACATCATCAACGGCCGGATCCGAGGGATCGGCGGTGTGGTTGGGTGCAATAACGCTCGAACCACTTTTGACGAAGGGCACATCACCGTGGTCAAAGAGCTGCTTAAACATGATGTCATCGTGCTCACGACAGGCTGTAACGCCATTGCATGTGCAAAGGAAGGGCTCTTGACTCCGGAATCTGCAAAGGTCTATTGCGGTCCCGGTCTTACGGAGGTGTGCGAGGCGGTGGGTATCCCGCCGGTACTCCATATGGGATCCTGCGTTGATAACAGCCGAATCCTCATGGCGGCCACCGAAGTGGTCAAAGCGGGGGGATTGGGAAATGATATCAGTGATCTTCCCGCAGCCGGATCCGCACCCGAATGGATGAGCGAAAAGGCGATCAGTATCGGACACTATTTTGTGACCTCGGGCGTCTATACGGTGTTCGGTGTGACACTGCCCGTAAGCGGGTCGCCGGTGTTTGAGCATTATCTGTATAAGGAACTGGAAGAAATCTACGGCGGCATGTGGGACATGGTGACAGACCCCATCGAGCACGCCCATAAAATGATTGCCCACATTGACAAGAAGCGGAAGGCCTTGGGCATTGATAAGGCCCGTGAGAGGGTTCTTATGGACATGTCGGACCGCCGGGATATGGAAGCAGCCTGATTTTAACCTCTGAGAAAAACAATAAGCCTCTTAAGAAGGGAGGAAGCAGCGTATGTCAAAACTAGTCGCATTTGCAGCAATCCAGGGAGCCTACAATATCGTGTCCAAAGCAGAAGGGAAATACAAGCGGGCACTGGAGAAATTCGGCGGCAGTCAAAAACTGGAATTTCCCAACACGGCCTATTTCCTGCCGATCATTTATTCCTTGACGGGAATCAAGGTGACGGATCTGGATTCGGCGAAAAAACCGCTTGATTTCGCGCGAAAACTCTTGCCGCCCCATGTGAAAAAAGACTGCCATGTGCCTTACCTGGGGCCGTTATTGGACGCAGGGATGGCGGCACTTTTCGCAGAGGAGATCGTCGAGGCAATCCGATACGTGGAAGACCCGGATTTCTACCAGCCCGAAATTGAGGATCCGGATGTCGACAATGGTAAAATCTGGCTGGGCGCAGCGGATGACGCCATCATGCGGAAACGGGGTGTTGAGTTCGTGGACGGGACCGCGCCCGGCTTTGCGGCGATTGTGGGCGCAGCACCGGATTCCGCCACGGCGAAAAAAATGGCCGAAGAATATCAACTAAAAACGATCTACGTGTTCATGGCCGCCAATCAGAACGGTACCACGTTTGCCGAGCAGTTGGTTGAGGAGGGCGTGCAGATCGGGTGGAACACCCGTCTCGTTCCTTTCGGGCCGGACATCTCCGCTGCGGTATTTGCCCTTGGTTTTGCCAATCGGGCCGGCATGTCGTTTGGTGGCATCGCACCGGGTGACTATAAACGCATGCTTCAATACCAAAAAAACCGCATCTTCGCCTTTGTAAATGCCCTGGGCGATGTAAATGCCGAGTGGGCGGCCAATGCGGCAGGCGCTGTGAACTGGGGGTTCCCGACTATCGCAGATACGGATATTCCTGAAATCCTGCCCACCGGGGTGTGTACCTATGAACATGTGGTGGCGAATGTGGGCCATGACGAAATGCCCGCGAAATCCATTGAGATCCGTGGCCTTAAGGTAAGCATCGCCGAAATCGATATTCCGCTGGCCTATGGCCCAGCATTCGAAGGGGAACGGGTGCGAAAGGACGACCTGTATTTGGAAATGGGGGGCGGAAAGACCCAGTGCACGGAGCTTTGCAAGATGGCCGAAATGAATGAGATCGACGACGGCAAGGTGGAGGTTGTCGGTCCCGATGTCAAAGACGCCAAGAAAGGGGATCGGCTGCCCTTGGGTATTTATGTACAGGTGGCCGGTCGCGAGATGCAGACGGATTTTGAACCGATCCTCGAAAGGCAGATCCACCATCTCATCAACTATGCCCAAGGGATCATGCATATCGGACAGCGGGATATCTCCTGGATCCGGGTCGGTGATCAGGCCATCGAAAAAGGCTTTAGCCTTAAGGACATCGGCACCATTCTTCACGCCAAACTGCATCAGGACTTCGGCAACGTCCTGGACAAGGTGGCGGTGACGCTCTACACGAAAAAGGAAGATGTGGATAAGCTCACCAAAAGGGCAAGGGCCGAATACAAGACCCGAGACGAGCGCGTGGAAAAGATGACCGATGAAAGCGTGGATCTCTTTTATTCCTGTACCCTTTGTCAATCTTTTGCGCCGAATCATGTGTGCGTGGTCAGCCCTGAAAGGACCGGCCTTTGCGGGGCCTACAATTGGATGGACTGCAAGGCATCCTATCAGATCAATCCCACCGGTCCCAACCAGCCGGTGGAAATAGGGGAGTGTCTGGATCCCAAGCTGGGCCAATGGAAGGGCGTCAACGACTTTGTATTCAAAGCCTCCAGGCAGGCGATAGACCACTATAACTTCTATAGTGTAGTCATTGACCCGATGACCACCTGTGGATGTTGTGAGTGCATTTGTGCGGTGTTGCCGGGGTGCAACGGCGTGATGACCGTCCACAGGGAGTACACGGGTGAGACCCCCTGTGGTATGAAGTTTTCAACCCTGGCCGGCGTGATGGGAGGTGGACAGTCTTCGCCCGGTTTCGTGGGCCATTCCAAGTTCAACATTACGCAACGGAAATTTATTACCGGGGACGGGGGCCTGCTTCGCATGGTCTGGATGCCCAAGTCTTTGAAAGAGGAAATTAAAGAGCGTCTCATCGTGCGGGGAGAAGAAATGGGCATGCCCGACCTCATTGACAGGATTGCCGATGAAACCGTGGGTACGGATGAGGCGACGGTTCTTGAATTTCTCAAGGAAAAAGACCATCCGGCCGTGAAGATGGATCCCATCGTCGGGTAGAGATAGAACTGAGCGTGTGGTGCACGGGTCCGTCTTTGCGGACCCGAAACAAACCTTAACAATTCCTATTCTGAGCAGGAGAGTATCATGGGATTAACTGGAATTCAGATTTTTAAGCTATTGCCGAAAACAAACTGTGGTGAGTGTGGGGTTCCCACCTGCTTGGCGTTTGCCATGAATCTCGCTTCAGGAAAGGCGGAACTGGATGCTTGCCCCTATGTTTCGGATGAAGCCCGAGAGCAGCTGGCAGAGGCGTCTGCTCCCCCCATTCGGCCCGTTTCCATCGGCGCGGGAACGAGAGCCTTTAAGATCGGGGGAGAGACGGTCATGTTCAGACATGAAAAGTCCTTTTATAATCCTACCGGGATTGCCGCGATGATCCCCTCCGACATCGATTCAGGGGGCTTAGACAATAAACTGAAGGAGTGGAATGCGCTCCAGTACGAGAGAGTGGGCTTAAACCTCAGACCGGAACTGGTGGCGCTTAAAGACGTAAACGGGGACGGTGGAGGGTTTGCGGCCGCTGCCAAAAAGATTGCCGAGGAGAGTGAATTCGGCTTGGTGCTGATGAGCGATAAGGTGGATGTGATCAAAGCCGGGATTGAGGTCTGCGCATTCAAGAAGCCGCTCCTTTATGCCGCAACCGCTGAAAACGCAGAAGATATGGGAAATTTGGCCAAGGAGAACGGGTTACCCTTGGCGGTGAAAGCGGCCGGTGTGGAAGCGCTCATCGCCCTCACCGACAAACTGACAGGTATGGGGCTTAAAGACCTTGTGCTGGATTCCGGAGCTCGAGAGATTAAACAGCTCTTTGAGGATCAAGTCGCCATTCGCAGGGCCGCCCTCAAGGCAGGCAATCGTTCATTGGGTTTCCCTACCATTGCATTTCCGTGTGAAATGGCAGGTAACCTGGATATGGAGACAGTGATCGCTTCCATGCTGATCGCCAAATATGCAGGACTGGTCGTGCTATCGGATTTTAAGGGAGAGAGCCTGTTTCCTTTGTTATTGGAAAGACTTAATATCTTTACCGATCCACAGCGGCCCATGACGGTGACGCAGGGGATATACGAGATTGGTGCCCCAAATGAGAAATCCCCCGTGCTGGTCACCACCAATTTTTCCTTGACTTACTTCATTGTCAGCGGCGAGATTGAAGGAAGCCGCGTGCCCAGTTGGCTTCTCATCATGGATACCGAGGGTTTGTCCGTGATGACGGCCTGGGCCGCAGGGAAGTTTTCCGGCGACGCAGTCGGAATGTTTGTAAAGAAGAGCGGGATCGCAGATAAAATTGCCCACAAGAAAATTATCATTCCGGGCTATGCGGCCTCCATCAGCGGAGAGATGGAGGAGGAGCTTCCGGGCTGGGAGGTAATTATCGGACCCAGGGATGCCTCTTTAATCCCCAAATTTTTGAAGGATTTCAAAGGATATGCAGGATTCTCTGGGAATCAGAAAAAATACTTAGGAGAGGGAGCGTGACCATGTTATTGATCGGAGAAAACTTGAATGTGATCAGCCGGGTTATCGGAAAGGCCTTTAAGGAAAAGGACCCTGAACCGATCGCTGCGGAGGCCAAGCGGCAGAAACAGAAGGGTATGGACTGGATCGACATCAATTTGGGACCTGCAAGAAAGGGGGGGCCCGAGCTGATGGAATTTGTGGTGAAGACGGTTCAGGAAGCGATTGGGGATTCACCGCCCCTATGCTTGGATACCTCCAACATTGAAGCAATGGAAGCGGGCTTGCAGGTCCATCAGGGAAAAGCCATTATGAACTCAATCATGTGCAGGCCCGAGCGCTATGAAAAGATGATTCCGCTGGCGGTCAAATACAAGGCCAGCATGATCGCGCTCATGTGGGGTCCGGAGGGGCTGCCCAGAGACGAAAATGAAAGGGCCGCCCTCGCGGTGGAGTTGATTTATGCAGCCAACGAAGCCGGTGTCCCCAATGAAGACATTTTCGTGGATGGGATCGTTACACCCGTTAACATTCAACAGCCGCAACTCATGAGTCTTATGGCTTTCCAGGAAATGTTGCAGGACATTGCACCCGGTGCGAAGTCCACCTGTGGTCTTTCAAATGTATCGAATGGCCCCGCGGATCATCTCCGGCCTATCTTGAATCAGACCTATATGGTGATGTTGGAAAGGAAAGGGATGTATTCCTGCATCGCCGATGCGTATGATGATACGTTAGTGGCCATCGCCAGGGCTCAACGGTCCGATGTCGTGGAAGTCATTCACAAGGTCATGGATGGTGAAGAGATTGACATGGCTTCCCTTTCCAAAGAGCTTCAGGATTACGTGAAAACCGCCCGGGTGATTCTCGGCCATTCTCTGTATTCGGATTCTTGGCTCGATTTGCAGTGAGCTGTTTGGAATCAACAAGGTGAGCATTTTTGCGTTTTGAGGGGCTTTCCCGTGCGTAGAGGATGTGTGCGTGTGGGAAGGCCCCTTTTTTTGTGTAAGTGACTCCCAGCGTTCGTTTTCTTGACAATGCATCCGCGATGTTTACCTTAACGATGTATCGAAATTGAGATTTTATTCTGATCAAAGTAGTTTTTTTATGGAGTAGTGAGAATACTGAAATGGAAAAAGCGGCGTTGAACACGTTAAACCCGGCGGATATTGAGAGAAATCAGCAGGACAAAATCATTGAAACAAAATTGAGCAGGATCGGTAGAAAAATTTTGGTCATGAGCGGCAAAGGAGGAGTCGGAAAAAGCACGGTCGCGACCTACCTGGCGCTGCTTCTGAGCGAGCGAGACTACCACGTGGGGTTGTTGGATGTAGACCTTCATGGACCGAGCATTCCCCACCTTCTGAATGTTCAAGGTGGATTCGATGTTTCAGAATCGGAGACGGTCAAGCCATACCAATTTTCTGAAAATTTGGGGGTTGTTTCCTTGGAGATGGTTCTGGGCGATAAAGATGCCGCGGTTATCTGGCGGGGACCCCTCAAGATTGGTGCGATCAGGCAATTCATATCGGATATTGACTGGGGAGATCTCGATTACCTGATCGTTGATTCTCCACCCGGTACAGGGGATGAGCCCCTTACGGTCGCACAAACCATACCGGACGCAGAGGCCATCATCGTAACAACTCCCCAAGAGATCAGCTTGGCGGATGTCAGAAAGTCCATCAACTTCTGCAGACAGTTGAACATGAATATTACCGGTGTTGTTGAGAATATGAGTAAGTTATCATGCCCACACTGCGGAGGAAATATTTCTCTTTTTGGCAGTGGCGGCGGCGCGAGAATGGCGAAACAAATGGGGGTCCGTTTCCTTGGCGAAATACCGGTGGAATCAGAAATGGTTGAAATGGCAGACAAAGGCAGCCTGGAGGCCTTGACGCATAAGTCCGGGTTGGAAATAAACAAAGCATACCGGCAAATCCTTGAGCTCGTTATAAAAAATTAATGGGTTTGCGATTGAAAACAAAATGATCTGTAGGGAGTTTTTTGCGAGAATCAAGAGAGGTTTTGATGAAGGAGGTGTTTGGAATGAAAAATGGTAGAATAGCGATCCCGTCGATCGGCTCGGGTGGCATGGATGGACAAAGATCCGGGCATTTCGGCCACTGCGATGTGTTCACTTTTGTGGATGTTGAGGACGGGGAAATTAAGAGGGTCTCTACGATTCCCAATCAGAGTCATGTGCAAGGCGGTTGCATGGTACCGGTAAATCTTCTGTCAGAGAACAACGTGACTGCATTGATAGTTGGGGGTATCGGCATGCGGCCTCTGATGGGTTTCAGGCAAGCGGGTATTGCGGTGTACCACGATGAGATCCGGCCTGAAATAAAGCCCGTTGTGGAGGACTTAATCGCCGGAAATTTACATTTGATCGGGGATGAGCAGGTCTGCGGCGGCGGAGCGATGCAATAATTTGAAATCCTGCAGATGCTCAAAGCGAAGATGCAAGCGCTCGGTTGTCCCTGTGCCGTGGTCTCCGGTTGTGCAATTGTAAATCTTGGCAAAAGGAAAACGTGGGAAGCGGCCCAAAAAACAGATCTGGGTGCACTATATCGTGAACTGGAGATTCGACTCGATCAAGAAGATCATATTGATCGATTGTTCGTGAAAACTCTTCGGAAGGCTTTGTAGGCATGCATGGAAGAAGAACAATTCAAAGTGATAACCTTGCGCATGGAGACGGAATAATGAAAATAGCGGTTACATCGACAGGTACGGATTTAGACTCGCCGGTTGATCCGCGCTTCGGAAGGGCCCCTTATTTTTTAGTCGTTGATTCGGAAACGTTTGCGTTTGATGTTGTAGACAATAACGAAAATGTGAATGCGCTGAAAGGCGCCGGAATACAGGCTGCCCGCACAGTCGGTGACAAGGGGGTCGAGGTTTTACTTACAGGATTTTGCGGTCCCAACGCTTTCAAAGCGCTGAAGGCTGCGGGCATAAAGGTTGCCAACGACGCCGACGGGTCGGTAAGAGACGCAGTAAAGGCCTATCTCGGGGGAAAGCTATCCGTGGCCGAAGCGCCGAGTGCGGAGGCTCAATGGTGATGGGTTAATTTTAGGCGTCAGCGTTTGTCAACGTAGTACCTTTCGATCAAATTTAGATGATTGAGATATTTCCTTTGTAAATGAAAGTCCCTATAGCGTTCGATTTCATCGCGTATTGGCGCGATGAAAGGGAAAATATCGATTCCAAAACGGTTCCTCCGGGTCTTATCCGCCTCATTGACGATTAACAGGCAGTAGTAGCTTATTAAAAGCCTGAGATCTGGGGGTCTGCGAAATAAGTAGGCCCTTCCGCCGGTTGTGTTGATAAAAAATCCCGCGTATCGGTAAACGAGTTCCGTTGAGGGCCGTAACCCATTTGTGTTCGGGCACCTGCCACCCGATACAAGCCATTGATAAATCAGATCCAGACTTATCTCCAGTGTTTCCTTTTCATTTCTCACAATCAGCCGCATGAGGCCGACATCCTGCCGATCAAGAATGCGGTAGAAATGGTATATATTTTGAAGAATGATTGTTGAATCCTGACCTTCCCCTGCCGGGATTGGAGGATTCGCCGCCATTTTTTTAAGGATTCGCTTGAAGCGGGTGTATGTGTCGATTTCCGGGTTAAGGTTCTGCACGTAGGGTTTCCCATCCAGGTAGCGGAAAAATTCAAGAACATTGTTTTCCAATTGGGAGCAATCAGGTGGGAGGGTTTTTGTTTCAACTTCTTCATGGTTTTCTTCGCCGGTTTCCGTAATGAGCGGCACGGAGGAGGCCGGAGATTCTGAGGCGCCGGATGATGCGACTCCGGTTTGCTCAATTTTTTCCCCCGCAACAGGTTGAGGTTCTCCTGAAAGCGCTTTTGTTTCCGCGGACGAAAGCTGTTTCGCAATTAAGGGCTGTCGAGGTGCTTGTTCCATCTTGGAAGCGACGAGGTACCCGACGAAACCGGCCACAGCCACAATCAGCAATAAAAGCCACCACCACAAATGGCTTTGTCGCTTTTGTCGCATATTTTTTCTCCCCGGTGCTGAAAATGCAGCATTACCGTAAACCATATTATTACAGGGCGGCGCAGGCGTTCCAGGCCGCTTGAAGCCCTGACTTTGGATGTCGGAGGATCACAATCGATATTTTTTTCGACCTTCGATGTAGAGGTCGTTTCCGTGCATATCATTCACAACGATTGCAGGGAGCCTTTCCACTTTTAGCTTCCTGATCGCCTCCGGCCCCAATTCCGGGTAAGCCACGACATGCGCTTCCTTTACGGCCCTTGCCATGAGAGCACCCGCCCCCCCGACAGCGGCCAAATAGACCGCCTTGTACTTGGTCATGGCCTCCTTAACCTCTGAAGATCGTTTCCCTTTTCCAATCATCCCCTTGAGTCCGAATTCAAGCAACCTGGGCGTATATGGATCCATGCGGTAGCTTGTCGTCGGTCCGGCAGCCCCGATTACCCTTCCGGGTGGCGCCGGCGAGGGGCCTACATAATAAAGCACCTGCCCTTCAATTGGAATGGGAAGCGCATCCCCTGACTCGATCAATTCAAAAAGTTTTCGGTGGGCGGCATCTCTGGCGGAGTAAACAATTCCGGTTATTGTGACAGGGTTGCCGGACCTTAAAGGCTCGATATCTTCCACTGTGAGAGGGGTTCTGAGATGAGCGACTTCATTCATAACATTCTCCTTTACAAGGCGATCTCTAGATGCCGACTGGCATGGCATTGGATGTTGACGGCCAAGGGAAGGCTTGCAATGTGGCAAGGCATCATGAGGATTCGGACCCCGAGGGACGTGACACGTCCACCTAAACCTTGCGGACCCACACCGGTTTTATTGATTTCATGAAGAAGTTCTTCTTCCATTCGGTGTTGTTCCGGATCCGGGTTCGGGGTTCCCAGAGGTCGAAGCAAAGACTTCTTCGCTAACACCGCGCATTGCTCAAAGTTGCCGCCGATTCCGATCCCCACGATCGTCGGTGGACACGGATTCGGACCCGCATCTATCACCGTGTTGACCACCTTCTCTCTGATGCCGGGCCATCCCGCCGATGGCGGCAGCATAAAGAGCCGGCTCATATTTTCGCTGCCCCCCCCTTTTGGAACCAGCCATATCTTGAGCTTCTCACCCGGTACCATCTCAAGATGCAGCACGATCGGTGTGTTGTCACTCGTATTCTTTCGGGTAAACGGATGACACATCGATTTTCGCAGATAGCCTTCTTTGTAGCCCCGGCGGATTCCCTCCTGAAGGGCTGAATTGAAATCACCGCCGACAATGGACACATCCTGTCCCAATTCTGCAAAAATAACGGCAACACCCGTGTCCTGACATATGGGAATTCGTTCCGCTTGGGCGATCCTGGCATTTTCAATCAATTGACTCAGAATCTTTTTTCCCACAGGAGATTCTTCCTCCTCCAGGGCGCGTTCCAAGGCATTGAACACATCATCACCCAATTCAAAATTAGCCCGCATCGCCCCGTTTTTGACAGCGTCCACGATGCTTTCAACCGAGATCCGGCGCATGAAACCCCTCCAATAAGGTTTGACTTTTCAACGGTGGATAATTAAGAGTCACAAATGTGAAGTGAAAAATCGTATTTTTCCAGCTTACTTCAATCCAAATTTAATATACAGGAGATGAAGGAGAGAAGCAATGAAAAGAGGTAAAAGAGACTTTCGGCACCAAGGGGATTTCTCTTACAGAGGTGCTTGAAGCAAGAAAATCATGAGAATTCTTCTCACCAACGATGATGGGATTCATGCGCCGGGGCTTTTTGCCCTTTACCGGGCATTGAGTTCTGATCACCAACTGTCTATCGTAGCGCCGGAATCCGAGATGAGTGCGGTGGGACATGCGATTACCCTGACGAGACCCTTGCGGGTTCAGGAGATCGAAAAAAGCGGGGCATTTTATGGGTACGCCGTCATTGGGACACCCGCTGACTGCGTCAAGATCGCCGTCCAAGAGCTGCTTGAAGAGCCACCGGATTTCATTGTCTCCGGCATCAATCCGGGAGCCAATGTGGGTGTGAACGTTCTTTATTCCGGAACGGTTTCAGCTGCGACGGAGGGGGCTTTCCTGGGCATTCCATCTGCAGCCATCTCCCTCAACGCGAGACATGATGTCGATTATCGATTTGCCGCTCAATTCGGTATGCAAGTGATACGGTTTATGATGGAGAGTGGTTTAGGCCGCGGAACGGCGCTGAACGTCAACATTCCCGCTGTACCGCCTGAACAGATCAGGGGGGTGCGTTTTACGAGACAAGGGACGGCCCGCTTTGTGGAGCGGTTTGAGCGCCGCACTGATCCGAGAGGAAACGTTTATTACTGGCTTTCCGGTGAAGCACCCATTGAGAACGGTAATCCGGAAGCGGATTCAATCGCATTAAAGCACAATATGATTACAATCACACCCATTCATTACAATTTAACATGTGAGCAGGAATTAGAAAGACTGAAAGCCTCTGCTCGGTTTGAATGGATAATTTGATTCCGCTTCTGTTTCACGTTTCCAAAAACAAAAAGGCTCCGGATGTCTTGGAATTTAGACCAGGAGCCGGCGGTTGTCGATGATGGACCCTACAAAGCATGCCTTTGCGGATAGGATTCGCCTCCTCACTGCCCTTGTGATGCCATGAGCTTATAGGCTTCGAAACGTTCCCGCATATTTTTTTCTGCTTGATCAAAAAGCTTTTTCGCGTTTTCGGGGAAGGTCCTCGTCAGACTTGAGTAGCGAACCTCACCCATCAAGAAGTCTTTGAAATCGCCTTTCGGATCCTTGGAGTCAAGAACAAAGGGATTTTTTCCCTCCGCTTTGAGGTTGGGGTTATATCGGTAGAGAGGCCAATACCCGGTTTCTACAGCCTTCTTTTCTTGTTCCTGACTGCGTCCCATATTGATACCATGATTGATGCATGGGGCATATGCAATAATGAGGGAGGGACCCGGGTAACTCTCTGCTTCTACGAGCGTCTTGATTAGCTGGTTCTTGTTGGCTCCCATAGCGACCGAAGCGACGTAAACATATCCATAGGTGATGGCCATCATGCCAAGATCCTTCTTGCGGGTCGGTTTACCACCGGCTGCAAATTTGGCGACAGCGCCGATGGGTGTTGATTTAGAAGACTGCCCTCCGGTATTGGAATAAACCTCCGTGTCCAAGACAAGTATGTTAACGTCGCGTCCCATGGCGACGACATGATCCAGGCCCCCATAGCCAATATCGTATGCCCAGCCATCTCCACCGAATATCCAGATCGATTTCTTGGTAAGATAATCCTTCCTGTTGAGGATATCCCGGAGAAGCGTGTTTGCTTCCGCACCAGTGTCCGCAACCTCAGCCTCAACTAAATTTACAATCCGGCGACCGAGTTGCTTGGATTTTTCCCCATCATTCATGTTTTCAAGCCATCCCTTGAATGCCTGCTGAAGTTCATTTGAGACGCCGCGATCAAGCACTTCTGAGATGAGGTCAGCAAGTTTTTCACGTCTTTGGGTGACCCCCAGTTCCATGCCGAACCCATATTCGGCATTGTCCTCGAATAAAGAATTGGCCCATGCGGGTCCGTGGCCGTCTTGATTCACCGTATAAGGGCAGCTGGGTGCCGATCCCCCATAAATCGAGGAGCATCCGGTCGCGTTGGCGATCAGCATGCGATCACCGAAGAGCTGAGAGATAACCTTGATGTAGGGTGTTTCGCCACAGCCGGGACACGCCCCTGAGAACTCAAAGAGAGGCTGGCGGAACTGGCTTCCTTTCACAGTTGTCACCGACATCAGATCATCCCGCGGTGGCAACCCTAATGAGAATTTGTGATTGGGGATCTGAGATGCCGTTTGGGTAGAGAGCGGTTTCATCACAAGCGCTTTTTCTTTGGCGGGGCAAACCTGAGCGCAGTTGCCGCATCCCGTACAGTCGAGGGGGCTGATCTGAACCCGGTAACGCATCCCTTTCAATTCCTTGCCTTTCGCATCCAAGGTAATAAAACCTTTCGGGGCGTCTCGAAGATCTTCCTCGCCGGCCAGGACCGGTCGTATGACCGCATGCGGGCAAACAAAAGAGCATTGATTGCACTGGATGCAATTTTCAGGGAGCCATTCCGGCACATTGATTGCGACACCCCTCTTTTCATATCTCGTCGTGGCTGTAGGAAATATTCCGTCCGGACTGAAGGCGCTCACCGGCAACTTATCACCTTGTTGAGCAAGCATCGGCCGCATGACATTTTTAACGAACTCGGGCTCGTCCTTCTCAATGTAGGCCTCCTGACCCGCCGTTGCCCATGACTGTGGTACATCAATCTGTTTCAACGCCCCAATGGCGTTATCCACTGCGTCGATGTTCATTTGTACAATTTTGTCGCCTTTTTTTCCGTAGGTTTTCTTAATGGCGTCTTTCACATAGTTAAAGGCTTGCACCGGTGGAATAACGTTGGCAATTTGGAAGAAAGCGGCTTGCATGATCATATTGATGCGGGCACCCAATCCCAGTTCAGCTGCGATTTTGACGGCATCAATATTGTAGAATTTCAGTTTCTTCTGGGCAATCGTCCGCTTCATGGGATCGGGAAGGTTGGTCTGCATATCTTCCAGAGTCCACGGAGAATTGAGGAGAAACGCTCCCTCCTGTCTGATTCCCTCCAAGATATCATATTGATCAACAAATGCCGGATTATGGCATGCGATAAAGTCTGAGGTCGTAAGCAGATAGGGGGATTGTATTCTGTGAGGGGAGAATCTAAGGTGTGACATGGTAATCCCCCCCGATTTTTTAGCATCGTAGGCGAAGTAGGCCTGGGCGAACATATCTGTATTTTCGCCGATAATCTTGATGGCATTCTTGTTTGCCCCAACCGTACCATCCGCCCCCAGACCCCAAAATTTGCATCTGACGGTTCCCTCAGGCGTCGGGTCAATTTGCTCATCTATTTCAAGGGAGGTATGGCTGACATCATCCAGAATTCCAACGGTGAAATGGTTCTTCGGCGTACCGATGCGGAGATTATCGAATGTCGCCTTTACCAGGGTGGGTGTAAAATCCTTGCTGCCAAGCCCATATCGACCTCCTACGATGAGCGGGGCCTTCCCGTGTTCTTGGAAAACAGTACATACATCTTGATAAAGCGGTTCCCCTAAAGCGCCGGGCGCCTTGGTCCTGTCGAGGACGGCGATACGTTTTACACTGGCGGGCAAAGCTCTTAAAAAATGTTCTGCAGAAAAAGGAAGATAGAGGCGAACCTTGATAAGCCCTACGGGCTCTCCCAATGAATTCATATAGTTCACTGTTTCCTCAATGGCGTCACAACCTGAAGCCATCGCCACGATGATCCTGTCAGCCTCGGGGTCTCCAACATAGTCGAAGAGGTTGTATTTCCGACCGACCAGATCACTGACTTTCTCCATCTCTTCCTGTACGATTTGTGGAATGCGCGTGTAGAATGGGTTGGCTGCCTCACGATTCTGGAAAAAGATATCCGGATTCTGAGCCGTTCCCCTGAGCTGGGGGTGTTCCGGATTCATCGCACGATTTCTAAAGTCATCGATGGCTTTCCAGTCCACGAGCGCTGCCATATCGTCGTAATCAATGATTTCGATCTTTTGGATCTCCTGAGAGGTCCTGAAGCCATCAAAAAAGTGGACAAACGGGAGGCTGGCTCGAATCGAAGCGAGATGGGCAACGAGCGCCAGATCCATCACCTCTTGGACAGACGCGGACGCAAGAAGGGAAAATCCGGTCTGCTTTACGGCGTTGATATCCGAATGATCCCCAAAAATGGACAGGGCATGCGCGGCGACCGCTCGGGCGGACACATGGAAAACCGCAGGCATAATTTCCCCTGATATTTTGTACATGTTGGGAATCATCAACAGCAGGCCCTGAGAAGCCGTAAAGGTCGTGGACAGGGCGCCGGCGGAAAGGGCGCCATGCACGGCCCCCGCAGCCCCGGCCTCCGATTGCATTTCAACCACCCTCAGGACCTGCCCAAAGATATTCTTCCGGCCATGGGCGGCCCACTCGTCCGCATATTCACCCATATTGCTTGAGGGAGTGATCGGATAGATTGCAGCAACGTCGCTCATTGCATAGGCCACATGGGATGCGGCTTCATTTCCTTCAATTGTTTTCGTCTTTGCGGTCATAATTTATGTTCCTTTCGTATGGTAACGCTTATCGGCCCCAGCACGTTATCTAACTGGGCGGGTCGGTTTTGAATTTTGGCATGCCGGAACAACGCCGGCAGATGTTTGGCTCCTGACAATAGGGGATATACATCAAAACGATAAGAAGGTGTCTTTCTGCTGGGATAGCTCGACAGCAATGAATTTGGTCAGGATAATCAAAAGCACA
>Ga0180434_10004132_pt1 | contig 17849 bp, 15 predicted proteins | sample SS_ome_7_FD_132453 | JGI IMG/M metagenome (GOLD analysis project Ga0180434, IMG submission 132453) | Hypersaline lake sediment archaeal communities from the Salton Sea, California, USA - SS_1_D_2 metaG | ecosystem: Environmental > Aquatic > Non-marine Saline and Alkaline > Hypersaline >...
CGGCGGGGCCGGCTTCCCCACCGGCCGCAAGTGGCAGTTCGCCCGCGCCGCCCAGGGCGATCCCAAGTACATCATCTGCAACGCAGACGAGGGCGACCCCGGCGCCTTCATGGACCGCGCCCTATTGGAGGGCGACCCCCACCTCGTTATCGAAGGCATGATCGTCGGCGCCTACGCCATCGGCGCCGCCAAGGGCTTCATCTACGTCCGCGCCGAATACCCCATCGCCATCGAGCACACCCGCGCCGCGCTGACCCAAGCGCACGAAGCCGGCCTCCTCGGCGAGAACATCCTCGGCACCGGCTTCGACTTCGACATCGAAATGCGCATGGGCGCCGGCGCCTTCGTCTGCGGAGAGGAAACCGCCCTCATCGCCTCCATCGAGGGAGAGCGCGGCATGCCTCGCCCCCGCCCGCCCTTCCCCGCCAACTCCGGCCTCCACGGCAAGCCCACCAACATCAACAACGTCGAGACCTGGGCCAACGTCCCCCGCGTCATCGAAATGGGCGGCGACGCCTATGCCGAGATCGGCACCGACGGCTCCAAGGGCACCAAGATATTCGCCCTCGCCGGCAAGGTCCGCAACACCGGCCTCGTCGAGGTGCCCATGGGCGCCACCCTCCGCGAGATCGTCTTCGACATCGGCGGCGGCATCCCCGACGACCGCCCCTTCAAGGCCGCCCAGATGGGCGGCCCCTCCGGCGGCTGCGTCCCCGACGACTACCTCGACCTCCCCATCGACTACGATTCCGTCAAGAAAATCGGCGCCATCATGGGCTCCGGCGGCCTCATCGTCATGGACGACACCACCTGCATGGTGGACATCGCCCGCTTCTTCACCGACTTCGTCCAGTCCGAGTCCTGCGGCAAGTGCGTCCCCTGCCGCGTCGGCACCAAGCGCATGCTCGAAATCCTCACCCGCATCTGCAGCGGCGACGGCCAGCCCGGCGACGTCGAGCGCCTCGACCGCCTCGGCCGCATGATCCTCGCCACCTCCCTCTGTGGGCTTGGCCAGACCGCCCCGAACCCCGTCCTCTCCACCATCCGCTACTTCCGCAACGAGTACGACGCCCACATTCTCGACAAAGGCTGCCCCGCTGGCGCCTGCCAGGCACTCATCCGCTACCGTATCCTCCCCGACGTCTGCACCGGCTGCGGCCTCTGCCTCAATACCTGCCCCGTCAGCGCCATCACCGGGGAGAAGAAGCAGCCCCACGCCATCGACCCCGCCATCTGCATCAAGTGCGGCGCCTGCTATGAAAAGTGCCGGTTCGATGCCATCGTCATCGAGTGATCCGATTGTCCAGACCCGCTGGGCCATGAGCATATGACAGGAAGCAGGGATATGAGCGACGAGATCTCCCTGACGATAGACGGCAAGGAAATCACCGTTCCCACGGGAACGACCGTTCTCGACGCCGCCCTCCAGGCCGGCATCGACATCCCCCACCTCTGCTACTCCCCCGAGCTGGGCCTCCCGCCCACGGGGTCCTGCCGCCTCTGCCTGGTCGAGGTCGAGGGTGCCCGCGGCCCCGTCGCCTCCTGCGTCCATCCCGCCGCCCAGGGCATGGTCGTCCGCACCGACACCGAGGAGCTGAGAGAGCACCGCCGCCTGGTCATCGACCTCCTTCTCTCCGACCACCCCCACGACTGCCTCACCTGCGAGCAGGCCGGCGGCTGCGACCTTCAGAAGTACGCCTACCTCCTCAATGTCAAGGAGTCCGAGTACCGCGGCGAAAGCGTCTGGCCCGAGCCCGTCCAGGACGGCCCCGCCATCGTCTATGACCAGAGCAAGTGCATCCTCTGCGGGCGCTGCATCCAGATCTGCCAGAACGTCCAGGTCACCGGAGCCGTGGACTTCATGGGACGCGGCTTCCAGACCCGCGTCGGCCTCCCGCCCGGTCAGGATCGCGACGCCTCCGTCTGCGTCGAGTGCGGCAACTGCATCGACGTCTGCCCCACCGGCGCCCTCTCCTTCGCCGGCGCCCAGGGCAAAGGCCGCGGCTGGGATCTCGACCGCGTCACCACCGTCTGCCCCTACTGCGGCTGCGGCTGCCTCATGGAAATGCGCACCAAGGACGGCGAGATCGTCGAGATCAGAGGCCTCCCCGGCCAGGGCGCCTCCCGCGGCCTCCTCTGCGTCAAAGGCCGCTTCGGCTTCGACTTCATCGGCCACGAGGATCGCCTCACCACCCCCCTCATCCGCCGCGATGGCGAGCTCCAGCCCGCCACCTGGGACGAGGCCCTCGACACCATCGCCCGGCGCCTCACCGAGATCGAGACGAAGCACGGCACCCAATCCCTCGCCGGCCTCGCCTCCGCTAAGTGCACCAACGAAGAAAACTACCTCATGCAGAAATTCACCCGCGCCGTGCTCGGCACCAACTCCATCGACCACTGCGCCCGCCTCTGCCACGCCTCCACCGTCGCCGGGCTCGCCCGCGCCTTCGGCTCCGGCGCCATGACGAACTCCATCGACGACATGCCCGCCTCCGACGTTATCTTCATCATCGGCTCCAACACCACCGAGTGCCACCCCGTCATCGGAGCCCTCATCAAGCGCGCCGCCAAGAGCGGGAAGACCAGGCTCATCATCGCCGATCCCCGCGCCATCGAGCTCACCGAATACGCCGACCTCCACCTCCAGCATCGCCCCGGCACCGACGTCGCTCTCATCAACGCCTTCGCCAACGTCATCCTCGCCGAAGGGCTCGAAGACACAGACTTCATCGCCCGCCGCACCGAGGACTTCGAAGAGCTCCGCCAGGCCGTCGCCCCCTACACCCCCGAGTTCGCCGCCAAGCTCACCCGCGTTCCCGCCGAGGACATCCGCGCGGCCGCCCGCCTCTACGCCTCCGTCGGCGCCGCCTCCATCGTCTACTCCATGGGTATCACCCAGCACACCACCGGCACCGACAACGTCCTCGCCCTCGCCAACCTCGCCCTGCTCACCGGCAACATCGGCCGGCCCGGCACCGGCGTCAATCCCCTCCGCGGACAGAACAACGTCCAGGGAGCGTGCGACATGGGCGCGCTCCCCAACGTCTACCCCGGCTATCAGAGCGTCGCCGACGAGACCCTCCGCGCTAAGTTCGAGAAAGCCTGGGGCGTCCCCCTCCCCACCGATCCCGGCCTCACCGTCGTCGAGATCATCAACGCCGCCGCCGATGGCGACATCAAGGGCCTCTTCATTATGGGCGAGAACCCCATGCTCTCCGACCCCGACATCACCCACGTCGAGGAGGCCCTGAAGAGCCTGGAGTTCCTCGTCGTTCAGGACATCTTCCTCACCGAGACCGCCGAGCTCGCCGACGTCGTTCTCCCCGCCGCCGGCTTCGCCGAGAAGGACGGCACCTTCACCAACACCGAGCGCCGCGTCCAGCGCCTCCGCAAGGGCCTCGTGCCCCCCGGAGAGGCCCGCGCCGATTGGGACATCCTCTGCGACCTCGCCCGCCGTATGGGCTATGACATGGCTTACTCAGGGCCGGCGGCCATCCAGGACGAAATCGCCTCCCTCACCCCCAGCTACGGCGGCATCACCTACGACCGCCTCGAAGGCGAATCGCTCCAGTGGCCCTGCCCCACCAAAGTCCACCCCGGCACGCCGATTCTGCACACCGAGAAGTTCACCCGCGGCCTCGGCAAGTTCCACCCCGTCGAGTTCATCGAGGCCAAAGAGCTGCCCGACGAGGACTACCCCTTCATCCTCTCCACCGGGCGCATCCTCCAACACTTCCACACCGGCACCATGACCCGCCACTCCGAAGTGCTCGACACCCTCGTCTCCGTCGGCGCCATCGAGATCAACCCCGCGGACGCGCAGAAGCTCGGCCTCGCCGATGGGGACATGGTCGAAGTCGCCTCCCGCCGGGGAAAGATCGAGATCGCCGCCAAGCTCACCGACCGCGTCACCCCCGGCACGGTCTTCCTCGCCTTCCACTTCAAAGAAGCCCCCGCCAACCGCCTCACCATCGCCGCCCTCGACCCCGTCGCCAAAATCCCCGAATTCAAAGTCTGCGCCGTCCGCCTCTCACCCGCGGCCGTGCGCAGGCCATCATAGCGCGACCCGTGAAATCCACCACTCTGTGAGAGACCCAACATGAACGTTGCCGACTTCCTGCGGCGCGTCCACGCCGTCAAGCCGCTGGTGCATCACATCACCAACGTCGTCACTACCAACGACTGCGCCAACGCCACGCTCCACCTCGGTGCCCTGCCCGTGATGGCCAACAGCCCCCGCGAGGCCGCCGATATGGTCCGCCTCGCTCAGGCCCTCGTCCTCAATATCGGCACCCTCCACGACGAGCAGATCGAGGCCATGCTCATCGCTGGCGCCCGCGCCAACGAGCTGGGCATCCCCATTGTCCTCGACCCCGTCGGGGCCGGCGCCACCCCCTTCCGCACCGAGACCGCCCTGCGGCTTCTCCGCGAGCTGCGCATCACCGTCATCAAGGGCAACGCCGGGGAGATCGCCGTCCTCGCCGGAGAAGAAGCGGAGGTGCGAGGCGTCGAGAGCGGCCGCGTCGCCGACATCACCGCCCCCGCCAAGGCCCTCTCCGCGGCCACCGAAGCCGTCGTCGCGGCCACCGGCGAGAGAGACCTCGTCGTCTCCGGCGAGCGCCTCGACTGGGTGGATGGCGGCTCCGAGCGCATGAAAACCTTCGTCGGCAGCGGCTGTGTCGCCACCTCGGTCATCGGCTGCTTCCTCGGCGCCAGTCCCGACCGCCCCCACGATGCCACCGTCGCCGCTCTCACCTTCTACCGCCAGACCGCCCAGCGCGCCGCCGCCCTCAATCCCTCAGGCCCCGTCCAATACCGCGATGCCGTCTACACCGAGCTCGCTCGCCTGCCCACCGGCACGGATCGGCCGCCGCTGTAGGGGCGCACCGCTGTGAGCCCTCCGGCCTCTCGTCATCCAGCGTAGCGAAGGATCTTGGTATCGACCCCCGCCGGCCGTCGCCGTCCCGCCGAAGGTCCGCCTCAGGCGGATTCCGTGGGAGCGACATTCCTGTCGCGACCTGTTCCTGACGCCAGCTGGTCGTTCGCTGCGCTCCCCCCAAAACGCGCCTGCGCCCGGCAGACATCCGCCGGGCGCGTCCTTCGTTTTGTTGCTTCGGCTGGTGTTTCGGGAGGCTTGCTCCCGAAACGACTCGGCAGCTTCTGCTAACCGCTTTTCGTTGCCTCCGTAGCCTTGGTCGCCTCTGGCGACTCGCTGCCGAAGCCATTTTCAGCTCCTCACGCGGGCTGTACCTTCGCCGACTTCGCCTTCGCCTGCACCGCCTGGTGGACGAGGGCTTCCTTAAGCTGCGCGTCGGTGATGAATCCCATGTCGATCAGTATCTCACCCAGCCGCCGCTCCTCCTCCGGGTCCTCGCGCTGCTTCTTCAGCGCCAGCTCGAGCTGCTCTTCCGTCAGCGCGTCATACCTGTAGACGAGCAAAGCGCCCAGCTTAGGTATCGCTGGCTCGCGGCCGAAGGGCCGTGCCGCCCGCAGTTCGAGGATATTTCGGTAGAGCGCCTGGACCCCCGAGAAGCTCAGCAGCGCCCCCGCCAGAGCCGTCGCCGCTCCGACCATCCAGACCGACCCCTCGACATTCATCTTGGCGTGCGCGTACATCCACGCGCCCTCACCCGCCAACCCCATGCCTATTACGATCCGGCCCCAGGTCATCACCACCCATGCCATACCCTTCGTCGGCCGGTGCTCGCTCTTCTTACTCGTGTCTTGCGCAGACCGGGCCTCTGCCATGCTCGTTCCCTTCCGCCGGCAGCGATGGTGATACCGCCGTGCGCCGCCGCCAGCGCGCGAATCCCAACACGAGGCGCGTCTCAGAACCCAGGACCCAACTCGAAAGCCCCGTTCCCTGGCCATATTCCACATTGACCCGCCCTAAGCAAGCGAATCCACCTCGAGATTTGCCGCTCCCGGTGGCGCAGGCAGTTGCTTCCGTAGCTTGTCTGCTGCCGAAAGTGCCCGCTCCCTCTTGCCGCCCGTTCCCCCTATCTGTCATCCCGCGGGAGCGCAGCGACTGAGGGATCTCAACACCCAGCGTGACCCGCCCTCCGTTTGGCGGGCCAGCCGGCCGTTCGCCGTTCCCCGTAGGGCAGGAGCTCGCCTCCTGCCCATCGCGCCCCATCCCGCCCACCACCGCGCCGCCGGGCGGACTTCATACCTCTGGCCTCCCCTGTCATTCCGACCGAAGCGGAGGAATCCATTCACAAAGAAGATGCCTTCGCTCGCGAAGGCTATCCGCTGCTGTAGGGCTGGCGTGCCTACGCCCGCCGGGCGTTCATCCCTCCGTAGGGCAGGAGCGTGCTCCTGCCCGTGGCACCCTCTCTCGCTCCGCTCACCGCCACCGGGCGAACTCGAGGCGCCCCTTGCCCCCGCCCGCCGTCGCCGTTCTTGGTGGCGCAGGTTTGTAACCTGCGTAGGCGGCGCAGCCGCCTCTCCCTGCCGGGCACACACCACCCGTGCTCTACTACCTCCACGCCTCCCCGCCACCCTACCTCCGCCCGCCGTCGCCCCCCCACCGTCATCCTGAGCGCAGCGAAGGATCCTGGCCCCGCCGCCGGCCGCCGCCGTTAGCTGTAGGGCTGGCGTGCCTACGCCAGCCGCCCGGTCGCCCCCTTTGCCAGGGGGGTTGGGGGAGGGCATCCCCCAAGAGCCTTCCTGCCCGGCACGGCAGTGCCGGGTGCTGTTCCCCCCGCGGACTCCAATCCCGGCTGTCTTAGGCCGTGGGGAGGGGAGGGAATCGAGATGGGAGGGTGTCCCTCCCATCTCGAAGTGGCTAGGCCCCCAGGGCCGCCATCCCGGTCGCCCAATCCGTGTAATCGGCGTAATGCGCCAGAGGCGCACAAGTCTGCGGCTACGGCCGTTGCCGTTACCGGGGGGATTGCGGGGGGCAGAGCCCCCTGCATGGCTTCCGCCGGGATGACAATCCCGGCGCCACCCACCGCCCGACGCACCCACCCCCGGCCCACCGTCAGGAACGCTAAACGCGAGTGAAGGGGGTGTGGGGGAGCGAATCGCCGGTCGCTCCCCCACATAACCTCTTCGCCCGGCAGGCATCTGCCGGGCATCCGTCAAACACCTCCCCCAATCACACAACCATGCCCACCCAACCACGGCAACAACCCGCCTCCCTCACCATCGCCGCCGCCATCCTGGCGGGCGGCAAGGCCTCGCGTCTCGGCGGGCGGGTGAAGGGACTCATCGAACTCCCCGACGGCCGCACCATCGTAGAGAGGCTCATCGGGGAAGTCCGCGGGGCTGGGGTTTCCGACATCATCATCTGCGCCAACGAGCCGGAGCCTTACGTTGACCTCGGCCTGCCGATTGTTCCCGATACCGACCCCGGCCGTGGTCCCCTCGGCGGCCTCGCCGCCGCCCTCGCCCACTTCGGCCCCACCGCCGAAGCCGTTCTCTTGCTCGCAGGTGACATGCCGGCCATCACCTCGGGCGAGCTACGTTTACTCTTGGCCGCCTTCGGTCAGACCCACGCCTCGGCCGTCTTCGCCGAGGCCCCCGACGGCCCCCATCCCCTCGTCGCCGTCGCTCGCACCAGCCTGCGCGACGAGGTCGAGCGCGCCCTCCACTCCGGCGACCGCCGCGTTCGCGCCCTGTGGCGAAGCGTCGGCGCGGAGACCGTCTCCTTCGAGCGGGTCGAGCCCTTCGCCAACATCAACACCCCCGCCGACCTCGACCGCTGGCAGCGCGCCACCCCGGAACGTTAGCCGCGACCCTCCGCCCTCTTGGCGCTTTTCGAACAAGGAATCGGCCGTTCTGCGGCGCAACTTGCTGGAGTGACACATCTAAGGAGGGACGCGGACATGTCTGCACCGCTCCCCGGCATCTCGCTCATCCCCTCTCGCATCTGCCTCGGCAGCGTCGTCTTCGGCTCCTACATCAGCCGGGACGAGAGCTTCCGCGTCATGGACGCCTTCGCCGACGCCGGCGGCAACTTCTTCGATACCGCTCATATCTACTCGGCCTGGATCGAGGGCCACTGGGGGACCAGCGAGCGCACCCTCGGCGAGTGGGTGCGCGCCCGCGGCAATCGCGAGGACCTCATCATCGCGACCAAAGGCGGCCACTCTCCTATCGAGGACACCGAGAAGATCGGCCGGCTCTCCCGCGCCGACCTGGAGCAGGACCTCTCCGAGAGTCTTGACCGCCTCCAGCTCGACTACGTGGACCTGTACTACATCCACTTCGACGAGCCGAGCCGCCCCGTCGGCGAGATCATCGACAGCCTCGCCGCCCTCAAGTCTTCGGGCCGTATCCTCGCCTACGGCCTCTCCAACTTCACCACCGACCGTATCCAGGCCGCCAACGACTACGCCGCCAAACACGACCTCCCGCTATGCGCCGCCAGCCAGCCCTGGTTCTCCCTTGGTGCCGTCGCCAACGGCCCCAAAGCGCAGAGCCCGACCCCTGAGGAAGACGATCCCCTGCGCGCCTGGCACCTTGAGTCCGGCCTCCCCATGATCCCATACAGCTCCCAGGCCAACGGCTACTTCGGCTCCGCGAACGTCGCCTGGGCAAAGGCCGGATTCCAGGGCGAGCCGAAGCTCGCCGGCTCCTTCGACTCCCCCGCCAACCGCCGCCGCCTCCTCCGCACCATTGACCTGGCCGAGAAGAAGGGCTGCACCCCCAACCAAGTCGCCCTCGCCTACCTCCTCAACCAACCTTTCCCTATCTATCCCATCATCGGCACCGGCAACCCGGACCATGCCCGCGAGGTCCACGGCGCGGTCGGCGTCACCCTCACCGATGAGGAGCGCGCCTCCCTCTTCCGCTAGCCGCGCGCGCAGCTGCCCCCCCTCCGGCCGCTCCTCCACGAGGGCCGTGCCGATCGGGTACCAACCGTGCCGAAACGCGTGCCGTTCGTGCCGCAAAGCGTTCCCATCGGTGCCGCGCGCGCGTCCCTGCGTGCCGTTTCTGACCGCCCTCCCCGACGCAGCGGGCCGCCGCGGTCGCGATATCTACGCCGCCGCTGACCCCCTCATCCCAGCACTTTGTAGAGGCAAAGCCCACCGAGAATCAGCACCGCCACCCCCACGACACTCTTCAGATCCAGCCTGCGGTCCAAATACCGCGTCATGGATGCAGCACACGGCGCCGAAAGTAGCGCTCCCATCACAATCGGCACCGCCAGTGACGCATTAGGGAACACACCCGAGGCCGCAAAGCCGATCAATGCAACAAGACAGACCAAACTTTCGGCGAGCGACGTACATCCGACAGCGCTCTTGGCCTCGCAACCGGACAATACCTGACCTCCGACGACCAGCGGCCCGTAGCCGCCGCCGCTCATCCCCTTATTGAACGAGCTAATCAGCCCAAGACCCACCACCTTCGCCCAGGTGAACCGGTACTTGCCGTTCCGGCGCAGCAGGATAATGAGCCCCATGGCCGTGATCATGAGGGCGAAGTAGAGCTTCGCCCAGAATGCCGGCACGGTCGTCAGGAACTTTACCGCCACCAGAGCCCCGAAGACGCCGGCGCCTGCCAGAACCGCTACGATCTTCGAATCCCGGGACCGCAGTTTGAAGTCAGCGTTTCCGAGCAGATGGTGGAATCCCCCCGCCGTGAGCCCTGTGGCGAACTCCGAGAGCAATACCACCGGAACCGTGATCTTCAACTCATAGCCCATGAGAAGCATCAGGGGCGTCAGCGTCGTTCCATAGCCCATCCCCAGCGATGAATCCACAAACTCGCAGGCGAAGGCGAGCGACGCGAACGCGAGCATCTTCCACACGGGCGCCGCCTCATGGTGCGCGAACAATGTCAATGCGATGGCCGCAACCAGAATCCCCAGCCCGGTCGCCGCAGGGATGTAGTTCGCCCAGGTGAGGGGAGCGGCCCCCTCGACGACTTTCTCTTCCGACCTCACCTCGCCCACGTGACGCTCCTTCCGGTTCTCCCGCCAAGACACTCTTTTAGGAGTGTACACTCTTGTGAGAGTGTTGTCAAGGGGTGGAAAAGGCAGTGTGGCAGGGGTTGCACCGGGAGATCACCCTGGCGAGCGAGTCGGAGCATGGTTCTTTGTCGAGCGGGGTCGCGTCGGCAGGAAGTCCGATGGCGTTCCTCTAAGTCAAACGAGACGCAGAAGGAGAACTCATGCCCGAAGTCATCTATCTGAATGGTCGGATCGTGCCGCGGGAGGAAGCGGTCATCTCCATCGATGATCGTGGATTCCTGTTTGGGGATGCGATATACGAAGTGATACGGAGCTACGATGGCAGGCTGTGGGCGTTCGAGCGGCACATGCAGCGTCTCGCCGGAAGCCTTGCGGCGATCGACATGGCCTATGTTGATGTGGAGGAAATTGGGAAGGCGATTCGGGAGACCTACACCGCGAGCGAAATTCCCGATGCCTTGGTGTACCTTCAGGTAACACGTGGAGTGGCCCCGCGGTCACACTCCTATACCCGCGATCTGAAGCCAACGGTGCTCATCACGGTCCGCGACATTATCGGGGGGATGGCCGAGGTAAGTCCCGACGGCATGACGGCGGTGACCAAGCCGGACCTGCGATGGCGGCGCTGTGACGTCAAATCCACGAATCTGCTGCCCAACATCCTCGTCAAGACCCAGGCCCACCAGGAGGGGGCGTACGAGGCTATCCTCGTCCATCCTGACGGATATGTGACCGAGGGCTCTTCCACGAGCGTCTTCTGGGTGCGAGAGGGAGAAGTCTGCACGGTCCCCCTGGGGCCGGAGGTATTGCCGAGCATCAGCCGCGGCATCGTTGTCGAAATCCTGCAAGACGAAGGACTGCCGCTGGTCGAAGAGCACATCCCACTGGCCGAATTCAGGAAGGTTGACGAAATCTTTCTCGCCAGCACGACGCCGGAGGTGTGCCCCATCATCACGCTGGATGGCGAGCCGGTGGGCACGGGCCGGGCGGGGCCCCTCACACTCCGACTGCGCGCCGCCTTCCGCGCGCGCGTCGAGGCGGGCGACGACGCGCCGAGGTGACGCCGCCGCGCAGGCAGGAGCATTGGTCAGCGCGGATAAATGAAGGGCTTGTAGGCAGTACAGGGGTGTAGTGTCAAACACGCCAGAGGGGGGCCGATCTGCTGTGCTCGACGAACCGGAAGCTGTTCGCGTCGGCGATTTGATCTCGCTGTCACCCGTGACTCCCGTCGTATCACTGGCCGATGTGGAGAGTATTCGGCGGGGCCTTGTCGCGGGGGATGACTCGCTATCGGGGCTCAGGGGGCTGCTGGGGCACTACTGTGTGGATGACGCCGATACGCGGGGGGCCTTCGAGGTGATGGTTTCGGGGCTGGCGCGGGAGGCCGAGCTGGGGGATGCGTTCCACGTCCAGGGGGTGTATGGGACCGGGAAGTCTCACCTTCTGGCCGCCTTGACGCTCCTCTGCGGGCATCCTGAGCAAGCCTGGCCGGTTTTCCTGGAAACGCACCCGGAGTATGCGGAGGTGGCGAGGGGCTTCGGGAGGCCGCGGCTGGTGGTGGCGATCGCGTTGGACGAATATCCGACGCGGACGCATACTCTGGAGTATGTGGTTTTGTCCAGGATCGAGCAGGAGCTGTCCCAGAGGCACGGAGTGAGGGTGGCACTTACGGAGGAATCGTACCTACTGGAGCTGGTGGATCGGTATGTGGCGCCGCAGGTTGGGGAAGGGCTGGAGGAGGCGGCCAGGGGCGCCACAGGGCAGAATTGGGGGGAACTGCGGGCGGGGGAGCCGGAGCGGGCGGCGGCGGTGGCGCTGGATTTCATGGCGGAAACCGGGTTCCCTTTGGACTGGCGGAGGTCCCGCGCGGCGGCATGGAGGGCCCTAGATGCGACCATGGGCGGAACGGAAAACGGCACGAACGGCACGCGAAACGGCACGGTAAGGACGCGTTCGGCACGAAAGGAACGGGGATTTCCGGAAACGGCGGGAGGGCCGGAGGGGGTGGTCGTTCTGTTGGATGAGTTGGGGTTGTTCCTGTCGGCGAAGGACCGGGCGGGGTTGAATGCAGACGCTTCCTTCCTCCAGTGGCTGGCTCAGCGGACCGCGACCTCGCGATGTTGGGTGATCTGCGCGACGCAGCGGGGGCTGGAGGAGGTTGGGGACATCGACCGGCGGACACTGCGGCAGTTAAGGGATCGGTTCCGGTCGGGGTTCACGCTGGACCTGGCGGAGTTCGAGTGGGTGGTGAGGCACAAGGTCGCGCCGCGACGGGAGGCGGCCGAGTTTGCGGAGGCCATGGAGAGGCTGGCCGCGGGGTACGCGAAGGAGGCGGGGGAGGAGCTGGTGTCCGGCGCCGAGCTGGCGCGGACGTATCCTATGAACCCGCTATGTTTGCAGGCCGTGCGGCGGGCGGCGGAGGCGTGTCTCTCGCGAACGCGGAGCGCGGTGAAGCTGCTGGCGGAGGCGGCGCAGGAGGGCCGGTGGCTGGAGATGCCGGCGGATCGGCTGATAATGCCGGATGCGGCGTTCGATTGTGACAGATGCACGCATGCAGTCTGGTCGCGCCCGCTTGCATCATGACGACCTTCCGGGGTGAGGGGCGCGGCCGAGGCACCGCAGGGACACTACTGTTCGAGCGCGAGGAACCGTGGGAGAACAATTACATCTTGCTCCCGCAGGAACCTGTCGCTCCATTGTTTCGCACAGAGGCGACGTAGACTGCGTAATTCATCCTGCTGGCAGAGGTCACATGCCTTGTCATCCGTGAACGCTAACCACACCTCTAAGCCATGTTTCCTGCAGGTATCCGCTATCTCAGCCGCACGAGGTCGACACATGTAGCCGTGTTGATCAAGTTCACAGCGCGCGATGCAGCCTGTGACTAAAGCCTTGCACCGCGGGTTTTTCTCTGTCAGAAATCTCTCCAGTTGCTCTGGGCTCAGTACTTGCTCGACTGGACCCCAAGGAGGCTGCTTGTTGGGGGTGCCGACATGGAAAATGCGGGGGTGCTGTTGGGCACGGCGGAGGATACCAACTGCCTTCGCGAGGACACGGCTGTTGCCCATGGTGAGCACGACCTGGTCGCCTATCTCCTTGGCGACGTGCCGCGCTCGGTTGTCGTCGGCAGTTTCCCAGTCCTTAATGCTGGTCTCGCACCAGTCGGCTATATCGGGCTCGTCCGAGCCATACCTGGGCAGCTCTTGTCTTGTGCGCCGAACGAATCCGAAAAGCTCATGCAAGGGCGGCAGAGGGACGACGGAGGTTATGTCTGGTTCATCTCCGTCCAGATCGCGGAATTGGGGGGAAGGCCACAGCATGGTCGTACCGTGCAGGAAGTCGTCGAGGGCCGTGGCGGCCCAGCCTTTCGCCAACTCGGCAATATAGCGACCTATTGTCTCGGAGAACGCGCGGGAACTACCGTCTACCGTCTTCCCCTCTACGAACTCCTTGAACTTCAGGTAGACTACTTCGACTCGTTTGCGCCGGTCAGTGCTAGGGGTTCCCCGTGCGGAGTACCTGCGAGCACGAAGCCACTCGGCCAGATGAGTGCCGTAACCGTCTGAGAGGCTGCGGAGGGCAACGATGCTTTGGTGCCTGAAGCAAAGGCCAAGGCGGTACCTCCCACTAGAAAAGGTTTGCTTGAGCTGGTCGCGGATCTCCTCTGGGAGCGCCTCCGCGATCTTACGGAGTCGATCCTTCTCATGGCTCTTGCACGGATCAGGCGTGACAAACTGGAGGCGCTTTCCGGCGGTCTTGCGAATCAGGAGGTGTGTCTGGGAGAAGAAGGTGGGCGGCATGGAGTCAAGGAGCGACATTCCCTTCCGCATGGGGACAAACTCGTCGCAGAGATGCCCGGCCTGCTGCAGTTGGCACAGGAGCAGTTGTCCGATGGACGCGTCAAGATCGATCTTATGCGTCGCGCAAAGATCGGCAACCGCGCCTGCAGTTCCCACGAACCAAGGTTCCGCTTGGGCCCGGGCCAGAGCCGCCTGGACGATATCGGTCGTGACACCATCAATGCTCTGCTCGAGCGTCTCTCCGATCAGCTTACTCACAGGCATGGCCCTCCGCGGAAGTTTGGCGCACTAGGTGGAAGTATAGCACAGGACGCCCCCTCATGGGAAGCCCTCCCTTGGATAAGCACATCAGGACTCGAAGGCCCCCCAAAACGCGGACCAGACCGAACCTGGCTCGCGGTTCGGTCTGGTTGGTTTCGTTGAAGTCGGCAGCGTGCCCTAGTGCCTTTCAGCACCCGTCCAGCATATCTTGCTCGCCCGCTGGCGCCACGGGATGCCCGCCGCTGCCCGACTGAAGATCTCCTGCTTGATAGCGATGGCCAATGCAAGTGTGCCCGCCATAGGGTCCATGAGGTCACCCGCCGCCGCGTCCTCCAGATCACCTATGACTTCGGGGTTGCGCAGAAGCTCGGGGAGGGTTGGGTCACCCTTGTACAGAAGCTCAACGATGCGTCCCAGGGCGGCGACCTCTTCCTCCTCGATCTGCTGAGTACATACTTGATGAGCAATGCGGACAAGTTCATCATTGGCGAGCCGGCCTGGGAGACTCTTGAGATGGCCTCGTGCACGCGGTGTTCCTGCGCGCGGTGTGATGGCCGTGGCCGAGCGACGAATAACCCAGCCGGCTGCTACAGACTGGTCGGTCAACGCCTCGGCGACAACACCATGTCCGAGCTTTTCGAGCGCCTTCAACTCCCATGCCCACAGCGAAGAGTTGTCCTGAACCGAACCGCTGCTCATATGTCTACCCCCCTTTCGGTGAGAAGCACCTGGCGCAAAGGGCAACGCTCCCGCAAAGGATCTGCAACCCGATTGTTTCCAGACCCTTTGGCCGCGGGCGGCCCAGGATCTCCAGTGCCCTCAAGTTGTTGAGCGCGCACACACCGTGTGCTTTGAAATCAACAACGACCGCCAGCGCTGGCGGCCAAGGTGGGGGACAGGGGTGAGATGGATTCGGCGATGGTGTCCACGCGTCCCACAGGCGAGGATTATAGCATACCGGCTATGCATTGACAAGAGGAATTTCTGTGAGGCATGTGCATACAATTGTTTGCTCCACGAATGCCTTTGGCCTACTCAATGTTAATCTAAGGGAGTCTACCCAATCTCCCGCCTCATATGTGCCTCATCTGACAGGTTCAGTGTAATGGTGTGGGCGCTGTGTTGGCTTCTTTAGACATCACGTGAAGCCTGAAGGGCGGCGGCTGGCGCGGGCCGGGCTGCTGACCGAGGAGGCGGCGACGATCGAGGCGGAGGTCGGCGCGGCGGTGGGGCGGAGGTGCTTGGCGGGCGACCCGCTGCCGGCGGGGGAGGTGGTCTGCCCGATCTGCCGGGTGGGGTTCAAGGAGGAGGTGGAACTGCCGGAGGCGGGGGAAGTGAGGGCGCGTGTGGATGCGGTGTTGGGGAGGCAGTTGGAGGGGTTGAGGGAGCAGGGGGAGATGTTGGGGAGGCGGGTGGAGGGGAGTAAGATTCCGGGTGCCCGCGAGTTGGTCGCGCGTTTGGGTCGTGGCGCGCCTGGGCAGGAGGCAAGCTCCTGCCCTACGGAGCTGTTCGACGATCAGGTGGTTGCGTGGCTGCGGGAGCAGTTGGGGCAGCCGAGGGCGCGGCGGCGGGAGGTTGCGGCGCTGGTCGAGCGGCTGAAGGGGAAGGAGCTTTCGAGGCAGGAGGTGCTGCGGATCGTGGCGGAGTGGTTGGGGGAGGAGGAGGGGTTTGTGGAGGTGGTGTAGAGGGGGGAGATCCTGTGCTTACGCGCTAGACGGCGACTGCGGGTGAGAGGGACGGATACTCGTCCCACTTTCGACCGTCAAGCTCGCGGCCGGCTTTCTTGCGCTGGGTTCCCCCCCACTGCTTGAAGAAGAAGGGGACTGCGGCGCGGGCGCATTCGTCTCTGATGGTTCGCACCCATTCGGCGCGCATGGGACGGGCGCCTGGGCCGGACTCGCCGCCGGCGATCACCCAGTCGATATCGTCGAGGGGCAGGCTGTCGATCTGGGTGAGCAATGGTTCGAGCGAGAGAAAGCGAACGGCGGCCGGCACTTGGCGAAGGGAATCAACCTCGAGATGTACTCGGCCGCCTCGACTGTCGCACCGATCCAGACGTTCCGAGGCCACGGCAAGTCGGGTGCAAGTTCGGCCAATCTCGACACGCGCTTGGTGAGGATCTGGAAGGTGTGGCGCTCTGCCTCCTCCATTACTGAGAAGACCCGTCGGATGAAGCGATCGGGCACCTTTGGATGGAAGAGGTCGCTCATGGAGTTGACGAAGATCATCTGGGGCTTGCGCCAGGAGAGGGGGGCGGGCAGCACGTCGGGATGGAGCGTCACTCTGAAGCCATTGCGGTAGCGGTGCTGTCCCATGGCTTTAAGTCGCCGCGCCATGCGCTCGGCGTAGCAGTGGTCACAGCCCCGGCTGATCTTGGAGCAGCCGGTGACGGGGTTCCAGGTTGATTGGGTCCATTCGATTCGCGAGGTGCCTGCCATGACTAGCTTTCGCCGATGGGCGCTCCTCTGTCTCGGTACTTCGCGAATACCGCAGTGACTATGTGTTGGGCGACAGGTCTCTGCGAGGCGAAGATAAGGTAGTATACGACGGCGCCGTTGTTATTCCTCATCGGGAGCGGTTCAGCCACATGGGCGAATCCGCCGTCGCGTCGGAGACGCTCGCAGTACGCTTCCGCGATCTCCGCGTTGTCGGCTTTCTCCTCGTGACCTCCGAAGAGATCGGGCTTGATGGGGTAGGCTGCCTGTCGCCACGAGTCATCGCCCCAGAATGCGGTCATGCGTTTACGTTGTGCCTGCGATACGCGCGCGTGGTCGCGCCACAGAACGTTACGATTCATGTCCATGACCGGGAAGTTCAGGAACACCTCCACTGAACGGGTCTGCCCCGCGGCCTCCACGACGTGCCAGTTCAGATCAAGGCCGTAGGGATCAAGCAGCCAGAGCGCCCGTTCGTAGCGATCCCACCTGCACCTCGGCACGATGTGATGCGGTATGATCTCATTGCAGTCGCCCTCGTAGACGAAAACGTCTGGACGGTCACCCACGAGCTCTCTCAGCCCGGCGGTCTTCGCCGAATCCAGGTCTATGAAGTGGTACTCACAGAAAGGTGGCTTGACGTTCAGAGCGTTCACGGGGGACCCCTCAACAAAACCCCCAGTGGCGCGCGACACATGGTATCCACTGCCCGCGAAGGCATCCACGTAGATGTGACGGAACGGCGTCTGCTGAGCGGCTAGAACCGTTGAGTACGCCATCGCGTACTCTCGGACTATGTCGAGCTTAACCTCCGTCCAATAGCCGATCGTGTCGAACTTCACATGCCCGGAGAACACCTGCTACCCCCTCCTGTGATTGCGAGCGACGTCGCCAGACTATCTCAAACGTCAGTTTGTGTCAAGCACTTGATTATAAGTTTCCTTCGAGTTGACGAGGATGGATCGGTATAGCGAGGCGGGGTGCCTGTCCCCTCAACATGTCAGATCGGGCAGGCCTTGACCTGCGCTTCGAACCATTTGTAGAAGTCGGTGTTGGGTATGTCCTGGTGGCCGAGGGTCATGGGTGAGAAGGGGCGGCCCATGACATAGGCGAGGTGGGATTCGAGGGCGGTTTGGTCGGCGTGCTTGTCGATCTGGAGGAGGTGGCGGAGGGAGGAGTCGGGGACGGTGTCTTCCTGTCCGGGGGAGACGGCGTTGATCCAGATCATGCGATAGACGTCGTCGATGGAGAGGTTGAGGTCGGGGAAGTTCTGCTCGATGTGGCGGGCGAGGTCGTCGTCCTGGTCGGCGTAGTCGACGACGAACTTTTCGAGGGTGTCGATGGCGTCGGCGAGGAAGACGCCGAGGGCGGTGGAGGGGTTGTAGAGCTTGCCGCCGGCGATGATGGCGGTGTCGTCGGAGGCGCCGCCGC
>Ga0180434_10004133_pt1 | contig 17849 bp, 12 predicted proteins | sample SS_ome_7_FD_132453 | JGI IMG/M metagenome (GOLD analysis project Ga0180434, IMG submission 132453) | Hypersaline lake sediment archaeal communities from the Salton Sea, California, USA - SS_1_D_2 metaG | ecosystem: Environmental > Aquatic > Non-marine Saline and Alkaline > Hypersaline >...
AAACTGAAGGACAAGCGGCCGCACCTGACCGGCCGCTGCGCCGCCTGCCGGTGGCTGGACGTGTGCGGCGGGAACTTCCGCGTCCGCGCCGAGGCCGCCACCGGCGACCTCTGGGCCCCCGACCCCGCCTGCTACCTGACGGACGAGGAAATCGGCTTGACGGAGAATGACGAATAACGAAGACCGAATGACGATTGAATGTCGAATGATCAAGAACCAATGACAAAGGACAAAGGACAAAGGACAAAGGACACGCCGTTCCTGCCCCGCCTCATCGCGTGGGAGGTGACGCGGTCGTGCCCGATGGCGTGCAAGCACTGCCGGGCCGCCGCCCGCAACCGGCCCTACGAAGGAGAACTCTCGACCGACGAGGGCCGCCGGCTGCTCCAGAACATCGCGTCCCTGGCCCGGCCCACCATCATCCTGACGGGCGGCGAGCCGATGCTGCGCCAGGATATCTACGACCTGGCATCCCTCGCCGCCGGCCTCGGCCTGCCCGTGGTGATGGCGCCGTGCGGGCAGATGGTGGACGAGGCGGCCGCAACCCGGATGAAGCGGGCCGGCATCCACGCCATCTCCATCAGCCTCGACGGGGCTAGCCCTGAGGCGCACGACGCCTTCCGCGGCGTCGAGGGCGCGTTCCGGATGGCCTGCCGCGCCGCCGACGCCGCCCGCCGCGCTCGCCTCCCGTTCCAGATCAACACGACCGTCACGCGCGAAAATCGCGACGACCTGCCCGCCCTCCGCGACCTCGCCGTCCGACTCGGGGCCGACGTCTTCAACCCGTTCCTGCTCGTGCCGACCGGGCGGGGGAAGGACCTCGCGGGCCAGGAACTCTCGGCCGCCGAGTACGAACGGACGCTGGCGTGGCTCGCGGAGGCGGAGCGCGACGGGCCCATCCGCATCCGCGTCACGTGCGCCCCGCACTACTCGCGCGTCCGGGCCCAGCGGGCGGAGCGCGCCGGCGAGGCGGTGAAGCCGGCGGCCCCGTTCTCCCGCGGGTGCATGGGCGGCAAGACGTTCGCCTTCATCTCGCACACGGGCAAGGTGCAGATATGCGGATTCCTCGAACTGGAGGCCGGCGACCTGCGCGCGGTGGACCTCGACTTCGCCCGCATCTGGCGCGAGAGCCCGCTCTTTCTGGCCGTCCGCGACGTCGACGCCTACGGCGGCCGGTGCGGCATCTGCGAGTACCGGCGCATCTGCGGCGGCTGCCGCGCCCGCGCCTACGCCTTCACGGGCGACTTCCTGGCCGAGGAACCCTTCTGCGTCTACCGGCCCCGAGGGCGGTGAGGCCCGCGGCAGTCCGGGCGCGCCGGCCCAAGCGCGGCGGGCCGTCCTGTCTGCCGCGCGGCCTTCGCAGATTCGCGTTGACGCCACGGCTGCGACCCGCGACAATCCTCACGCCAAGGTACGCGCCGGCGAAAGGCACGCGCCGGCGAAAGGCACGCGCCGGCCAAGGCCGGCGGCTAAATGTTGTTGCGGCTTGTGGCCCGCCTCCGGCGGGTAAACTTGGGGCTTGAGGCTCGTTCTTATGGAAATTCACCATCGCCCGTGCGAGGTCAAAGGCGTCTCCCTGCTCGCCCTGGACGGCGGCCTGGACCACACCAACACCGACCGATTCGTCGCCACGATGGACCGTTTGCTGGAGGAGGACGCCGCCCGGCTCGTCCTGGACCTGGAGCGGCTGACATACGTCTCGAGTTGGGGCCTGGCGGCCCTGGTGCGGGTGCACCATCACTACGCGGCCCGGGGCGGACGGATCGCCTTCGCCAACCTCCACAGCGCCGTGGCCGGTCTCCTCCACCTCTCGCACATGGACCGCCTCTTCGACCTGTACGACACCGTCCAGGAAGCCCTGGAGGCCGTCTCCAAACCGTCGGCCGGGGCGGAGGGCGAGTGACGGACGGCACGCGCCGGGTGCCAACGATTGCCCGCCTCCGGCGGGTAAACTTGTCAATCGGTGCCGCCCGATCCTGACGCACGGTTTGACGAGCAAACCGTGGCACGGGCGTGACGAGAGGCCGTCACTGGCGCACGGTCTCTTGCACGAGTCCGCGAAGCCCGTATAATAATAGCGGTTCCGGGCGGAATCGCATCCGGTGCACCCGGCGCAGGAGATTATCATGCGGACGGGCCTTCCGACGCTCGCCCTTCTCTTCCTGGCCTCCATGTCGGCCGGCGCGGCCGAACCCCAGGCCGGCGCGGCCGAACCCCAGGCCGGCGAGGCCATCCCCGAGACCGACGCCCAGTTCTTCGCCGAACTCGGCTACAAGCCGGTCGCCACGGCGTCCGACACCGCGCGGGCCCTGGTGATCCTGGTCAGCGAGGGCGAGGAACTCGGCGGCGACTACGACGCCTGCCGACGGTGGCTGCGACAGCGCGGCATCCTGCCGGACGGCTGGCTCTCCGAGGCCGGCCCGGACGAGGTTGCCACCAAGGGCCGGCTGGCCCGGCTCCTCTGCAAGGCCCTCGGCATCGAGGGCGGCCTGTGGATGCGGCTGCTGGGTCCCCGGCCGAGGTTCGCCCTCCAGGAGTGTGCCTACCTGGACCTGATGACCCGCGGGGCCGTCTACCGCCACGTCCAGGGGGGCGAACTGGTCGGCGTCATCGACCGGGCCGACCGCTTCCGCACCACGGGAACCCCCGACGAGGTCCCCCAACTCGAAGGCGACCCCTCCGGCGCCAGGGAGGCTGTGCCATGATCCGCTTCCGTCCCTGGATGGTGACGGTCCTGGTCCTGCTGTTTGCCTCCGGTGTCCGCGCCGCCGCCGAACCCGCCGCCGAGGCGCCCGCCGCCGCCGAACCCGCCGCCGGCGAGCCCGGCGACGCCCAACCCGACGCCCTCACCGCCCTTGTCAAGGAGGTGACCGGCACGGTCGAGGCGCGCCCGGCCGTCGGCCAGGAGTGGGTCCCCGTCAAGGCCGGCACCGAGATGGTCGAGGGCGCCGACCTGCGGACCGGCTTCCGCGCCCGGTGCGTCCTCGACATGGTCGACAGCCTGGTCCAGGTCCAGCCCCTGACGGTCGTCCGCATCGGCGAACTGGCGAGGCGGGACGGCCAGGTCCGCACCCGCCTCATCCTGAAGCACGGGCACACGGCGGCGATCGTGGAGAAGGAACGCATCGAAAGCGACTTCCGGATCGTCACCCCCTCGGCCACGCTGTCGGTCCGCGGCACGAAGGACGCCTGGGTGGGCTTCTTCCCGGACACGGGCGGATCGTACGGCCTGGGGGGGCCCGGGCTGGTCGGCGTCCGGGACCATCTGCTCGGCAAACAGACGCAGTGCCGGCCCGGCCAGAAGACGAACGACCGGATTCAACCGCCCGGCCGGCTGCTCCAGGGCAAGTTCCTGCCGGTCAATCTCCCCGGGGCCGGCCTCGGGCCGAAGGAGATGTTCGCCGCCGGCCGGTGGAACACCTCCAACCCCTTGCCGGGCGGACTCCAGGGGCCCGGCGGGCCGCCCAACCTCCTGGGCAAAAACGAAGGCCAGCAGAAGGACCCGCGCCTCCCGATCCTGCCCAGCCGGTCTAACGACATTTGCCAAGAAGGAAACGGGAAAAACGGCATGGAGAGCCCGTCCTGGTAACACCGTCCCTGGAGCCGGGCCGACGCCGCGCCGGGAATCGCCGGTGGTCACACCCGCCAGCGCCAAGCCGAAACCCTTCCGCCGGGCCCGCCTGGGGGTGGCCTCGTTCATCGCCCTGGCCCTCGGGGCCCTGACGGCCGGCGCCCTCCGCTTCACCGAGACCGGCCAGACGCTGGACCTGATGGTCTCGGACCACCTGCGGTCGGCCAACCCGCTGCCGGAGGCGGACGAGGCCAATCCCATCCTGACGGTCGAGATCGACGACCGCGCCATCGCCCACGCCGAGGGCGGCCGATGGCACCCCTGGCCCCGGCCCAAACAGGCCGCCTTCCTCGACGCCCTGGCCTCGCTCGGCCCGCGGCTGATCGTCCTGGACATCGAGTACGCCGACGCCGAGGAGGCGTGCGTGGCCCATCGGCCGCGCGCCGACGGCTCGCGGGAGGCGTACATCGTCCGCCGGCCCGACGCGCGGTTCCGCCGGAGCCTCGCCCGGGCCGGCAATGTCCTCGTCCCGTTCAGCCTGTACCTGCACGGACGGGCGGGCACGAGTGGCCAGGGCAAGGCACCGCCGCGCCCGGCGGTGCCGGAGCAGGTCTGTCGGCACGCCCTGGCGCCGGCGCCGGCGCGGGGCGCCCCGCTCCTGGAGGCCGAGGGCGTCAACCCGATGATCCCGCCGCTGGCGGAGGTAGCGGCCGGGTCGGGCTTCACGAGCCTCCCCAAGAAGGACCCGGACCAGGCGGTCCGGCGGATCCCCCTGCTGGCCCGGGCGGGGGAGCACGTCTTCCCGCACCTCGGCCTGGAGATGGCCGGTCTGTGGCGATTCGGGCCGGACTACCGCGTCCGGCTGGAGGAAGACCGCCTGGTGCTGACCTCGGCGGACGGCGGCCTGTCGCTCGGCGTGCCCGTGGGCCCGGAGGCCGGCCTCAACCTCCGCTGGCCGAGGGACCTCGTGGCTGTGGCGCGCGGCGGCATCTCGGCCGCCCCCGTCCTGGACCTGGTCCGCGACCGTCGGCGGTTGGCCTGGCTGGACCGGCGGTGGCGGCTGGTCATGGCGGACCTGGCCTCCCTGTTTCCCGACGCGGGCTGGGCCGAGGCCCGCCGGGCCCTGGAGACCGCCCTGGAGGAGGCGGGCGTTTCCCGCGTCGACCTCGCCCAGGACCCCGACGCCGCGCCGCCCTCGCTGGCGCCGCTGCGGAAACGAGTGGACCGGGCGGAAGAGCGGCTCGTCATGGACGTGATGACTGCGGCCGCCCGCGCCCGCGCTGGCGAGGCCCGCGCCCGCGCTGGCGAGGCCCGCGCCCGCGACGGCGAGGCCGACGCCCGCGCCCGCCGGGCCGCCCGGATCGTCGAGCGGCACCAGGCGTTCATCGCTGCCTACCACGCGTCGCGCGACCGGCGCGTGGCCGACGTTCGGCGAAGCGCCGACCGCCTCCGCCCCCGCGTCGCCGGCAAGGCCGTCATCGTCGGCGTGAGCGTGACGGCCGGCACGGACCTGCACAAGACGCCCATCAGCGACCAGCAGCCGGGCGTGGAGGTGTACCCGGCGGTGATGCGGACGATCCTGTCGGGGATGGCGTTTCGGCGGCTGGGGGCCTGGGCAGAGTGGGGCGTCGCCGTCCTGGCCGCCTGGCTCGTCGGGTTGCTGGCGACCCGGCTGCCGACCGGCTGGGCCGTCGCCGCCGCCGTCTGGGTCGCGGCCGGGGTCGTGGCAGGGGCGTACGTGTCGGCGAAGGGGGCGGCCGTCCTCCTGCCGGTGGCCGGCCCCGTCCTGGCCGGCATCGTCGCCTTCGCCGGGGCGAGCGGGTACCGGCAGTTGACCGAGGCCAGCAGCCGGCGGTGGATCACCCGGGTCTTCGAGCAGTACACCTCGCCGGCGCACGTGGAGGAGATCATCGAGAACCCCGCCGCCCTGCGGCTGGGGGGCGAGCGGCGCGAGATTACCGTCCTCTTCAGCGACATCGCCGGCTTCACGCCGCTCTCGGAGCGGATGGCCCCCGAGCGGCTCGTGGCCCTGCTCCAGCACTACCTGGGCGCCATGACCGCCATCCTCTACGCCGAGCGGGCCACGCTGGATAAGTACGAGGGCGACGGCATCATGGCGTTCGTCGGCGCGCCGGTCCCGGTGACCGACCACGCCCTGCGGGCCGTCCGGGCCGCCCTGGCCATGCAGGAGGCCATGCCCCGGGTCAACGCCGACCTCGCCGCGAGGGGCCTGCTGGCCGACGACGCACGCCTGGCCATTCGCATCGGATGTTCCTCCGGGCCGGCGAATGTCGGCAACTTCGGGTCCGAGACCCGCTTCGACTACACCGCCATGGGCGACACCGTGAACCTGGGCGGCCGGCTGGAGGAGGCCAACCGCTGGCTCGGCACGAAGATCCTCGTGTCCCCCGGCACGCGGGAGGCCTGCGGCGAGGCCGTCCTCTTCCGCGAGGTCGGACCGGCGCGGATTCGCGGCAAGGCCGAGCCGGTGCGCCTCTTCGAGCCGCTGGCCCTTGAGCCCGCCCCGGACGCCGTGCGGAGGCTGGCGGAGCGGTTCGGCCGGTCCGTCCGGGCCCTGGAGTCCGGCGACCTGGCGGCGGCCGAGGCCGCCCTGGCCGACCTGTCGGCCGAGGCTCCCGACGACGCCCCCTCCCGGGCCCTGGAGCGTCGCATCCAGGCCGTCCGCGCCGGCCGGGCCCGTCCAGGGGACCCGTGGAACCTGGCCCGGCCCAAGGAGGCCGCCCGCCTTCCCGACGCTCGCTGATTTCTCTATTTTCCGCTTGACACGGAGACCACCATGCGCCATAGTGGAAATGGCGTGGGCGGATTATCGTCATCTCGGGGTGCTGTCGGCCGGCTGAAGAGTCAGGTTACCGTGTCGGCCACGTTTTGAAGCGCGCGTCGTCAACGCAACCTGATTGCCACAGTGAAAAGGAGGCGGCCGAAAGGCCGTCTTCCCAAGCGGCAGCGGCTTCCTACCCCTCGGTCGCTGCCGCGATTTTCCGACGCCTCGCCGCGTCTTCTCCCGACCCCTGGATGCCTGCCCTGCGAGCCTGCTGCGCAAGTTGTTCGCCGGAGGCGGGCAGGGGGGGACGTGTGATGGGCGGCGCGGGCCTCGGCCCGATCGAGGGGCGGCGCGGGTCCGGCGCGCGCTGATCGCCCCGTGCCGCGAAGGACCCGCGAACTCACGATCTCGGCCCGGGCCCTCGCGGCTCGGTCTCCTCGTCCGCTTCCTCGTCCGCCTCCAGGGCGTCCAGGTCGAACAGGCGGCGCACCAGGTCCACGGTGGCGAGCCGCTCGCTCGTCGCTCCGTCGGTGGCCAAGTGTTTCAGCAGGGCGATGGGATGGTGCATGACCCGTTTGCACATCGCCTCGGAGAATGCCTCCAGTTCGTCGCGGTCGGTGCCGGCGAAGCGGTTGCCGTACTGCTCGATCTGCCGCCGGCGGATGGACCGCAGGCGCCGCTTCAGCAGCCGGATGGTCGGGGCCACCTGGCGGGAGGCCAGCCACCGCTCGAACCGGCGGACCTCGTCCTCGACGACGGCCTCGGCTTTCGGGATTTCGCCCCGCCGACGCTCCAGGTTCCGCCGGACCAGCCGGTCCAGGTCGTCCAGAGTGTATAGATAGACCGATTCGAGTCGGCCGAGGCCGGGCTCGGCGTCGCGCGGGACGGCGATGTCGACGATCATGATCGGCCGGGTCCGACGCGCGAGCGCCGGCGCCAGCGCCTCGCGGGTCAGCACGGGCACGGTCGCGCCGGTGGAAGCGATCACGAGGTCGGCCCGGGCGACGGCTCCGGGGAGGGCGTCGAGGCCGACGGCCTCGGTGGCGACGGCCGGTCCGCCGGGCGTACGTCGAGCCCGCTGCGGGCGCAGCGAGGCATCTCCCTCCGCGGCGCCATCCTTGCCTCGCTCCGGGCACGGCCCGGCGCCGGCCTCGGCGGGTGCACGTTCGGGCGAACCCCGAGCCTGCCCCAGGTGCTCGGCCAACTGCCGGGCCCGCTCCGGCGTCCGGTTGGCCACGATGAGCCGGCCGGCGCCCCGGGCCACCAGGGCCCGGGCCGCCGCCTCCGCCGTCCGGCCGGCGCCGACGAGCAGGACCGTCTTGGCCTCCAGGCCCGCGAAGATGTGCTCGGCCAGTTCCACGGCGGCCTGGGGCACGCCGGCCGAGCCCTCTTCCAGGGCGGTCTCGCTCCGCACGCGTTTGCCCACGCGGAACGCCCGGTGCAGCAGCCGGTTCAGGAGAAAGCCGGCGGTCCGGGCCTCGACGGCCAGGCGGTAGGCGTCCTTGACCTGGCCGAGGATCTCGCTCTCCCCGACGATCTGCGACTCCAGCGACGCCGACACCCGGAACAGGTGCCGCACCGCCTCGCGGTCCTCGCGGCGGGTGAAGATGGCGGGGTCCGGCGCGGGCGGGGCGGCGTCCTTGGCCCGGCCGATGCGTTCCAGCAGGTCGGCCCGCAGGTCGGCCGGCCCGTCCGGACGGGGCACGACGTAGAACTCCGTCCGGTTGCACGTGGAGAGCACCAGGGCCTCGCCGTAGGCACGCTCGGCGTGGATGCGGCGCAGCAGCGCCAGCGCCTGCTCCGGCGCCAGGGCCAGCGCCTCGCGCACCGCGACCGGGGCGGTGTGATGGCTCGTACCGATGGCGATGAGTTCGGGCATGGTTGCTCACGCGCCGGCCAAGGCCGGCGGCTAAATAAGGAATTACGACAGCGCGCCGCTGACGGCCAGCAGGGCCATGACCAGGAGGAACCCGACGACGGCCACGGCGCTGGTGCGGGCGAGCGGCCATCGGCCGAGCCATCGGCCCAGCACCGCCGCCGCGCACACCCCCCAGGCGACCGACCCGGTGACGATCTTGCTGACGATCTTGGCCGAGTACTCGCCCCCGCCCTCGCCGAACATCAGGGGCGTGACGGCAATGGCCACCGTCATGGCCGCGAAACCCGTCAGCAGCGCGTGCCAGGCCATCGGCCCCAGCGTCTCGAGCGGCGGCAGGCGGTCGAACAGCACCCCGAACCGGTGCCGACGCAGGGCACGCCGGGCCGCCAGGTACAGCGCCCCGTACACCCCCGCGAACGCCATGGCCGTGTACGCCACCAGCGCGGGCAGGACGTGGAGGCCGGCCCGGAGTCCGCCCGCGTGCGGCCCGGCCGACGGACCGGCCGCCCCGGCCGAGGCGCCCGCCGTCAGAAACGACGCCGCGTACTGGAACAGAAACGCCAGCAGCAGGACGAAGAGGCCGGTCCGACGGTCCCCGCTGACCGCCTCCACCCAGGCGTAGACGGCGGCGGTGGCCAGCGCCAGGACCGACAGCACCTCCGGCGTCCCCGTCACGGGCGCGTGCCCCGCCTCCAGACCCCACAGCACCAGGTACCCCAGATGCACCGCCACCATGACGAGCAGGAGCGGCGTGCGGCCGCGGGTCCGCGTCCGCAGGAAGAACGTGGCCCCGTAATCGATTACCAGGGCCAGGTACGCGAGCGGCAGCACGGCGCCGCCGACGGCAAGCAGCAAAGGCATCGGCGTCTCCTCGGTTTAGACCAACCTACGATTATACGCACGCCGGTCCGGCCAGGCGAAGGCGATTTCGCGGCGCGCTCGGATGAGGCCCTGGTCGCGGTGCGGTTTTGACTGGCCCCGAGCGCAAGCGAGCGGTCAAACGGCGCCGCTTACTGTCGTGCGCGGCTGGTCGGGTCGTCGAGTTGAAATGAGCGGCGAGGTTGCCTTGCGCCGCCCGTCCCGGTACCATGAGACACGATGAGGCGAATCCGCACCATCGTGATGGGAGTGGCGTTGGCGGCCATGGCCGTGCTCGCGGTCCTGTCCGTCGTCGGCGCGGTCCTGGGGGCCGAGCGGGCCCGGGCCATGTTCAACTCCGCCCCCCTCGTGGTCTACTGGGTGGGCCTGGCGCTGCTGCTGGCGGCGGGGTTCGGGGTGTACCCGAGGCTGGTGAAGCGGCCGGCGGGGCTGGTCATGCACCTGGGGGCCCTGCTGATCCTCGTGGGCGGCATGTGGGGGTCGGACCTCGCCCACGCCCTCCGCCGCGATTTGCTCGGCGCGGAGAAGGTCTCCCGCGGGTTCATGGCCATCCACGAGGGGACCCGCGAGAGACGCGTTTACAGGCCCGTCGCCCGGCAGGACGGGCCCGCCGACGAGGCCCCCGGCGAGACGCAGAAGGCGTACGAGGTCGTCGCCGAACTGCCGTTCGAGGTGGCGCTGCGCGACTTCCGGATGGACTACTACGAGATGCCCGGCCGGCGGTGGCACCTGGTGGTGGCGGCACCCGTCTACGGGGCAGACGGCCGGCTCCTCGACCGCCGCCAGGCCGAGATCCCGTGGGAGGTCGGCCGGGCCGTCCCCGTCCCCTTCACGCGGGCCGAGGTCACGGTCCTGGAGTACCTGCCCCGCGCCCGACCCACCTACGCCGAGGACGCCGAGCCGGTCGTGGAGATTGAGGACGCGGCCGGCCGGGTCCATCGCCTGCCCGCCCGCCGGGGCGCGGAGGTCGCGCTCGAAGAGCCGCCCGTGACCGTCCGCGCCGAGCGGGTCTTCACCTGCCTGAAGGTCCGCCCCACCGACGAAGGGATGGTGCCGTACGAGGCCGAGGGCGAGGGCATCAACCCGGCCGTCGAACTGGCCTTGATCCACCCGGACGGCACGCGGGAGCGGCGGTTCGCCCTGGCCCTCGCGCCGCAGCACGGCCGGCGGGAGGGCGACCCGGCGTTCCGCTACGTCTTCCCCCGCCCGAGCGGCGCCGAGCCGGACCCCGACGCTTCCGTCCCCGCCATGCGGGTCCGTGTCGCCCGCGGCGAGCGCGAGATGACCCGCTGGCTCCTGCCCGGCCGGGACGAACCCTATGCCAGCCTCGACCTGGCGCCGCTCTTTCCGGGCCCGGCCGCGCCGGCGGAGTCGGAGCGGGGCAAAGGTCCGGAGCAGGGCAAGGGCACGGAGAAGGAGCCGGCGAAGGCCCAGGACCAGGGCCAGGAGGACGGGGAGGGGAAGGCTGAGCCGACGCCGGCCGAGGGCCGCCCCACGCCGGACCTCTTCCTCGTCCGGCCCGACCGGCCCGTCCGCGACTACTACAGCGACCTGGTGGTCCTCGACGACGGCCGGACCGTGGCCGAGAAGACCATCGAGGTCAACCATCCGCTCCACTGGGGCGGGTATCACTTTTACCAGTCGGACTACGACCACGAGGCGCACCGGTATACGGTCCTCCAGGTGAAGAGCGACTCCGGCCTGTGGCTCGTGTGGGTGGGCATGGTGCTGCTCGTGGCCGGGACGTTCTGGCGGTTCTGGGGGGAAGCGATCCTCGCGAAAATTCAAAGGGAGCTAGCCGCGAGCACCAGCGAGCGGTAAGAGCGAAAAAGGCTAGCCGCGGGCGCCAGCGAGCGGTTGTTGTGAGCCTTGCGCGGTGGGTCTCCGTACCCGCCGCGCAGAAAGGGGCTGGACCGCGGCGGGTGCGGAGACCCGCCGCGCGGGACGTGACCATGGCAATCACGTGGACCATCCTGCACCTGTTCATCTACGCGGCGATGGGGCTCTACGCCGTGGCGGCGGTCCTCTTTGCTGCGAAAGTCCGCCGGGCGGCATGGACCGTCTACGCCGCCGGCTGCGCCGCCGCGGCCGCGGGATGGGCCTGGCGCTGGGCCGTCACCGGCCACGTGCCGCTCCAGAACCTGTTCGAGGTGTGCCTGACGCTGGGGGCCCTGATGTTCCCGATCACGCTCTTCGGCCGGCGCCTCCTGGACGTGGGAGCGGAGGGCGCCGACGCCGCCATCGGCCTGCTTGTGCTGTTTCCGGCGGGGTTCGTGTTCAGCGCGGAGCCGAAGATGCTCCCGCCCGCCCTCCAGTCCGTCCTCTTCGTGCCGCACGTGGCCGCCTACATGTTTGCTTACGTTGTGATGGCGAAGGCGGGGGTCCTGGCCATCTGGACGCTGCTGGTGAGGGAGGACCGCCGACTCCGGGCCGAACGCGACTCGCACGCCGTCACCTGCCTGGGCTTTCCGCTGCTGACGCTCGGTCTGGTGCTGGGGGCGGTGTGGGGGAAACTCGCCTGGGGCGATTACTGGAACTGGGACCCCAAGGAACTCGCCTCGCTCGCCTCCTGGCTCGTCTTCCTGGGATATCTGCATTTCCGATACCTGTACGGGAGACGGTACCCGCGGGCGAATGCCTCGCTCGTGCTTTTAGGCCTCGTGGCCATCGTCCTGACGCTGCTGTGGGTGAACCTGGCCCGTATTTTCGGCGGCGGCCTGCACACCTACGCCACCTGATCCGCGAACCCATGTGGCCCGGCCGGCCCATTCGACTTCGCTCAGGGCATGCCTTGCCCGGCCGGGGGGAGGTGCCGAAGGGAACCCATCGCCGCGGCTGAGCGCGGCGGGTCTCCGAACCCGCCGCGCCATAACGCGTCCCGCTGGGCGCGCGGCGGGTCTCCGCACCCGCCGCGCGGGAAGGTGCGATGTAAAGTTGAGCCGTCGACGGTACGTCGACGGCCGTTCAAACGAACGCCGACCTGCGGTCGGCGGCTCAACGCCGCGGTAGTCTCGTCCCCGAAATCATTGTCACGGCATCTGTGCTGGACCATAATGTGAGTCATGGCCCGGCTCTCGATACGCATGCGGCTCATCGTGGTGATGAACCTCCTCGTGGCCGCGGTCGGCGTCACCGTCGGATGGGTCGGCGTGGCGGTCACCGAGCGGACGGTCGAGCGTCGGCTGGTGGACGGCCCTGCGCAGGGCGCGGCCCGGCTGTTCGAGACGATGCGGCTGCCGCTCTCGGACGTCATGATGCGGCGGCTGGGTCTCTTGTTCGACGCCGACGTGGCGGCGGGTCCGGCGGGCCGGCCCGCCCTCCTCGCCACCAGCCTCCCCAGTTACGAGACGCACACCCTGGAGCGGTATCTGCACGCGGGCCCCCTGCCGCGACGGGTCGAGATGGCCGGCCGGGCCTACCTCTCGGCCGAGGCGTCCATCCCGCCCGCCCCGCAGACGGACCGGGCCGGCCGGCCGCACCGCCTCATCCTCCTCGTCGAGGAAGGGAAGGTCCGGGTGGCGCAGGAGGCGGCCGCCTCGTCCATCGTCTGGATCACCCTGGCGGCCGTCGCCGTCGCCACGGGGCTGGGCCTGTGGCTGTCGGCGACGATCGCCGGGCCCCTGCGCCGCTTGGCCGGCCGGATGCGCCGCGTGGCCGAGAGGGCCGGCGAGGCCGACCTGCCCGCCCCCTCGGGCCCGGGCGTGCGGCCGGCGCCGCGGGAATTGGCGGACCTGGCGGCCGCCTTCGACCGGCTGCTGGCCGACCTGGCCCGGGCCCGCCGGCAGATTGCCCGCTCGGCCCGTCTGGCCACGCTCGGCCAGTTGAGCGCCGCCGTGGCCCACGAGTTGCGGAACCCGCTGAGCGGCATCCGGATGAACGCCCAGGTCCTGGCCGACGAACTCGCCCGCCACGGCCGCGACGACCAGGCCCTCCGCCGCATCATCCGGGAGACCGACCGCCTGGAACTCTACCTGGGCGAACTGCTCACCCTGGCCGCCGGCGAGGGCAAGGGGCCGGAGACCGCCGCCGACGCCGGGCCGACCGCCGAGGGCCGCCTCGAACCACTCGCCGAATCGGTCCTGGCGCTGCTGGAGGCCCGGTGCCGCCATGCGGACGTCACCGTCCGCTGCGATTGGGGCGAGGCCACCCCCGCCGTCCGGGCCGGCGAGACGCTCGTCCGCCAGGTCGTGGTGAACCTGGTGCTGAACGCCCTGGACGCCACGCCGCCCGGCGGCACGATTACCCTCGCCACGCGCCGCCGGCCCGAGGAGGGCGCCGTCCGCTTCTCCGTCACCGACACGGGTGCCGGCGTGCGGGTGCCGGAGGGCCAGGACCTCTTCGACCCGTTCGTCACGACCAAGTCCGACGGCGTGGGCCTCGGCCTGTACGTCTGCCGGCGGAACGTGGAGGCCTGCGGCGGGCACATCGGGTACACCACCGGCGAGGACGGGACGACGTTCTGGTTCGAGTTGCCGGCCATTTGTTGAGGCCGGTACTGAGAACTTCGAGATTGTCATTCTGAGGAGGCTGCAAGGCCGACGAAGAATCTCGCCTTGGCCGTTGTCGTTGTGCGTATCGCACGGCGAGATTCTTCGGCCCCGCAAGCGGGGCCTCAGAATGACCGCGTGGCGGATCTCCGCATAGGAGTCTGTGGTTGACGTTGTCGAGCGGGAGAACCATAATCGCCCGTCATGCCCGAGCCGGCCGATATCCTGGTCGTCGACGACGAGGAGGCCATCTGCTACGCCTTCCGCCGGTGCTTCGAGGCCCGCGGCTGGCGGGTACGCGTCGCGGGGACGGGCGCGGCGGCCGTGGCAGCCTACCGGGATACGCCGGCCGACGTCGTCTTCCTGGACGTTCGCCTGCCGGACGTCGACGGCCTGGACGTGCTCCGGCAGTTGCGGGCCCGCGACGCCGACTGCCGCGTCGTGGTCATCACGGCCCACGGGTCGCTCGAGACGGTCCGCCGGGCGGTGGAGGGGGAGGCGTTCGATTACCTGGCCAAGCCGATTGACCTGGACTGCGCCGTGGAGGCGGTCCGCCAGGCGCTGGAGGCCGGCCGCGTCGCGACGCGAAGCGGCCCGGACGCCGCTCCGCCGGCTTCGGGCCGCACCTCGGCGGGGCCGGAAGACGACCTGGTGGGCGCCTCGCCGGTCATCCAGGAGGTCTACAAACGCGTCAGCCGGGTCGCCCGCGCCGAGAGCACCGTCCTGATTCAGGGCGAGACGGGCACCGGCAAGGAACTCGTCGCCCGGGCCGTCCACGCCCACAGCGGCCGGGCCGCCGGCCCCTTCGTGCCGGTCACCTGCGCCGCCTTGCCGGAGGCCCTCGTCGAGAGCGAGTTGTTCGGCCACGTCCGCGGCGCCTTCACGGGGGCCGACGCCGACCGGGCCGGCCGGTTCGAGGCGGCCGACGGCGGCACGGTGTTCATGGACGAGGTGGGCGAACTGCCCCCCGCCGTACAGGTCAAACTACTTCGATTTCTCGATAACCAGGTGGTGGAGCGGCTGGGGTCGGTCGAGCCGATCCGCGTGGACGTGCGGATTCTGGCGGCGACGAACCGCGACCTGGCCGATGCCGTCGCCGCCGGCGCCTTTCGGCGGGACCTGTTCTACCGGTTGGCGGTCGTCCAGATCGACGTGCCGCCCCTGCGCGACCGGCGGGAGGACGTGCCCACGCTGGTCCGCCACTTCCTTTCCGCCCGCGCCGGCGCCGACGGTGCGGCCCCCGCGGTCAGCCGCGAGGCGATGCGCCTCCTCCAGGCCTACGACTGGCCCGGAAACGTGCGGGAACTGAAGAACGCCGTCGAGCACGCCGTCGTCGTCTCGGGCGGCGGCCCGGTGCTGCCGGCGCATCTGCCGGAGCGGGTCCGACGCGGGCCGGCCCCGGCGCCGACCTCGCCCGACTCCGCCGGCGCCGCCCTGGAGGCCTACCTGGACCGCCTGGCCGAGGCGGGGCCGGGGGCGTTTCGGACGGCCGTCGCTGACCTGGAGAAGCGGCTCATCGCCCGGGCCCTGGCCGATGCGGGAGGCAACCGGTCGGCCGCCGCCGGACGGCTCGGCATCCACCGCAACACCCTCCGCCGGAAGATCCGCGAGTACGGCCTGGATGGCTGATTTGCCCTGAATTGCATCTCTGGCTGCACAATCTTTGTGCATTCCGAGGCGCCACGGCGGCTTTGTGTGGTCGCGCAGGCCCCCTCCTTTCGACGTTTCCGGCCGCTCAGGACCGTTTTCGTGAAGGGCTGGCGATCCTGGCACCCGGTTTGCACCCCATCGTGGCACGCCGACACGGGGAGAGCGTCTGCGTTCATGCGGGGGAACGGGCGGGAGCGAACGATATGCGGAAACCGGTCTGGCGAGGCGTGGCGGGGTTGGGGCTCGTCATGGGGCTGTCGGCTGCGGCCGGGGCGGGGGAGGTCGCCTCGCTGGAACGGGTCGCGGCCAAGGTCGTCGAAGAGACGCCCGCCGCAGCAGAAGCGCCCGAGGCTGACGCCGAATCCGCCGACGACGCCGAGGCGGAACCGGAACCCTACGCCCTCACCCTCTCGGAAGACCTCGTGGTCACGGCCTCGCGCCTGCCGGGGCCGGCCTTCGACGAGCCGTTCGTCGTCGATACCGTCGGCGCCGACCGCATCCGCGACCGCTCCTACCGCACCACGGTGGACCTCTTCGAGGACGTGCCGGCCGTCATGGTTCAGAAGACGGGCTACGGCCAGGGGTCGCCGTACATCCGCGGGTTCACGGCGTTCCGGAACCTGTTCCTCGTGGACGGCGTGCGCCTCAACAACGCCGTCTTCCGCAGCGGGCCCAACCAGTACTGGAACACCGTGGACGCCCTTTCCATCGACCGGATGGAGATCGTGAAGGGGCCGGGCTCGGTCCTCTACGGCAGCGACGCCATCGGCGGCACGGTCAACGTCCTGACGAAGGGACCGACGGGCTACGGCGAGGGGTTCCAGTCCGGCGGCCGGCTGTACTACCGGCTCTCCAGCGCCGAGCGCTCCCAGATCGGCCGGGCCGAGGCCTGGGGCACCTGGGACCATACATTCGGCCTGTACGTGGGCGGGTCCGTCAAACACTTCGGCGACCTGGAGGGCGGCCGGAACGTCGGCACCCAGGACGAGACCGGCTACCACGAGTGGGACGGCGACATGAAGGCCGAGTATTTCCTCGGCCCGGACCGCAAACTCGTCTTCGCCCACCAGCACGTCCAGCAGTTCGACGCCCCGCGGACGCATAAAACTATCTATGGGATTACATGGGAAGGGCTGACCCGCGGCAGCGAACTCCGCCGCGACCTCGACCAGCGCCGCGACCTCACCTACCTCCAGTACCATGCCGAGAACCTCGGCGGCCCCGTCGACGCCGTCCACGCGGGCCTCTCCTGGCACCAGCAGGACGAGACGCGGCACCGGGCCCGCACGGGCGGACGGTTCGACACCCAGGGGTTCGAGGCCGGCACGCTCGGCGCCTTCGCCCAGGCCGAGAGCCGGACGCCCCTCGGCCGGCTGACCTACGGCATCGACTACTATCACGACAACGTCAACTCGTTCTCCTCGACCAACGCCATCCAGGGACCCGTCGGCGACGACGCCGACTACGACCTGCTGGGCCTCTACGTCCAGGACACCATCCCCGTCTGCGACCGGCTGGACCTTATCCTGGGCGGTCGCTACGAATATGCTCGCGCCCGCGCCCGCAGCGTCCAGGACCCGAACACGGGCGCCCGCATCCGCGTGGGCGACACGTGGGGCGACCTCATCGGCAGCGGGCGCCTCGTCTGGCACGTGGACCGCGAGCGGCACTGGAACGTCTTCGCCGGCGTCAGCCAGGGATTCCGGGCGCCGAACCTGTCGGACCTGTCGCGGCTGGATACGGCCCGCACGAACGAGATCGAGACGCCCTCGCCCGGCCTGGACCCGGAACACTACGTCACCTACGAGGCGGGGACGAAGGTCTCCCGCCGCGACCTGGACCTGCAACTCTCGTATTTTTATACCCGCATCCGTGACATGATCGTCCGGACGCCGACGGGCGTGGTCTTCCCCGGCCCGCCGCCGCTGAACGAGGTCACCAAGCGGAACGCGGGCGACGGGTTCGTCCACGGCGTGGAGGTGGCCCCGCGGTGGCGCTTCGCCGAGGATTGGACGCTGTTCGGGTATCTGGCGTGGCTCGACGGCGAGCACGACACGTACCCCACGGCAGCGCCGGTGGCGCGGCGGGAGCCGAAGAGCCGACTCATGCCGACTACCGGCCAGGTGGGCCTCCGCTGGGACGACCCGCAGGACCGCTTCTGGGCCGAGGCCGTCTGCACCTGGGCCGACGAGGCCGACGACCTCTCCACCCGCGACGCCGCCGACACCAGCCGCATCCCGCCGGGCGGCACGCCGGGGTACGTCGTCGGGTCGGTGCGTCTCGGCTGGCGGGTGCAGGACAACACGACGCTCACCTTCGCCGTCGAGAACGTGACAAACGAGGACTACCGCATCCACGGCTCCGGGCTGAACGAACCCGGCCGCAATTTCGTCTTCGGCCTGGAGATGACGTTCTGAGGCCGAGGCAATTTCGGACTGCGGATTTCGGATTGAATGTCGATTCGGCCACGGTTAGCACTACAACGCTAACTCGTGCGCGGCGGGCCCGCCTCCGGCGGGTAAATCTCCGCACCCGCCGCGCCGCCCCGAAAACGCCCTCTCGAGCGCGGTGGGTGCTCCAGACCCACCGCGCAAAAGG
>Ga0180434_10004135_pt1 | contig 17845 bp, 15 predicted proteins | sample SS_ome_7_FD_132453 | JGI IMG/M metagenome (GOLD analysis project Ga0180434, IMG submission 132453) | Hypersaline lake sediment archaeal communities from the Salton Sea, California, USA - SS_1_D_2 metaG | ecosystem: Environmental > Aquatic > Non-marine Saline and Alkaline > Hypersaline >...
CCTTTCAGGCAAGCCAATCTCACTGCATCTGCTTCGTACCAAGGCATTCGCAGTGAAGGACCACACCTTCATGTCCTGTGCCTCGCATCTGCAGCAACCTTGACTCGTGAATAATCCAGGTTAATAGAGTCGCTTGGACTCTGATTTTATCCAATGCAAATTTTTTTTAATTGACATCCTCTTACTGCTGTGATAAAGATTTTTATACACATAAAATTACGGGGAAATAAAATCAAAACACACTTAGAAATCAGGGGAGGAAAAAAATGGTAAAAAAGACTTCCCTTTCTCACTTGAGTCCTGTTCTCATGTTGGGAGTTATTTGGGGGTTGTCTGAAGCAGCCCTGGGAATGGGTCTTCGGAGCTGTGCTTCTTTCATGTCGGGTTCTATCATGACCGGAGTCGCCCTATTCTTCATTGCTTCCAGTTGGTACCTTACCAGAGCGACTTATGGTGTAGCCCTAGTCGTCATAATAGCCTCTCTATTTAAGATGTTTGATGCACTGCTTCTCTCTCTTCCTTTACTCCACGGAGCCGTAGGAAATCCTATTTTTGCTTTCTTTATGGAAGGATTCGCTTTTCTCCTGCTTGTATTCATTTTCAAGAAACGCCTGATAAAACATCCTGGGGGCCAGGCAGTCGCAGGCGGAATGGCTGCTTTAGTGGCTGTCAATCTTTTTCCTTTAGTGAAATTTGCAACTGGTATTCCTGCTTGTGTTTACCCCGGCACAACCATGCCTCTTTCCTTGTACTATGCTCCTCTAGCTGTGCTGCTTTCATCACTCACGGTTCCTTTAGGTCTTTGGTTTGGATATAAAGTGGGAACCATGGAAATGAATCTCTCTGGAACAAAACACTGGAAAAGTGTTCAGTATGGAGCCCCCGTCGTGCTTCTTCTGGTTTGTCTGGGATTTATTTCCTTTCTCAGATTGAGTTAAATCTGAATTATCCCTCCCAAAAAGGAGAGACTCTATGGAAAAGAAAAACAGAAAGAAAGGAAAATCCATCAAAAGAAGAGACTTTCTTAAAGGTTTCGGGAGTGGAGCTGTAGGAGTAGCTGTAGCTCCTAAATTTTCGGTCCAAGAGAAAAAAACCATTTCTACCGAAGAAGGAGATATCCCTGTTTATTCTAAAAAGAAGATTTCTCTTCTCATCAATGGAAAAAAGCATACTTTTTCTGTGGAACCCCGAGAAACTTTGCTGGATGTTCTGAGAGAAAAATTAAACATAACCGGTCCCAAAAAAATCTGCAATCATGGTGAATGCGGAGGCTGCACCGTTTTGCTGGAAGGTCAACCGGTTTATTCCTGTATGTACTTAGCAGTGAGAGCGGATGGCCAAAGAATCACTACAGTGGAAGGTTTGGCGGAAGGGAATAAACTCCATCCCATCCAGGAGGCGTTCATAGAGAAAGACGGTTATCAATGTGGTTTTTGCACTTCAGGATTCATTATGTCCACTTTAGCTCTTCTTCACAAAAATAAAAATCCCGATTTAGGAGAAATCAAGGAAGCATTCTCAGGAAATCTGTGCCGCTGTGGGAATTACCCCAAAATATTCGACGCTGTATCTGAAGCGGCCAAAAAAATGAGAGGAGGATAAAATGGCACAAAACAAACCCAACCAGGGAAATGACCATAAAACTCTTTCCTACCATGAAGAGTACAGAGATAAAGAAACGCCTCAACCCAAAGAAATTCCTTCTCCTGAAAAAGAACACTTCACCATCATCAGCGGTTATACTCCCCGAATTGACGGAGAGCAAATCGTAACAGGAAAGGCCCCTTTCACCCATGACCTCAACTTAAGAGGGATGCTTTACGGAAAAATCCTCAGATCCCCCCGCGCTTGTGCCCAAATTCTCTCTGTGGACCTAAGCAAGGCTAAAAATTTACCTGGAGTGAGAGCTGCCCTCCAGCTTAAAAAAGGGAAGGTTCGATATGCTGGAGAACAGATCGCAGCGGTAGCTGCCGTGGATGAGTTCACCGCTGAAAAAGCCCTGAAGTTAATCAATGTCGAGTCCAAGCCTCTTCCTTTTGTGGTTGCCGAAGAAGAAGCCATGGAAGAGGGTTCCCCCCGAGTTCATGAGAACTCCAACGTCCAAAAACTCAATGACTACACCAGGGGAAATGTCGAAACAGGCTACCAGGAAGCCGATGTCGTTCATGAGAATACGTTTAAAACAGAAGTAGAAATACATCATCCCACTGAAACTCATGGAAGTATCGCCAAATGGGAAGGAAATTGTTTGGTCGTTTGGGATTCGACTCAAGCCATCCACAACGTAAGGAATGGTTTGGCACGGGCCTTGAATATCCCTCAAAGCCGAGTGACGGTGATTAAAAAATATATGGGAGGAGGATTTGGGAGCAAACTAGGACTGAATGATTACACGGTGGTAGCCGCCAAGCTGGCCAAAATCACCCAAAATCCGGTTAAAATTATTCTGTCAAGAAAGGAAAATTCCCTGGCAGTGGGAAACCGGCCTTCCTCTCAACAAACCCTTAAAGGAGGAGTCAAAAAAGATGGAACCCTCACCGCACTTTCCCTTGTCAATTACACCAGCGGAGGTATTCGAACAGGAGATAGGTGCTCCGAACCTGTGGTAGATATTTATAAGTGTCCTCATGTTAAAGTCGAAGAACACACCGTATACACCCACACAGGTCCTTCCCGACCAACAAGAGCACCCGGTCATGTCCAGGGAACTTTTGCTTTGGAAAGCTTTTTGGACGAATTGGCGGCCAAAATTGGAATGGACCCTCTGGAGTTAAGGAAGAAAAACTACACCACCAAAAACGAAGGAGGAACAGGGATTCCCTACTCATCAAAAGGGCTTGACCAATGCTATCAAATTGGAGCCCAAAAAATAGGGTGGCACCAAGGAAACAAAATTCCAGGGCAGGGCGAGGGAAGATTTCGGAGAGGCCTGGGAATGGGAACTCAAATCTGGTGGGGTGTGGGAAGACCTGAAACTCTTGCTGATGTGATGCTCCATCCCGACGGAAGTGTGGAAGCGATTTGTGGAACCCAGGATCTAGGGACTGGAACCCGAACTTACATGGCTGTGATCACTGCCGACACTCTGGGTTTGAAGCCTCAGGACATCACCGTGAAGATTGGAAACACTTCTTATCCCTGGTGCGGCGCTTCTGGGGGCAGCACCACCACTCCCTCTGTTGCTCCGGCCATCCGGGATGCTGCGGTCAAAGCCCGAAATTATCTGAAAAATAAGGCCGCAGAAATGCTGGAGATGGATGTGGAAAATATAGGAGTTGCCGATCGGAAATTCTTCAATCAGAAAAATTCAGACCAATCCTTAACTTTCAAAGAGGTAGCCAAAGAATTGAGCAGAGAAAAAGTTTTTCATGGAGAATATGTGGGCCGGCCCAGTGGCTATGCTTATAATACTTTTGGAGCCCATTTTGCCGAAGTAGAAGTGGACACTCAGACCGGAAAGATAAAGGTTATCAAAGTAGTCGCTGTCCATGAGATTGGAAGGGTAATGAACAAGCAAACCGCTGAAAGCCAGGTTGTGGGAGGAATCACTCAAGGGGTGAGCACCGCTCTCTTTGAAGGCCGGGTAATGGACCCCAATACCGGAACCGTCATCAATCCCAATTTGATCGACTATAAAATCGCGACTTCCTATGACTCACCTAGAATTGAAATCCATTTCGTCGATATTGTGGATCCTCATATCAACAACTTAGGCACCAAAGGCCTGGGAGAACCTCCCCGTATTCCCATCGCTTCAGCTATCAGCAACGCTGTCTACAATGCCATCGGAGTTCACGTGAGAGAAACTCCCATGACTCCGGATAAAGTCCTTCAGGTTTTAAAAGAAAAGGAGGGGCAATGATGAATGAATTTAAAATAGCCCAACCTCACTCCATCGGACAAGTTACCTCTTTTCTCTCAAAGAAACAAGAAGACTGCTATCTCATGGCCGGAGGAACCGATCTTCTTGGTGAGCTTAAGAGTGGAATCGTCAAAGCCGATGTGATTGTGGATCTTAAGACCATCCCCGAATTATCCTTCATTAAAAAAGAAAAGGATAAAATCCGAATAGGAGCCTTGACTCCGGTATCTGAGCTAGCACAAAACTCCCTTATCAAAAACGAATACCCGGTTCTCCATCAAGCGGGTTTATCTTTGGCCACCCCTCAACTCCGGAACGTGGGAACGGCGGGGGGAAATCTCTGTCAAAGACCTCGATGCTGGTACTATAGGGACCCTCAAATTCTTTGTCTGAAAAAGGGGGGACATAAATGCTTTGCTTTCAACGGAAGAAACAAATATCATGCCATTCTGGGCGGCGGTCCTTGCTTTATCGTCTATCCCTCTGATTTAGCGCCAGCCTTAATCTCCCTGGGGGCAGAAGTCATTATAGCGTCCTCGAAGGAAGAAAAAACAATCCCTTTAGAAGAATTTTATGTTCTCCCCCGAGAAAATCTTCTCAAAGAGAACATCCTAAAACCCGGAGAAATACTGAAAGAAATCCAGTTTCCTTTGAAAGCTTCCGGTGAAAAAAACACATATCTTAAACTTAAAGAGCGCGGGACCTGGGATTTTGCCCTCGTCTCCGCTGCAGTGAACGCCCAATTGACAGGTGACACCGCTAAGGAAATCCGGATTGCCCTCGGCGGAGTGGCCCCTATCCCATGGAGAGCCAAAAAAGCAGAGTCAATGATCAGAGGAAATCGGATTAACCAGGATCTTCTCCAGAAAGCAGTTCAAGAAGAACTTAAGGATGCTGAACCTCTTCAGGAGAATGGGTATAAAACAGAGCTGTTCCAATCCGTGATGAGTCAAGCTGTCCTCAGCTTGATCAATCCTTGATATTCTCCTCACAAAAATATCGCGGAAAGTATAGAAATCCGTTAAAATATCGAAAAATATCGCAATCTGAAAAGCCTGAATTTCCTACGTGTTACAGGGGAAATCCTTTGTTTTCTGCGCGTTATCTTTTTTCCGTCTAATCTTCAGACGGTAGAAGTCGCAGGTTCAAGTCCTGCATCGCCCACCATTCCATTTTCAACAAATAAGTCCTTCTCTGATTTGTGAATCTATATATCTCCCTGACAACTTTGCTTTTGACCAGAAAATTTCTGTGTGGTATAAGCTTTCAAGAATGACAGAGGGCAGTAAAGGAAAAATAGGAACCAAGTTTTCACAAGGCTAGCTCAAAAGGAGGTTTTTGATATGAATCAACCAAAACTTGAAAAAATATTGTATCCGCTGCTAATGACAACCATTTTGTGTCTTGTTTCCTGCAGTAGAGCACCCCAGGCAGATCGCATTTTTACCAACGGACATATCATCACCATAAATAAAAACATACCGAAAGCTGAAACCTTTGCCATAAAAAATGAGTTCATCTTAGATGTAGGAACAAATGAAGAAATGCGAGAAGCATATCCTCTTGCCCCAGAAAATGATTTGGATGGAAAAGATATCATGCCAGGAATCATTGAATCTCATGGTCATATGCTCAATCTGGGCAGGAGCGAAATGCGAATAGACCTTCGTGGTGTTAATGATCCACAGGAAATTGTGCAAAAAATAAAAGAACAGGTTTCTGAAAAAGCTCCGTGCGAATGGATCCAAGGATGGGGCTAGGATGACGGTGCCTGGAATGTATGCTGCAGAAACCCGTCAAACTCCAGAAGGAAAACCTGAAGGCGGGTAGTATCCAGAGCAATGTCTGACAAGAAAAGAAGTATTGGTTGCCTATACCATGGAATCTGCTTACTCAGGCTTTGAAGAACGTATCAAGGGAAAAATTGCTCCGGGTATACTCGCTGATTTTATCATTATTTCAGACGATATACTGACTATTCCCTCAAAAGATCTTTTATCATTAAAAGTGGAGCAGACCTATTTAGGAGGTCAATTGGCTTTTAGCAGGAATACGAATTAGCCTATCCTATTTGTCAAGTATTTAAACAGGATTTCTCTTTAAGCTAACCTCGCTAAAACGTATCCAATGCCCAGCAAAAGCTGGGTAAGCAGGATAACCAAAACGTTATTCCCCAGAGCAGGGATCAGTTTGTCTTCATCTCCATAATTAAGAGCCCCGATTATAGCCTTTACTGCAAAAGGGAGGGTCAACAAAGCTATCAAAGCAAAGATGGGCATAAAACCGGCGATGACGCTGCCAATGATCCATAAATAAACAAGTATGGTCAAAGCTGAATATACTTTGCTGGCTTTGGTTTTTCCCAGAACAATGGGCAGGGTTCTTCTTCCGCCTTTTCTATCTGCCTCCACATCAGGAAACTCATTCAGAAAAAGTAAGTTATGGACCAGGATAAAGGAGGGAAAAGAAGCTATCACAGCCGGTAGAGTGTAATGACTGGTTTGAATATAGTACGCACCTATTACAGGCAAAGCACCCAATCCTAAACCCGGAGCCCATTCCGGCCAACCCAGTTTGGTCAAATGGGGAGTGTAAATAAGCACACACACAGCGCCTATAATAAACAGAGGCAGAAGAAGCCAGCCCTTGCTGATAACAAAATAAACTCCGATAGGAACAGAAAGAAAAAAACAAATGAGCCCAAACCTGAAAACAGCTTTCGGGGCCAGAGATTGTGCCGGTAAGATGCCACTGCCCCCACTAAAAGGAGTTCTTTTCACTTCCAGATCTATGCCGCTTTGATAATCAAAATAATCATTCAGCACATTAACACTGATGTGAAGCAGCAGAAGACCAATAAAAGCAAGCAAAGCATGCCAGAAGTTGAAAAAACCATCATACCAGGCTATGCTTGTCCCCAAAAATATCAGAACTATGGAAAGGATCAAAAATTGAGGTCTGGTTTCTGCAAACCATGTTTTTAGTTTCATCGTCTCTCTTACCTTTTTAGGATGTCATGCCTCGGATGTCAGATACCTCATTGTAACATTTCATTCTGTTTCTTTCTTCTATTAATCTTGATGTTTGCTTGCAGAGATTATACACTATCCCGACGCTCAACCGCAAAGCTCCAAGCCGCTCATTGGCACGGCTTTACATTTTTTATCACTTTTTTATCCAGTATTTCAAAATATTCTCTTTTAATCATTCCCTATTTATAGGAATAAATCCAGGTTATTTATTTTGGGAGTTTTCTTCCTCGCCATACAAAGTAAATGGCCGGAATAACAATAAGCGTCAGAATAGTTGAGGTGATCAGTCCTCCCACCATAGGGGCGGCAATCCGCTTCATAACCTGAGAACCGGCCCCATGACCCCACATGATAGGCAACAGTGCTACAATGGTGGTGGTCACTGTCATAAGCTTTGGGCGGACTCTTCCCACAGCTCCGCGAATGATGGCTTCATGAAGATCATTCTTCGAATTCATCTTTCCATGCCTAAGACGATCTTTATAAACATTATCAATATAAAGAAGCATGACAACTCCTGTTTCTGCAGCCACTCCAGCTAGAGCAATGAATCCCACCCCCACAGCCACACTCATATTGTAACCACTCATCCAAATAAGCCAGATACCTCCTACCAGAGCAAACGGGAGAGACAGCATAATGATCAGACTTTCTGTGACGTTTCTGAAATTAAAATATAATAACATAAAAATAATGAGAAGGGTCACTGGTACAACCAGCTGCAGTCTTTTCTGAGCGCGCTGCATATATTCATACTGACCGCTCCATACAATGCTGTATCCCGAAGGAAACTCAACAGCATCATCAACAATTTTTTTAGCCCTCTTCACATAAGAGCCCACATCAATATCCTCCAAGTCCACATACAGCCATGCTGTTCTTCTGGCGTTCTCGCTCTTGATGGCCGCGGGTCCCTTCTTGATCTGGATATCCGCCACTTGTCCCAGAGGAATGGGGGCCCCTGAAGGTGTTGGGATCAGAACACGTTTCAAAGAAGGCAGATCATCCCGCAGCTCCCTGCTGTACCGCACATTCACAGGATATCTTTCCAGTCCCTCCACAGTAGTGGTGACATTCATCCCTCCCACAGCGGACATGATGATGTCTTGAACATCCCCAACTGTCAATCCATACCGGGCAGCCGCCTCTCTATCGACCACAAAGTCGATGTAATTTCCTCCGGTGACTCGTTCTGAAATCACACTTCCTGTTCCTGGAACTTGACGGATGACCGCCTCTATCTTTTCTCCCAGATCACTAAGGGTTTGCAGGTCAGGCCCCATCAGCTTAATTCCCACTGGAGTTTTGATTCCTGTGCTGAGCATATCTATTCTGGTTTTGATGGGCATGGTCCAGGCATTGGTCAAGCCTGGAAACTGGACCGCTTCGTCCAATTCTTCTGTGAGCTTATCAATGGTCATTCCTGGCCGCCATTCTTTCTTATCTTTGAGCATGATGGTGGTTTCAATCATGGTCAAAGGGGCCGGATCTGTGGCTGTCTCAGCCCGTCCAATTTTTCCAAACACAGACTCCACTTCAGGAAAACTAGCAATGATTTTGTCGGTCTGTTGGACAAGTTCCTTGGCTTTGGTCACTGATATTCCCGGCAAGGTTGTGGGCATGTAAAGAAGGTCCCCTTCATTGAGCGGCGGCATAAACTCAGATCCGAGCCGAGATAGAGGAATCACTGTAATGAGAACGATCAATAATGCGGCGATGATGGCATATGTTTTGTGTTTGAGGATGAATTGAATGACCGGACGATAACCCCGAATGAGAATCCGACTGAGAGGATGCTTTTTCTCTGGTCTGATCCTCCCCCGGAGAAAATATCCCATTAAAACTGGAACTACTGTAATGGCCAGAAAAGCAGAGGCGGCCATAGCATAGGTTTTTGTGAAGGCCAGAGGTCGGAAAAGCCTTCCCTCCTGCTGCTGCAGAGTAAACACAGGAATAAACGAGAGAGTGATGATGAGCAGGGAATAAAACAAGGCGGGGCCAACTTCTTTGGAGGCTTTGATGATGAGTTGCCACCGGTCTTTCCCCTTTTGATAGGGCTCTCGCTCCATATGCTTATGAGCGTTCTCGATCATCACCACCACTGCATCCACCATGGCTCCAATGGCGATGGCGATTCCTCCCAAAGACATGATGTTGGCGTTGAGTCCCTGGGCTCTCATCACTGTAAACGCCACCAGAACCCCTAAGGGAAGCGTGAAAACAGCCACAAATGAACTGCGCAGATGAAGAAGAAAGATAATGATGATCAGAGCCACCACAATGGTTTCTTCAAGCAGCTTTTCTCTCAATGTAGAAATAGCCCGTTTGATCAAGGAAGAACGGTCATAGGCGGTTTTTATGGTCACTCCTTCAGGGAGTCCTTTTTTCAGTTCCCCCAGCTTTTCTTTCACTCCTTCAATGACTTTGAGCGCGTTTTCACCAAAACGGATGACCACAATCCCACCCACAGTCTCCCCCTGTCCATTCCATTCTACAATCCCGCGCCGAAGCTCTGGTCCGAGGTGGATGTAGGCAATATCTTCCAGAAGAATAGGAGCGTTGTTCGGCCCCATCCCCACAGGAACCTGATTCAAGTCATCAATGTTCTGGATGTATCCCAATCCCCTAACCATAAACTCAGTCTCGCCCATCTCGATCAGCCGGCCTCCCACATCATTGTTGCTCCGCTTTATGGCGGTTCTCACTTTCTGAAGAGGAATGTTATAAGCCTGCAGTTTTACAGGATCCACCTCCACCTGATACTGTTTGACAAAACCGCCCACACTGGCTACTTCACTGACACCGGGAACACTAGCCAGCTCATACCGCAAATACCAATCCTGAATGGACCTCAGCTGCTGAAGGTCGTATTCATCCCCCCCATCCAAGACATATTCATAAACCCATCCCACACCAGTGGCATCCGGTCCCAACTGTGGTGTCACTCCTTGAGGAAGACGGCTTCCTGCAAAATTCAAGTACTCCAGAACCCGGCTCCGTGCCCAGTAAAGGCCAGTCCCATCCTCAAAAAGGATGTATACTAGGGAAAAGCCGAAAAAAGAATACCCCCGGACTACCGTGGCATAGGGGACAGACAGCATGGCTGTGGTCAAAGGATAGGTCACCTGGTCTTCGACCACATTCGGCCCCTGGCCCGGATATTCCGTAAGAACAATCACCTGGACATCACTGAGGTCAGGGATAGCATCCACTGGAGTCGTCTGAATAGACACAACTCCAGCAATGATCAAGGCAACAATTCCTATGGTGACCAGAAACCGGTTGTTCACAGACCATTCAATAATTTTTTCCAGCATATCACTTCACCTTTTCGAGCTTCATGCCGCATTCCGGACACCGGGCATCTTTATCTGTGGTTAAAAAATCAGGATGCATGGGGCAGGTATACAGACGCTCTAGATCCATCTCAGATATGTCATGCTCATGCAGCCCCCATCCTTCCTTCTCTTCAACACCTTCTTCCTCTTTTTTCTGTGACTGAACTTTGCGCATCTTGGCAATGGCTTCACGAGTCCTGCTCTCTGAGTCCAGCAGAAATTGTCCGGACACCACCACCTGTTCATGATCGAACAAACCAGAGATGACCTGGACATACCCGTCTTCGGATTCAGCCCCAACTTTGACCTCCCGAGGTTCAAACTTTCCATCACCTCGGGTCACAAAGACAATTTGCCTCTTGCCCGAATGAATGACAGCTTCAGATGGCACAGCCATGGCATCTCTGGCGGCTTGAGTGTAAATCCGGACTGTGGCGTACATGTCTGGCTTTAAGACCTGGTCATGATTGTCAAACACCAATCTGACTGTATTGGCCTTTGACTTTTGATCAAGATACGGATAGATGAAATCAACCTCGCCTTCTCGTTTTTTCCTCTGGATGTGATCGAGTTCCAGTTCAGCTTTTTGTCCCACTTTAACAAGAGAAAGTTCTGATTCATAGACCGAGGCTTCGACCCAGATCTTATTCAGGTTGGCAATATGGAAAAGGTCCATACCCGGACCTATTTTGTCTCCTTCCACAACCGCTTTGTGAGTGACCACTCCGGTCACTTGAGAATTCAGAAGAAGGGTCCGGCTTGGCTTGCCTGATTCTTTTATTTTTGTGATTTCTGCTTTAGGAATATCCCAATATTCCAAACGCTCTCTAGCCAAAGTGAGCATTTTTTCTGCACTGTTCCTAACACTTTCATAAGGGCTGGACGATAATTTTTGGTGATTCTTCAACGCCAGCAAATACTCTTCCTGGGTGGATACCAATTCAGGCGAGTAAATCTCCAATAAAGGCTGGCCTTTTAGGACCTTTTGGCCTGTCTTGTTTACGTATAATCTCTCGATCCATCCACTGATTTTGGTGTTGACTGTAAATTCATTATCCTCCGCATAACTCACCTTGCCAAAAGCTCTGACAACGTTATAAATATCCCGTCGCTCAACTTGAGCCATCCGCAGATTCATATTTTGCTGCAGAACACCGTCGATGGCTATGCTGCCGGCTCCACCTGCCTCTTCACCTTCATAAACAGGGACCAAGTCCATGCCCATTTTAGATTTTCCCGGCTTATCATAGATTTCTGTGGGATCCATAGGAGCGTGCCAGTAAAGGATCTTACCTTGTTTGGATGAATCTCTGGTTTGTTCCTTTTGTGTGTCCTGACCAGTGCTTTTGATGGGTGTGAGCTTCATACCGCATATGGGACAGTTTCCTGGCTCATCCGAAATGACTTCCGGGTGCATTCCACATGAATAGAGCTGTTCAACTTGTTCTTGAGGCACTTTTTCTGAAGTGCTTAAAACCGGAGTGATAAAATAGATGGCTGCCGCTCCCATAAGAATTCCTATAATAAGGATTAAGATTGGTTTGGTTTTCATTGTTGACTCCTGTGACTCATTATCTTTTTTTATTTCGATTCCTTTGATTCTGGCACCTGCATGACATCTCTGCCCACAGCCTGTTTGTATTCGGCTAAACTTTTATAAACATTAGATAAGGCAAAGAAATACTGCAGTTCATAATTCTGAAGCATCATCCAATTGTTGATCAGGGTTAAAAAATCAACCTTTCCCACCCTATAACCTGCCTGGGCTGATTCCAACGACTGCTGAGCCTGGATGAGCAAACCTCCTTGGTAGAGTTCGACTCTTTTCCTGTTCTGCTCCAATTCAGCGAGGATGCGTTGCGCTTCAGATAGAATATTGATTTTTACATCTTCGTATTGTGACTTTATTGCCTTAAAGGCCAGCTCTTGTTCTGCCACTTTTGCCTTCTGCTTGCGGTTCACATAGAGCGGAATATTCACAGACAGAGTTGCTGAAAAAAAATCGGTCATCTGCCTCATGTCTACCAGGTCACTGCGCTGCCGGTAGCTGGCCCCGACCGTGAAATCAGGCAAAACATCATGCTTAGCGAGTTCAACTTCTGTCTCTGCTTTTTGAATCTTTTGATGCCAGGCCTTTAACAGCGGCCTGTTTTGTTCGATTTCTTCAACAGAAGATATTTTTTCGGGACTTTCAGGGAGCATTAACTCTGGAGATGTCCTCTCAATCCGGGTTTGAACAGGCCTGTTCAGAAGGGCATTCAACCGTGCAGTAACCGAAAGTCTTTTTTGTTTCCACATGATGAATTCATCTTCCAGTTTGGAGATTTCAACCTGGGCACGAAGAATATCCTGCTGCAACCCGGAACCAGTCTTGTATTTTGTTTCTGCCACGTGGACAAACTGCTCCATCAATGCTTTGTTTTTTTCAGTTGTTTCAATGGCTCGATCCACAGCATATAAGTCAAAATAGGCTTGTTTTACCCTTTGGATGATTTGATTCCGGATCTCTTCCCGCTGATATTCCTTTGCAGCCGCTTCATGTTCGGCAATGTCTGTGGACAGAGACAATTTTCCCGGAAAGGGAAACATCTGCATGATTCCGATCACTTTTCCTGTCATGGGTTCTTGATTAAAAGAAAAACTATTGACAGGGAGATTGGAAAGACTCAAAGTGAAGTGTGGATCAGGCAGAGCTCCTGCTCGGGGAATGACTTTTTCTGCAGAAAGTACGCGTTGATAGGCTGCCTCCAGCCTGGGATTGTTCTCCAAGGCTTCTTGGATCCACTTTCTGAGCACAATGCTCTGTTTTTCCCTATACCCGGAAAATGACGGAAGAGAACCACTGATCATCAAACCTACCATAAAAAAAAACATCAAACACTTCTTCATTTTCTTTTTCCTTTTTTTTAACGGATTCCTTGACCTGATTCTGGCTTTATGTTTTACCCCATCATTTCTCAAGTTTTCCATTTTATTTTTATTCCTATTTTATATATATTTTCTATTGATTTTATAGTATTTAATGATAAAATTTTTTTCTAATGTTTTCGAAACTTTTTCAACACATCCACAACCTCTTCTATCTTTCTGGCTTTATCTTCCTTACTCCCTTCGGTAAAAGATTGATGGACACAACCCTTCAGATGTCTTTCCAGTATATTTTCCTCAACACTCTTGATGGCGCCCACTATGGAATTAAGCTGGATAAGTATATCCACACAATACCTCCTCTTCTCAATCATTTTTTGAACTCCTTTAATCTGGCCTTCAATTCTTCTCAGCCGGACTAACTCTTGTTCATGTGTTGTTTTCTGTTTGTTCATTTGTCATCTCCTTAAGGATTATAGCATACCCTGGTATGGCATACAAGTAACTTTTCTTAACTCTTAAGTCTTTCAATTTTTCCCCTATTTATCATTTTTAATGATGATGAGCTTTAGGATATCAAACCAGAGATCTTTCACTGAAATGTTTCGAAATCCTGCGTTATGAAGATTTTTCACAGTGTTCCTGTTGATATTAGCTCCATAAATATGGAGGGGAATCGGGTTCAGAATATCCATAAGGAGTCCCATAATTGGCTTTTTGCTTTTGACATGTTCCAGCATCAAAATTTTGCCGCCGTTCCTGCAGACGCGTCTGATTTCCTTTATGCTTGAAATCCGGTTGTAACGGTGTTTTGTTTTTTGTGTTTTTGGACTAACGGACATTATCACCTCAATAAATATCTTCCTTTGTCTTTAGGAAGAAATGTCGAACTGTCTTATGAAGTAATAATCCTATAATAGATCTTTTTTCTTTTGCTCAAATTCCTCTTGATCTATCTCTCCCCTGGCATATCTCTTTTTCAAAATTTCTAAAGCATCTTCTTTTTCTTTTGTTTCACCGCTGCTGCTTTGTTGGACAATCCACTTAATGAGAAAGACCAATCCAACCAGAACAGCGATCCAAAAAATCCACATCCACCCTCCAAACATCCAATGGTTACCCCACATCATTTTATTTGCCTCCTTTTAATATTCTTTATGCCTTTCTAAGAGAGTATCCGTTTCTATATAGTTTACTCACGGACAACTATTTACTCAAATCTCTATTTCACTTATTATCTGCTTTAATACACCTGCTGAATGTTTAAATTCTTCTTCTTCTTTTCTATCGAGTTCAACCTTCACCACTTCAGAAATCCCATTGTTATTTATAATAACCGGAATACTCAAACACACATCACTCTCCCCATAGTAGCCATCAAGAAGAGTGGAAACGGTGCTGACACTATTTTCGTCTCTTAGAATACTCCCTGCAATATTGACCAGAGCCAGGGATATGGCATAAAAAGTCGCCCCCTTCTTATTGATGATTTCATAAGCCGCATTTTTTACCTGTTCGAATATGTCTTTTTTATCTTCTTTTGTGCATTCTTTTTGGCAAAGGGAGCAAAACTGGTTCAAAGGAATTCCTCCGATGGTGACCATGCTCCAAACCGGAACTTCACTGTCTCCATGTTCTCCGATTATATAGGCTTTGATATCTCTTGGATCCACCTGACAGTGTTCCCCTAAAAGGTACTGGAACCGGGCTGTGTCCAACATAGTGCCAGAACCAAACACTCTGTTCATGGGATAATCGGAAAGCTGTAAAGTCACATAAGTCAAAATATCCACAGGGTTGGAAACAATGAGCAAAATTCTAGGGTTGTATTGAGCTATTCGTGGAATTAAGTCTTTAAATATTTCTGCGTTTTTACGGACCAAATCTATTCTTGTTTCTCCTGGCTTCTGTGCTACACCAGCGGTGATAACCACCATATCCGCATCCTGACAGTCCTCATAATCCCCAGCTTTAATTTTCGAAGGGGAAACAAAAGAGAGACCATGATTTAAATCCATTTTATGACCTTCAGCTGTTTTTTTATTACGATCTATCAAAACAATACTGTTCGCCAGGCCGCTGATCATCAGGTTAAAAGCAAAGGTGGAGCCTACCTTACCTGTGCCCACTATGACAACTTTTCTCTCTCTCCTTGATTTGTTTTCTACGGCTGCCAAATATTTTTCAGGTTTTTCATCAAAATCATTCTTGCATCTTTGCGAACAAAAATAATAATTTTTTCCCTTATAGCGGGTTTTATATTTGGTTTGCTTTTCATCGATTTTCATTCCACATACTGGATCTTTAGTCATTTCAAATCACCTCCTAATATAATCAAATCACAAATCATATCTCGTTAACCCTCAGAGTGAATGGAATGCTTTTTCCAGTTTGGTCTCGACTTTTAGCGCTACGCCTTTCAAGCTTTCATTATCAATCATGCTCATTGCGGCTGAAGGCTTTATTATCGAAATTATGGTCTCACTATCTTTTTCATATACGATTACATTACAGGGCAGCATCAACCCGATGTTTTCTTCAGCCAATATCGCCTGATGGGCCATGGCCGGATTGCAGGCACCTAATATCACATAATCCATGAAATCAATGCCTAACTTTTGTTTTAATTTCTCCCTAACATCTATTCTTGACAGAATCCCAAATCCCTCCTTTTTGAGTTTTGTGGTGACTTTATCTATAGCTTCATCAAAAGGCATATCCACTTTTTTTGAAAAACCATATGTAATCATTCTTTCCCTCCTGGAAAAAAATTGGTTTTGTAAAATCCCTCTTAATAAGAATACAGGAATGAAATCCATCCTGTCAATGAACCTCATGCATGCTCAATGTTATTGTTTCCTTCATGCCCGTCTCCTTTCTAAAGGGGACATTTTATCTTAGCAGTTGATGGGGACACTATTTCTTTGTTATCACACGCTAATCGTTTTTTTATTGACCCCGTATATTCTTCCCATGTATGATTAATAGCAAATTAGATGATGAATACTTAGTGACACTGAATGGGGATTCTTAGGAAAAAACCCATAAAGTTAGGTCACATAAAGACTCATGAAAGACCGCTTAAAATAAAAAAGGAGGACTTTACTTATGAATTTTTTAAGAAAACCTAGGATGTGGCTATTATTGCTTTTAATCTTTTCCTTTTCCCTCAACATTTATTCCCAGGAACAGTCTGTAGCATCAGTCAATGATACCTGCAATATTTTACCGATCAAACATCAAGAAATGCTTTGGAATGAGATTCTGAAATGGAGACTTGACCATATCATACCTGATGTGATGAGGCGGGAAGGCATTGATCTATGGATTGTTTTGAACCGGGAGAACAATGAAGATCCTGTGTATATGACTCTGGTCCCCAAGCCTAATATGACCGCCAGGAGATCTGCCCTGATCTTTTATGACCCAGGAGAGCCAAAGGAAATCCAACGCTATGACAACAGCCAACAAGGGATGAAACCATTTTATAATGGGATACCGCAGGAAAAAGGATTGTCCCGATTCGAAAACATCGTCCATTTTATCAAACAAAAAAATCCCCAAAAGATCGGGATCAATGAGTCCCCAAACTGGGCTCATGCCGACGGTTTATCCATCACTTTAAAGCAAAGGCTTACAGAAGCATTAGGCGATGAATACAGTTCCCGTTTGGTTTCTGCTGAACGCGTGTGCACCGGTTGGTTGGAAACCCGAAGTCCGCGGGAAATCAGTATCTACCGGCATATATGCGGGATCGCTCATGATATAATCGCTGATTTCTTTTCTAATAAAGTGATCACACCAGGTGTCACGACAGTAGCTGATGTTAAATGGTGGATCCGGCAGAGATTGAACGACCTGGGATTGGAAACCTGGTTCCAACCAGATATTTTCATCGCTCGGAATAAGGAAGAACCCATAAAGATGGATGATACCTGGTCTGTAAGCAGCTATTATCACCAGGAAGATGACGAAAAGAATGTTATTCAAAGAGGGGACCTTCTTCATTGTGACTTTGGCATCATTTATCTTGGACTCCACACTGATATGCAATGGGAGGCTTATGTCTGTAGAATTGGAGAAAATGATGCCCCCCTAGGAATCAAAGAGGCATTAAAAAAAGCCCGCCTCATGGCCCAGATATTTATGAATGAATTTAAAGAAGGAAAACGGGGTGGAGAAATCGCTTTTGCTGCCATGCAGAAAGGCAAGGCCCAGGGACTCAGACCCTATATCTATTCTCATCCGCTGGGATTTCATGGACATGCAGCTGGGACTGGTCTCTATGCCCGAAGCAAACAGGAAAAACCTCCATTGGCCAACTCAGTGAGAGCTCAATACCCCCTGCATTTTAATACCTGTTACGCCATCGAATTTCAGATTCTTACCAGTATCCCAGAATGGGGAGGGCAGGATATTCGATGGGGTTTTGAAGAAGACGGCTTGTTTACTAAGGATGGATGTCATTTCATCGATGGACATGAGACCGAAATCCTTTTGATCAAATAACTTAATTATTTTCGGCAATCCTAGGGAAGGCACTATATTTTATTTTTTTTCTATTTTTTTATTCTTACAGAACCCATAAACCATATAACCTGACCTATTCATAAAAAAATGGTGATGTTCATTTATTTGTTTTGATCTCAAGGATATGCATACTTTTTAAAAAAATGACAACTGAAATATTTTTGTTTGTTTTTACTTTCATTTTAATCGCCATTTTTTTACCATATAGGCAAGCC
>Ga0180434_10004136_pt1 | contig 17841 bp, 16 predicted proteins | sample SS_ome_7_FD_132453 | JGI IMG/M metagenome (GOLD analysis project Ga0180434, IMG submission 132453) | Hypersaline lake sediment archaeal communities from the Salton Sea, California, USA - SS_1_D_2 metaG | ecosystem: Environmental > Aquatic > Non-marine Saline and Alkaline > Hypersaline >...
GGCGACGTCATCGAGGAGATCGACGGCAAATCCACGCGAGACATGTCACTGGATCAGGCCATGAAACGGCTCCGGGGCAAACGGGGATCCCAGGTCCGGATCAAGGTCAGCCGGCCGGGAGTCGAGGGATTACTCACATTCAAGATCGAGCGACAGGAAATTCCGCTCAACACGATCTCATACGCGCTGCCCCATCCTCTCGATCCATCCACCGGGTATATCAGCGTCCGAGCATTCGGGGGCACCACGCCTGAAGAACTCCGGCAAAACATCGACCGCCTGATGGGTCGGCGCAGGATCCGGCGGCTGATACTGGACCTGAGAGGCAACACCGGCGGCTCCTTCAACGCGGCGATCCAGGTTGCCGACCTGTTTCTGGAGACGGGGAAAACCATCGTCTCCACCCGCGGAAGGAACGAATCGGAGTGCTACGCCGCACGCCGCGACGACCAGTTCGAAGATCTACCCCTGGTGGTGCTCATCGACCGCCAGAGCGCCAGCGCTTCCGAGATCGTGGCGGCCGCGATGCAGGACCACGAACGGGCCACGATCATCGGCACCCGCTCCTGGGGCAAAGGCCTCGTGGAGACCCTGCTGCCCCTCTCCCTCGGCAGCGCGCTGGCCCTGACCACCGCCAAGTACTATACACCGGCGAACCGCTCCTTGCAGAGGGACTACCTGAGCCAAGACGCGTATTGGGCGGTACTCCGGAACGATGCCTACGACACCGATCTCCAGATGCGGGGCGGCGTGGTGCCCGACATCCTGGTCCGGAGCGAGGTCTACCCTCCCTTCGTTCTGGGTCTGGTTTCCCGAGGCTTTTTTTTCGAGTTCTCACTGCGGTTGATCGAGAGTAACGAGAGAATCACCCCCCAGTTCAAGGCCAACACCGCGATAATCCAGGCCTTTCAGGATTTTCTCCGCCAGCGGAAGCTGTCGTTCGAGGATCGAGATTTTCTCGAACACAGTGACGCCATCAGACACGAGATCGAAAGAGACGTGCTATTCCACCGTTTTTCAGCCGAAACGGCCATCGTGGTTTTTTTGAGGACCGACCCGGTCATCGCCAGAGCCCTCGAGGTGTTGCAGGCCAAGGGCAACAAGGAGTCCAAATGACGCAGGACAATGATTTCGTCAAACAGATCACCAAGAAATCCGAAGATTTCTCAAAGTGGTATATCGATGTGATCCGCAAATCCCGTCTGGTCGATTATGCCCCGATGAAAGGTATGATGGTCATTCGGCCCTACGGATACGAGATCTGGGAGTTGATGCGGGATGAACTGGACAGGCGGCTCAAGGCGACGGGTCACAGAAACGCCTATTTCCCGCTGTTCATTCCGGAGAGCTACCTCAAAAAGGAGGCCGAGCACGTCGAAGGTTTCGCACCGGAAGTGGCGTGGGTGACCATCGGCGGAAACGAGCCGCTGGAGGAGCGCTGGGCGGTCCGCCCCACATCCGAGGCCATCATCTGCCCGATGTACGCCAAATGGATCAAATCCTGGCGTGACCTGCCGCTGCTGATCAATCAGTGGGCCAACATCGTTCGCTGGGAAAAGGTGACCCGCCCCTTTCTGCGCACCACCGAATTTCTCTGGCAAGAGGGGCACACGGTCCATGCCAGCCATGACGAGGCCGAGGAGGAAACGTTGAAGATTCTCGATATCTACCGATCCTTCGCCGAGAACACCCTGGCCGTTCCCGTGATTTCCGGCCTGAAAAGCGACAGCGAAAAATTCGCCGGGGCCCTGAAAACCTACTGTATCGAGGCGTTGATGCCCGATGGCAAAGCCCTGCAGGCGGGAACCTCACACAACCTGGGCCAGAACTTCGCCAAGGCGTTCAACATACGGTTCGAAAACCAGGATCAGCAGCTGGAGTACGCCTGGCAGACCTCCTGGGGCGTCACCACCCGCCTGATCGGCGCGGTCGTGATGACCCACGGGGACGATTCCGGCCTCATCCTGCCGCCGCGGATCGCGCCCATCCAGACCGCGATCGTGCCCATCGGCAAGGGAGACTGGCACACCACGGTTCTTCCGGAAGCCCAAAGATGCCGTGACGAGTTGCAGGCGCACGGCATCCGCCTGGTTCTGGACGACCGCGACACCTATACGCCGGGTTGGAAGTTCTCCGAATGGGAGATGAAAGGTGTACCGGTGAGACTCGAAATCGGACCCAAGGACATCGAAAAGAACCAGGTGGTTCTGGTCAGCCGCCTCGATCGAACCAAGCATTTCGTACCCCGGAACCAGTTGATCGACCGTCTGGACACCATGCTGGCCGACATCCAGAGCGAACTGCTGAACCGCGCCAGGGTGTTTCGCGAGCAGAACACCCATGAGGCCGTCGACCTGAACGGCATCCTGGAGTCGATGGAGCACAAGCGGGGATTCGTCAAGACCGGCTGGTGCGGTGCTGCCGAGTGCGAGGCCCTGGTCAAGGAGAAAACCGCCGCCACCATCCGTGCGATTCAGGCGGAGGAGAGGGACCGATTCCGCCACTGTGCCATCTGCGGCAAAGAAGCCGCCCACACCGTTCTCTTCGCCAAGTCCTACTGATCGGGTGATTCCGGAGGCGCCACGGACGGGGGCGGAAAAAAGTGCCCTCTTCATGTTGAAAATATGGTTTTTAGTGATATAATTCCAATATGATTATCGCGTGCCCCAACTGCAAGGCGAAGTACAACGTCCCCGACGACCGAATTCAAGGGAAATCCAAGTTGAAGTGTTCGCGTTGCTACAACATCTTTTCCCTGGAAAAGCAGGAAGAGGATTCCGCCAGCAAGAAGGACACCGCGAAGATCATGCAGAAGAACGTGGGTGACTCCCTCTGGACCAACGAAAACCTCATTCTTCCCGAGGACAAGAAAATCTCCCTGGCGATCATCAAGGGCGCCCGCGCCGGCTACATCTACCATATCGAAAAACCCTACGTTCTGGTGGGACGGGGCAAGGTCGACCTGATCATTCCCGACAAGGAGATATCAAGAAAGCACCTGGCCATCGAAATCCGGGACGATAAAATCTTCCTCAGGGATCTGGGCAGCACCAACGGCACCTTCATCAACGACAAGAAGGTCTCCATCACCGAGATCCAGGATCAGAGCGAATTCAAAGTCGGGCAGACCACCCTCATGCTCATCACCACGCCCAAAACCAAAGCCTACGAAAAATAAAACGTTGTGGCGAAAAAGCAAGCTTCTCGGAAACATCCTGACGACGGCCCTCGTCTTTAACTATTTCATCACCGTCCTCATCCTCCTGCTGAACCCTCAGGTTTCCCTCTCCCTGCCCGATTTCATCGCCCTCTATCTGAACCTGCTGGTGTTCTACGGCCCTCTCTGGACCGTCCTGGTGGCTTTTCTCTTCTTCGTGATCCAGTTCTTCGCGGAGAAGAAATACCAGATCGGCATCGTCTCCCCCCCCACGATCACCTATTTCCTCTCCTTCACCATCCTGGTCATCACCTTCGTCATGTACCTGAACTACGATTTCTACTTCGAGTTCCTTGCCAGCGGTCTGAAATCACATTTCATCAAAATCCTCTTGACCAATCTGACCCTCATCATCACCAGCATCGTCTTCCTGGTGGTCAAGCCATCGATCAAAAAATGGGCCCAGGTCCCGTTCTTTCTGATTCTTTCCTTCAGCATGATCATGGCGTTCAACAGCACCGTGGCCGACCGCTACCCCCTGTTTGAAACAGCACCGGACATGTCCCCACGCCACCAGCCCGTTCCCCGCAAGATCCGCATCGTCATCATGGACGGTCTCTCGCTTAATTTCCTCTACTCGCTGTCGGCCGACGGCAGCCTGATGAACATCAATCATCTGCTGAAGAACGGGATTCACGGCCGAATCACGACCTACCGGCCCAACTTCTACCTCGCCCTTCTCAACAGCGCGTTGTCGGGCAAGCCGCCTTCGGATTTCAGGTATCGATCCGAGGACCGTTGCAAGTTCTCCGACCTGCCCCAGGAGTTCGACACCTTTCCGCGCTACGTCTTCTTCAGATATTCCTCGACGCTCACGCCCGGTGACTTCTTCGAGAAGAAGCAGCCCCAGATTCAGGACCGGATCGCCAGGCAGTACAAGAGACAGCATCTGAGAACGGTCCAGATATTCAACCCGGTATACAAGCCGGTTTACAACCGGAAGAAACTGGCCCGAAACGGCCTCTTCATCCACCTGTTTTCAAAGATCCTGGAGGAACCGGACGAAAAATTCGAGCTCGTGCGCAAATCCTTCTTCCTCGACGAATTCCTCAAAACCCACATCCCCGACTTCAAGACCACCGACGTTTACTACTCGGTCAACCGGCTCCATGGCCTGGACACCATCACCAAGTATTTCTATCAGTACTACATGAGCACCATCTTCGCCAACATCCCCAGGGATCAGATCGACACGTACGGCTGGATCTTCCACAAATACTACGAGTACTACGACGCCGTCATCGGAAACCTGATCAGCAGCACCGGCGATAACGAACTGCTCGTCCTCCTCAGCCTCTACGAGTATGAACCACTGCCGGTGTGGCGGCGCATCCTGGTCAACCTCCTCGGCCGGCAGGGGATCTATGTGTTCAAATCCCTGAACTCACGGGGAACGATCCTCATGTTCGAGAAGAACGCCCTCAAGAAAGACTACCCTCTGGAGAGCGTATCCGTTTACGATATCTATCCCACACTGATCTATTACGCCGGGTTGCAACTGTCCGAGGAACTGCAGGGAGAGGTCATCCGCGACATCTTCACGGATGAGTTCATCCTGAACAATCCCATCGATATACGAACCCACTGAACGGCCGCGGGCTTGAAAAAACAACGGGAATGAAGTACACTCAAATACCGATGCGCCCCATCCACGCGATGCTGTTGCTCCTGCCCTTTCTGTGGGGATGTACCGCCAAAACCCGGGTTCCCGAAATCACTCCCAGCATCGTGGCCCGGCCGATCTACCGCGCCGACGAACCATCCAGGCCCACCCACCTGATGGCACAGGGTTCCCGGCTCCTGTTCATCACCGCCGACGATTCCATCGGGAACTACAACCTGGAATCGGGTCAGGTGGATTCCGTCTATCACCTGACCACACCGATCGTGGGACCGGAGGTTCGCAACGGGCCCTGGCTGCTCCTGAAACACAGGCAGTCACCGTCCTGGACCCTGTTCAACCTGGACACGTTGCAGGTAGAGAAGGTGATCGCGGGCCCCGCGGCCTGTCGCGCATGGGCGGTTGATCACCGGTTCCTGGTCTATTCCGAAGCCGGCGAACTGGTCTGTATCGATCATCGAAACAACACGCCCCTGGCCCGTTTCTCCCTCGAAGGAGAGGAGGTTCTCTCCGCTTCGATCCATTTAGACCGAACCCTTGTGCTCACCCGCAGGGCCCTGGTTTCCGTGGATCATTCCGGCGCCGCTTTAAACCGCTGGAAGCTGGATCATGAAGCCATTTCCGGCCATCATTTCTGGGACGACGCCGTCTACTACGGATCCGAAGACCGCTCTCTGGTCAAATTCTCCACCCGGCGGCCCCGCACCGTTTGGCGTTTCCGCCTGGCCATGCCCCTGACACTGACGCCCCAGCGTGCCGGCGCATACATCGTGGTCACCCCCCAGGACAACAACATCTACTTCTTGAAGCCCAACGGCACGCTTCACTGGTGGGAGAAGTTCGACTCCACCCGGCACCTGCCCGCCCTGGTCATGGAACAGAACGTCGCCGTGTTTCTCATGAATCAGACGGTAAAGTTCTTCAACCACCAAACCAGGAAATCCACGGAGTTCCGGTTGAAAGCACCGCTGACCGGCCGACCGGTTTACCTGAACCGATACGTCTATGCGCTGGAAAGGAAGGAGAAGAAGGCCATCGCCATCATCAAGCTGGGCAACCTGTTCGGGATTCACATCAAGATGGATCCGCCAGCGGTCAAACCGGCGGGGAAGTCCATCGCATTCGAGCTGAGTCCGATCAATCTGCTGCAGCCCCGCATCCGGGTCACCATCGAAGACGCCCGCAGGGAAGCGGTCTTTTCCACGACGTTTTCCCCGAAGAACCTGCCGCACTTCGTCTGGGTACCGCGGGAAGCCGGGCAATACATGCTGCGATTGCAGGCCGCCAGCAAGAACATGGACGAGGTGACCGTTGAGAAGTCCTTCCAGGTCGTGGACCTCGTCCGGCTGATCCACGGCTACACCCACCAGGTCATGCAAAAATGCCGCTTCGGCCGAATCCGATAAACACCACCCTCCCGGGCGCGGACCTGCAGCTTTTCCTGGAGGAACGGCGCATTCCCTTCAGGCTCGGCGAGGAGATCGCCCCCTACACCTCGATGCGGGTGGGCGGGTGCGTGGCGATCGCCGCCTTGATCGATTCCAGAGACCAGTTGATCGAGTTGGGCCGCAAGGCCCTCGGTGAGAACCTGCCCTTCGTTCTGATCGGCGGGGGCAGCAACACCGTGTTTTGCGATGGATACTCCCCCATTCTCGTCCTGGTCAACCGGGGCGGCGCCCCCCCGGTGCGACGGGGAGACGAGATCCACGTCGATTCAGGGGTGCCGCTCAAGAGCCTCCTGGCGTGGTGTGCCGCCAACGGGGCCGGCGGGCTCGAGTTTCTCGCGGGGATTCCGGGTACCGCGGGCGGGGCCGCCGCCGTGAATGCAGGGGCTTTCGGCCGTGATATGGCCGGCATCCTGATCGGCGCCACCATCCTGGACGGGAACGGCGAAATCCGGCGCATCACACCCGGGGATTTCTCCTTCGCTTACCGGACCTCACGTTTCAAGGACGGAAGGGAGATCATCGTCGACCTGGCCCTGGCCGTCGAGACGCGCCATGCATCCTCCATTCAGGCCGACATCCGCGCCAACCTCGAACGGCGCACGTCGCGTCACCCCGCCTGGAACCAGATGACCGCGGGCTGCTTCTTCAAGAACCCGGGTCGGGGGCCTCACCGGCGGTCGGCCGGGAAAATCATCGCCGAATCCGGACTCCAAGGGAAACGGTACGGCGACATCGTCATCTCGGAACATCACGCCAACTTTCTCGTGAACCTGGGGAACGCCGCTTTCAAAGAGATCCAGGCGGTGGAACGTGACATCGTCGGCACGGTGAAACGCCGCCTCGGCATCACCCTGGAGCGGGAGGTCGTCTACATCTCCTCCACGGGCGACAAGTACTGAGCGACCATGCCCCGGCTCATCTTCATTTTCCTGGACGGGGTCGGCATCGGCACCGCAACAGACGGCAATCCCTTCTTCCTGGCCCGGGCGTCCAGGCTCCCCTTCTATGTCGACGGCGGTGCCTGGCCCGACGGCACCCCGATCCGGGCCATCGATCCCCTGATGGGGGTATCGGGATTGCCCCAGAGCGCCAGCGGTCAGACGAGCCTGTTTACCGGAATCAACGTACCGCGCCTCGTGGGAGGCCACCTCGGGAGCTACCCGAACCAGAAGATGCGTGAACTCATTCTACGGCACAACCTCCTGAAAACACTCCAATCCCGGCAGCGACGGATCGCCTTCCTGAACGCCTACCCCGTGTTCTCCCGTTTTTTCCAACCGCCCCACCTGAGAATCGGCACGGACGGCCGCTTCGATTTTTCCGGGGAATTCCCCGAGACCTTCAAGAAGCGCATATCGGTCACCACCTGCATGATGCTCAGCTGCCGGTTCAAACCGTTCGACGAACACCACCTGGCCCATCGTGAGGCCGTTTACCAGGACTACTCCAACCTGAGCCTCCGCGAACACGGGCTGAACATCCCCGAGTTCCGCCCGGAGGAAGCCGCGGACATCATCGGTCGACGTTCCCGCGAATTCGACCTGACCCTCTACGAGTTTTTCCAGACCGATCTCTACGGTCACCGCAGGACCGTCGACGAGAGTGTGAACCTGATCCGCAACCTCGACCTGTTGCTGAACCGCTTGCTGTCGCGTCTCCATCCGGAACGCGACACCCTGCTGGTCACAAGCGATCACGGCAATCTCGAGGAGGGCGCATCCCGCACCCATACGCGCAACCCGGTGCCGCTGATCGTCTGGGGATCGGGCGCCGATACGCTGCGAAACAGAATCCGGCGCCTCGATCAGGTGACGCCGGCCATCCTGGAATGGATGGGTTCCGGGGAATAGGGTCGACCCGATTCCATCCGGGCTCAGACGAGCCACCCGCGCGCCATCCGGCGCGGGTCCGGCACTTCCAGAGAGAGGGCATCCCGGGGCGGCACGCGGAACACCTGCCGGCCCTCCCTCAGCCACTCCAGCCACACGGACACCGCCTGGGTCGCAGGGGCACCCAGGATGTCGAGGGGCACCATGACCTCCACGATGTCGGTGGCCGCCGCCACGGGTCCCGCGCCCGCCTCCCCATCCTGAAGGGTTTCTTCTTTCAGAGGGAGGGTGACCGTTCGGCCTCCGGCGGAGACGTGCAATCGAATCTCCGATCCGTCGAAAAACGGCCGGTCCGGATTTCGGGAGGGGTCCAGGCGCAGGAAGAGGTGATGCCCGTCGAAACCGTAGTGAATGGCGTCGACCCGCGATTCGGCCGCGGCCATGACCGCTCCCCCCAGCCCCGCCTCCACACGGACCGCACCCAGCCACTCGAACAGATGGCCGACACGGCCGTCCACATGCGGTCGAATTCGAACCATGGCCGCCGGGGGCGCCGGATGAGGCTCCCGCAGTGTCTGAGGAACGGGCCGCCGGAGATCGGCCGGCGGCTCGAGCCCCGCCTCGAGGTGAACCTGAATCAGATACGCCCTGAACAACCGGTCGAACACGTCCAGTTCGTCGGTATGGTGTTCCTTACCGAACCACCAGAACCAGTCGCTTCCTTCGGCGGCGAGGAGACAGGTCAGGGCCCGGTGAAGGCGCGCCTCGGGAAGCGCGTCGCGTACCGCAACGAACGCTTCCCGGGTCTGTTCGAGGAGCCGCCAGGCCCGTCGGTCCTCCTCCCCGCCGATCCAGATATCGAAGTTGCCGTCGATCCAGGAGCCGGAGGAAAAGCGGGAGAGCCGCCCTCCGGGAAGGTCACAGGCGTCCGAGAACCCGATCGTTCGCAGTCCGGCGTGCTTTTCCAGCCGCCGGTAGACACCCTCGAGGAAACGCAGGCCGCCATCTCGGTAGTACGCCCAGGGATTTTCTCCATCCAGAATGATCGACACCACGGCATTCGCAGGCGTGTCGGCCGCCACCTGTTCCAGATGCCCAACCAGATCCCGGGCCGCCTCCTCCGGGTCCCAGGTCTGGTAGGTGAATCCGATGCGATCGGAGATGAACCGGTCCCTGAAGAAAAGACGGACGGGCGTGTCCGCGAATCGATAGGGGCGATAAAGCCACCCCCGGGATCCCGCGATTTCCTGATCCAGCGATTGTTCCAGGTTCTGCCCGTCGCTGGCGGCCCAGCGGATCCCCAGTTCGGCGAGCATGCGGATCACGGCGGCCGACAGGCTTCCCTCGGAAGGCCAGATCCCCCGGGGCCGTTGACCCAGAGCATCCTCGACAAAAGCGAGTCCCGATTCCAGCTGTGTGCGGGCGTCTTCCTCCCAGTGGAACGCCAGATCGTAGGCCGGCAGCGATGGATTGGACCGTCTGCCTTCCTGGGGATCGATCAGCAGGGGCAGGATGGGATGGTAGAAGGGCGACGTGGAAATCTCGATCCGCCCGGCAGACCACAGGTCGCGGTAGAGGGGAACGACCGAGGCGATCACCTCCCGCTCCTTGGCGGCCAGGAGCGTCTTGTCGGCCTCGGAGAAACCGCTCCCCTTTTCCACCAGCCCTTGAATGTCAATGTCGCCGGCCCGCACGGGCTCGGCGAAATGGGACAGCGGCAGCCATACCTGCAGGTCCCTGATCTCCTCCGCCGTAAATCCACCGCGCAGCCGGTCTCCCCCGTCCGCCGGGAGCGATCGCCATTTTTCCCACAGCCTGCGGTAGGCGGGGAAACGCAGGATCCTCCCCGGATGGGGGATCTCGAATCCGTACCTGGCCAGCGTGTCCGTTTCCTGTGCGGTCAGGTCGGCGGCGGGTTTCTGGCAGATCTCCTGTAGAAAATCCCGGCCGCCGTCGGCATAAGCCTGGATCTGCTGCAGCAGCACGGGCACCAGATTGAAGGTCACCTTCACACCGGGAAAATCCCCAATCAGCCGGGCCATCCCGTAATAACTGTCGATGGCGTGCAGACGCACCCAGGGCAGTTCGAACCGCGACGACCCCGGGCCGCGGTACAGGGGCTGGTGCATGTGCCAGAGAAAGGCGACGTTCAGGGATTCGTTCCGCTTATCTGCCACGCTGGGTGAATTCCAGGAGGACTCCGGAAAAACTCTTGGGATGGGCGAAGGCGACCAGGCTGTCGTGGGCGCCGTTCCGGGGCTCCGGATTCAGCATGCGCGCGCCCTTCTCCTCAACGGCGGCGATCTGGCCGACGATATCGTCCACCTCGAAGGCGATGTGATGGATGCCGCCCCCCCGTTTCTCCAGGAAGGCGGAAATGGGTGAATCGGCCGCGGTGGGTTCCATCAGTTCGATGGAGACGTCCCCGACCTGGAAGAAGGCCACCCTCACCTTCTGCGCCTCGACCACCTCGGTTCCTTTCAAAGGCAACCCGAGTATCTCTTCGTATCTTTTGATCTCATCTTCCAGACAGGTCACGGCCACCGCGATATGATCGATCTTCCGAATCATGGATTTCCTCCGAATGCGAGTTCTTAATGATAAATCAATCCTTCCGCCAAATCAAGCACGCGGGGCCCCGGCTGTCAGATGAGCCCCGAGTCTTTCAGATGGGCTCTGGCGCTCCCGTCGGCCACAAACCCGAAGCGCGCGTGCGGAACGTCCCGCAGCAGGGTGTCGCAGGTGGCCAGGATCCGTTCCGAGGTTCGCCGATCGTACCAGGGGATGGAGATCACGGGCAGAATCCTTTCCAGCGTTTCGGCCGCGGATATCGGGACGATCCGGTTCCCCGATTCCTGGGCGAGGGAATAGATGCCAACCAGCGGACGGCCGCGGTTGAGCGCCGCACCCGCCTCGCCCGGCCAGGGCGTGCCGAAGGCCCAGAACAGCCCGTCCACCCGGCGGACCACGACCCGGTCGTCGCTGAGCACCCTGAGCTCCGGTTCGTCCGCGAGCAGCCGGCAGAGCGTGCTCTTGCCCGCACCCGACGGACCCGTGAAGACCACCGCGCCGCGGGAGGTTTCGATCCCCGCACCGTGAATGATCAGGCCCTCGTGGCGGGACAGGAGGTACATCATCAGGATCTGATCCAGGGGATAGGAGACCGGATTGGTCAGCCGGGGGCCGTCGGGCGCCCCGACGACGAAGCCGCGGCAGCAGCGGACCTCCACCCGGGCCAGGTCCGGGGGGAAAACGGCCTGCCAGAGGGGCGACGAAAAGGCGGGCGGGTCGAACAAAAGGTGGTGGATCTCCCCCTCCCGGAACATCTTCCAGGACATGCCGCTATCAAATACCCGGCGGGCCCGGGCCGGGACCTCCGGTTCCACTATGTTCAGGGTCAGGGGGACGCTCAGGGCCGCCGTCCCCTCCCCCGCATCCCGGTAGAATTCACGGTAGGCCGGCTGCGGGACGGGTGGTTCAAGGGGCAGGGGCGTCGCGATGGAGAAGCGAAACGCTGCGATGTCCAGACAGGTCACCACGCCCGCCCACCTCCTGTCATCGAGACTCCGATCCAGCCTCCACCGGCGAGGATCCAAAGACTACGATCCCGATTCGGCACAGAAGTTTACCGGGCAGGGGGTGGCACCGAAGGCCACGCCGCCGCTCTCCAGCTTGCACCCGACACCCAGCACCTGATCGGCTTCGATCTCGATGATCCGGAGGCGAGGCGGCTCGTATCGTTCCTTCCGCTGCTTCTGTGAAGATTTCGAATTCACTCGCGTCTCCTTAGATCATCTCTTGAATCTTTTCATACCGGGTGTGGCCCAGGCGGCAGAGGAAATCCACCGGTTGATGGTTTTGTCCGGTTTCCAGTTCAAAGAATCCGGGGCAGTAGCCACACAGGGATTTTCTGTCACAGGCCCTGCAGGGCGAATCCGCCGGCATCTTCCGTGCCTCGAGGCGATCACCCAGGCAACGCCATTCCGTGGAAAAGTCGCTTTCTTTCAGGTCTCCGGCGATGGAGGTCACCATGAGGCAGGGTTGCAGCCGGCCGACGGGATCCACGTGGAAGTGGGTTCGGCCCGCACCGCAGACGAAGAGCTTGTCTGCGGCGGGCGTCCCGGCGAAGCGGTCGTAAAACCGACGCCACTCCTCCCGGCGGATCTCATCGGCGAACTCCCTCTCCACCACCTCCTCCACGCCCACCCGCTGCGCCAGCGGTGCAGGGTCACCCGATAGGCGGGGGAAGATGGCGGCGTCGAAGCGGAACGCCACGCCCCGCTCCCGGGCCATGGCTTCCAGGTCGTAGAATTCGTGCAGGTTGTCCCTCATGAGGATGGTCTTGAGGCGGACCTGAATGCCCCGTTCGAGGAGTCTGTCGATCGCGGCGAGTGACCGCCGTTGCGAACCGGCCACGCCGGTGATGGCGTCGTGAACCGCGGGCGTGGCGCCGTAGAGACTGATCTCCACGTGCCGCGGCGGCAGGGATGAAAAGAGGTCCAGGAGGGGCTCATCCACCCGCGTCCCGTTGGTGAACACGGTGACCAGGCAGCCCTTCTCCTTGGTGTACCGATAGATCCGGGCGAAATCGGGCCGCAGCAGGGGTTCGCCGCCGGTGAGCAGCATGTAGAGGCAGCCCGCGTCGACCACCTGGTCGATCACGTTCAGCCAGGCGGCCGTATCGAGTTCACTCCCGGGTTCCCGTGCCGCCCGGGAGGCTTCGTCCAGGTAGCAGTGCCGGCAACGCAGGTTGCAGCGATGGGTGAGATCGAGGTTGCCCATCAGAGGGATCCGTTGCCGTGAGGCGCGGCGGTTGAAGTCTCGCAGAAAGGCTTCGTTGCCGATCCAGGACACGGTCTCACAGTCGAACATCAACTCACCTCGTGAATCAGGCCGGCCGCGAGCAGGCTGTCGACAAAGGCTTGGATCTCCCCATCCGCCTTGGCCTCGTCGACCTCGAACCGATCGAGAATCTCCTGACGGACCACCGCCAGCTCCGCCTCCCCGTCGATGCGCTCCCAGATGTACTCGGCCACCCGGTTGAGAGAATACAGGCGTCGCATGTCGGCCAGTTGCCCGCTGACCGGAACGAGAATCGTCTCGCCGGCGATGCACCGGGTGATCACGTTCCCGTTCCGTCGATAGACCCGTCGTTTGTTCATTGGATCATCAGCCCGGTGATGTCGGCATTCCCGCCCGCTTCCATTCCGTCACTGGCTTAAACTTGTGCTTCACTTTTATAACAGGCAATATCCGTGCCAGGGCATATCGCCCCTCTTGGCCCATTCGCGGGCCGTTTACGTCCTCTTCGGATGCCATTCCCGTCACCGGAAGTGACAAAAAACGTCACAATCTGTCATCGTGGTGTGAAAATCGTCTTCACCAATTTACTCAATTATTCACCAATTTCATTTTAAATTCAACCATGGCAGTGGCAAAAAGGCGGTTTAAACCTTCGCCCCGCGGTCCGACTAGGGATTGACCTGCCTGACCACGTCGATGACCGTGCCGTCCACCCACTTGATGGCCGCGACCACCTTCTGGCCCAGCCTGGGCTTCTGCGGGGCGCCCCCGCAGATGGCGAAGGCCTCGTCCCGCAACTCCTCGATGGTGCGGATCGGCAACCCGCTCCCCGATACGGCGGCGAGGAGGTCCTCGCGGCGGGGATTGATCGCGATGCCCCGCTCGGTGACCACGACGTCGATGAGCTCCCCCGGGCCCGTCAGGGTGGTGACCTCGTCGACGACCACGGGAATCCGGTCGCGGAAGAGCGGCAGGGGCAGGATCACGTTGCGGCCGAACAAGCAGTTCTGCCAGCCGCCGATGCCGTGCAGGAGGCGGCCGTCGGAGTGGGTGACCACGTTGGCGTTGTACCCGACGTCGATCTCCGTGGCACCCAGGATCACGATGTCCACCATGGATGCGAAGTTGCCCTTGCCGTGGTAATTGTAGCTGGTGAAGGGACTGGTATCCTGGTGGTTCGGGTTCTCCCGCATGGACCGCACCCCTTCCAGGTCGAAGGTCTGGCCGTCGAGGATGAAATCGGTCAGGCCTTCCTCCAGCATCTCGGTGAGGTACTGGGTGGATCCGCCGCGCATGAACCGCGCGCCGATGCCCTCGCGCCGCATGATATCGCGCAGGTAGGTGGTGAAGGCCAGGGAGGTGCCGCCGGCGCCCGACTGCACCGAGAAGCCCGGTTTGACCAGGCCCGCCTCCCACACGAACCGCGCGGTGAGTTCGGCGATGAGCAGACGGTCCGGGCTGCGTGTCAGCTGCGTGGTTCCCGACACGATCTTGCCGGGGTCTCCGATGGAGTCCACCTCGACCACGACGTCCACGTTGTTTCCCTGGATCTGCCACGGGATACACGGAAAGGGTTCGATGTGATCGGTCACCACGATCACGCGGTCGGCGTACTGGGAATCGGCCAGGGCGAATCCCAGGAGACCGCACGCGGCCGGCCCGCGCAGGCCGTTGGCATTGCCGAAGGGATCGGCGCAGGGGGCGGAGATCACCGCGATATCGATGTGCACCTCCCCGTCCTGCACCGCCTGATACCGGCCGCCGTGGGAGCGCAGGATCGCCACGCCCCGCATCTTGCCCGTGGAGCAGTAATCCCCCAGGGGACCGTTCATGCTGCCTTCGATGTGGTGGATCACCCCCTTTTCCAGGTGCTCGATGACGGGCGCGTGGATGGGGAAGGAGGCGCTGGGGAACCAGCGCAGGTCCTTCACGCCCAGCTCCGCCGCGGCGGCGAAGACCATGTTGGGCACGAAATCCCCGTTGCGCAGGTGGTGGTGGGTGGAAATCGTCATGCCGTCACGCAGACCGCATTTCTCGAGGGCCTCCTTGATCGAGGCCACCCGCTTGTCCCCGTCGTCGGGGTAGTCGGCGCAGCTGCGCAGGGGCGGCGCCGCCTTCCGTCCCTCGGGGCGATGCTTGCCCACGCCCTTGAAGGGCTCGTGGGATTCCCCGTTGATCTCCACCGGCACGTCTCGGCCGGCGGCGTTGACCACTGTTTTTTTACCGAACATCGCTGTCCCTCCAGTCCTCGCCGAGAATACCCTCCTTCACGGCCAGGTGAATCGTCCGCTGCGCCCGCTTCACCACGGGCGGATCGATCATCTTGCTGCCGAGCGAGACGACGCCTTTGCCCTCCTTCTCGGCGGCCTCGAAGGCCCGGACGATCTTCTTCGCCCGGTCGATCTCCTGGGGCCGGGGAGCGAACGCCTCATGGATGATCCGGATCTGCCGTGGATGGATGCATCCCTTGCCGTCGAATCCCAGGTCTTTGGCTTCCTCCACGCTGCGCCTCAGACCTTCCATGTCCGCGACATCGGAGTACACCGTGTCGATGGGCTGAATCGCCGCGGCCCGGGCGGCATTGACCACCATGGAGCGGGCGAAGAAACTCTCCCGGCCATCATCGGTCCTCTGGGTCCCGATATCGGCGGTGTAGTCCTCCAGACCGATGGCCAGGCCCACGTTGTTCCGGGAGGCGGTGGCGATGAGGTAGGCGTTCATCACCCCCAGGCCGCTCTCGATGATGGGCATGAAAAAGGGCATGCGTGCCTCTTGGCCGCAGGCCTCCAGCACCGCCTCCGCCTTTTTCTCGACCTCGTATATCTGGACCGGACTCTCCACTTTGGGAAGTAGGAGGAGGTCCACTTTCTGGGGCAACAGCTCCTCGAGGTCTTCCAGTCCCAGGGGAAGCTGGTTGATACGGACCATGCGTTCGGCCCCCATGAAATCCAGAATCCGCAAGGCGTTCCGTACCAGGATGCGTGCGGCGTCCTTCTCCACCGGGGACACGGAATCCTCGAGATCGAGGATCAGGCCGTCCGGCTTGTGGATGGCGGCGTTGAGAAACAGCTTCGGCTGATCGCCGGGCAGGTAGAGCCGCGAGCGGCGGAGGCGATCCCGGGCGCTGGGTGCCGGTTCCTGGCGCCACTCGGGAAGGAAACGCTTGCCCTTGCCCTTGCCCAGGCGACGTACGGCGGTCTCGAGCCGGGCCGAGATCACGAAGGGCAGGGCGCCGGCATCCACCAGTTTCACCTTGGCGTGCTTGATGCCGTAGAAGGCGAGCACGTCCAGGATCAGGCGGCGGTTGGACTCACCGTAGAGGATATCCACCTTGCTGTCCATCTCCAGGTCGATGCCGCCGCTGGATCCCACCGTCAGTCCTATCCAGCAGTCGGATCTGACTTTATCTCCCAGGCTCCCCGCCTCGGCTTGCCATGGTTCACTCATGCAATCCTCCTTGCCCGCCGCTTAGATGGTCACGTCGACGTCGGTGCCCGCAACCCGGCGGCTGATGTAGTACGATTTGAAAAACACGAGCCTGGATGTCTTGGAGCGCAGGAACACCTCGACGAAGGCGCTCCGCCAATCCCGCGGATTCCGATCGAAGGCCTGTTCGGAGGTCGCCCGGTAGCCGAATCCCGACTTGAGGACGATCCTGCCACTTTCAGCGCCCGGTTCGAGCGGCTCCTCCAGGGCCATCTGGTACCCCTCCCCCATGGTCTTCCCGTTGTCCAGAAACCGAAAGACACCGAGGAAAAACACGTATTCGAGCGTTTCGGTGCCGGTGTTGCGCACCTGAAAGCTGAACTGGGGAACCAGGATCACACCCTTGAAATCCGGCTCATCGACCCGCTGCTTCACCACCCAGTGGCTGTCGATATTGAAGATCTCCACGGCGGATTTGAGCGTGTCACCGCTGATCGAACGGTCGATAAGGTCGCTCTTGACCACCCAGACCAGCAATCCGACCAGGAGGAGAGCGATACCCAGACGCCACAGGCGCCGTCCCCAGCCCACCGCTGCGGGGAATACATCGGGGAAATCGGTGTTTCGTTCCTCCGCCATCGATATCCGTTATTTGAATCTGGCGAAATCGCAGGCCGCGATGAAATCCTTGAGGAGATCCAGACTCCCCGGCCCCTCCGATTCGAGGGCCAGGATATAGCGATCCTTCAGGATCAAGGTAAACTCGGCGTCCTGATCCTGTTTATCGAACCGTTCGATGACCGGCACGCCGTTGTGGACCGTCACCTTCTCGTAGTGGGTGTCATCTTCGTTCTCGACCTTCATGCCGAGGACCATTTTGAACGGGGCCAGCATCGCGGATGCGGTGGCGGCATCGGTGAGTTGAATGTCGATTTGCCGTCCGTCGGCACCCCGGAAATCCGCATTCAGGTTGGAGACCTCGATACCGCTGAAGCTCGTCTTGCTGTACCGGGCATTCTCCAATTTCCAACCCGGAATCTCCGGCAGCAGGGCGATCAGGGTGTCACGGTCGGAGGCCGTCACATCGCCTCCGTGCAGCGCTTCGGAGGCTGACTTGACCTTCTCGGTGGCTTCCTCGACATCGGACATCTGCTCGCCCATCTGCTTCATGGCAGCGGCCATCTTTTCGGCGGCCTGTTCCTGGGGGCTCTTCTTCTCCCCGCAAAAGGAAAACATGAGCAGCGCGGCCAGCACAACGATCCAGTATGCATGTTTCATCCCAAACCTCCTTTGCCCCCTTCGGGGGTCGATCCGCTTGATGATTTTGCAGGATTTGATTATATCATACTATCGAGCGGGAATGAACGGCCCGGGATGCGGTATCCAGGGGAATTCACGAATAAAGGGCCGGTTTCACATTCCCGCAGGTTGTGGTAGAATAAAACACCCCTGCTGCGGGATCCGGCCGAGGAAGGGATCCGGAGGCGGGGAGGTCCA
>Ga0180434_10004138_pt1 | contig 17836 bp, 13 predicted proteins | sample SS_ome_7_FD_132453 | JGI IMG/M metagenome (GOLD analysis project Ga0180434, IMG submission 132453) | Hypersaline lake sediment archaeal communities from the Salton Sea, California, USA - SS_1_D_2 metaG | ecosystem: Environmental > Aquatic > Non-marine Saline and Alkaline > Hypersaline >...
TCGAGCCGAGCGGCAGGGAGGGCGAGTTTGTCGTGTGCGACACGCCCGACTGGGTGCTGGTGATCGCGATCACGCCGGAGGAGCAGGTGGTCTTTGTGCGGCAATATCGCCACGGGGTGCGCGAGGTGGTCTTGGAGATTCCCGGCGGGATCATCGACGCCGGCGAGACGCCCGAGGCGGCCGCTGCCCGGGAACTGCTCGAAGAGACCGGCTACACGGCCGAGCGCGTTCGAGTATTGGGCCGTTTGATGCCCAACCCGGCGATGAACAGCGCCCATTTCCATGCCGTGCTGGCCGAGGGCTGCCGGCCGACCGACGCCCAATCGCTCGATCCGTTCGAGCGGATCGACGTCGTGCTGCATCCGCTTTCGGAGGTGCCCGCGATGCTTCGTCGCGGCGAGTTGGTCCATGCCCAAGCCATCGCCGCCTTCGCGTTGTTGCAGGCGGTGGGGCGGTAGGGGGCAAGCGCTGGGTGCTGAACGCGCGGCGGTAGGGCGGCAAACAACTCCCGGAACTGCCGCGTGGTTCGGGAATTCATAACGAGTCCGGGTCCAATTCCCGCGTTTGCCCGGCGCGGTGTTCATCGAGCGCGGCTTGGGCGAGTCGCGATAGCTTCTCGGAGGAGGCGGCGATCGCGCGATCGAACTCGTCTTCCTCGGCCAACTCCGCAAGCAGGCGTGCGGCCAGCAGGTCCTGTTCTTCGTCCGGCAACTCCGAAGCCTTCGCGAACGCGCTTTGGAGCAGTTTCGTCATATGAGGGTTCTCCGTGGCAGGGTATCCAGAAACGCGACTCGCAGCCGTGTCTTATCCTACACAAATCGATTGTCTGGGCGGCAGAAGAATCGCTCCAATCGTGTTCTACCGCGGACGCCACCGCGTGGGTAGCCAAGTCCTCCAACAGCTCCTCCGCGGCTAGTCGACCCAGTTCATGATCACCTTGCCCGACTGGCCGGACCGCATGACGTCGAAGGCGGCTTCGAACTGGGTGTAATGGAAGCGGTGGGTGATGATGGGGGTGATGTCCAGCCCGGTCTGGATCATCGACTGCATCATGTACCAGGTCTCGTACATCTCGCGGCCGTAGATGCCCTTGATGGTGATCATGTTGAAGATGACCTGGTTCCAGTCGATGGCGATATCGCCGGGCGGGATGCCGAGCATGGCGATCTTGCCGCCGTGGCACATGCCGGCCAACATGCTTCGGAACGCTTCGGGGCTGCCCGACATCTCCAACCCGATGTCGAAACCCTCCTTCATGTCCAGTTCCCGCTGGACGTCTTCGAGCGTCTTGCCGCTGCCGACGTCCAGGGCGACGGTCGCGCCCATCCGCTTGGCCAGTTGAAGCCGGTAGGGGTTCATGTCGGTGATGACGATGTGCCGCGCGCCGGCGTGCCGGGCGATTGCCGTGGCCATGATGCCGATCGGCCCGGCCCCGGTGATGAGCACGTCCTCGCCGAGCACCTTGAAGGTCAGCGCCGTATGGGCCGCGTTGCCGAAGGGGTCGAATATCGCCAGGACGTCCATCGGGATCGTCGGGTCGGCGTGCCAGACGTTGGTCACCGGGATGCAGAGGTACTCGGCGTAGGCCCCTTCGCGGTTGACCCCGACGCCGCTGGTCTTGTTGCACAGGTGGCGCCGGCCGGCCAGGCAGTTGCGACAGCCGCCGCAGACGATATGGCCTTCGCCGGAGACGACCTCGCCGATTTCCAGGTCCTTGACATTCTCACCCATCGCCGCGACCGTGCCGACGAACTCATGCCCGACGGTCATCGGTACGGGGATCGTCTTCTGCGCCCAGGCGTCCCAGTTCCAGATGTGGACGTCGGTGCCACAGATGGCCGTCTTGTGGATTTTGATCAGCACGTCGTTGATGCCCGGCTCGGGCACCGGCACCTCGTCGAGCCACAGCCCGGGCTCGCGTTTGCTCTTCCGCAGGGCTTTCATCATCTTGGTCATGGAGGCTCTTTCTATGTTGGACAGTTGGGAGGGCGAGGCTCCCGCCGAGCCGCAGTGCTATCGCGGACTTGGGGCTCAGCAGGCGCTTCGCCCTCCCGTTTGTAAAGTTTCCGTGTCAATTTTCCAACGACAGTCTTTATATCCCCAGTTCGTCTTTGACTTCCCGGAACCGTGCAATCGCGAAATCGAGATCCTCGGTCGTATGGGCGGCGGAAAGCTGGACGCGAATCCGCGCCTGCCCCTTCGGCACCACCGGGTACGAAAAACCGATCACGTAGACGCCCTTTTCGAGCATCCTCGCCGCCATACGCTGGGCCAGCGCCGCGTCGCCGAGCATGATCGGCACGATCGGGTGGTCGCCCGGCTTGATGTCGAACCCGGCGGCCGCCATCTCGGTGCGGAACTTCTTCGTGTTCGCCCAAAGACGCTGCCGCAGATCGTCCGACTGCATCAAAATGTCCAGCCCCTTGATCGACGCCGCGACGATCGACGGAGCCACGGTGTTGGAGAACAGGTACGGCCGCGACCGTTGCCGCAGAAGCTCGACGATCTCCTTCCGGCCGCTGGTATAGCCGCCGCTGGCCCCGCCGAGCGCTTTGCCGAGCGTGCCGGTGATGACGTCGATCCGCCCCATCACGCCGCAATGCTCGTGCGTGCCGCGACCGCCGGCCCCGAGCACGCCCACCGCATGGGAGTCGTCGACCATGACCATCGCGTCATGCTTGTCGGCCAGGTCGCAGATGGCTTCGAGCCGAGCGATCGAGCCGTCCATCGAGAAGACGCCGTCGGTGGCGATCATGCGGAACCGCGCGTCGGCCGCCTCTTGGAGCTTCGCTTCCAGGTCGGCCATGTCGCAGGTGTTGTAGCGGAACCGCTTCGCCTTGCAGAGCCGGACGCCGTCGATGATGCTGGCGTGGTTCAGCGCGTCGCTGATGATGGCGTCTTCGGCGGTAAGCAACGTTTCAAACAGGCCGCCGTTGGCGTCGTAACACGACGTGTAGAGGATGGTGTCTTCGGTGCCCAGATAATCGGCCAGCTTCTCTTCGAGCGTTCGGTGGATCCGCTGCGTGCCGCAGATGAACCGGACCGACGCCAGCCCATAGCCCCATTGCCGCAAGCCTTCGGCGGCGGCCGCGACGATCTCCGGATGGTTGGCCAGCCCGAGGTAGTTGTTGGCGCACATATTCAACACGTCGCCCTCGGGTACGGCGGGGGGCGCCGCGACGTGGATATGGGCATTTTGCGGGCTGGTGATCACCCGCTCGTTCTTGTAAAGGCCCGCATCGCGGATCTCGGCGAGCTGGCCCTGGTAGTAGTCTTTGGCGGTGGAAAACACGGTTCTCTCCTTGGGAAGCGGGGCATCGTATGCCCTTATTCTACCAAGGGGGCCGACGCCCGGAACTACCCCAGCCGGAACGTCCCCGGAAGCGTGGGCGTCCGACGGAAGGCCTGGCCCTGCGCCCAATAGAAAAGGCCCCACCGGCTAGACCGACGGGGCCGAGAGTGATCGGTTGGCGCGTGGTGGATCAGCGTTTGCGGTTGCGGAACCAGCCGAAGGCAATGGCGGAAGACGCAATCAGCGCCCAAAGACTCAAGGCGGAGGGCTCGGGCACGGCCGGCGGCGGAGCGAAGGTCAGTTTCTCGCTGACGGCGTAGAAATGCAGTTTGGCTGTCAAGTCCTTTCCGAGCCCGTAGGAAAGCCATGTGGAGCCATTCTGGTCCGTCCGCGTGTAGTTGCAGTTAGAGTCCGGGCCGCCTAGCTCCCAGCTTCGCTCGCCCGCATTCTTCGAGCCCGTCCAGACATCGTAAGGCTTCTTCACGGAGTTGCCGTATTCATCCACATTGAGGTACATGCTCTTACCCCAACTGCCGGTCCAGAATGCGGTCGCATCCTTAGCGAGGTACCTGTCGCCCTTGAGCAAATACACGGGGGCGTCGACCGGGACGTGGTCGATGGCCTGAACCGTGGCCGTCGAGCCGACCGCATACCACTCGACCCCTTCCGAGGCGCCGAGGCCGGCGGCGTCGGCGGCCGATTGGACAAAGGCGTCGTAGTCGGCGATGTCGTTGGACGTGGCGTCCCGCGTGCCGTTGGTGACAAACGCCAGATGGTAGGATTGTCCTATCTTCAGGCCCTTGGGGACGTAGATACCGGCATTTGCGGTGGCCATCCAGGCTTCGCTTCCACATAGGCCCGCCACGAGGGCAAGTCCGACGGCGAGGCGGCGGATCGTCTTCATCATGATGGAGTCTCCGATTCACTTCAGGTTTCGACGGATACGCGGCGCCCCCTATTCCCAAACCACCGCTCGACCCCCATTCCTGACAGCGGGACCGCAAATTTTCGGCAAAATGGCCCATAGGGGGGGCGAAATCGCGGGATATGTGAGCAGGTCGTAACAAACCCCAAACAAGCGCCGGCCCGGAAATCCGCCAATCGAAAGTAGCCCGGTACGTTGTTCCCGCGCAGTCTATCATGCCGCTTGCGCGGCACCGGGAATGATGAAAATCCGCACAGCTTCGGCGAATGTGCGGCAGCCAATCGCGAAGCGGTTGTGCTCCCCGGGCCAGAGTCGCGCGGACATGCTTGTGTAGGAGTCCAATCCTGAGAGGATCGCGAAAACGCGAAAGGGCGAAAACGCGAAAAGATTTGAAGATTGGGTTGACTGCCTTTTCTCTGCGTCGATTCTTTGGATACTCAGTCGTTCCAAGTTTGATCAGTAAATCGTTTAACGGAAGCCGAAGGCGCTGCTGCCTTGAGGGATAAACGGTTCCGCAAAACAGCGCCTTCGGCTTCCGTGAAACGAAACTTGGAACGACTGATACGACCTATCCCTTCCTTTCGCGTTTTCGCGATTGCTTCGGGTCCAAAGGTTGCCCAGGGCAGCGCGGCAAGGGTGCGCCGCGCGGCTTTGGGAATGATGAAACTTGCTCTCCGTGACTGCCGCGCAGGCCCAATCGCCCTGAAGCCGTGTAGCCATTCTGGAGTCGTTTCTCACCCCAACAGCAATCCCGCGTAGCCGACCACGCGGCTGGTGTCGCCGGTCGTCTCGGCGCTGGTGGCGTAGCCGACCTCTTCGCAGCGGCTCAAGCAGCCCCATTGGCGGAGCGCCTCGATCGCTATGACCGCGCCCATCATGCCGCACATGCTGATGCGATTCTCTTGTACGGTCTGGTAGAGCCGCTCGGGGTCGAGCGACTTCAGCGCGTCGAGCGCCTGGCGGTCGAGCTTGCGCGTTTGGGCGTCGTCGGCGAAGTGGTTCATGTCGGTCGAGACAAGCAGAAGCGGCTTCGGCTGGCGATCGGTGAGTGCCTCGGCCATCTCTTGTCCGAAGCGGAGTAGCCCGGGCAACTCGCCGGCGGCGATGCTGATGCCGACAACCCGCGTCTTCGGCGCCAGCCGTGCGAGGATTGGCAGTTGCACCTCGATGGCGTGTTCCTGCCGGTGGGCCGCGGCGTCGAGTTCCAGTCCCGATACCTTTTCGGCCAACAATTGGGCCAGCTCCGGATCGCCCTCGACCTGGCCGCCGGGAATGGCCCAGGCGCGATGCGGCGCGACTGCCCAGAGGGCGCCTCCGGGCCGATGCCTCGGGCAAAGGATGATCACTTCCGGCGGGATCCGCACCCGACTGAGCACTTCGGCGGCCAGCCGACCCGAATAGGCCCAACCTGCGTGCGGCACCAGCGCGGCAGCCCAGGGCTCGGGCTTCGCGCCGGTCGGTAGCATCGCGTCTAGCTCTTGCTGCAATCGCTTCGGGTCGTCCGGGTAGAACATGCCTGCGACGGCCGCGGGCCGAACCTCCGGGCCCAATTGCGGATCGGGCGAATACGCCATCGCCACGCTGGGCAACGTCGAGACCGCCGCAAAACTCACCACCCGGGCATGCGACGCTTCGGCGAACCCACCCCGCTTGAGTGCCTTGGCCAACAAGGAGTCGGCCGATTGCGACGGATCGAAGACCCAGGCCCAACGCGAGCCGTCGCTGAGCAACACGGCTCGGCAACTGGCGTCGAACCCGTCGAGTTGTGCGGCCGATGCCATGCCGTGCAGTGCCGGGTCGAACAGCAGTGTCAGCCCCACCGAGGCCGCGGCCACGTCGGCCCGGCCGAGCCCTTGCCGCCGCGCCGCGCCGGCGGCCGCCTCGGTCAGCGAGAAGAGCGTCGATTGCAGCGGCAGATCGGGCCGCAATGCGAGTTGGCTCAGCTCGATCGGTTCCCGGTTGGGCAACTCGACACGCAGGCCGATCCCGCAGACCCCGCCGTCATAGCCATCGGACAGGTAGTAGCTCGGCGTCGCTCCCTCGAACAACGCTATCAGATTGCGGCGGCAGAACTCGGCCAGCCCGGTTACGTCCTGCTTACCAGGGCCGTCGACCGTCGCGGGCACGTCTACGGCCGCCGGCGCCAACGGCCCACGGATCGCATAGCCTTCGAACCTCATCAACTGCGTGTTGTCGTCCTTCCAGGCGTTGCGCGGCAGCCCGGCTTTCAGGCAGACTTGTTCGAGGAACCCCCGGGCGTCGAGCTTGTGCTCCACGGCAACACCGGGCAGCAGCAGCCCTCGGGCCGAGCCGCGGGCGATTTGCAGCCCGTGCGTGCCGATGGTCACTGCCGCGATGCGATCTTCGCCCTTGGCTTCCACCGGCTCGGGCGCCCAGAGCAACCAGACCTCCATGTCGAGATGGCCCAACTCGCTCGGCGAGACGGGCGGGAAGCGCGGATCGTCCTTCGCCGTACGCATGGCCGCCTGGTCGACCGCTTCCGCCAACGGAAGGTGCTCGCCGAGAAAGCCACAACAACTGCGCAGTTGGCCGGCCCGTTTCAGGCTGACGAACGCCCCATAGACGGGCATGGTCGCGGCCTCGCCCAATGCGGCGGCAATCGAGTCGGGCGTCTGGTGCTGCGCCACCGCCGCCAGCCGCCGCCCGGTGGCCCGGAAGATTTGCGTTTCCTGCTCGGGCGTGAGCGTCGGTCGGGTCGTTGCTTCGACGGCCGGTTGCGAGGTCTTCGGCTGCTCTTGCGTCATGGGGCTCTCCTTGGTCGGCTCTTCATGAGAAGACGTTTCTCGGGCGAACGACTCGATCCGCACCGGCATCCGCCGCAACCCCCAGTCGCCCGGGCGGTCGTCGAAGCGGCCGGCGATCGGTGTGCGGCAATGCCGGCATCGCCCGTCGGAGATTTCAAACGACTCGATCGTATAGCCGTCGCGGCGGATGACCGTCCGCCGGCAGCCGGGGCAGGTCGTGCCCTGGTGGGCCGCGTCGCTGACATTGCCGGTGAAAACGTAATGCAACCCCGCCCGCTCGGCGATCTCGTGGGCGCGAAGCAGCGTCTCAAGCGGCGTCGGCGGGTGGTCCATCATCTGAAACGCCGGGAAGAAGGCCGAGAAATGCAGCGGCACGTCCGGCCCCAGCTCCTCGGCGATCCAGCCGCACATCCGCTTGATCTCGTCCGGCGAATCGTTCTCGCGCGGAATCAACAGCGTGGTCAGCTCCAGCCAGCAATCGGTGTTGCGAACGAGCCATCGCAGCGTGTCGAGCACCGGATCGAGATGCGCCGCGCACTGCTTGCGGTAGAACCCTTCGCTGAAGGCCTTCAGGTCGACGTTCGCGGCGTCGATATGCTCGAAGAAGGCGGTTCGTGCCTCGGGCTGGATATAGCCGGAAGTGACCGCCACGGTCTTCACGCCCGCCTCGTGGCACGCCCGGGCCGTGTCGATGGCATACTCGGCCCAAATGATCGGGTCGTTGTAGGTGAAGGCCACGCTGCGGCAGGCCAGCTCCGCGGCTGCCCGGGCGATTGTCGCCGGATCGGCCACCTCGCAGGCGGCCTCGACGTCGCGGCTGCGCGACATGGTCCAGTTCTGGCAGAACCGGCAGCCGAGGTTGCAGCCGGGTGTGCCGAAGGAGAGGACGGCCGAGCCGGGATAGAAGTGATGCAGCGGCTTTTTCTCGATCGGATCGATGCAGAAGCCGGTGCTGCGGCCGTAGGTGGTCGAAACGACGCAGCCTTCGCGGTTCTGGCGGACAAAGCAGAACCCTCGTTCGCCCGGCTTGATCGTGCAGCCCCTTGGGCAGAGGTCGCAGACGACGCGACCCGCGCCGCTTTCGGCTTCATGCCACCACCCGCCGAGTTTCGAGCCGTCGGTTTCGAGCGGTCCTTGCGGCGGCAATGTCACAACACGCGACATGAATTTCGCGTCCTATAGTGAAGAGTCTCCCTGAGTTGTGTCCACCCATAAACATACCACCATTTTGGCGGCGCGCGAAGGTGGCTCGCTACTCGCCGTCGGAACCAAGCGTTACCGGAACGCGGACCTCCTTGCCGTCGCGGATGATGCTCAGCGTCACCCGATCGCCCGGCTGCTTGCTCTCGATGGCCGAAAGAAACTCCTCCGCTGTCTGGGTGGGCTGGCCGTCGACGCCGACGATCAGGTCGGCCGCCGCCCGGTCGACCGTCTGGTACTCATAGACGAACGGCCCTTGCCGCTTCTGACGCCGCACGACCTTCGGCCCCTGCAACCCCGCACGATCCGCCGGGCCGTCGGGCACCAGCGACGCGATCAGCAGGCCGTTGTCGGTCTGGTAGACCCGGGCGATGCCGATGTCGGGCCGCACAACCCGGCCGTCGCGGATCAATTGCGGCACCACGCGGGCGATCGTGCTCATCGGGATGGCGAACCCCACCCCCGCGCTCTCGCCCGTCTTGCTGGCGATGGCCGTGTTCATGCCGATCATCCGTCCACGGCTGTCCAGCAGTGGGCCGCCGGAGTTGCCCGGGTTGATCGCCGCGTCGATCTGGATGATCGACTTGATCGAACGGTGCGTCCGCCGGCTGGGCAACGAGCGGTTCAAGCTCGCGATGATCCCCGTGCTCAGCGTCCGCTCCAAACCGAAGGGGTTGCCGATGGCGAACACCCGCTGGCCGACGCGGAGCCGGGTGGCGTCGCCAAATTCGACCGGGTGCAGTTCGTCCCGCGGTGCGTCGATCTTCAGCACGGCGATGTCGGTATCGGGGTCCTCGCCGACGATTTGGGCGCTATAGGTCTTGCCGTTGTGGAGCGTGACGCGGACCTCCCGGGCACCGTCGATCACATGGAAGTTGGTCAGGATATGGCCGCCGCGGTCGAGCACCGTACCGCTGCCCTCGCCTTCGGAGGTCAATTCCCGCATGAAGAACATGTCGGTCTGGACAGTCTTCGTATTGATGTTCACGGCGCTGCGGTTGGCCTTTTCGTAGACGAGCACATTGACCCGTTCTTCGGCCGTGAGCTCGTCCAGGCCCAACGGCTCGGCCGTCCGCCAGGGCGCGGCGTCGGTCCGGGCGGGCGGGGTGTCCGCGGCTACCGCGGAGCCACTCGGCCGCGGCATCGGCGGCAGATCAGAGCGAGACCACGGCCGCGCCTCCTGGGCCGCCACATCGGGCATCGTCGCCGGCATTTCGTACAGGGCCACCGCCGCCAAGGCCCCCAACATGGCGGAGGCGCCGTAAAGCACTAGTCGCTTTTTCATCGCCGAACCTCGAAAGCACGGCCTCACGCGGCATCCGCGGGCACGTGCGGAATGTTGTTGGAATCCGAAGGCTCCTATACCATCGTCTCGTAGAATCATAGCCAACGCCGCCCCATCCGGCAAACCCGGAAGACCCGGCGAGTACTTCGCCCGGCGGGTTCTTCACCCGGCAAGCATGCGTCTTGCGGTTTGCTCGGCGACAGTCCACAATCGGTGCATGTCCGAAGTCCCTTTGCCTGAATCCGAGCAACTGCCCGACGCCCCGTGGCGCCGCGGCTTCCGGCGGCGACTAAAGACATGGTACGCCGACCACGCCCGGGATTTGCCGTGGCGGCGCTCGCGGGATCCTTATGCCGTTTGGGTCAGCGAGATCATGCTCCAGCAGACCCAAGTGGCGACGGTCCGCGGCTACTTCGACCGCTTCATCCGGGCCTTCCCGACCATCGACGCACTCGCCCGGGCCGACGAGCAGGATGTGCTTCGGCTTTGGGAAGGGCTGGGCTATTACCGGCGGGCACGCCAGCTCCATGCGGCCGCCAAGATTGTCGCGGATGAGCACGGCGGAAGGTTTCCACGCAACAGGGACGCCGTCGACCGTTTGCCGGGCATCGGTCGCTATACGGCCGGCGCGATCCTTTCAATCGCCTTCGACCAGCGGCAGCCGATCCTGGAAGCCAACACGGTGCGACTATTCTGCCGACTGCTTGGCTATGAAGGCGATCCCGCGTCGACCGCCGGGCAACGGCTGCTTTGGGCGATGGCCGAAGCGGTACTGCCTCGCCGCGAGGTCGGCCTGTTCAACCAGGCGTTGATGGAGTTGGGCAGCGAGGTGTGCGTCGGCCGCGCGCCGCCGTGCGACGGGTGCCCGATCGCCACGCTTTGCCCGACGCGGCAGCAAGGCAAACAGACGGTCATTCCGCGGCCGAAGCCGAAAAAGCAGTTCGAGGCCGTCCGCGAGGCAGCCGTGGTCGTTCGCCGCGGGAATCGGGTGTTGCTTCTGCGGTGTCCCGAGGGCGGGCGTTGGGCCGGGCTCTGGGACTTTCCCCGCTTTGCCGTCGAAACCGAGCAGCCCGAGGCACGGCGGCGGGAACTGATCGACAAGGTCCGGCAAGCCACCGGCGTGTTGATCGAGCCGGGCGAGCATCTGAAGACCATCAAGCACGGCGTCACGCGGTTTCGCATCACGCTCGACTGCTACGAGGCCGCCTACTGCAAGATGGTCGACGGCCGCGCCCCTGCCGGAGGGCGCAAGTGGCTGCTGGCCGACGAGTTGGAAGAATACCCGCTGAGTTCCACCGGGCGGCGGATTTGTCGATTAGCCTAGTGCTTTGTCACAGCTTAATTGTGGGATAGCCATTTCGTGATTTGCTCATTATTTGCGATGCAAAACACTGCCCCCCGTCCCACTTCTTGGCTGTGACGAAGCACTAGGCCAGCGTTTGCCCCTGGCCGGGAAACGCTCCGTCGCGGACCTCGTCGCGAAACTGGGCAACGGCCTCCGCGATGGTCGCCCCCAAGTCGGCGTACTGCTTGACGTGCCGAGGGACATGGTCGGGCGTAAGCCCCAGCAGGTCGTGCAGCACGAGGACCTGACCGTCGCAGTCGACTCCGGCGCCGATGCCGATCGTCGGGATCTTCAGCGCGGCGGTGATCTGCCGGGCGACGGCCGCGGGGATGCACTCCAGCACGATGGCGAACGCGCCGGCCCGTTCGGCCGATTTGGCGTCGGCCAGCAGGGCCGTCTCCTCGCGTTGAACGCGGTAGCCGCCCATGCGATGGACACTCTGGGGTCGCAAGCCGACGTGGGCCATCACCGGGATGCCGGCGGCAACCATCGCGGCGATCACCTCGGCCTGCTCGGCTCCGCTTTCGAGCTTGACGGCCTGGCACCGCGTCTGCTTGAGAATCCGGGCGGCGCTCTCGATCGCCTTGATCGGCCCGAGCTGGAAGGTCGGAAACGGCATATCGACAATCACCAATGCATGCCGGGCCGCGCGGCCGACCATCTCGGCGTGGTAGATCATCTGCTCGAGCGTGACCGGCAGCGTGGTTTCATGCCCCTGGACGGCCATCCCCAGGCTGTCGCCGACGAGGATGCCTTCAATCCCGGCCGAGTCGACTAGCCGTGCGGTGGGGTAGTCGTAGGCGGTCAGGACGGTGATCTTCCGACCTTCCGCCTTTCGGGCGGTGAATTGCGGGACGGTCAGTTGGCGGAGCGGTGTGCTCATGGTTTTGACGATCTCCTCCCCGCTCAGTGTAGTGGTTCGGAGGGTTGGCGACCAGGGGTGCGATCCGCCGCGGGTGGTTGCGAGCCATCGGGCAACAGGCTATAATCCTCGCTTCTTTCGTTTCCCAAGGGTTGATATCCCAGAAGTTCCAAGGTCGTGCCCCCCATGAATGCGGGGCTACTTTTTCCCAAAAAAAGGAGATCTGCCGTGGCAATTCGTGTTGGCATCAATGGGTTCGGCCGCATTGGCCGACTGGTGTTCCGTGGCTTGATGGCCAAGCCGGACGTGTTTGAGGTGGTCGGCATCAACGACCTGACGGACAACAAGACCCTGGCGATCCTGCTGAAGTACGACAGCATCCACCGCCGCTTCCCGGGCGAGGTCAGCTACGACGACGAGAACCTGATCGTCGACGGCAAGAAAATCGCCGCGATGGCCGAGCGCGACCCCGCCAAGCTGCCCTGGGGTAAGCTCGGTGCCGAGATCGTGCTGGATAGCACGGGCGTCTTCCGCGGTCGGGCAACCGCCGACAAGCCGGGCTTCGACAGCCATATCCAGGCCGGCGCGAAGAAGGTCGTCATCAGCGCCCCGGCGAAGAATCCCGACCTGACCTGCGTGCTGGGCGTCAACGACGACAAGCTCACGCCCGAGCATACCTGTGTGTCGAACGCCAGTTGCACGACCAACTGCCTGGCCCCGGTGGCGAAGATCCTCCACGAGAAGTTCGGGATCGTCAAGGGCCTGATGACCACGGTCCACGCCTACACCAACGACCAGGTCGTCCAGGACTTCCCGCACAGCGACCTGTATCGCGCCCGGGCTGCCGCGCTGAATATCATCCCCACCACCACCGGTGCCGCCGAAGCGGTCGGGCTGGTCATTCCCGAGCTGCAGGGCAAGCTGACCGGTTTTGCCCTTCGGGTGCCGACCCCCACCGGAAGTGCGGTCGACCTGACCGTCGAGACGGCCCAGCCGGTCACGGCCGACGCGGTCAACGCCGCGATCCGCGAGGCGGCCGCCGGCCCGCTGAAGGGCATCCTCGCCTACACCGAGGATCCGATCGTCTCGACCGACATCATTGGCGACGCCCACAGCTCGATCTTTGCCGCCGACTGGACCAAGGTGGTCGGCGACAACATGCTGAAGGTCCTCTCCTGGTACGACAACGAATGGGGCTATAGCTGCCGCAGCGTCGACCTGATCGAGAAGATGGCGAAGATGTAGTGTCTGCGTGATTTTTAAGCAGAGCCATTCACAACGGCACCGCTCGCAAGAGCGGTGCCGTTTTTTGTCGTTTCGCAGGCGGGACGGATCTGGGCAGCGGGAGCTAGCGAAGTAGAACACGAATCATTCGTGGTTTACCAATGACCGCAACGCCTTGTTCACTGCGTCCGAATCCGGAAATCGGGCTTTAATATCGGGGTCGAGCATGACCGCACCGTCCTGGAGGGTGAAGTAATGCTGCTCAACACCCCCATCGGTCTTATGCACCTGGACAACATGTCCCGCCCGATAGGCCCGACAGTGCTTTCCTCGAACCCCTTTCGAGAAGTCGTATTCCTTTCTCATTTCGCCGCTATTCGGGTCAGGGTCGCTCATGTGCGTATGCCCTCATTTCGCTCTTCGTGGCATGTCGACAACCGATGATGCGTATGGTTTCGTTCCTTTCAGTATACCACACCACCAATATATTCCCTGCGCCGGACAACCCGATGTCCAGCCAACGTTCTTCCTCGTCGGAGTGATTTGGGTCGGAAATCGTCATCGCCAGGGGGTCGTTGAAGACCGTCTTGGCCTCCTCGAAGCTCACGCCATGCTTCTTCCCATTGAGAGTCGCCTTCGCTTCGTCCCATTCGAATACTAGGCTCATCAGAACGAACCCCCCGACAGCCACATACCTCCGTGGAGGTAGTTTTGGGCGATTGATTGAATGATCGTCTTGGCAGGTGAATCCTCGAGGGTACATCCAAGTCACCTTTCTAACACGCAGTCCGGAGGGTCGGCAACCCCTTACCGGGCATATCGGCTGCTGCAGATTGGCAAGAATCGCACGCGTGGCACTCTAGGCAATATGCGTCTTGTTTTCCGATTTTGGAGAATCGCCAAAGTTTAACGATTCGGGGGACGATAACCATTGTGCCGATTGCCATGACCGGAGGCCGCGCGGACTACGCGGCGGCCGGGATGGATTCGGCCGGGGGGGATTTTTCGCTTTGGTATTAGCAGCAGTAGCAGCGACGCCGCGCATGGGCCGGGGGCTTGGAAGCCTCGGTCGCCCCGCGCCGTGGCTGCGAACCGCAGCAGGAATGCATGCCCATGATTCGGCGACCCTCCCTTCTTGGCACGTCTATCCTCGGGATATTGTTGGTGGTGGTCGGGTGCCGGCCACAGATACCGAATTATCTCCACGAGGATGGTGACCTCTCGCATTACGTCGGCATGGCCACGAGCCTCGACGCTCCCGATGTCATGGAGCCTCGCCTTAGCGAAGTGGAGGGAGCTCTGCGGCCGTTCTCGCTGGAGAACACCGAGGCGCAGGAGATCTGGGACCTTCCCCTGGAGGAGGCCGTTCAGATCACCCTGAAAAACAGCAAGGTCATCCGCCTCCTGCCCACGGCGGCCAACGTCCAGCTTCCGCCGGAACTGCTGACTACCAATCCGCAGGGGGTCGCCACGGTCTACGAGCCGGCCATTACCGAGAGCAATCCGCGGCTGGGCGTGGAGGCTGCTTTGGCTGCCTTCGACACGCAATTCACCAGCAGCGTTTTCTGGGAGAAGAACGATACGCCGCGGAACACGTTCATCTTCGGCGGCCAGGAGTTGCCGGCCTTCCCGCAGGTCAACAAGCAGGACCTCGGCACATTCCAGGCCCAGTTGCAGAAGACGGCGGCCACCGGCGGAACTTGGGCCATCCGGCACAACGTGCAGTACGACAAGCAGAACTCGTCGCGGCTGTTTCCCAGCGACTGGAACGTCAACGTCGAGGCCGAAATGCGGCAGCCGCTCTTGCAGGGCGCCGGCGTTCAGTTCAACCGGATTGCGGGCCCCGGCTCGATCCCCGGTTTCAACAACGGCGTGATCATCGCGCGGATCAACACCGACATTGCGTTGGCCACGTTCGAGACGAACGTCCGCGACATGGTCTACGACGTGGAACTCGCCTACTGGGAACTCTACTTCGCCTACCGCAATCTCGACGCGGTTATCTCCGGCCGCGATAGCGCCTTGCAGACGTGGCGGCGTATCCACGCCCTGTTCGAGCAGGGGGCCCGGGGTGGCGAGGCGGAGAAGGAAGCCCAGGCACGCGAACAGTACTTCCTTTTCCGCAGCTCCATGGAGCAGGCGCTGAACACGCTCTACCAGGCCGAGAGCAAGCTTCGCTACATCATGGGTCTGGCGGCGACCGATGGTCGGCTCATCCGGCCGGCCGACGAGCCGACCACGGCCAATGTGGCGTTCGACTGGCATGGGTCGCTCGGCGAGAGCCTTTGCCGCCGGGCCGAACTGCGGCAGCAACGGTGGCAAGTCAAGCGCCGGGAGATGGAGTTGATCGCCGCGAAAAACTACCTGCTACCCCGGCTCGACGCGGTCGCCCGCTATCGCTGGCTCGGCTTGGGCGACGACCTGATCGACTCGCAGGGCGGCTCGGGCAACCCGATCGAGTTCGACTCGAATGCCTACCAGTCGATGACCGGCGGCGAGTTCCAGGAATGGCGGCTCGGCTTGGAATTGAGCGTTCCGTTGGGGTTCCGCAAGGAGCTGGCCGGCGTGCGGAGCGCCCAATTGAGCCTTGCTCGGGAACGGGCCGTGCTGCAAGACATGGAGCTGGAAATTTCCCACCAGTTGGCCTTCGCGGTCCGCGACTTGGAAACCAACCACGTGTTGGCCGAGACGAATTTCAACCGGGCCATTGCCGCCCAGCGCCAAGTCGATGCGGTGGCGGCGGCCTACGATGCGGGCACGATCACGCTCGACGTGTTGCTGGAGACCCAGCGCCGTCTGGCCCAAGCGAAGAGCGACTATTACCGCACGCTGGTCAACTTCAACGTGTCGATCGCCGACGTCCACTATCGCAAGGGCACGCTGTTGGAGTACAATGGGGTGTGTTTGGCGGAAGGCCCCTGGCCGGCGAAGGCCTACTTCGACGCGAAGCGGCTCGCCCGGGCGCGTGATGCCAGCTTCTACCTCGATTACGGCTTCACGCGGCCGAACGTCATCAGTCGCGGCCCGATCCCCCAGCGGACCGGCCGGGCGATGATGCCGCCGCTCCACGCGGACGAGGAGTTGGAGCCGACCCGAGCCGAGCGGCCGGAAGGCGGCCCGGAGACGATCCCGACGCCGGAACCGCTGGACTCGTACGACGATTCGGACTTGCCCGAGCCGCCCGAGCCGGTTCCCAGTCTCGGCCCCCAAACCCGGACCAACGGCCCGGCGATGGGCAATTCGCGGGCGATGATGCCGCGCGGCCGGCGCTCGCACGTGCAGGCGGCCGGCTACCAGTCTCCGCAACGAAACCCCCTGGCCAACGGCAGCAAGCGTCATGAAACTCGACCGCATCCATCGGCTGCTGAAGCTTATTGGCCTGCTTCAGGCGGGGCGTGGGTACAACGTTGAGGCGCTGGCCACCGAATGCGGCGTCAGCCGGCGAACCGTCTTCCGCGACCTCGAAACCCTCCGGCTTTCCGGTGTGCCGCTGGTCTTCCATGAAGAGCAGCAGCGCTACCACATCCCGAGCACCTACTACCTGCCGCCGACCAACTTCACGCCCGAGGAAGCCCTCTCGCTGATCGTCCTTTGCCACGAGTTCGGCGACGGCGCGGGCCTGCCCTTCTTCGGCCCGGCCCGAAGCGCGGCGGTCAAGCTCGAAAGCGCCCTGCCCGGCCGGCTGCGTGATCAGCTTCGCGGACTGGCCGGGGCGGTGAGCATCCAGCCGGTGCCGCGCAACAGCCTCGGGGGGCGCCAGGGCGTCTACGAGCAATTGCTCGACGCTCTGGCCGGCCGCCGCGCGGTGCGGATCCGCTACGAAAGCTTCACCGAAGGCGAACAGATCCGCACGAAGCTCAGCCCCTACCGGTTGCTGTTCAGCCGCCGCAGTTGGTACGTGATCGGTCGGTCGTCCTTGCACCGCGCCACGCGCACCTTCAACCTCGGCCGGATCGGTGAGTTGGAAATCCTGGACGAGACCTACCAGATTCCCCGCGGCTTCTCGATCGACCGCTACCTCCGCAACGCCTGGCACCTGATCCCCGAGTCGGACCCCGACCAGGAGGTCGTCGTTCGCTTCAGTCCGATGGTCGCCCGCAATGTGGCCGAGGTCGGCTGGCACAAGACCCAGCGGGTCGCGTTCGCCGACGACGGCTCGATGGAGTATCGGGTGACCGTTTCCGGGCTGAACGAGATTTCCTGGTGGATCCTCGGCTACGGCGACCAGGCCGAGGTCCTCCAGCCGCCAAAGCTTCGCGAAATGGTCGCCCAGCGTGCCGAGCGGATGGCCCAGCGGTATCGGGGGTGAGGAATTCCGTGGCGCCAGGCTTGGGAGGGCGAGGCTCCCGCCGAGCCGTTGTCTTCCGAGGGTTTCACGGCTCAGCAGGACCTTCGCCCTCCCCTTCGGAAGCCCATCAACGCTGACGAGGCACTTCCGTATCCCGCTTCGGGTCGGTAGAATTAGGTCTATTCGTGCCTATCCGCGTTTATTCGTGGTTTGCCCTTTTGTAACACTTCAGCCGTCTGAAGTGGGCCGTGAAACCAGGGGATTCCCGTCATTCCCGCGCAGGTGGGAATCCAGTGAACCATGCTAGCCGCCTGGATTCCCGCCTTCGCGGGAATGACGTGCTTCAGACGGCTGAAGTGTTACGCCCTTTTTTAGATTCACATCGAGCATCATCGACAATCCCTATGTTCCTATCCATCGACGGCGGCGACGGAACCGGCAAATCGACGCAGATCACGCTGCTGTGCCAATGGCTGGCCGAGCAGGGGCATGACGTGGTCACTTGCCGCGATCCGGGCAGCACGCCGCTGGGCGAGGCGATCCGCGGGCTGCTGCTGGACCGCCACGACTTGACCATCCATCGCCGTAGCGAAATGCTGCTGTATATGGCCGCCCGGGCACAACTGGTCGAAGAGGTGATCCGCCCGGCA
>Ga0180434_10004140_pt1 | contig 17831 bp, 10 predicted proteins | sample SS_ome_7_FD_132453 | JGI IMG/M metagenome (GOLD analysis project Ga0180434, IMG submission 132453) | Hypersaline lake sediment archaeal communities from the Salton Sea, California, USA - SS_1_D_2 metaG | ecosystem: Environmental > Aquatic > Non-marine Saline and Alkaline > Hypersaline >...
TATTTCACGGAAATAAGTATCCTGGAACCTTATTTCCTGGAACCTTATTTCTTGCAGGGTGGGGCGCTCATCTGAGGATTACAACCTTACCGGTCGAAACTCGAATCCCGTCCGAGACCCGCACGAAGTACACACCGGCCCCTACCTCCTCTCCGAGCCTGTCCCTGCCTGCCCAGAAAGCACTTTGGCACCCGGGGGGACATGTGCCGAAATCCTTTCTCCAGATAAGCCTTCCCTTGACATCGAAAATTGAGAGTATTGCCCGGGACGTGCGCGGTAATTCAAAACTCATATCCACTCCAGCCCGGGTGGGATTGGGGATCATAGCCCTGATCGCGGGAACGAGCGACGGGCGACAGATTTCAGGTACCGCCGCCGAAACCCTTGGATCTCTGCGCTTGCAGTAAACCTCGAAGTTACCGTCCCGCTCATCGCACCATACAACATGAAGCCTCCCCAGCCGGTCACAGATGGCCGACGCGAAGCGGGAGGCGTATTCCGCCTCGGTCAAGCGCGCCTCAGGCTGCCATGTTTCGCCGTTGAATCTGCTGAAGTAGATCTCGTAGTCACCATAACGATCATCCGACCAGACGACATATACGTTGCCTGTATCGTCCACGGCCACAGACGCATGATCTGAAACCCCGTTTGCAGATGACAACCGTTCGTCGTCACCCCAGCTCAGACCATCGAATTCCTTGTGATATATCCAGTACTTCGGCCATCCGGCTCTCGTATCGTGCCAAGCGATGTGAACGTGATCCTGATTGTCTACAGCAATCGACGGGGTCGTGGGCCTGGTGCCGGCTTCGCTGAGTGTTTCGTCCGGGCCCCAGCCAATTCCGTCATACATCGTGTAGTGAATGCTGGCTCGGTTTTCACCGCGGTACCAAACCACATGCAGATTGTCTTGGCTATCCACCGCTATGGCCGCCATCGCCGAGCGCAGGTAATCGTAGTAAGTCAACTGCTCGTCGGATTGCCAGGCTGTCCCGTCATGATACTTGTAGTAGATCTCGCGATTCCCGTCCCGCCTGTCTGTCCAGACAATGTGCGGGTTGTCTTGGCTATCCACCGCTATCGAAGGATTCTCGGATTCCCCTGAGGCGAATGTGAGTCTCTCAACCGAACCCCAACCGGAAATACCCCTTGAACTGTAATAAATCTCGCTGGTAGTGTCGGATTCCTCCGACCAGACCAAGTGGAGATCGTCATCGCTGTCGACCGCAAGGGATGGATACCTGGAGTCAGCGTCCGTCTCCGTAACACGGATGTCCGTACTCCAAGAGAAACCATCAAACGATTTGTAATAGATCTCATCGTGGCCGTGCCGGCCGTCATACCAGACAACATGAAGACTGTCCTGACTGTCAACCGCAAGACAGCGTGAGTTAACCTTGGGGGTGTAGGACGCGGCTGGATCATCAGTTAGTCGCCCATCCTCACTCCACATGCTTGCTTTGACCAGGAACCCGCCCGGTAGCGTATCGCCTTGTCCGTCCGCGTTGTACACCATGACGTCCCAGTAACCTTGGGCCACACAACCCAGGTCCAGGTCAAAGGCAATGTTGTCTTGAAGATCGATATCGACGTTTGCGGCCTCAATGGGGTCTTCCCCCGTTTTCTCAAGTCGCACCACAGCCGAATAGACGAAGCCGGTGCCCGCGAGATCGGTTATTCGGACGCCTTCCCCGGCCGGCCAGCTCGATGGATAAATCGAGTTCACTTCCGGCTTGGTCACCCCACCCCGGCACCACCATCTCCAGTAGATATCGAAATCCCCGTCAAGGTCATCGTGCCACACCACGTGTGCGTGACCGTTAAAGTCCAGGGCCACCGAGGGACTCAGGCTGCTCCCGCCTGTTCCGCTTACCGGCTCGTCGGGGCCCCAGGCGGCTCCTTCACGTCTCTTGTAGTAAACAACGTAATCACCGTCACGATTGTCCTGCCAAGCCAGGTAGACGTCACCGGTGTCGTCAACGGCGATCGACGGTCGGTAGGATGTCGAGGCATCGCTCGTCAGGCGGTGGTCGGCACCCCAACCAAGGCCATCGAAGTGCTTGTAGTAGATCTCCCAATTACCGTTGCGGGCGTCCTGCCACACGACATGCACTCCCCCTAAAGCATCCGCGCCGAGTGCGGGATACCAGGAGATACCGCTATCGACTGTGAGCCGTTGGTCACCGCTCCAGACCCCACCGTCAAACAGCTTGTAGTAGATCTCCCAGTTGCCGTCACGGTCATCGTACCAGACCACGTGGAGGCTGCCGTCGCTGCCTACGGCTATCGAGGGATTGAGTGACATGCCCGCTTCATAGGTAAGCCGTTCATCCGCCTCCCAGACCGAACCGTTATAGTGCTTGTAATAGATCTCATAGTCGCCGTCCCGGAGATCGGACCAGACCACACGGAGGCCGCCCGTGTCGTCCACCCCGGCCGACGGATTAAGCGATGTACCCGTTGCGTCTGTCAAGCGCTCGTCGGAACCCCATGACACTCCATCGAAGCACTTGTAGTAGATCTCCCAGTTGCCGTCACGTTCATCCTGCCATACCAGATGCACCCTGCCCGAAGGTTCCGCCGCGACCGAGGGGTATTCGGCCCCTTGGCCATGAGTTGTGAGGCGTTCTACCTCGCCCCATGTGCCGCAGCACGTCCTGTAGAAGATCTCGTAACTACCGTAGCGTTTGTCGTACCAGACATGGTGCAGACAGCCCGTCGTGTCCGCCGATAACGACCACCCGTTATTGGCCGTGACATAGGAATTGTCATAATCGTCCGTGAGTTGCTCGGTCGGAAGCCACTCGGCCTCCACTGAGGTCGTAATGGCAACTATCGCGACCAAACCCAGAATGAGCGAAAACGGGATCCGACCAACCTGGTCGTAGACACAGAGCATTGGAGTGCCCCCTTAAGGTTCTTCTAAGTCAAGAAGGATACAGATCGGGCGGGGCGGCTGTCCTAGTTCCGTCCAAGCCTTTCCCATCACAAGTGGTGAAGTACGCGTTCCTCACGGTGACCGCTCCACTGATAGCCAAATGCATTGTACCACGAATAACCTAGTGTATAAAGGAAAATCCCGTGAAATGCGACCGCGATGATGGAAATGTCATGGAATCTCAACGTCGGGAATGAAAACCCGACACCTCCAGCGAAGCCCGGGCGAAGCCGTACACGGAGCAGTGAATGTAGTTCTGAACAGCGAGTGTGCGGCGAGCTCAGCTTAACACGTCGGGAATGAAACCCCAACGCTACAAGAGCAATACCTTGCCACGAGATATAGGGATCCCGAACTCGGGTCCTTGGGGAAATGAGTATCATATCCTAGCGGACACTCGTTGCCACAGGAGTGGCAACACTACGGATACGGCAAGGGGGCCGGTTCGCGCGACCGGTCCCCCTTGCTGTCTCAACGTGCTCACCGCAGCATGAGCATCTTGCGCGTCAGTGTCCTGTCAGAAGTCACGAGCCTGTAGAAGTACACGCCATCGGCTACAGCGTTACCGCCCGCATCCTTACCTCTCCAGGTTACGACATGGTAGCCGCCCGGGAAGGTACCGTCGGCAAGCGTCGTAACAAGGCGCCCGTCAACGCTGTAGACTGCCAGGGTCACCCGCTCAGAGCGCGGAACACCGAATTCTATCTCCGTAGCCGCCTTGAAGGGGCTCGGACGGTTCTGGAAAAGAACCACATCCGCCGGCTTGTCCGGCATACCGGAAAGGCCCGCAATGCTCGCGATCCCGAAGTCGGCGTCGGATGCGTCCGCACCTTCGTTTGACGCCGCATCCACGCAGACAACCCTGACACGGCAGTCCGTCTCATCTACATCCGGTACGTCCCACAGCCACGTGGAATCCATTGCACCGGAAGCAAGCGTATCCGGGTATGTCATGCCGCCGTCCCGGGACCAGAGAATATGGGTCACGACGACGCCTACATCGTCGGAGGCGCTCCACCTTATGGTGTGGGTTGAGCCGCCTCCGCCGACTATTTCCTCTCCCCCGTTCGGGCCAAGTACGGTAACCGCCGGCGGCGTGGTGTCTTCCGACGTGGAGCACCCTCGAAGCAGGAAGTCATCCACTCCTGCCTCGACCAGCGAGCCCGGATCAAAATCGCTGGCGATGAAGCGGACCTGGACCTGGTCCGTGAGATCGACGTAACTCCCTACATCGAAGTCCATCTCAGTCCAGTTCCGATTGCTCACATTCGTATTCTCCAGCGTGGCCCAGGTCGTCCAGTTGTCATCGGTTATCTCGACCACCCAGTAATCGGTGCCCGGCTCCGCACCTGTGTCATTGGAATACCAGCGGTAGTAACTCAGGCTTGCGTTGTCGTAGGCCGTCAGATCGAACAGGGGAGACAACAAAGTGGTCTTGCCGCCGTCCACATCATAGGAGCCCTGGCCGGCACCTGCAGCGCACTGGGTAATGTAGGCATTGACTCCGGGGGAAGGCGTGTGGTCGTCTTCTGCCTGGGCCTCCGTCCACTGGGGGTCGCAGCGCTCCCACATTCCCGTTGTCGCATCATCACCGGCCATACCCGCGGTCCAGCCCTGGTCGCTTTCGAAGTCGTCCTCGAAGACGGTCTCATAACCAATCAGGAAGCCGTGGAGGTCGCCGGGGGCGCCAGCGGGGTCCGTCGCGTCGTAGCCCGAGTCATCCGCCGCGAATATGTAGTATTCGACCTGCGAACAGGCAGGCTGAGCGGGGATGAAGCCCTCATACTCATCGGGCGTTCCGGTCTCGCTCATAGATGCTGCCGCGAACGAACCGCCGTTTACGCGATAGACAACCCGGCAGGAATCCTCCACCACCGCGCCGGCGCTGGACGTGATGGTGGCTGTCACCTGATAGGGATCCGCCGTATTGCCCGTATCATCAAGAGGGGTATGGGTTATGAAGACACCTACGGTGATGGCCGGGCAGTCGAAACTGTGGTTGGTTGCCCCCACACAGAACTCGTCGTAGTGCGGGGTACCGTTGTTCAAGTTTCCGTCATCATCATCGGCGACGAAGGTCCAGTACACCTGGTCCGGCTGGTCCTGGGGCAGCCCCAGCTTGCGCCCGAAGTGCCAGGTATTGAAGGCGACACTGTCGGCATAAGCCTGAGGGTAGCCTACGAGCAATTCCTGCCACGAATCCCAGTGGAAACCCGCAAGCACCTGGCCGCAGTAATGCCCGTCGCCGGTACAGGGCCACTGTATGCTGTTGTCGGAATTCCGGATACCGGAAGAGCAGTTGTCGAGATAAAAACCCAGCCCCATAATACTGGAGCGCGTCAGGTAATTGGCTACGGCGTCCGAGTTGGCCTCATGGACATCCGAGGGTGGGTCGTTTGCTCCGTACAGGAAGTCGGTTATACCATGGCCGTATTCATGATAGACCACATCGCCCATGCGGCCGGTATTCCCGTAGCCGGAAGCTTCGTAACAGAGATTGATAGTGCTCCCGTCCCACCAGGCGTTGCCCGGGCAATAAAGATCGGTACGCTCTACATTGGCGGTCATCTGATAGTCCACCCCTGTGAAAGCGGGATCTATGGCCTTTAGCCAATCATGCTCTCTGTTCACGTAGGCGAATACGTCGCGCTCGCTGTCCAGGGAATTCGATGAATTCCAGTCAATCGTATAAGGCACTCCGTCGGTGATGGTCCCGGAGTGACTCGCGTCGGTGCCGGTATAGCGGTCCACGTCCACCCAGTGACCCAGGAACTCTGCCGTGATCGTCCTGGAGCCGGAAGTCCCGGTCAGAATGAAATCACCATCTTCATCCGTGTAGCCTGTGCCCACTCCGCTAACGTCTATACGCATATTCTTCAGCGGGTAGTCGTTTGTGTAGCCATCACAATAGCCGTCCCACTCCACATCGCCCTGAACGTGACCGCTGAAATCGGCGAACCTTATGTGGTTCTCACGCCAGAGGATCTCACCGGTATTTGCATCCACCCAGGTCGCCCACAGACCGAACGGGTCAATGACCCTCAAGTCGAAACGGTAGGCCAAGCGGTAGGACACTTCGGCTTCTCCCATCTCGACGGGAAGGATCATGAGCTCCGAGAACTCCACCTTATCGAAATCTTCCTGAAACCCAATGTCGTATTTGGCTATGTCCAGGGCCTCAGAGATAGCAAGGGTGGGGTTGACAGAGATATCGATCCCCGGGTATATATCAGATCCCATTTCGAAGAGACGTCCGCCCTCGGTAAAGACAACGTGGGCGCGGCCTCCGAAAACTTTAAGTCCTTGATAGGTCTGCTGGAAGATGACCGACCACTTGTCCAGAGCATTGGTGTTACTGATGAGGCTTAGATCGCGGTCCCCCACCAGGAATATGCCCTGGTTTTCTTCAATGAAAGACCTCGCCAGGTTCTCGGCCTCAACCTGTGACGAGGGTGCCTGCGCGAGCTGCAGGCCGCTCCCATAGAGGTGATGATAGGTTCCGGTCGCGGCATTAACCTGATAGAACCACTCTCCACCGTACCTCGTGCTGAAAGCCTCCGCAGCGGCGGCCACCGGACCTTTGGCTTTGCCTACCGCCTGCGACTCCCATATCACCTGGGAAGGGGCTCCCAGTCTCGGTATCTCCCATGCCGTATTCTGCTCGACAGGATTGAAAGCCCAAACCCGTGCTGCCAACAGAAGGACTCCGACTACTGTGACTGTTAAACCTCGGCTGCACTTCACCCTAAACCTCCTTCTCTGCGGTTGGTTACGTACACGTCTGACATTCCGCAATGCCGACATGATATCAGAAATACTGGACTATGTCAAAACGGTTCCTAAATCTGTTACTAATCGGGTTGGCGGCCGCAATCCCGTTCGGGGCTAAGCCTTAGGGTCCCGGGCCAAAGGCGTCGTTTCCGCCCTGGGTGTCATGCAGCGAAGCCATGATGTGAGGCTCCCACTCTACGCATCCGTATTCATAACGGCAAAATCCGGGTATAGTAGCAGTGGAAGGGCTATGACGCGAGCTTTGCGACGGGCTCTACCCGCGGATTTCGGAGCACTGGGGGTGGTAGAGATGTCTTCCAACGCTTCGCTCAGATCCGACTACGGGAAGTACCTGTATGCTGCGCTGCTCGTGGCTGTCCTCATTCACGCAGCCGCTTTCGCCTTCTGGCCGGAGTATGTACCGTCGGTTCCCCGGCTCAGAAAGGTTGATGTGGTTTTCCTCGAGGACATCGCTGAAATAGTGATTCCCCCTCCTCCCAGAGAGATCGAACCGCCGGTGGAGGCGTCCGATATCATACCCAGCGATGACGTCAGTCCCGACATAACGATCCGCCGGAACTTCATACCGCTGAGAGAAATGCTGCGCCCTCCCCCACCACTCATCGAGACCCCGCAGTTCCCACCGGGGGGTTTCGACACCTATCCCGAGGTAATCCGGGAGCGCCGTCCCGTCTATCCCGAGATAGCGAGAAAGGCCGAAGTAGAGGGTATCGTCGTGGTGCTCGTCAGAATAGACGAGACCGGCAGGGTCGTTCGGGCCCGCATAGAACAATCCGATGCCGAGGTTTTCAACCGGGCGGCCCTCGATGCAGCCTTCGGGTATGTCTTCCGCCCAGCCGAGCAAAACGGATATCCCGTCAAAGCTACCATAAGCCTATCCTTTAAGTTCGTGCTGAAAAACTGAAGCCCGGGAAAAAAGGGAAGATGGAGACCCGGCCAACGTCGGGCGTGGAAACCCGACGCCACAATAGGCGAAGCCGGAGCGAAGCCGTACGCGGAGCAGTGAGTGTAGTTCCGAACAGCGAGCATACGGCGAGCGAAGCACATATACCTCGGGCATGGAGACCCGACGCTACGGAGGCGGGCCCGCGGAGCCAATCCAGGTGAATACGCGCGCAAGGAAAAAGAAGCCGCCTGAGGAACGCCGTTAAGAAATCGAGCTGTCTGAGGGCCCTGGCCCGAGTTCTCGATTTTAGGCGGTACGAAGGCGGTTTCCCGCAGCGCGAGTCCTGAACCGGGAGGGGCTCCGCGGCGAGCCGCAAATCGCCTCGGGCATGGAAACCCGACCATCGTCGGGCACGGAGACCCGACGCTACAGGAGCATGGGGATCACCAAAGCCGGACGGCTGGCGCGAACCGAGGGCCTCCCGCCGCGTAGCGTCCTCACTCCCGTGAGGACGAACGGCTCAGCGAAGCCGTATACAAATCGCTTGGCAGGCCTGCCGCCAAGCGCTAATGTAACAGTATGCTATCCAGAGTCATTGGAATGCGGAGATCATACCGGCTGCTGATGGCGGCTGCTCTCATCGCCTCGGTCATAGGGCTGAGATGCGGCACCGAAAGGGCGGCGGATCCCGACCTGCCCGTGTATGGCATTACGCCTGATTCGGTTGATGTTGAGGTGAGTTCAACCCAGCAATTCGAGCTTGAATTCGCTACCATTCCTTCCGAGGTGACATGGTATGTCGACGGGGTCAGGGGCGGCTCCCCGGCCTCAGGCATGATAACGACTGACGGGCTTTTCATCGCGCCCGGTGAGGTTCCATCCGCCGGCTATGTAACCGTTACAGCCGAGGCCGTTTTGGACAGCAGTGTCGAGGAGACGGCGAAAGTCGTGATCCTCAGCGGGTATGGCACCCCGTCCATAGATGTGAACCCTGACTCCTTGACTGTCGTCCTCGGTGATTCAACAACGTTCTCGGCGGCGGCGTCCGGATGCCCCCTTAGCCAGCCTTCGTGGTCGGCGGTGGCCGTATCGTCCGAATCCGATCCATCCGGCTATATGCGTTCGAACGGCACCTACCTCGCGCCGGCCTCGATCCCGCGTGACATTGAGCTCATGATCACCGTGGAAAGCCCTGATTGTCCAGGCAAGAAAGGCATAGCGAAGGCGGTGGTCAAGAAACCGGAGGTCTTCGTTGTCCAGTTTGAGACTTTCTCGGACAGTTCCGGCTCGATGATAATGAGAAACGTCTCATGCGGCGGGTCGGATCTCGCCGTCAACGGGCTCAACCACCCCAACGAGTGGATTATTGTGCCCTATGAGGCCAGGGCGGGGGGAGAGTATGCCGCCGAAATCCATTACAAATCGGGAGAGGAGGATGTCCTCAGAGTGGTCGTCTCCGAGATGGGTTGCCCTGATTCGGATTCGCCGGTTGAAGCGGACTTTGTGATAGACCGGGGGGACGGCTTGAGGTGAAGCTCCAGGTTCCTCTTTGCTGCCGGGAGCAGCAACTTCAAACTCGAGGGCGGCAGCTGCAGCCTCAAACTTACGGTCATATCCTTTGACTATGTTTCAGGTGTCGGTACACCCCTCCTCGACTATATCGTCTTCCGCCCCCGGTAAACGCCTTCACTCGACCCCCAGCTCTTCCAGCACATTTCGGGCACCATCTACGCGATCCGCTATGAAGAGCACATAGCGGATGTCCACGCTGATCGACCTCGTCAGATCGTCCATAAAGAGATAATCGCTTGTCATGGCCTCGTAATTACCATCGAAGAGGCAACCGACCAATTCCCCCCTTCCGTTTATCACGGGGCTTCCGGAGTTACCTCCGGTGGAGTCATGCGTGGTGAGTATGTCCACAGGCACGTCACCAACCAGCGGGTCGTAATATGCTCCCCGGTCCGGAAGACCGGCAAGTTCTATGAGCCTCTTCGGGCAATCAAAGGGCGGGATACCTGTGTGTTTCTCGACGACACCCGCCAGGGTTGTGAACGGTTCGTAGTAGACCGCGTCACGGGGCGAGTATCCTTTCACGGTGCCGTAGTTGAGCCTCATGGTACCGTTGGCGTCGGGATACAGAGTCTTGCCGGCATAATCGGATTGAGCCTTTATCCACCTGGGCATAAGAAGCGTCATCTCGCCGTCCAAGATCTTCTCACGCTCCAGCCTGGCCTCATTATCGTCATAGAGCATGGCGGCCAGGTCAATGAAAGGATCGTTCAGAGCCATGAGCTCATCACGGGAAAGATCGAACATCCTCATTCGCTCCCCGGGCCTGTCCACATTGGTATCTAGGTAAAGCTCGGCCAGAAAAGCATCCATGGCTTCCGGCAACCGGTTTTCGGGGGTATCGGCAAAGACCGGGTAGATACCCATGATCCGCTGCCCGGGCGGTAGGTCGAGTATCTCACCGATAAGCATCCGCAGGATCCCACGGTCGCTCTCCTCATGAAAGCCCATCTGGAACACCCGGAGCTTCATCCTGAGTTCAGGTATCTCCCGGTTCATGTAATCCGGGTGCCTGTCCATGTCGTCCTTCGTTTTCTCAAGCGACCACTTGTATAGCACCATTGCCTGGCTCAACAGGCTCCCTCTTCCCAGGAGGCTCTCCAGCAGAAGATCGGCCCTGGCATGGCTGAGACGGCTCTCGTAATGGGTCCGGAACCCATCGAGCAGATCCCCGTACTTCTCCATCATCTCTGGATCGGCCTCGAGGGCGGCCTGAAAGGCTTTCTCTCTTTCGATTTGCTGCTCGACCAGGTCGAAATTCCGGAAACCCTCCAACATGCCCAGATTGTTCTTGAGCCTGTTGTTAATACCCTTCACCCGGCCGGCGACACGCACGGCTGCTTCCGGGTCGGCCTCCGATTCGCGGTACAGTATGTCCAGCATCTTCCGGTAGAGGCGTATCCGCTCCGGGTAGTCGAACCCCTGCTTGTATGCCAATCCATAAGACGTTAGATACCTGTGTGTCCGGCCGGGATAACCTATGATCATCGCGAACTCGCCGTCGCGGAGTCCTTGTTTTGCCACCTTGAGATAGGAAGCCGGCCTGTAGGGTACGTTATCTTCTGAAAAATCCGCCGGGCTGCCGTCCGGACCGATATAGGCCCGAAGGAAAGAGAAATCGCCCGTATGTCTGGGCCACATCCAATTATCTATGTCACCGCCGTACTCGCCTATGGAACGTGAAGGCACATAGACAACCCTGACATCTGTCAGCTGAAGGTAGGTATCCAGCCGGTACATCAAACCGCCATGTAATTCATTCACCTCGCAGTAGACTTCTTTGCCGGCCTCGGCCTCCCTTACAATCTCTTTGGTCGCTTTCTCTATCACCTTATTGCGTTCCAGCGGCGACATCGAAGGTCTTAGGTACAAGAGGACCCTATCGGTAACATCCTCGCTGGATAGCAGGACATAAGCCCTATAGCCGTGGGCGGGGACCTCCTCCTCTTTCGACCCGGCCAGGAAACCTTCTTCTATGTAGTTCTTCTCCGAAGTGCTTATGCGTTGCACGGCACCGTAGGCGACATGGTGATTGGTGAGGATAAGGCCTTCCGGCGATACGAATGAGCCGCTCGCCCCAACACTTACCACTGCGTTGGCGATTCCAGTGCCGTCCGGATTGAAGATCTCGGCTTCTCCGAGTTCGAGCCCGAGTGACCGCATCTCTCTCATCACATGGTCGGGAAGCGCGTGCGGCAGCCACATTCCTTCCTCGCATACCGCGCTACCTATCAACACCAAAGAAACGATGGCACAAAGCCCCACAGCCAATCCCGGATGTCCACGCATTATTACGCTCATCTCTGCCTCCGATCATGGGCCCACCGCCCGGATAGCAAGCTGCGGCGGGGTGTCGCCGGCTTGCCAAGATAGCGGTGAAAAGACTCGGGTAAGCGGCCGTCCTACATTCGGACGGCCACTACCAGAATCTCCCCATAAATACCACAGGAGCAGGGACAATTCAATGACGCGGGGATGAGAGGTGTTGCTCCAAATCACCCGTGTCGATTTCGTCCACCGTCCGGTGAAACCACCGCCGGGCATCCTTGACCTTGCGCAAGAGATCTTCCCGGTCACACACGAAGTGGAGGTCCAACAGCCTTTTCACAACCTCCGGCGGAAGCTCATAGTGGATGTACCGCGTTCCGAAGTCGTAGTGGACCGGATAGTAGCGCATGCGGAGACCCTGCACGAGGGAGCCCAGAATGATCCTATGGTAAAGGTCCATCGCCTCTATCCAGTTGCCCCTGTTGATCTCCTTATCCACGAAGCATGAGAAGGTATCGAAGCGCAGCACCAGCCTCTCCATACCGGACTTCATACGGTCTATGAATGCGCCGCGGTCCAGGGAAGGGACGCGGACGGCTTCCCGCTTGTTGAAATGGAACCTGGAATAGCCGTGAATCTCCGGCTCCAGGAGCTTATTAGGTTCGCTGTGCTTGAATACGGCAAAGTCCACAAGCAGGAATTCCGCTGTGCCTTTGAGCCTGTAGAAAGCCTGTACGTAACCGTGTGTCGCACCCGGCGGGACTTCATACTTGATTTCTATCGGGGCCAGGGTTTCCAAAGCAGCCTCCGCCACCGGGAAGACATCTTCCACCTTCTCATCGTCAGCATCCACGCATATGTCTATGTCCGACCAGCGATCCAGCCGGCCGAAAGCCACCGCCCCACCTTCCCAGAGAGCGTAGACATACTCCAGGGGTTCGAGGGCGTTCACGATCGCCAGCACTATACTTTCGCGACTTACCTTCTCCTCAGACATATGGTATTAAGCCTCCCTCAGGGTCTAAGGCTTGCGCTTCCCGAGTTTCGCCTCCACGCTCTTTATCTTATCCCCCATCGTCTGCCCCTTGTCGGTGCGAGTCCCCACCTTTATCACCGTGGATATCCGGGGAACCCCCATCTCGTGAAGTACCTCGTGGCACTTCTTCAAGGCTGAGAAGACATCATCCCACTCCCCCTCTATGTTGGTCCCATAGGCGTGCAGCCGGGGATTGAGCCCCGCCTCTTTGAGGATCTTCTCACAGGCAGCCACGTATTTTGAAAGCGAAAGTCCGACCCCGATAGGCACAACGCCCAGGTCTGCTATTACTTTCATGATGGCCCCTCCTTGATTTCCTTTGCGTCGGGCACAGAGACCCGACGCTACATCCATTGTTTGGCCCCTCATTCGTCGGGCACAGAGACCCGACGCTACATCCATTGTTTGGCCCCTCGTTCGTCGGGCATGGACAGGCTGACCGCGAATGCCCTCTCCGTAGCGTCGCAACTCCCGTTGCGACGCCTTGTCCCCACAGGAGTCGGGACGCTACAGCGAGATCTCAAGTTTCCGTTCCCCTATCTCGGGTTCTCTGCAGGCCAACGCACACCCGACGCTACCTGTCTTCTTCTATATCGACCGCCCTCTATGATTCCAGACAGAAGGCGTAAGGTCAACCACACATGCCATGCTTTTCCGTTGCACGGGATGTCCCCCGCGTGTAAACTTATAGGCCACAGCCTAGTTTTCGGATTCCTCGGCAAACCCAAGACAGGAGGAATGTGTTTTGAAAGAGATGAAGAAAATACTGGTCACCGGTTCCGTAGGCCAGATCGGTTCCGAACTCACAATGGAACTAAGGCGCCGCTATGGCGCGGAGAACGTGATCGCCACAGGGCGTAAGACCAAACCCTCGGCCGAGCTCCGCGATTCCGGGCCTTTCTATTTCATCGACGTCGGCAAGATCGAAACCATAGAGGAGGTCGTCAAGAAGCACGACATCGACACCGTCTATCACATGGCCGCGATCCTCTCGGCCACCGGCGAGAAGAATCCCCAGCTCTGCTGGCACGTCAATATGGATGGGACCATGAACGTCCTGGAACTGGGCCTCAAGTATGAAATGGCCAGGATCATAGTGCCCAGTTCCATAGCGGTCTGGGGGCCGGGGGTGCCGCTCGATAACACGCCCCAGGAAACCGTACTCAAGCCCACCACTATGTACGGGGTCACCAAGGTGAGCGGCGAGCTTCTCGGCGACTACTACGTAAGACGTTTCGGCCTGGACGTGAGAGGCCTCCGGTATCCAGGAATCATCTCGCATGAGACACTGCCGGGCGGGGGAACCACGGATTACGCGGTTGAGATATTCTACGAGGCCCTGGATAAGGGCCGATACGAGTGTTTCCTCAGGGAAGACACCATGCTTCCAATGATGTACATGCCTGATTGCATAAACGGCACCATCCAGCTTGCGGAGGCGGAGTTTTCCAACCTCAAGCACCATTGCGACTTTAACCATGCCGCCACAAGCTTTACCCCGGCCCAACTGGCCGCGGAGATAAGGAAGCACATACCGGAGTTCGAGATCACCTATAAGCCGGACTACAGGCAGGAGATAGCCGACTCATGGCCGAACTCCATTGATGATTCGGCTGCGCGGGAGGAATGGGGCTGGAAACACGAATGGGACCTTGCGTCCATGGCCGAGGACATGATCAAGCACCTGCGTGCCCGGAAAGAGGCCGGGACGCTATACGAAACGTAAGTCAACCGGGGCCGTCGGGCGCAGAGACCCGACAGACGTCGGGCATGGAAACCCGACGCTACAAAGACCGCCGAGCGGGTGGCGCGCAGGGAGGGCCTCCCGCCGCCCAGACCGTGAGGGAGGACGGTGGGAGTCCGTAGCGATCAGGACCCGCGAGGCAGGCCAACGTCGGGCATGGAAACCCGACGCTACAATTCGTTGCCACAGGAGTGGCAACGCTACGAAGGCCCCAGGCCGGAGCCAAGCCGTACTTCGTAGCGTTGTGACTCCCGTCACAACGAGTGTTGTTGCGAACAGCTGGGGACCGGCGAGCGAAGCAAAACCACGTCGGGCATGGAAACCCGACGCTACAGAGTACGATGAGGGAGGGGTTCGGCATGGGTGAGACCAAGGCAGTCTACTTTGACAAGCCGGGGCCGGATAACACCAGAACCACGCTGGAGCTGGGCCGAGAGCGTGCTGACGCCTTAGGAATAGAGGACATAGTCGTGGCCTCTTACACCGGCCGTACAGGTGTCCTTGCGTCTGAGGTCTTCAAAGGCCTTAATGTCGTGGTTGTCGGAGGGGTCTACGGCTTCGAAGAGGTGAACACGGTGGCGATGCTCCCGGAGAATCGCTCTCGGATTGAACATAACGGGGCCAAGATTCTCCATACCGGCCATGCTTTCGGTATGATGGGCCGTGCCGTTAAGAACAAGTTCGGGGCCATACAGGTGGACGAGATAGTCGCAAACGTTCTCAGGCTCTTGAGCCAGGGCGTCAAGGTCGGCTGTGAAATAACCTGCATGGCAGCGGACGCAGGCCTCATCAAGGCCGGGGCGGAGGTCATCGCCATCGCAGGAAGTGCCCGGGGAGCCGATTCCGCCATCGTGATCAGAGCTTCCAACACGCATAACTTTTTCGAGTCCAGGATGCTGGAGATCATATGCAAACCGCGGGGCTGAACAAGGTCTTCGAAAGCATCGACGCCGCGCGGGCCACTCTTGTGGGGCGCGTACGGGAGATCGCGGAGATACCGTCACCCACCTTTGAGGAAACCCGCCGAAGCCGCTACCTTATGGAGGCTCTTCCCGAAGCTGGACTGGCCGATGTAAGGCGCCTTCCTAAGGGCAGCGTTGTCGGGTTCACCGGTGCGGAGAGAGAAGCAAACACACTGCTTCTGGCCGCCCATATTGACAATGTCTTTCCCATGGGAACCGATCTCACCACACACATCGAGGGCTCGACCCTCCTCGGGCCGGGTACCGGTGATAACGCAGCCAATGTCGCGGCCATAATCACGCTGGCGGAGATTTTGAACAGAGACCGGATACATGTCGGACGCAACCTGGCTTTTTGCGGGACGGTCTGCGAAGAGGGAAGCGGTAATCTCGCGGGCATCGAAGAGGTGCTCGACTTCCTCGACGACAGATTAACGACCGTGATAGCGGTGGACGGCCGCACACCATCACTTATGCATAGATCGCAGGCGATACGCCGCTACCGCCTCGAGGCCTCCGGACCCGGAGGCCATTCCTGGGACGGCTTCGGCACTCCCAGTGCCGTGCACGAGATGGCACGCGTGGTGGCTCGACTGGCCTCCCTGAAGGTACCTGCGGAGCCCAGAACGATTTTTAACGTGGGTACGATATCCGGGGGGAAGTCCGTCAATGCGGTGGCTCAGCGCTGCGTTGCCGAGGTTGACCTGAGATCCCTGGAGCCCGCTGCTCTCGAGAACCTGGAGCGCGAATTCCTCGACATCGTGAAGAGTGTCCCGGCCGAAGCCATCCTCATGCAAGCCACAAAGACGGGCGAGCGGCCTGCAGCCCAACAACCTCCCGATAGCCCCCTGGTAAGAACGGCCGTCGACGCCGCCGCTCATCTAGGGTTCGCCGCGGAGCTTACTGCTTCCTCGACCGATGCCGCCCTATCGCTGGCCCGTGGAATACCGTCCATATCAATAGGAACCTACAGGGGAAGCGGCGTGCACACACTTGAAGAGAAGGTGGATCTGGATTCGTTGACAACCGGACTCAAGTGGTTGGCACTTACGGTCTTCAATCTGACTTCGTGACCTTTGAGGTCCCGAGGGTTCCTTAAGATCGAGCGGATCGATGACCTAACGGCTGTATTTTGATCAGGGCTGTTCCACCCGATGGGAATCGAGAAGGCATATCCCTCGATCTCACGACGCCCGGCATCACAAGAACGAATGCCGACGGTGGATCGTAACCCGACTTGTCGGCATCCGCATGTTGTGGTATTGTGTTCCCGCTGTAACAACCATATGCAAGAATCAAGACACGGAGACTTTCATGGCCGGGTATTCGAAGCGCTACCTTTGGGCGGGTCTCGTTTTCCTTGCGACTCTAGCGCTATTCGCAGCCACCCTGCCCCCCTCGATCCTTCCGGGTGATAGCGGCGAGCTCATCGCCGCGTCGCATACGCTCAGCATCGCGCACCCGCCGGGTTATTCCCTTTATCTCATGCTGGGTAAGGTCTTTGCATCAGCCATAGCCTGGGGTTCGATTGCTTATAGATACAACCTGATGTCCGCTATGGTGGCTTCACTCACAGCCGCGGTTTTCTGTCTTCTACTCATAGAGCTCGGTATACGGAGGCTGATCGGCCTGGCGATCACCCTTGCAGTCTTCACCCACCAGGCCTTTTGGCTGCAGGCGGCCGCAACAGAGGTTTACACCCTCAACGCTTTCTTTACAGTCATGCTTCTCTACTTCGGAATCGCATTTAGAAGATATGGCGAGAGGTCTTTCCTTGTGCTTGCATACGTAGGCGGCCTTGCGCTCACACACCATCTAACCATGGTCTACGCCCTCATAGGCGCCGCGCTGTGTCCGCTCATTCTCTTCAGACGGGTCCCACGACCGAAGACCTTGTTTGCATGCGCGTTCCTCGGCCTGCTTGGACTCACAGCCTGGCTTTACATACCTATCAGGGCGGGCCTGGACCCGCCCCTTACCTGGGGCCGGACCGACACCATGGGCGGCTTCATCTCCCACATAACGGCTTCCAGGTATGCTTGGAGGCTTAAGACCTTCGATGTGGTTTCGCGGATAGGTGATTTCCTGAGGTTCTTCCGCCTGATTGCATCCGAGTTCGGACTTCCCCTTATCGGCCTGGCCGCACTGGGGCTAGCGCTGGCTGCGAGAAGCCTCAGGCTGGTTGCAGCAGCCCTGGCCGTCATAGTGCTCTTTGCAGTCCACTTCGCCGCATATAACATACCTGATATACAGGGACATATACTACCCACCCTAATAGCAATAGGCGTTCTCGCCGCGGTCGGGGTGGAGCGTGCGGCTGACTACACAGCGACGCGTTCCCCCCTTCTAAGTAAGGCGATAGCCATAGCGGTCTTTGTTATTGCGGCCGCGAATGTCGCTACCCTCTACCCCAGGCAGGATGAGTGGCTTGCCCATGACTATGCCCGGGCCATAGTCGCAAGCGCACGCGACGCCTGCGGGCCTTCACCCGTCATCATAACCTCTACGGACCTTGCCGGCCTTTCGCTCGCATATCTTGCCTACGTGGAAGAAGAGGATGCCGTATTCTACATGCAGGGGATATCCCACCACTCGATCATAGGAAGCACTGCTCCCACCCGATCCATAGATGA
>Ga0180434_10004141_pt1 | contig 17831 bp, 14 predicted proteins | sample SS_ome_7_FD_132453 | JGI IMG/M metagenome (GOLD analysis project Ga0180434, IMG submission 132453) | Hypersaline lake sediment archaeal communities from the Salton Sea, California, USA - SS_1_D_2 metaG | ecosystem: Environmental > Aquatic > Non-marine Saline and Alkaline > Hypersaline >...
ATACGTGATGGTTGACTCTCCCGCAGGCTTAGAACACCTAAATAGAGAAATTGTCTCGGATATAGATGACTTGTTTGTTATATTGGACCCATCTTCAAAATCGCTGAAACATGTAGAAAGGATTAAAGATATTACACGTTCAATAGGGATAACATATAATCATTTGTATTTGGTCGGAAATTATCGGTTTAATGAAATTTTCCAGAAGAAATTGGAAGCCTCCGGCGAAACATATCTTGGCAATATTGAATATGATCCTGACTTGGCGAACTATAACTTGTTAGGCCGATCACTCTCAGATCTCCCGGAGGATTCACCGGCATGTAGATCGGTTAAGAACATATTGATCAAAGCAGTATTAGTAAACTCATCATAATATATTATGTACGCCCGCGATTTGTGGCTCTCAGGGTTGCTACCGGCCGATGGAGCCGTACTGGCGCCACGCCATTGATTTGTATCCCTTCCGGAAGAGACGAGAGGAGGCCAGGGCCAAGAAACGGTTGAGGCGCGTACCTGCCTGCGTACGCGCCTCAACGGTGAAACGATTGGCGTCCCCAAGGGGATTCGAACCCCTGTTGCCGCCGTGAAAGGGCGGTGTCCTTGGCCAGGCTAGACGATGGGGACGCACGATTCTGTTGATCTATGTGAAGTCGGCTATGCTCTGCTCCTGTCTTTGTTGCTGACTGGTGGGCCGTGCTGGACTCGAACCAGCGGCTCTCTGCTTAAAAGGCAGATACTCTACCGACTGAGTTAACGGCCCTGTTCCACTAAACCTTCATATTTTAATGACTCAGGCGGTGATTTGCAAGTTTTAAGACTCAAGTTTCGAAGGGATTTTCGATAATGATGCTCTGCTGCCTCTGCGGGCCCACCGACATGAGGAAGAACGGGACCCCCACGAGCGCCTCCAGCCTCTTGACGTACCGAATCGCGTTGCGAGGCAGATCCTCCAGGCTGCGGGCGCCCCGGATGTCCTCTTTCCAGCCCGGCAGGTCCTCGTAGATCGGCTTCGCCTGTGCCATCTGCCGGATATCGGCCGGAAATTCGGTGATCTGCTTCCTGCCCACCCGGTAGCCCGTACAGATCCGGATCGGATCGATCCCTGTCAGGGTGTCGAGCTTGGTCAGGGCCAGGCCCGTGAAGCCGTTGACCCGCACGCCGTAGCGGCCGACCACCGCGTCGAACCAGCCGCACCGCCGGGCCCGGCCCGTGGTGGCGCCGTACTCGGCCCCCTCCCTGCGCAGGTGTTCCCCCACCGCGTCGGTGAGTTCGGTAGGAAACGGCCCGCCCCCTACCCGGGTCGTGTAGGCCTTGATCACGCCCACGATCTCCTGGAGAAAGTAGGGAGCCACGCCGCAACCGGCCAGCACCCCTCCAACCCCGGCATTCGAGGAAGTCACGAACGGGTAGGTGCCGTGGTCGATGTCGAGCAGCGTTCCCTGGGCCCCCTCGAAAAGAATCTTCTTCCCCTTCACGAGCATGCCGTCCAGGAGCAGGGAGACGTCGGTCACGTATCGCTTCAGGCGCTTCGCATAGCCCAAGTATTCCTTCCGCACGGCGGAAAAGGAAAACCCGGGTTCCTTGAAGACGCGTTTCAGGTAGGCGTTCTTCTCCTTGAGCGCGGCCCGAAGCCGCTCTTCGAACACGTCCTCATTCAGCAGATCCACGAACCGGATGCCGTCCCGGTTCGCCTTGTCTTCATAGGCCGGACCGATTCCCCTGCCCGTGGTCCCGATCTTCCCCTTCTTGCTCTTTGCCTTCTCCCGGGCATGGTCGATCCTGCGGTGGTAGGGCATGATGAGGTGCGCCCTCTCGCTGATGAAGAAGTTCTTGGACGTGAGCTTGACGCCCTTCCTCGCGAGCCCCTCCATCTCCTTCAGGAGAACCGCGGGATCCACGACCATACCGTTGCCCAGCACGCCCACCTTGCCTTTGTGGAGGACTCCGGAGGGGATCAGGTGAAGGATCGTTGTCTCCCCTTTCACGACGATCGTGTGGCCGGCGTTGTTCCCTCCTGCGTACCGGACGATCGCGTTCGCCTGCTTCGCAAAATAATCGACCACCTTCCCCTTGCCTTCGTCTCCCCACTGGGCACCTACAACGATGACGGTGTTCATTGGATTTTCTCCTTCAAACCCCCCAGACTTCCCCTGTCTCGAGGGCTTGAGCAAAAGGGACTCTGTTCCTTTTGAAGTGGCAGGACACGGGCGGACGAACGTGGACGCTCACCCAAGGGTAATGTGTTTGACGGAAAGGATGTTCGGAAGCTCTGACGCCTTCTCCAGGACCTCCTTGGGAACCGGGGCATCCACGTTGATGAAGGCGACCGCCTTTCCGCCTTCCTCGTCCCGCCCGAGATGGAAGCCGGCGATGTTGATCTTGTTCTCTCCCAGCAGGACCCCGATCGCACCGACGATGCCCGGCTTGTCCAGGTTCTCCATGATGAGCATGTTGCCTTCCAGGATGGCCTCCCCAAAGTACTGGTTCATGCGCATCAACCGCGGGGGGCCGTCCTTGCCGAACACGGCGCCCACCAGGCAGTCCTCTTTCGAGCCGGAGCGCAGATAGATGCTGACCTTGTTCGTGAAGTTCACGTCCCTCTTGGTCGTCCCTTCCGTGACGCGGATCCCCTGGTCGTCCGCCATGAGGGGCGCGTTGACGTAGTTGACCGTCTCCTCTTCACGCATGGGCTCGAGAAGGCCTTTCAGCAGGGCCACGGTGAGCGGCTGGGTTTCGTAATCGGCCAGGTTCCCGGAGTACTCGGCACGCACCTCTTCCACGGGCCCGGGGGACATCTGCGTGTACAGGCTTCCCATCCTCTCGCACAGACGGATGTAAGGCCGGAGCAGGTTCAGACTCTCTTTGCTCACGGATGGGACGTTCACCGTGTTCCGGATCAGGCCCTTGGTCAGGTAATCGGCGATCTGCTCGGCCACCGCCACGGCCACGTTCTCCTGCGCCTCGGCCGTGGAGGCCCCCAGGTGGGGTGTGCAGATCACGTTGTCGAGGGCCAGCAGGGGACTCTCCCCGGGCGGTTCGGTCTCGAATACGTCCAGGGCCGCGCCCGCCACCTTCCCGCTCTTCAGGGCCTCCAGCAGGGCCTGCTCGTCGACGATGCCCCCTCGCGCGCAATGGACGAGCATGACGCCGTCCTTCATCTTCGCGAAGGCTTCCGCGTTGAGCAGATGGTGCGTGGCCTTGTTCAGTGGAACATGAACCGTGATGTAGTCGGCGCGGGCCAGCAGCTCGTCGATCGTAACCGCCTCCACCCCCTTCTTGTGCGCCAGTTCTTCCGTGAGGTAGGGGTCGTAGGCGATCACGTCCATCTTCAGGCCCTTGGCCCGATCCGCAACCACGCTTCCGATCTGACCCAGGCCCAGCACGCCCAGGGTCTTGTGAAAAAGCTCCCGCCCCTGAAACTTCTTCTTTTCCCACCTGCCCGCCTTCATGGAGGCAGACGCCTGGGGTACGTTTCGGGTCAGGGAGAAAAGCATGGAAAGGGCGTGCTCGGCGGTGGTGACCGTGTTCCCCCCGGGCGTGTTCATCACGGCGATTCCCCGCTTGGTCGCCGCCTCGATGTCGATGTTGTCCAGGCCCGTCCCTGCCCTTCCGACCACCTTCAGCCGGTCGGTCTTCTCCATCAGATCCGCCGTCAGCTTGGTTCGGCTCCGAACGACGAGGGCGTCGAAGTCCTTCAGGGACTCGGCGAGGCCCTCGGCCGAGATCTCGTGGTCCACCACGGTCTCGATACCGGGCGTGTTCTCGAAGATCTCGACTCCCTTTGGGGACAGGTTGTCCGTAACGAGTACGCGATAGCTGCTCATGCCTTGTCCTTTTCCGCTGCCTCGAGCCTAAGAGGCCAGGATGTCCAGGGCGGCCTTGACCGATGCGCCCGTCTCCAGGGAATAGCCCAGGTCCCGGAGGACGAACTCGAGGGCTGCCAGCCCGCTCAAGATGTCGTAAGCGTTCACGTACCCCATGTGGGAGATGCGAACGATCTTGCCCTTCAGGTGGGCCTGGCCTCCGGCAACGGCCACGCCGTATTTCTCGCGAATCAACGAGGGAATCTTCGCGCCGTCGATCCCTTCCGGGACCTTGATGGCCGTGCAGGCATCACTCGGCGAGTCCGGGGCAAGCAACTCGAGGCCGAGGGCCTTCACGCCGGCCCGAGTTGCTCGGGCAAGCTTATCGGTCCTGGCGAACAGATTCTCCAGCCCCTCTTCCTTGATCCGCGCCAGGGAAGCCTGCAACCCGATGATCAACGACACAGAAGACGTGTATGCCGTCTGGTTCTTCGCCAGATTCTTCTTCTCCTTGGCAAAGTCGAAGTAGTACTTCGGAAGGTCCGACGCCTCTGCCAGCCGCCAGGCCTTTGCGCTCAAGCATGCGAAGGCGAGACCGGGAGGAAGCATCAGGGCCTTCTGGGAACCGGTGACCACCACATCGAGTTTCCAGGCGTCTGTCTGAACGTCGAACACGCCCAGCGCGGTGATCGCATCCACAACGATGACCGTGTTCTCCCGCGAGGCAACGAGGTCCGCAATCTCGCGGACGGGATGCCGAACGCCGGTGGAGGTTTCCGATGCCTGCAGGAAGACCGCCTTTGCTTCCGGGGCCTGGTCGAGAGCGGCTCGCACCTGCTCCGGATCCACGGCCTTGCCCCATTCCGCATCGACGGGGATCGCCTGTACGCCGTAGGCCTCACAGATCTCGGTCCACCTCTCCCCGAATTTCCCTGCCTGCACGACAATGGCCTTGTCGCCACGGGAGAGAAGGTTGGCCACGGCGCCTTCCATGGCGCCCGTGCCGGTGGAGCCCAGGATCAGCACGTCATTGTCTGTCTGGAAAAGGTACTTCAGATCCTCTTTCACCTTCTCGACAACGGCCCGAAAAGGTTCATGCCGATGGTGAATCATCGGCCTGGCCATGGCCTCCAGCACGTCTTCCGGAACCGGCGTGGGGCCGGGCGTGAGCAGCAGTGTTTTCTTCATGGGATTGCCCTTTTTCTCCCCCTGGGGGATCCTGCCAAACCTGGGAACGAAGGCGCACCATGCGCAAACTTCATATTGTTAGCATGCGCCGCAGAAATTGTCAATTATAAAGAGGGGTTAGCACCTCCCGGCCGGGCCGGGCCGGGAAAAGCATTTGACAGAGGCATAGATATTTTGCAAAATGGAATTGTATTTCTTTGTTTAAAATTTGTTTCCTGTCCGGACCAAGGAGAGATTGTATGCGAAGCCAAGAGATCCAACAAGCCCTGGAGAAGCTCAAGGCCGCTTCCGCCGACATCGAGGCCGCCGCCCTCGTCAGCCAGGAGGGCTTCATCATTGCCTCGGTCCTGTCCGAAAACCTGGACGAAGAGCGTGTTGCAGCCCTGACGGCCGCATTCCAGGGCCTTGCAGAACGGTGTGGCGAGGAGTTGGGCAAGGGCAAGCCCCGTCAGTTCTTCCTTCAGGCAGACCTGGGCTATATCGTCGTGGTGGAGGTGACCCAGGATGCCTGCCTCACGGTGCTCTCCAGCCGGTTCGGCAAGCCCGGCATGCTGCTGCTGGATATGCGAAAAGGGGCCGAACAGGTGCGCGCGCTCCTCTAACAGGCCGTTGAAAAAGTGCCTGCCGGAGGCTGTTCAAAAAGTTCCAGATGCAAGGCAGGCAAAATCCCGAGGAATGAGGCGTACTTACTGTACGTTGAATGACGAGGGATGCAGCCGAACGCCGCAGATAGGACTTTTGGGGCAGCCTCCTAGGCCGCATAACTCCTGAACCATGGGGTCATCGAGCAGGGAGGGGGTCGATAAGTCCCTCCTTCAAGGGACTTCGGGCTCATCCGGAGGAATCTCTTGATCCACCTCCGGGGGCATCTCCAGCGCGGCCTCCGGACCGGGCTGTTCCTGCCGCGCCCGCAAGTAGAGGAAGGTGGCGGTCGCGCCGTACACCAGGACGAGCAGCAAAATGATCACATAACCCATATCCATCACGCCGACTCCTGTACACCCATGTGAGACATCCACCGCACCGCGCTGCCAAGCCCGAGGGCATCCGGGGAGAATGGCCCCCGTCCTCCGGCTCGTGCACCTTTTCAATAGCCCAAGGGAACCGAAAAGGTCAAGCCAAGGCGGTCGCCCCCGTCGCGCTTCTGTGCTATACAGAATCGGATCAAGAAGGGATTCCCATGAAAAAAGCCACTCCACAGGACCCGTCCTCGCTCGAGGGATACATGCGGGAGGCCCTGAACCTGGCCGGGCGGGCGGAGCAGCTCGGCGAGGTGCCTGTCGGGGCTCTCGTGGTCCGGGAGGGACAGATCCTCGGAAGGGGGCACAACCAGCCGGTCGGGAGCGGGGACCCGACCGCCCACGCGGAAATCGTGGCGCTCCGTGAGGCGGCCCGCACGGTGGGCAACTACCGCCTTCCGGGGGCACAGCTCTTCGTCACGCTGGAGCCCTGCCTGATGTGTGCGGGCGCGTGTCTGCACGCTCGGATCCAGACCCTCGTCTTCGGCGCAAGGGACCCCAAGACGGGCGCGGTCCGCTCCCTGCTTCAGGTCCTGGACGACCCGAGGCACAACCACCGGATCGACATCGTGGAGGGCATCCTCGGGGAGGACTGCAGCCGGAAGGTGAGCGATTTCTTCCGGAAAAAGAGGTGAAAGGAGAAAGGGAAAAGGTCAAAGGCCTCCCACCTCAGCCCCAAAGGGTCTCCTGTCGCTGCCGTCCCGGGCGACGCCTGCTCTTGCACATGCGGTCGTATTCTTATACATATACATGGGTAGAAGTCTTCAGATACAGCAGACAAGTCGTGCGGAGAGATGGCCGAGAGGTCGAAGGCGGCTGACTCGAAATCAGCTGTACCGCTTGCGGTACCGGGGGTTCGAATCCCTCTCTCTCCGCCATTTTCTTTTATATTACAAGGCGTTATAATTGGTCCAGCCATCCTAACAACCGCTTCTTCATCGCAAAAGGAGATTCCCAGCATCCAAATAGCATCCACGGTGATAGACTCCACCCCAGAAGTCCTTACCGGAAGGCTGCCACCATTCGAAGAGAAAACGCCTGCTGCGCTCCACTTGACTAAGCAAAAAAATAGCCGTAAGTTTTCTTAGTGAGGAGCACTACGAAAGTTCCCTTTTTTAGCGCTAGGAATACCCAATGCCATTGTCCGGACATTTCTTAAGAATTCCAACGCCCGGAGAGGACTATCAAGCATTTCTTCCGTTTCCTCTTCCTCCAAAACCAGCCATCAGGCTGGAGGATCACGATCAAGATCTCATCGAGAAGGCCAACAGAGCCCTAGGGCGACTTGACGGGCTCACAACCCTGCTGCCTGACGCAGACCTTTTTATATATTTCTATGTCCGCAAGGAGGCTATACTCTCGTCTCAGATCGAGGGGACTCAGTCTTCCTTTTCGGATCTACTTCTCTTCGAAGAAAATGGTCTTGTTTCGGGCAGTCCTGGCGACATCCGAGAAGTATCCAACTATGTCGGAGGGATGACACACGGCCTCAAGAGAATCAGAGACGACAACTTCCCTGTGTCCAATCGTCTTCTTCGGGAAATTCATGCCATTTTGTTATCCAAGGGAAGGGGTAGCGAAAAGGATCCGGGCGAGTTCCGACGCTCACAGAACTGGGTTGGAGGCACAAGGCCGGGAAACGCTCTTTTTGTTCCCCCTCCCGCTGAACACGTAGGCGAGTGTATGGCGAACCTTGAGTTGTATCTTCATGACAAACCGAAACGGACGCCAATTCTCATCAAGGCCGCGATCGCGCACGTGCAATTCGAAACAATCCATCCTTTTCTGGATGGAAACGGCCGTTTGGGAAGACTTCTGATTACACTTCTTCTTTGCGCGGAAGGCGCATTACAGGAACCCCTCTTGTATTTGAGCCTTTATTTCAAATCGAATCGTCAAGAATACTATGATCGTCTACAAAGAGTACGAATAGAAGGCGATTGGAGCGGATGGTTGCGGTTCTTCCTTGAAGGCGTTCGAGAAACTGCACAGCAAGCCACAGCAACAGCCCGACGCATCCTAGAACGGTTCGAGAATGATCGCCACCAGATCGACAGACTTGGCCGCCGGGCTGGATCGGTTCTGCGACTTCATCAATTGCTTCAAAAGAGCCCTATATTATCGATTCCTTTTGCGGCGAAAAGGCTCGAACTATCGACGCCGACAGCAAACACCGCCATGAAAATGTTGGTTGACCTAGGTATAGCAATGGAAACTACGGGCAAAAGGCGGGATCGAATATTCATGTACATGCCCTATATGCAGATCCTGGCAGAAGGCACCGAACCAATCACATAGGGACCGTCGCCGGGACGATTCTGTGCCAGGGGGGTCGGTCGAGCATGGGGCTATTCCTCCTCGGCCTCTTCAGGCTTCCTGGAAGGCCACACGAGATACGTTCTAGGGGTCAGATACCCTTCTTCGTCAGGTCAGACCCAGTTCTTTCATGGTGGGCAATCGCCTCAACGAAAGGCCTCCGTTGATCTGCAGGTTCTGCCCCGTCACGAAGGCTTCATCGCTGCACACCCACGCTGTGGCCCCTGCGAGGTCTTCTATGGTGCTCAATCGACCAAGAGGAATCTCCCTCTCAAAGGCATCCCGAAACCCCGGTATCGCCAGCATCGCATTTGTCATGGGCGTATCGGTGAAGCCGGGTGAGACGGAGTTCACCCGGATGTTCTTGCGGCCGTATTCCACAGCCGCGGTTCTGACCAGATGATCCGTGCCCGCCTTTGCCGCCATGTACGCCGCGTGGTTCTCGAACGTGAGCGTGGCCGTCACGGACGACATGGTCGCAATGGCGCCACCGTTTTCCATGACGCGTGCCATGTGCTTGATGAAGAAGAACGGGCCGATGAGATGGACGTCCACGGCCTGCCGCAGGACTTCTTCGGAGGTGCTCTCTATGTATCCCATCAAGGCAAGACCCGCACAATTGACCGCCACATCCAGTCGACCATATCGCTCTATTGCTCTGTCTGCCAGTTCACTCACCTGACGTTCGTCCACTATTTCACAAACCTCGCCCACAGCACCGATCCTGGTTGCTACGGCCTCCACCTTTTCCGCCGTCCGGGAGGCTACGATGACGCTTGCACCCTCCCCTATCAGACGGCGCGCCACTGCCCCTCCGATGCTGTTCTCATTGGATACACCAAGGACGACCGCTACTTTGTCGGAAAATCGAGTCGGGCTGCTCTGCATTCTCTTCTCCTTCCATGAAGAATCTGTCACGCCTAGACGGCATAGCCCGCCATATAGCCCTCATGGATTGCTTCTGTGATATACCGCGGGGACACGCAATCGCCCACACGTTGCAGGCTCTCTACCTTCCCCTTCAACGCCTTGTACAGGTCTGCATTCGCCTTTCTCCAATAGGACAGGACGAGGGTGTCACACGAGAATTCTTCCTTTGCCCCCGTCAGCATGTGCCTTCCGATACACTTCCCGGGCATGGCCTGGACAACATAGACCATACGGGAGATCCTGCATCCCTTTCGGGCCACGCTGTAGGTTTGGAGTCCCATCGTACCGGCTTCACCGTCCGATGTTGCCCCCGTGGACCGTACGCCACACATCAACAGTTCCACCTCTTTGCCCTGGGACAGAAGCTTTTCCGCGGCAATGAGCCCCTGTATGTGGAATTGCACGTCATAGATCAGAACCCTCCGGCCTGTCTCCGCGTTGTCTGCCATCACGTCCCAAGCGGTAACCACATGGGCCCCAGGCTCGATTGAAACGGCCACGTCAGGGCCGACCACGGAAGGCGAAGGGTCATCAATCGGCAACGCCCCGGTGGCCACGATCACTTCGTCCGCGTCTTCAGCGATCGTGATTTCCGGAGTGACCTCTACCCCCATCTCGATCTTCACCGGCAACCGACTCAGCTCCTTCTCAAGATTCCGCACACATTCCTTGATCTCCGCCCTGGACTCGATGTTGCCCGCAATCAACACCTGGCCGCCGAGCTCGCTGTTCTTCTCATACAGGGCCACATTATGGCCTCGCAGCGCCGCAACCCGTGCCGCGCTCAATCCGGCCACGCCACCACCTATGACCATGACCTTCTTCTTCTGAGACGCGGGCTGGATTTTCAACGCATCTTCACGACCGGTCTCGGGGTTCTGTGCACATGTTATGGGCAATCCCTTGCCGCAACGGCCCGCACACCCCTCGTTACAGGCCATGCACACACGGATCTCATCGAGCCGGTCTTCCCTGGCCTTGCGCACCATTTCAGGGTCACAGATCTGCGCCCGCGTCATGGCCACCACATCCGCCTCGTTGTTCTTGACGATCTCATTGGCCACCACCGGGTCGTTGATTCGGCTGGCTGTGAATACCGGCAGGTCTACCACCTGCTTGATCTCGGAGGCGAGATAGACAAAAGGCCGGGGTGGGATCATCATGGGCGCGATCATGAGAGCGCCGGTCTTGTAGGACCCCACGCTGATGTCCAAAAAATCCAACTGTCCTGTTTTCTCGAGCCTGCCGGCTATCTCGATCATATCCACCAGACCCAGGCCCGTGTCGGACATCTCGTCACCGCTGATCCGCGCACCTACAACGAAAGACTCTCCCGCCTCCTTGCGCACGGCATCAAGCAGCTCGAGAGAGAAACGCATCCGGTTCTCCAAGCTGCCCCCGTATTCATCCGTCCGGAAGTTCACGTGGGGTGACCAGAACTGCATGACCAGGTATCCGTGCGCCCAGTGCAGCTCGACTCCGTCAAACCCGCCTTCCCGGGCTCGACGAGAGGCCGCGACATGGGCGTCGATGATGTCCCGGATGTCTTCCCTTTCGAGCTCCATGGGAACCTCGCCCATGAGGTGGAACGGTATGGGAGAGCATGACTGTACCGGGGCACCGGTGATGTCCGAGAGATTCTGTCGGCCATTGTGTGAAATCGTAGAGAAGATCTTCGTATCGTACTGGTGGACCGCATCGGTGATTTTCCTGTACCAGGGGATGATGTCGTCCCTGTCCGCGATCGACATCCGGGGATAGGCGAGGGAATGGGGCGAGACATTGGACGGTTCCATGGAAATGAGGCCGACGCCCGCTTTCGCACGGGCCTCATAGTAGTGCACATGTCTCTCTGTTGGCAGGTGTGTCAATGGGTCGGCATACATGGTTCCGTGTGATGAGAAGAAAATGCGGTTGGGAATCGTCAACTCCCTGATCGTCAAGGGTTGGAAGAGGTGCTTCAACTCTGACATTCTTGCCTCCGCGAGATGACTGCAGCATGTGGACCCAGCCCCAGGGCCTCCGGCGAACGACTCGCCGGTCCTCATAGATACCATGATCGAGAACGAAGAGAAAGGGCGAACGGGAGGCACGAACCGCTCCACCATATCTTCTACATTCCAGAAGAAATCCGGGCGCTTCGATGAGGAGGATGTCGACCAAGGCGATCTGACCCTCGAGCCGCGACCGACGGCACTACTTGCGCCTCGATCCCGAGGGAAAGCTGCGAATACGGCACAGGCATGCAGGGCAAGTCAACGGCCGGTGCGGACGGAGCTTCCGGCCGCTTTCTTGCGTTTCAGGTTGTTGACCATAGTCCGGGCAATCAGGAAACCAACGAGTTCTCTCCGACATTTTACCTTATACACAGATACAGACCGGACGATAACATGTCGAAAGACGGCCTCGCGTAAGAAGTCAACAAAGTAGGCTGAGCAGGCAACTTCCAATATGTTTCTTTGTTCCGTGGAAGCTGGAAACTGTTAGGTTGTTTTGGGGTTTTTTCGGTAGAGCGGGCACATTCCGAGCACATTCATTCTTCATGGGAGGGTCACCCCCACCTCTGGTCAGGCCGTCGGGGAATAGCAGGACGATCGCGGAAGAGGGGCCCCAAGACCGCGATAAGGCAGAGCAGAACTGCACCAGCAACGCAGTAGCGTAAGGGTTCAACAAGTATTCCTTGGATTCACACTGCTTGCCCAGCCAAGGCTTATTTCATCACCTGCGTGCAGATAGAGTGGCCTATGCTTACTGGAATACCTTCATGGGGGGTTCGCCTCCTCGACCTTAGTTCCCGTGGGTTCCGCATGGTCTTCAGGATTTCAATGCTGGTCTTGTAGCCTTTGTGGAGACGGCAAATGTCAATGGCCATTCCGCAAATCTGGGCAACAGCCTGAACGAAATCAACATCCGCGAGGGTAAAATCCCACGCCTCGGAGGTGTAGAGGCGCATGACGCCGATCACGTTCCCGTGGATGAGGATGGGCACGCCAAGTATTGATCGAATCCCCTCCTTCTTGGCCTCCTTGGGATATTGAATTCTCGGATCATCCATGACGCTGCAAATCGCTACGGGCCCCTCTTCCAGGGACTCCCGGATGGAGTGTAAGTGGCTTATGGGGCCTTTCTGGAGGTACTCATCGCTCAATCCGTACGATGCGGCCAACTCCAGTTCTTTTGTCTTTCGGTTAATAAGGAATATTGAGCAGCCTTTGGCCTCCATCGTGTTGCTTACGCTTGCGACGGCCATCTGCACGATCTGCTCCACGTCCTTGGTCTCGGAAATGGCCCGGGCAACCCTTAGAAGCGTGTCATAGTGCATAGCTTGTCTTTTCATGGTCTCCTCCTTAGTGACAAGGTCGTTGGATTGGAATGGTCCCGGCCGGCCACAGTCACGGCTGAACAGACAACCCCGGATGCCTATCCTGCAGAAGGGACAACAGGACTGCCGGAACGGCTAGCTAACTGAGCGGAAACAGACCCATCACTGGAGGAGGAAGAAGCGCCCTCTTGAGGAGCGAACACGACACATAGCGTATCTGCCACAACAGGGTGATCCAGAAAGCCACGGTGCGCATGCGCCTGAATAATGCTGAGGAAACAGGTCGGTCAGGAACAAGACCCTCCCTTCGATTCCAGCGTAGAAGGAACGGATTACTATGTCAAGAAGTTTCTATAGTAGGCCCAGCGCTGACGGTTGAAAAAGGCTCTGAATCTTCAGAGAAACTATGGGCCAGAAAGACGTACTTGCCTGCCGTCTCGAGTACCGTGGCCAACTGCGGGTGCAGCAGAGGCTCCCCCCACGCAAACAGAGCGAGCGTGAGCAGGGTGGGCCCGACTTCGTCCAGCAACCGTTCGAAGAGCTGGGCGTCAATCGCTGCGGGCTCGCGTCCGAGGGTCCTGGTTCCTGCAGGGCAAATCGGGCACCGCAGATTGCAGTAATTCGTAAGCTCCACTTGCATGTGAAGCGGCAAGCTCCAGGGATAGGAACGCCTGTACATGAGATTCAGGGCGTAGCGGAGCAGATTCACCCGCTGCGCCCATGACATGTGAGTCAATTCCACAGGCATCAGGTCGAAGGAGAACCCGTAACGGCCGCGCAGGAGCAGGTTCCACATGATGTAGGGCGATCTCAGCAGCGAGGTCCAGCGTTCCAGCTCTCTCATGATTCTCTATCCCGAAGCGAAAAGGGTCTCACTTTCAAACGACTCGGGGTGGGGACGATACCAGAACGCATGGGAAGCGAACCGATCCACGGGGGCAAAATTGAGCGCGCAATCATAGCAGGGGGAGCCCTCCAAGCGCCCGGCCAAGAACTTCAGTCTCCGTTGCGTGAACTTCCACCCAAGCCAGACGCGACGAAACCCTCGAGGGCCATGGGCAAAGATGTTGCCCAGGGACGAGTCGCACGTGTGAAAATAGCAGGGGACCACTTCACCGTCCCGGTAGACGACCGGGTTGTTCCAGAATCTGCGGCACGTGTTGGGGACTCGAATGGCATCTCCATCCCGTCCGTGCCGGGCACGGCGGTACGCAGGATTCTCGGGAAGCAATGCCTCGATATCCGCGCTGTGGTTGATGTTCCACAGCGTCTTGAAGGTCAGTACATCGGCCCCGATCTTCTCGCCGAATTGTATCATCTGATTCACCTGACCCTCATTCTCGCGGGTCACCAGCAGGCGCAGGTTGATCAGCGGAAAGGCGGCCTTTCTTTCCTTCTTTCTCCGGATCAAGAGCTCCAGCCCGGCCAGGGCCTTGTCGAAATCGCCGTGTCGGCGGTACTTGGCGTAGGTCTCCGGGTCCAGCCCGTCCAGGGCGAACATGATGACGTCGAGCCCTGAATCGATGAGCTCGTCCACGTCAAGCGCGTTTTCAAAAAAGTGGCCGTTGGTGCTGCTTATGATCTTCATTCCCGTCTTCTTGGCATAGCGGATCATCCCGGAGAAGTCCTTGGCCATGAACGGCTCACCCCACCCCCATAACTGGAGAAGAAGCGTGGTGTCCCCGATTTCGTCAATCACCTGCTTGAACTCCTCAAAGGTCATGGAGCCTCGGGGTCGGTTGTCGGCGACCGTGTAGCAGATGGGACATCGCAAATTGCACTGGTTGGTGGGCTCAATCTGGAACAGCGTCGGATAGCCCAGGGGGAAGGGCAGTTTCAGCCGGCCGGCCGACTCCGCAAGGAACCAGTCGCCGGGTTCTGAATACATTCAGCGTATTTCTCAACAGAACGGACGACACGCTCATCGTTCAGTCCCAGCTGCAAAGCGCCGGTTGGGTTCGCTTTCATACTGTTTCTGTACACAGTTATTACACCATAGAACGGGCTGAACTTGCAAAAACACAAAAGGCGCCGGCGACGCTCCGGACTCGAAAACTGCATTGATTTCTTGGTATCATTCAGGTGACGAACGGAAAGGGGGTAGCTTCTCATGGGTGCGGTCGTCATCACGGTTCCGATCGCCATGCTCTCGGGCCTGCTCTTCCATTTCGTGTCTCACAATGTCGCTTCCTGGTTTGCCTGGGGGTGTATCTCCCTCTGGAATCTGTTTGCACTGTACAGGAGCTTCGGGCTTCGCCGGTCCATGAAGGAGGGGGGCTCCTTCAGCACGGGCGAGATCGTCGCCTCGGCGTCGCAGCCCCTTGTGGTTGGTTGCATGCTGACCGCGGCTGTGGGGGTGCTCATCCTGAATTACAGCAAGTTTCACCTTCTCTGGCTGTATCCCGTTCTGAACATCTTGCTTGACTACACCGCCGGCAGCAGGACCCTCAAGAAGATGGACCCCAATTTTTTCCGCAAGTAGCCCCGGCAAATGCCTCTTCGATTTCATTCAGGATCGTCGGGTCGTCGATCGTTGACGGCACCTGGTAGGCCTCGCCGTCCGCTATCTTCCGCATGGTGCCTCGCAGGATCTTTCCGGACCGGGTCTTGGGCAGCCGTTCCACCACCAGCGTTTCCCTGTAGCAGGCAATCGGCCCGATCTGCTCTCGAACCATACCGACCAGTTCCTGTCCGAGCGTCTTCTGATCTTCTCGCTCGCCCGCCTTGAGCACCACGAACCCAAGAGGAACCTGGCCTTTCAAATTGTCCTGCACGCCTATGACCGCACACTCGGCCACGGCCGGATGTTCGGCGATGACTTCCTCCATCCCGCCGGTGGAAAGGCGATGTCCCGCCACGTTGATCACGTCGTCCACGCGACCCATAACGTAGAGGTAGTCCTCTTCGTCCCGGTGCCCTCCATCGCCTGTAAAATAGTAACCGGCAAACAGGCTGCAGTAGGACTCCACGAAACGCTGGTCTGCGTTCCAGAGGCTCGAGAGGGTCCCCGGAGGCAGAGGGAACTTGATGGCAACGATACCGTCTTCGCCGGGGCCCAGCTCGTTCCCTTCGGGATCCAGGACGCGCACATCATATCCCGGCACCGCTTTTGTGGGTGAGCCGGGCTTCATGGGCAGGGGCTCGATGCCGAGGCAGTTGGCCGCGATGGGCCAGCCCGTCTCGGTCTGCCACCAGTGATCCACGACGGGTATGTCCAACAGGTCTCTGGCCCAATGGTAGGTGTCCGGATCGAGCCGCTCGCCGGCCAGGAAGAGATGCTCGAGCCCGGAGAGATCGTACCGTTTCACGAACGCGCCGTTCGCATCTTCCCGTTTGATGGCCCGAATGGCCGTCGGTGCGGTGAACAGGACCTTCACCCCGTGCTCACTGATCACTCTCCAGAAGGCCCCCGCATCAGGAGTCCCCACGGGCTTCCCCTCGTACAGGACCGTCGTGCACCCGGCGAGCAGGGGGCCGTAGACGATGTAGGAATGGCCTACGACCCAGCCCACGTCCGAGGCCGCCCAGTAGACTTCTCCGGGGCGCGTGTTGTAGATGTTCCCCATGGTCCAGTGAAGGGACACCGCGTGCCCGCCGTTGTCCCTCACGATCCCTTTCGGTTTGCCCGTGGTGCCCGAGGTGTAGAGGATGTACAGAGGGTCGGTGGCCTCCAGGGGAACACAATCGGCAGGCGTGGCCTCCTCCATCACTTGATCCCAATCGCAGTCTCGACCCGGCTTCAGCTCGGCTGCGGCCTGTGGCCGCGCGAGGACCACGCATCTCTCCGGCTTGTGCGCCGCCTGCTCGATCGCCAGGTCCAGCATCGGCTTGTATTCGATGATCCGGTTCACCTCGATCCCGCAGGAGGCGGAAACGATCACCTTCGGCCGGGCATCGTCGATTCGCAGGGCCAGCTCGTTCGGGGCAAACCCGCCGAACACGACGGAGTGAATGGCCCCGATACGGGCGCACGCCAGCATCGCCACGATCGCCTCCGGGATCATCGGCATGTAGAGGATCACCCGGTCGTGTTTCTCGACGCCCAGAGCCTGGAGTGCCCCGGCAAATCGGGCGACCCGGTCGAGCAATCGTCGGTAGGTGATCCTCTCGATGGTGTCCGTTACGGGGCTGTCGTAGATGACGGCGGGTTGATCCCCCCTCCCGTCGTCGATGTGCCGGTCGACCGCGTTGTAGCAGGTGTTGAGCTTACCTCCGGCAAACCAGCGATAGAAGGGAGGGCTCGAGTCATCCAGCACCCGCTCCCACTTCTCGTACCACGAGATCGCCCGGGCCGCCTCGGCCCAGAAGGCTTCCGGATCATCGATGCTCCGGCGGTATGCCTCTTCATATTTTCTCATGCCATGCCTCCCCTGTTCCTCTCTCCATGCATCTCGATTATCCCTGTTTTCGTGATCCATGTCTCCCCCTCTGCCGGATCCTTCGCGTGTTGGGTTGCGTCCCTTGGTCTGATACTATGAAGACTTCCTTCACGCGACGATCATCCGAAGAGACGGAGGCCTTTCATGACCCGCCCTCGTATCCTCCTGGCCCTGACGGCGGCCTTCCTTCTGGTGGTTTTCACCGCACTGGGCGCGGCAAGGCACGTGTATCTGCGATGGAACCCCCCACCCCCTTCGAGCCAGGCATTCGTTGAAGGCCGGATTCTGACAATGGACGAACAGAATCGAATCACCGAGGCCGTCCTGATCAAAGGAGAACGCATCGCTGCCGTGGGGAGCACGGAAGAGATCCTGGGGCAAGTGGATGCGGACACGATCGTCACCCGCCTTCAGGGCAGGACGATGCTGCCCGGGTTCATCGAGGCCCACGGGCATTTTCCGGGAAGCGGCTTGTCCGCCGTGGCGGCGGATGTGAACAGCCCGCCCATCGGGGATGTGGAATCGATCGCCCAGGCCCTCGAGAAGATCCGCGAGCTGGCGTCCCGGACCCCGGAGGGTGAGTGGGTGGTGGCGTACGGCTTTGATGACACCCTGGTGGAGGAGAAGCGTTTCATCACGAACGATGAACTCGACCGGATTTCCACCAGGCACCCCATCTTCGTGATGCACATCTCCGCGCACATGGGGGTTGTCAATCGCGTCGCCCTGGAAGAGGCGGGCATAAGCGAGGCAAGCCCGGATCCGGAAGGCGGAGAAATCGTCCGCGATGGATCCGGTCGGCTGACAGGCCTGTTGAAAGAGACGGCCCACGACCCCCTGCGCGAAATGGCCCTGGAGCTCTCGTTTCGAA
>Ga0180434_10004146_pt1 | contig 17812 bp, 12 predicted proteins | sample SS_ome_7_FD_132453 | JGI IMG/M metagenome (GOLD analysis project Ga0180434, IMG submission 132453) | Hypersaline lake sediment archaeal communities from the Salton Sea, California, USA - SS_1_D_2 metaG | ecosystem: Environmental > Aquatic > Non-marine Saline and Alkaline > Hypersaline >...
TCCTTATACGCCATGGCTCTCCCTCCTTGTCCCAATAAGACCTGAAGGGAGAATGGCCGAGCACGGCCCGGGAGTGGATCAGGATTTTCACAACGGGGGGTCCATGATTATGAGAAACTCGCCCCAGAGGGGTCCATGTTTGTGAGAAACCAACCCCGTCCCTGGTCCATGATTGTGAGAATCGGGGGGTCTATGATTCTGAGAAACTCGCCTCTAGGGGGGTCCATGTTTCTGAGAAATGACAGCTACCGACCAAGCAAGATTGAGCCATACCGTTGTCATCCATGTGAAATCGCTTATGCACAGCTCACCCGGCCAATGGACCTGGGGGAAGAATACATCTTTGGCCGGAAGTGCTGGTTTCGGAATGAATGACCACTGATTTTGGTTTTTGTTGACCAGTCGTCGGAGCCTGCGACGTTGGATGTCTAAGTTATAGGTCAGTGTCCATTTTGAGTCAAGCTTCGGGGTTTTCTCTCCGCAGTAAGAGCCTCTCGGAACCGGCCCGATGGCGCGGCAGCAGATCCTCAAAGAGGGTCTTCGCTTCCGGCCCCGGGTACATCTCGAGCTTCTCGCGGATCTCCAGCCTCACCTCGATGGGATTCTCTCCCGCGTACGCCACGTGTGGACTGCTCTCGTCTAGGTGGACAGCCTGCCCAAAGGCTGGGACTTCCGCGCCGTCTTCTCGTCCATGCCCCCTTGGCGGCGGTCGCAGCCAGGCTCGTCTCCTTGTTGATCAACGCCATGAGCCTCCTCACCCGTTAGTCGGCACCATCCAAGCCTCCTTCTATCAATGACTTGGACAGACAGTCAACCAACTCCCCGAAATCGGGGGATTCTGATTGTCGCCATCCAGGAATTCTCAGTGTCGCTGATCAGTTTCGCCAGATCTGATGGTCAGAGGGTTGCAGCCTGGGTTGTAGTTTGGGCGTCAACATGGCTATCGATCTCTAGAGGCGTGATGGGTTGCGGCTTGGACGTCCCCAATGATAGGAGAGCCTAGTTCCTCTCTGGGTGCTATGTCGCGCGTTGCACGCCAGCTGAATTGAATGCCCATGAAGGCAAGAGGCGGTGTCCATTCGCTACAGATTGCAGTGGTGACAACTTACGCTTGTCAGCGTAACTCCAAAAGCCTTTTACACTTACAGTGAAGGAGGCCATCCTAGGGCTGTGGAGGTCCACTTGGCTAATCAGCGGTGAATGGGGTGACACATCGATCAGGGTGGCATTGGGTGGTCCTTGCCCGTTTGTGGCTCTCCGACACAGGGGCCGGGGGCAGCAATGAAGTCTCAGGTTAGTGAGGAGAGGGAGGAACAGACCCCGTGGGGCGGCGCATGCGCCAAACACGCTAACCTAACAATATAGCAGATGACGCGTCGGCTGTCAAACTCTTTTTGCATCGACAACTCACGAAAAACATTGTGGGATTCGGTCAAAAACTGAGGTATCATGGCCACAAAGATGTCGCCGTGGAGGATGGCCGATGAAGAGAGACAGTTTGAAACATTCAGACAGCATGTGGCTTTTTGACGTCCTACAACAGTCTAAGAGTTTGGCTCACAGGTATCAATTGTTATATGAGAAAGCCGAGAAGGACCTGCTGCCCTTCGTCAACCTTCCGAACTATACGGATCACGGGCTGAAGCATGCACTAAATCTCCAGAACATCCTTGCGAGGCTCGTGTCCCCAGGATTACATGAGCCGCTAGGGCCGTTCGAGGTTTTCGTCCTGCTTGCGGCGACTCTGCTTCATGATGTAGGTATGTTGGTATCTAAACGAGAGAAGGAAGGTGCTGAACTAGTCCGCTTGGATCACGCTCATCGCAGCCGAGATTTCATCATTAAGATGCGGCGAGCCCTGCAGTTTACAGAACATGAAGCGAAGATTATTGGGGAGGTATGCCGAGCTCATGGGATGGAGACCCTTGATTACTTGACGGGCAGTACTTTCTCACTCTCGCCACACGGTGAGGTTCGTGTGCAGTTGCTCTCAGGATTACTCCGCTTGGCGGATGCTCTGGATGTTACTTCAGAGAGGGCGCCACTCGAAGTGGCTGATGGGCGTCACATCCCGGCGGCAAGTCGCGCTCACTGGGAGATTCACCGGTGGATCAGCGATGTGCAGATCCACTCAGCAAACTGGCGCATCGAGATTATTGCCATGCCGGACGAGAAGGTAGCGGAAAGCCCATTTTACGAACTAAGAAGTGACATTCAGAGGGAACTGAACACCATATCAGCAATTCTCAGAGGAGCTGGTATATTCTACCAGCACATTGATCTCCATGTGAATCGTGACGCTGGGAGATCAAAAATCCGAAGAAGGAGCAATCCGTTCCTGTGGCTTGCACCTTTCGGATCGACGCATGCCTACCTGTTCGCTGGACGTGACACTGAAAAACAACAACTGATGGAACGTATTGTTGATAGGCGGCTGGTGGTTTTGATAGGTGAATCTGGAGTGGGCAAGACCTCGCTCGTGGAGGCTGGGATCAGACCGCAACTGAAGGACCACAAGTTAGGGATGGTGACCTTCAGTTTCCAGCGGGACCCAATTCAAAGCTTGAATCAATCTCTATCCGGGAAGCTTCGGGATCACAAGCCTTCGGAGGACACCGTCGCGAATATTCGGGGCTATCTCAAGCGGCGACGTAAGTTGCGAGGCGTCCTTCTTATTGGAGATCACCTCGAGCAGATGTTTACACTGGAACAGTCTAGCGCTGTCAGATCCAGGTTTGTCAAAGAAGTCTCTCGAATTCTCAGCGCTGATATCCCGGCAACCCTACTCTTCTGTATCCGTGAAGACTACCTACCGGATCTTTATAGTCTCTCCTTGGATTTACCTGAGTTATACAACCGTGACAATACGCTTCGCTTACACCGCCTAAGCAAGGAGAGGGCGCTTGAGGTCCTGGAGCGGGCATCAATGCACGCACGTGTGGCCATGCCGGAAACACTCCAGAGAAAGATTGCCCAAGAGCTCTGTTACGAGGGCGGCGGCACGGTCTATCCCCCGTTTTTGCAGATTGTAGGTGGCCGTCTGTACGCGGCGCTCAAAGCGCGGGATCAAGACACACGTCTTGCTCATTATAGGCTCGAGACCCTGTATGAACAGTTCGGGAGGAGTGAACAGATTGTAAACCGCTATTTCGAGGGTTTGCTTGACAAGTATTCACATAGTGACAAACCTATGGTTCAGCGGTTGCTCACCAGCATGGTTACGGACTATTACACAAAGAAGCGTGTTCGATTGGAGGATCTGAGACGAGAGCTGCCTGACTGCAAGAATCTCACCAGTCTGCTGCGCCGATTGGTGAACCAGCGGGTGTTGCGAAGGAGTCTGGGAGAATACGAGTTGATTCATGACTTCCTGGCGCGCAAGGTCATTGAGTTCATCAAGACTAAGTCCTTTGTGAGTCCTCGAGTTAGAGCCGCCATGGCGTTCGTCGATCGCAAGTTGGCCGACACTAGCCTTACATGCAAAGACATTGCTGGCGCAGCAAAGGTAAGTCCCTCACACTTGACGGTATTGTTTAGGGCGGAGTTGGATATGACCACCCAACAATACTTAACTTATGCCCGTATTCTGAAGGCTAAGACTCTGCTTGGAGAGAGCCGCGAACGCATTGGGACTGTGGCGCACTGGGTTGGCTTTCGGAACCTGAGCTCCTTCACCACGGCGTTCAAAAGGCTCGAGGGAATGACCCCCATGCAACATCGAAAGCTTGTAGGGTATCGCAAGAAAGGAGGTGCACTTAAACCTTCCCTGACGGCAACAGAGACCGGGTCCGTCTAGCATGCTCCCCCGGGGTAGCGCCCAAGCTCTCCGTCTCGTGAGCTGAACCGGTGGGTGGAATGCCTCGCGGGACCACGTGGCTGATAAAACACGAACCCTTCAGACAATTACGCACCGGTATGCTGAGGTGGTTGAGTGGGTAGAAAACAGTTGGGAAGACGAAGTGAAGGTCCGGCTCTGCCCGCGCAGTAGCCTGACGATGATCACTGCCACAAGTATCGTTGTTCGTGGTCATCTTGTTACCGGAGGTCCCGTCGAGCAGGGCGCACATCTGGGCATCAGGCGAGGCTGTTGCAGTACTGCATAGGGTGTGAATGACCAGCGATCCGAACACTTAGCTCGAATGAAGTCGGAACCGGAGGGGTGCCTAGGAACCCATGGCTCGCAAGACAGCACATAAGACCGCTGGGGAGGAGTCGATACCCGAGGCGCAGTTCCTTCAGGGTATCACGCTCCGTCCCATAGCGTTGCCGTCGAGGACTGCCTTCAGCGGTGTCGGGTTGGCCCTTGGCCAGGGCAGCTCGCCTCTTGAAGTTGTCGTTGCTTCGAGCACGGTCCTGCCCAACGCGACGGCTCTTCGCTCGGCTTGGAAGGCTCGGCACGCAGGGCGAGCTGCGCCGCTCCTATTTGTGGTTCTCCACGACCGGCGCGCATCCCTGTGCGGCCCTGCTGGCGATGATCCGCCTGCGTATCATGGGCTTGACCTGGGCCAAGTGGAGCGTGTCTGCCGAGAGGCGCTCGGACAACCAGACCGGCACGCGGCCTTGCGCTGCCTCCGCGACACCCTGCCGTCCCTTGAATCGGAAATGGCGGGAGTCCGCAACGAAGGCTTCCTGGCCACACATGAGTTACGAGCAGGAGCGCGCCAGCGGGGTGACTGGGAGAGTGCTGGCGGAAAGGGTCGCGGGGCACTCGCGAAGAGCGGGAAAGGGCTCCTCCAGGCCCTCGGGTTCGGGATCGAGCGCCACGACGGTGTTACCTCGATCCTCCGAGCCGGAGAGCGAAAGGTCGCGGTCGCCGTGCTGCTGTCCAAAGAGGAGTCGCCGGACCTATCGGTAGAGCGTTTCTCGGGGCTTTCACCGGTCAGTTATGCCCTTGCGGTCGCAGACAGAGAGGGCTTGCCGTGGGTCGTAGTCCAGCAGGGTACGAAGGTCCGCGTTCACCCTGTTCGCCCGGGTCTGGGTGTCGGTCGCCGTGGCCGGACGGAGACCTACGTTGAGTGCAACGCAGGTCTCTTGCCCGACGCCGATGCCGCTTATCTATGGCTCATTTGTTCCGCGGAGGCCCTCGCGCCCGGTGGAACACTGGAGCAGATCCTCGACGCGTCGGGGCGCTTTGCCAACGATCTTGCGGACCGTTTACGCGACCGGGTATATCAATCGGTTGTCCCAAAGCTTGCGGAGGGGATAGTCGCCGCGCGAGGGCTGAGAAAACCGACTGCGCAGGATCTTGCCGACACTTACGAGATGGCACTGACGGTCCTCTTCCGGTTCCTCTTCATCGCCTACGCCGAGGACAAGGACCTTTTGCCTTATCGCTGGAATGAGTTATACCGGCGCCGATCTCTGAAGACCAAAGCTCAGGAGCTGGCTGGCTTGGCCCGCAACGGCGAGGGGTTTGACGCCGGCGACACGCTGTGGGGCGAGGTTACGCGCCTCTGCCGCGCAGTGGACCGAGGGAACCGAGAGTGGGGCGTCCCTGCCTACAACGGTGGGCTATTCTCCGAGGAACGAGAGATATCTGCGGCCGGGGCCCTGCTGTCCGGGATATCACTGCCGAACACTGTGTTCGGACCGGCGCTCTCGGACCTTCTTGTAGTCGAGGGGCCGGAGGGGCTCGGTCCGGTGGACTTCCGCAGTCTGGGCGTGCGGGAGTTCGGCACGATATACGAGGGACTGCTGGAGAGTGAGCTTTCGGTCGCGGAGACGGACCTGGCAGTGGACAAGAACGGTGCTTTCCGGCCGAGCAAGAAGGGCGCAAAGCCCGCTGTCGCGCGCGGGGATGTATATCTGCACGATGCCTCCGGCGCACGAAAATCCTCGGGCTCGTACTTCACCAAGCATTTCGCCGTTGAGCATCTCCTGGAACGCTCTCTTGATCCGGCTCTCTGCGAGCACATGGACCGGCTTGATGACCTGGGGGAGGACGAGGCGGGAGAGCACTTCTTCGACTTCCGGGTCGCGGACTTGGCCATGGGTTCCGGGCATTTCCTGGTGGCCGCCATTGACCGCATCGAACGGGCGCTTACGGGGTATCTTTCCAAGAGGCGCCTGCCCGCTGTTACGACCGAGTTGGCGACTCTGCGTTCGGCCGCCCTGGATGCATTGGGCTCGCTCGCCGACCAGATTGAGATCGAGGATACGCAGCTACTGAGGCGGCTTATAGCTCGGCGATGTATTTACGGAGTGGACTTGAATCCCGTGGCCGTCCAGCTTGCACGCCTTTCGATCTGGATACACACGTTCGTTCCGGGTCTTCCGCTTTCTCTTCTGGACCGTAACCTAGTACATGGGAACTCACTGGTGGGGATCGGTCGCCTTGAGGAGGTGAGGGAGAAGGTCGAGGAATGGAATGTCGACGCCAGAGTGGAAAACCAAATCATGCTCTTCACGATCGACGCGACTCATCTCTTGGGTGAGGCGGCGGAACCTCTCAAGCGTCTTGGGAGGATTGCCGACGCCACGCCCTCGGACCTTGTACGCGCTCGAAAAGCCCAAGACGCGGCGCTTGATGCGGTTTCCCCCGCAGCCGCGCTGTGCGACATAGTGACGGCCGCAAGGCTTGAAGGCGAAAAGGTGCCGGTGAGGCTTGATAAGTGGGCTCAGATTCGCGATGGCTTGCCGGGTTCGAAGGAGCACAAGGAAGCAGTAGACAGACTCGACGGGCTCCATGCGTTTCACTTTCCGGTCGCTTTCCCGGAGGTCTTCCTTCGGGAGCGACCGGGGTTCGATGTGCTCCTGGGGAATCCGCCGTGGGAGAAGACCCAAGTTGAAGAGCATGAGTTCTGGTGTCGGCATATGCCGGGATTTCGATCTGCTAGCCAGTCGGAGCGGGAGAGACTCTATCACAAGCTTCGACGTGAGCGGGCGGATCTTGTCGCGATGCTCGATGCCGAAATCACGTCACAGGAAAAGATGCGCGGGGCTCTGATGAGCGGCCAATATCCCGGCATGGGTTCCGGCCACCCCGACTTGTACAAGGCGTTCTGTTGGCGCTTCTGGAATGTCGTTTGCGAGGATGGCGGACGAATTGGGGTGGTGTTGCCTCGATCGGCCCTGGCGGCGAAGGGGTCAACCGAATTCAGGCGTGAGGTTCTGTCAAGTGCTGATGGAGTGGATGTTACAATGCTGCTCAACAACAAGCAATGGTTCTTCGAAGATGTGCACCCGCAATACACCATCGGCTTGGTTGCTATAGCCCGACGTCAGTCAGAGAAAAGCATTGTGCGTGAAGCCAGGACGGTCCCTGTGGCCCTGCGAGGTCCATACTCAAGTCTTGAGCGTTACAGGGAAGGCATCGTTAGCGAACCGGCAGTTTTCTATGGCGACCAGATTCAAAGCTGGAATGACACGGCGTCGCTGCCTCTGCTTCCCAATGAGGAGTCGGTTGAGGTTTTCGCCCAGTTGCGAAAGTCTCCACGGCTTGACCTCGACGAGCGCGCACAATGGCGCGCGCGCCCCCTCCAGGGAGACCTAAACTCCACCACTGGCAAGCCCCTGATGGATTTATCGTCCAAGGAATGTCCTCAAGGTTTCTGGCCTGTCTTCAAGGGCGAGTCCTTCGACCTGTGGACTCCGGACACAGGTATCAACTACGCGTGGGCTGACCCGAAGAAAGTCCTGCCGCACCTGCAACAGAAGCGTCTGCGCGGCGGACGGAACCGGAAGTCGCCGTTTTCTGAGTTCGACGCGCAGGTTCTGCACGATGAAAAAACGCTACCGTGCTTACATCCGAGAATAGCCTTCCGTAGGATCTCACGCGCGACAGACACCCGTACCACTCGGGTCGCACTAATACCACCGATGGTGATTCTTACCGATGTGGCTCCGTTTCTTCTCTGGCCTCGTGGTTCAGTCTCGGATGAAGCGTATCTCTTGGCGGTGATGGCCTCATTGATTCTCGATTGGTACGCGCGCCGCTTCGTCGAGACGCATGTGGACTTCCACGTACTGGATCCATTCCCCGTCCCGCGCCCCAGGGCCGACCATTCCCTCCGCCAGCGGGCTATCGAGCTCTCCGGCCGCCTTGCCTCGCCAGACGACCGCTTCTCCGGTTGGGCCAAGGAGGTCGGCGTCGTCTGGGGCCGGCTCGATCCGGACGAAAAAGAGGACATGATCCACGAGCTTGACGCGGTGGTTGCTCACCTCTACGGTCTCTCAGAGAAACACCTGGTTCACGTTTTCCAGACTTTCCACGAAGGCTGGGATTACGAGGAGAGACTGAGGGCCACGCTCAAGCACTTCCGGGCGTGGAAGAGGAGGGGCGCATGATCCGAGTAGATGTCAGCCCTGAGCTGCTCCGTTGGGCGCGGGAGCGCGCCGGCTTCAGCATCTCCATGCTTGCACGCCGGTTCCCCAAGCTGGCGGAATGGGAGCGCGGGGATGCACGGCCGACGCTCAAGCAACTCGAGAAGTTTGCTAAGGCCACCTACACCCCGGTCGGCTTTCTCTTCTTGCCCGAGCCGCCGGTTGAGCAGGTGCCGATCCCGGATTTCCGTACGATCGAGAATATCCACTTGGGCCAGCCCAGCCCCGACTTGCTCGACACTTTATACGTCTGCCAGCAGCGCCAGGAGTGGTACCGGGATTTTGCGCGATCCACGGGCGAAGGAGCTCTCGGCTTCGTCGGTTCGGCCGCGCCGACCGACGACGTCGAGACGACGGCGGCAACCATCAGGAGCGCACTCGGATTCGACCTCGAGGAGCGCTGCCTGATGAGAACATGGACGGATGCTCTGAGGCGCTTCATCGAGCAGACCGACTCGCTCGGGGTCCTTGTCATGTGTAGCGGTGTAGTGTTGAACAACAACCGGCGGCGTCTCGATCCCGATGAGTTCCGCGGCTTCGCAATTGCAGACGATCTGGCCCCTCTTGTCTTCATCAACGGGGCGGATACCAAGGCAGCGCAGATGTTCACGCTGGCGCATGAGCTGGCCCACATCTGGCTCGGGCAGTCCGCCATCTCCGACTCTCAAGCCCTGCGGGTTCCGGATCATAAGGTCGAGCACTGGTGCAATAGGGTCGCGGCGGAGCTGCTGATGCCCCTCGCGGCCGTTCGGGAGGAGTACCGCAGCGACGTCGAGCTCCGAACGGAGGTGGACCGGCTGGCACGGCGCTTCAAGGTGAGCACCCTTGTTGTGCTTCGCAGGATTCACGACAGCGGTGGGCTCACACGCGAGGAGCTTTGGGAGGAATACGAGCGGGAGGTCGAACGGCTGCGGCGCCTTCCGAGGGGGAGCGGTGGTGACTTCTACCTGACGCAGGCTGCGCGCGTAAGCAGGCGGTTCGCCCGCGCTTTGGTCGTGAGCACGCTTGAGGGCCAGACACTGCATCGGGATGCTTTCCGTATGTTGGGGTTCTCGAAACTGAGGACCTTCCGGGAGCTCGGGCGGAGCCTGGGGGTGCTTGTCTGATGCCGTACCTGCTTGATGCCAATGTATTCATTCAGGCCAAGAACTTGCACTACGGCCTTGACTTCTGCCCGGCTTTTTGGGATTGGCTGGTGGCCCGAAATGCCTCAGGCGACGTGTTCAGCATCGAACGGGTGGGTGACGAAATAGAGGCGGTTGCCGACGAGCTGTCAGTCTGGGCGGCGGAACGCGGATCAGGTTTCTTCCTCAAGCCGGACGCGACGATACTGTCCGCCCTTCCTAGAGTTAGCACGTGGGTTTCGGCGCAGCACTATGAGCCCGCAGCCGTCAGCACCTTCCTTCAGGTCGCCGACTACTACCTTGTCGCTCATGCGCTCGCCCACGGGTACGCCATCGTGACGCATGAGAAAGCCTCGACGTCCACAAAGAGGGTGAAAATCCCCGAGCCTTGCATCGGCCTCGGGATCAAGTGTATGACTCCTTTTGAGATGCTCCGACGGGAACGCGCACGCTTCGTGCTGGAGTCACGCAAATGACGGCGATGGAGTTTGGTGCTGTGCCGTTCGCTCGCGGGGCGGACAGAAGAAGACCCCCAAGAGGCTCGGTGCCATGAACCGGGAATGCATCGCGAAGATCGGGTGGCCGCCTACAGACGGGGATCGCCGCGGACTAGGTATGCGCTCTTCCAAGTAACGCAGTGGGTTTGTCAGTCCGGACTAGGAAGCCGATGAGCACCAACGATCGAGACGGCTCAAAATACCAGCCCTTATTCATCGACAACCGCGAGGGCAACACGCTGGCGCGGGCTATCATGATGTACCTCGGCGCCCTGCGCTCACAAGGTCAGGTTCCCCAAGAGCTTTGCGTTGCGAGCTGCTTTTTCAACCCTCAGGGTTTTGAGCTGATAGCCGAAGAAGTGCGGCAGATCCCGCACATCCGGCTCTTGCTGGGAGCGGACCCTACTCCGGAGGCGATTCTTCCTCGGCGTACCCCATACGATCCTACGGAACCCGAGTTCACGCGGAGACGCGTCGAAAAGGGACTGCAACAACTGGAGCGCGGCCTCAAGCGCGACCGGGACCTGCTTCCTTTCGATTTCAAGGAAGACCGTGCGATACGGACACTTCTGGACTTCCTACGGTCCGGCAGGATTGAGGTGCGCCGATACGAAGGACATTTTTTGCACGCCAAGGCCTTTCTCTTCCGGGGTCCCGAGCGCGGCGTTCTCGCCGGATCAGCGAATCTCACTCGCGCGGGGCTTCAGACGAATCTCGAGCTGGTGCTGGGCCATCATCGAGATCCGCTTGTCGGCCAAGTCGAGGCTTGGTTCGAGTCACTCTGGCGCGACGCGGTCCCGTTTGATCTGACGGCGATCTACGAGGAGCTCCTGGCCGAGATCCCTCCTTATCTCGTCTACCTCAAGGTGCTTTGGCACCTCTATCACGCAGAGCTGGAAGAAGAGGAGAGGGATGTAGGGAAGATCCCAATAACCACGTTCCAGAAGCACGGTGTCTGGCGGGCCCGGAAGATCCTCGCCAAGTATGGCGGCGTCATGGTTGCCGACGGCGTCGGCCTGGGAAAGACATTTACGGCCGGGGAGATCATCCGCGACTACAGGGAGCGGCGTCAGCGAGTGCTCTTGGTCTGCCCTGCGAGCCTGCGCGACACGACTTGGGAGCGCTTCCTAAACGATCACCAGCTCCTCGTCGAGTCGCTCTCTTATGAGGAACTCGCCAACGAGAAGCAGCTTGAAGGCGAAAAATCGCATCTGAAGAACCCTCTCGAGGACTATGCGCTCGTAGTCGTGGATGAGGCCCACAACTACCGCAACCCCGACACGCCGAAGCGCGCCGCGATCATGCGGCGGGTGCTTGCCGGCAAGCGCCGGGATCTCCTGATGCTCACGGCAACGCCCGTTAACAATTCACTCTGGGACCTCTACCATTTGTTGCGCTTCTTCATGAAGCAGGACGCTTGGCTATCGGACCTGGGAGTGCTCTCGATTCGTGAACGCTTCGAGCAAGCCATGCGCGAGGATCCTTTCAACCTGAGCCCGGACTTGCTCTATCCGATCATTGATGCAACCACAGTCAAGCGGACGAGGCGCTTCATCAAGAAGCACTACGCGAGCGATATGATTCGAGGCCCCGACGGACGCATGGTACCGATCCGCTTCCCAAAGCCTCTCGCGTCTTCGATCGGCTATGACCTGGACGCACTGCTGCCCGGCTTCTTCGAGCGCCTCCAGGAGACCCTGATGCCCGAGGACGGCAGCCCGCTCCTGCGAATGGTTAGATATCAGCCCGAGCGCTATCTGGTGGGTGAGGGTGATGCCGGTGAGGACACGGCGCTGGTCGGCCTCCTGCGCTCGGCGCTTCTCAAGCGCTTCGAGTCTTCGGCTGAAGCGTTCCGGCGAACGGTCGGGCGGATGATCGCCGAGCACGAGGCTTTTCTCGCCGCGCTCGAAAGCGGATATGTCGTGCGGAAGGAGTTTTTCCAAGAGTTGTCTGCGACCGAGGACGAGGGTGACATCGAGGAGGTCCTGCAAGCGAGCGAACATGCCGAGGAGGCGACGGGCTACGATGTTGATCGGCTTAGGAGTGACGTCGAATCGGACCTTGGGCTCCTGCGCGAGATGGTTGCTGAGGCGGAGAAGGTGCGCCCTGAGCACGACCCTAAACTTGCGGCACTCGTTGAGGAGCTGGCCCGAATCGCAGGGCAGGCCGCCGATGAGGGGCTGGACGACGAAGACGCTCGGCAGAAGCGCAAGGTGCTTGTATTCTCACACTACGAGGACACGATTGACTGGGTTGAGGAGCATTTGATTGAGGCGATCGACCGGGACCCGCGGCTTTCGGCCTATCGCGGCCGAGTTGCCTCGGTGAGCGGGGCCGACACGCGCCGTGGTGTCTCGCGAGAGAAGGCTTTGCACGGCTTCGCGCCGGTTTCTACTGAAGCCCTCCCGCCCGACACGGAGGACCGCTTCGATCTCCTTCTTTGCACCGACGTTCTTGCCGAGGGAATGAACCTTCAGCAGTGCCGAAACGTGGTGAATTACGATCTGCCCTGGAACCCGATGCGTTTGGTCCAGCGGCATGGCCGCATTGACCGCATCGGCAGTCCGCATACTGAGGTGTTCCTCCGCACCTTCTTCCCCGATGCGGAGCTCGATGCTCTACTTAATCTCGAAGGCCGGGTCCGCCGGAAGCTCGCACAGGCGGCTGCATCCGTTGGTGTCGAGGAGGCGCCGATTGAGCGCGGTGCCGCCGCCGACCGCTCCTTCGCGGAGACGCGTGAGGAGATCGAGAAACTCCACCGCGGAGACGCTTCCATCTACGAGGCAGGCGGAACAAAGGGGGCTGCACAGACCGGCGAGGAGTATCGCCAGGAGCTGCGGCGTGCCCTTGAGAAGTACAAGGACGCCATCCCCGACCTGCCCTGGCGCCTGGGCTCAGGCATGCGGAAGGGGCCGACACCGGGTCACCTTTTCTGCGCGAAGGTGGGCGAGCGGATCTACCTGCGTTTCATACCTCAAGAGCCGGAGGCCCAGATTGTCGGCGAGCTTGGAACCTGCCTGCGTCTTCTTGAGTGCACGGAGGACACACCGCGAGTACTGAGTGAGGAGATGGCGCTTGCGGCATATGAAGCATGGGCTCGTGCGCGTCGGAGCATTTTCGACGCGTGGACGTTTGAAACCGACCCGGCGAATCTGCAACCGAAAATCCGAAGGCTCAACCGTCAAGTTGCGGCTTTTCTCCGGGAGAATCCTCCGGTGGACGTCGATCAGGAAAGGTTGACCCGATGTCTCGATGCCATTGAGGCCCCTTGGCCAATTCGTGAAGAGAGAATATTGCGCCGTGCCTGGGAGCAGGAGTCTGAGACCGGTCCTGAGAAAGCCCGCCGCCTCGTCGAGGAAGTCGAGCGTATCGGCGCGGAGCCGTTTCGCGCCCCCGATCCCCTGCCTCCGATTGACATGGACGAGATCCATCTGATCACATGGATGGCAATTGAGCCGGAGACGACCGGTGGTGGCGAGTAAGTTGACTGGTAGGCTTATTGATCAGCGAAACTGAAAATCCCCGGAGGGGAAAAGCACTCGTCGTCGGCCAGCTCATGAAGACGGGTTGGACAGACTGGGGCTCGTGCTGGCGCCCCCTTCCCGACGGAGGAACGCCTCGCACGTGCCAGCGCTGCGCTTCGGTCCCATGGAGGTCCTCAGTGATCACGAAGATCAAAATCCACGGCTATCGAATCTTCAAGCACCTCACGCTAGAACCCAACCAGAGATTCAACCTGATTGCAGGTGCCAACGAGAGCGGAAAATCAACTCTGATGGAGGCAATAGCCCTAGCCCTGACTGGGCGCATAAACGGGCGTTCGGCTGCCGAGGAGCTCAACCCGTACTGGTTCAATGTGGAAGTAGTCGAACAGTTCGTCAAAGAGCTTGCAGACAACAAGAACGTCTCATGGCCTGAGATTCGGATCGAACTGTTCTTCGAGAATCGCGACGAGCTCCAGCAATTGTCCGGTGCGCACAATACCGATATCCCAACGAACGCGTGTCCAGGAGTCACAATCTGGGTCCTCCCGGATCCGGGCTACGGCGCCGAGCGCGATGAGTGGGCTAAGGCCCCGTCACCCCTTCTGCCAGTTGAGTACTACATGGTCGATTGGCGCTCGTTCGCTGATTGTGTAATCACAAGTCGCCCACGGCATTTGGCGACAGCGATCATCGACTCGCGTACAGTGCGCTCCACAACGGGCGTCGACTACCACATGCGCTATATTCTCAACAACGGCCTGAGACCTGCGGAACGAGCCGCGATTTCACTCGCATACCGAAACATCAAGGCGTCAATGTCCGAAACCGCCCTCAAAAGCATAAACGACCGTATCGCCGACGAACACGCATCGCTTCATGACCTACCAATCGCTCTGGCGATGGATCAAAGCACTCGCACCAACTGGGAAGGTGCCGTTACCCCGCATGTAAACAACGTGCCATTCTCGATGTCCGGCCAGGGGCAGCAGGCGGCAATCAAGATTGCGCTCGCGATGAGCCGCCACTCCGAGAGTGCCGCTTTCGTGATGGTCGAAGAGCCTGAAAACCACTTAACTCACACGAGCCTCACAACTCTCCTGTCCCGCATCGAATCGCTCGCTGGCGAACATCAACAGCTCTTCATTGGCACCCACAGCTCGTTTGTGATCAATCGCTTGGGCTTGGACGGCCTTCATCTTCTCGGCGGCGACGATCCCCGTAAACTGTCGGAGTTGGATCCCGGCACAGTCGCCTATTTCCAGAAGCTCCCCGGTTACGACACACTTCGCATGGTCTTGGCGAAGAAAATCGTGCTTGTCGAGGGCCCCTCCGACGAGATTCTCTTCGAACGCATCTTCAAGGACAAGTACAAGAAACGACCAATGGAACTGGGAGTCGATGTGCTGAGCATGCGGGGACTATCGCTCGGTCGCTGTTTGGAACTATGTGCCGCGCTCGACAAAACAGTGGCCGCGATTCGCGACAATGACGGTGCTGATCCGGAGGAATTGCGTGAGCCGCTTCAGCTATGGCTCGCGGACGGGCGGCGAGAGCTCTTCATCGGAGCGACAGACCATGGGCAGACCCTCGAGCTTCAACTCATGCATTACAACGATGAAGACACACTCCGAAAGATCTTGGACGTGAAGAAAACGGCCGACTTGGCGACTTGGATGAAACGCGAAAAAACAGAAGCAGCTCTTCGCATCGCCCGTTCCAAACAGCAGATTGTTCCGCCGGGATACATGCTTAAGGCGGCAACCTTTATCCATGGCTAACTACCTCACGCTGGCAGTTGCTGGGTCGGGCAAGACCCGCAGTCTCGTCGAGCATTGCGCCTCATTACCGGGTAATCGGCGCGCGCTAGTGGTGACCTATACGCAAACCAACCAGGCGGAGCTGTCCAGTCGTGTTGCAAAGATCGCGGGCCATCACGCTGGCATCGTGGTCATGGGCTGGTTCACTTTTCTCCTGCGCGAGTTCGCACGACCGTTCCTTCCCTTTATGTTCCCCGGTGAAAGGGTTCGTGGTTTCAATTTCGACGGCCGACCCCACCCGAGGTCTAAGGGTTTAAGACGTTTTCTAGACTCGAACGGCAGAGTGTACGCATGCGAACTTGGCCGCTTGGCTCATGCACTGCTTGGATGCAGCCAGGGTGCGCTTTTGCGCCGGATTCAGTGTATGTATGACGAGGTCCTTATCGACGAGGTGCAGGACCTTAGTAGTCATGATTGGGAAATCGTCGACGTTCTCTTGGGTTCGACTGTAGAGGTCCGAATGGTCGGCGATATCCGGCAGTCGGTTCTCTCCACGAACCCACGCAGCTCTAAGAACAAGAAATATGCATACGCTCAGGCTGTACACTGGTTTCGGGAGCGGGAGGCACGCGGCGCACTGAGTATCTCTGAAGAGGCTACCACCTGGCGTTGCCATCCAGACATTGCGAGGTTCTCAGACACTATCTTCAATTCTAATTGGGCGTTTCCCACTACCAATTCAATGAACAAAACCCTAACTGGTCATGACGGCGTGTTCCTGCTCCGGCACGAACATGTCTATGACTATGTATCCCAATTCCAGCCGCGGTGTCTTCGGGCCAGTGCCAACTCCGGAAAAGCTTTCGATCTCAACTACACGACCTTCGGCTTGGCAAAGGGTACGATGTGTGAGCGCGTGTTGATTGTTCCGACCGCTGGTATCACGAAGTTCGTGCAGTCCGGTACGTATTTGGCTCCGATTCCAGCAGCGAAGTTCTACGTTGCGGTGACGCGGGCTGCGCAGAGCGTGGCGATCGTAGTTGACGAGCCCGGCGAGTCTCTGCTGCCCTACTGGAATCCGGCAACGGCTGCCGAACAAGCGCATACAGCCGCTGGCGCTCCGCACCTCAGGTGATGCTTGACGTTGCGCAGACTGCGCTTTATCTAGGAGAGTGATCGTGCCATTTTGTACGATGCGCAGTAGACTCCTGTTCATTCCCCATGCCAGCCGCTATTTCCCGACTTTCGTCGCTGCCGTCCGCAGGAATCCCTCATTCCCGAAGGTTGCATTGTCATGGAGGCTCTTCACTTTTCAAACGGCAAAATATTCCGCCGCGTCAGATATCGTAGCGTCCTTCGGCGCACTCTGGCGCAGTACCCTAGGTGTCAGAGCCCCAAGGCAACTCTCCCACGACCGGCAAGTGCATAGAGTGTTCAGGAGGTTTCACGCCCGGTTCGTGTCGCCGAAGGCGGGTGCGCCGGACTCGTGCGTCTCTCTCCGGCGCCCTTGTCAGGCACCCGAGACCGCAACTTCTGTTGCATAAGCGCAACCGTTTCTTCCAGCAATTGAGTCTGGTCAGGCAATGGCTGGCCCAGCAACCACTGTACGCTGATTCGCAGAGCCTCAGAAATACGAAGCAGGTTCGTCGCGCTTGCGTCGCTTTCGCCAGTCAAGTAGCGGGATATCGTGGATTTAGAGATTCCCGTTTGACGGGCCAGATCTGAGGCATTCAGGCGTCTCAGCCGCATTGCATGCCCGAGTCTCTCACCAAACACCTTTAGGGGGGCCTCTCTTTCCATGTTTGTCTGCTCCTGCGAACATAAGGAACTGCACCAATGGAATCCTCTCCCGAGGAAAGCCATCGCTCCTAATTGAAACAGCCGTAGAAAAGACATCTAGCAAGAAACAGTGCATCTTTTCACATCTCCCCGGTCCCATATTTGCAACAATCTTGCCACATGTGCGCCTGTTTGCCTGATGCGATAGCTCACGCATATTGACCTCACCCAGTTCTGCAGGCCAGATATGCGAAATCCGAATGCACACAGGGGGCCAGTTGTTCATCTCGGAAGTGGATGATAGAGAGGGATGGAAGGAGCAGGAAGGAGTGCCGCAACTAGAATCGACGAAGTAGCAACGTACGTTGTCTGCCCCGCTCCCCAGAGGCATAGAAGAATGCAAGACACAAACACGGTGCAGTTACTCACGGTCGGTGAACTGGCAGCCCTGCTCGGAGTACCCAGCAGTTGGGTCTATGAGAGAACGAAACCTGCAGCGGTAGCAAAGCTGCCACACTACCGTGCCGGCAGGTACATCAGATTCGATCCTAGCGAGGTCCTGGAACACCTGCGGGATGAGAACGAGCGACCGGACGCGTCCCTCAGCCGGGAGGTGTGATCATGGCCAGAGGGATGATAAGAAAACGGGAGCGAATCTGGTACATCGTGTACCCGTTCGAAGGCAGGAAGAAATGGGAGCGTGTAGGACCGAAGAGAAGGGAGGCCGAGAAGCTCCTGGCCTCGAGGCTCGAGGAAATCCGATTGGGCAAGCTGAAGGAGCTGAAGAAGATCCGGTTCAACGAGTTCGTGGATATCTGGATGTGTGATTTCGTGGCGGTCAGAACCAA
>Ga0180434_10004148_pt1 | contig 17810 bp, 17 predicted proteins | sample SS_ome_7_FD_132453 | JGI IMG/M metagenome (GOLD analysis project Ga0180434, IMG submission 132453) | Hypersaline lake sediment archaeal communities from the Salton Sea, California, USA - SS_1_D_2 metaG | ecosystem: Environmental > Aquatic > Non-marine Saline and Alkaline > Hypersaline >...
GCCCGCGGCAAGAAACTTTATGACAAGCGCGAGTCCATAGCCCGGCGCGACGCAGAGCAGCGAATGGAGCGCGCCCTCAAGCTGGCCAAGCAGAGATACTGATATCCCTTCGCCAGGATGGATATGGGGACGAGTGGTTTCGACAGAGGAGGAAAGCTACAGGATTGCAGGCCGAGGTTCCACTACCCTCGTTAAACAGGTGGGAACCAATTAACTGGCGAATACGTCTACGCTAGCTAAGCGATGACACGCCCCTCCGGCTCTCCCCGACGGGCTGGAACGGGCGACGAACAGTCGGGGTGCGGCGAGCCCGATGTCGATAGGGTTGGCCCAAGTTTTCATCGACTGGCCCGTCAGTAACCGTGTCGGCAGTGGACTGTTGGGGTGAGATTGAGAAGCCGACTAAGCCTGTAGCATATCCTGGGTACTCCTTTTCTGGACGGGGAGTTCGACTCTCCCCCGTCTCCACCAAAAATCGATCGCCTGATATCTAATTTAGAATCGGGCGATTTTTATTTACCGGAACAAAGCCGGGAATCAGGCAAATGTATACTATACGGTCACTTTCCCCAATCTACACTTCATCAATTCATTGTACGTTACTCTTGACAAATTGTAAGTTTTATATTACACTAGGTAAAGTCCAGAGTACTACGGTACCGGTCGAGACACTGAAAAGGAGGAAGGAGAAATCATGGCACCATTACAAAAGAGAGCGTTATTGAGCTTTATCGTTGGTCTTATCCTTACTTTCGCTCTGGTAGCAGTATTGGTAATCCAGGGTAGTGTCACAGCATTGGAGAGCAGCTTGAATCTCAGACTGGTTATGTATGCCGCTATGGTGGGCGTGCCACTGTCCTTTTTAATTCTTGTGCACCTTACGCTTCGAAAACCTACCCAGGTTGACGAGCGTGACCGCCGCATTCTGGAAAGGTCCAGTTGGGTTCAATGGCTAGCAGCGATATTCACTCTTGTTGCGTGGAATATCACATTGACTGAAAACTATCATGATATGGGACAGGTGCCTGTTGTATTTATCAACCTTATATTTGTCTCCACCCTAATTATTGGCACGCTAGCTCAGTCCTTCGGCATCCTGATCGGCTATTGGAGAGGCGTAAGCCGTGACTAACACTAGAAGGATACGGAACCGTATCAGAAGGTTGCGCTTCGATAATGACGAGATGACGCAAGAAGAGCTAGCCAACCGTGCCGGTTGTACTCGGCAGACTATTATCGCACTCGAACAGGGCAAATATGTCCCGTCTATTGAACTTGCATTTAGAATTGCGGAGGTTTTTGGGGTGTCTTTAGAGGAAGTGTTTCAGTACAAAGAAAGCAGCTAAATAATAGACGGAGCGTGGTTATTAATTAATGGAGATTCAGTTGCCGCTAGCGTTTCTATTTTTAGCGATATTCTATTAACTACTTACTACGTGTTATAATGCGATACTGTTAAGGGATCACCGGTTATGCTTGCAGTTGAAGTTAACCACATAGTTAAATCCTTCGCCGATAAGGTCGTGGTTGACAACCTCTCTTTCTCTATCGCCCGGGGCGAGATGTTTGGCCTCATCGGTCCTAACGGTGCCGGTAAGACCACTACTATCAGGATGATGATGGACATCATCAAGCCCGACTCGGGCGAGGTTGCCATCCTCGGCGAGAAGTTGAGTGAGGCCACCAAAAACAGCCTCGGCTACCTTCCCGAGGAAAGAGGCTTGTATAGAAAGCTGAGCGTCCTTGAATCTATAGTTTATCTTGCCTCACTCAAGGGTATGGACAAGCACTCAGCCAGGGGAAAAGCCAATGAACTACTTAACCATACAGGTATGTTATCCAGCGAAAGGAAGAAGATAGAAGAATTGAGCAGGGGCATGGGGCAGATTATCCAGTTCATCGTTACCATCATTCATGACCCACAACTGGTTATCCTGGATGAGCCCTTCTCTGGCCTAGACCCGGTTAACACCGAGCTATTAAAAGGGATGTTAGCCGACCTGAGGAATCAAGGCAAAGCTGTAATCCTGAGCACACACCAGATGAATCAGGTAGAGGAACTCTGTGACCGTATCTTGATGATAAACAACGGACAGGCCGTCCTTTACGGGGACTTGAGTGAAATCAAGTCAAGATACAGGGGTAATTCGGTCATGCTAGATTCTAAAGGTGGGTTAGAGGAAGTCCCTGGGGTTGCCGCCAAGCGCGCCCACAAAGGTTATACAGAGCTGATATTGGACGGCGAGGCAACCCCCCAGCAGGTTCTGGCATATCTGGTAAACGGTGGTATAACAATCAACCGCTTTGAAGTGGCCACTCCCTCTCTCAACGAAATATTCTTGAAGGAGGTGGGTAAAAAATCGTGAACAAGACCCTCTTGATGTTCCGGCACGAATTCCTGCACACGATAAAGAGGAAAGGGTTTATCGTCATGACCCTGATGGTGCCGGTTTTAGCCCTCCTGGCCATCGGCTTTTACCAGCTCATATTAACCGTCTCCGCACCTCCGGTAGCAGCAACAACCACCATTGGCTATGTCGACGAAGCCGGTGGATTCGACCAGTATACCGATCAGGGGAATATACAGCTGGCAGGCTTCGATACAACCGATGATGCCACGGCTGCCCTGATCAACAGCGATATTTCAGAGTATTTCGTCATTCCAGCGGATTTTATATCAACCGGGGTAATTAAGCGATATACTCTGGCGAGAGAGCTGGAGACGCCCCCGACCATTGCCACGGTCATCAAAAATTTCCTCACCAGTAATATGTTAGCCGGGGAAGTACCCCCGGAAACAGTATACCGCATAGAGGCACCCTTGAACTTGGTGATAACCAGGCTTACCGAAACGGGGGAGGTGGCTGTGGAGCAGGGTGGCTACGGTAATGTCATAATCCCTGGAATTTTCAGCCTTCTGCTGGCCCTCTCCCTGATGCTCTCCTCCACCTACCTGATACAGGGGCTGGGAGAGGAGAAGGAGAGCCGCCTTATGGAGGTATTGCTTTCCTCTGTTTCCATCCGTCAATTACTAATCGGCAAGGTTTCGGGACTGGGTGCCTCTGGACTGGTGCAGGTGATTGTCTGGCTGGCCTCGTTGCCACTCCTTTTAGACCTGGCTTCATCCGTTTTCGGCGGCTTTTTCGACACTATACAATTGCCAGCTAACTTCATCGTGCTGGGTATAGTCTATTTCATTCTGGGATATTTGTTGTTCGCCTCTCTATCGGCGGGCATCGGCGCTATCAGCCCCAACGCCCGCGAAGGACAGCAACTGGCCACTATTTATACGCTTCTCCTCTTTGTGCCCCTCTGGTTCTCATCATTGCTGTTCGTATTCCCGGACAGCCCTCTGTGGACAGTGCTGACCATTTTCCCGGTCACGGCCCCCATAGCCGTAATGCTGAGGCTGGGCGTAACTGGTATTGCCACCTGGGAACTGGCGGTAAGTATAGCGATGCTATTGGCATCCATCATAGGGGTTCTATTTTTAGCCACCAGGGTCTTCCGGGCTTACCTACTAATGTATGGGAAAAGACCCAATTGGGGAGAGATTTTCCGCAGCCTCAGGAACGGATAGAGTCTATCAATGCCCAAGAGGATTGCGGTTGTGGACTACTCCAAATGCCGTGCCGATGAGTGCGACAGCGGGGTATGCGCCGCCGCCATGCAGTGTGAATACGGCAACCTGGCGCAGGAAAACCTCGACGAGGCGCCCGAGGTCAATCCGGCCAAATGGTGCCGCGGCTGTGCCAAGTGCGTCAATGCCTGTCCGTTCAAAGCGGTACGGATGATGTAACGTCATGCCTTATAACAGCATTTCATCCGTCGCTTCGTTTTATATTGACTTGCCTATACCTTAGTGATAAAATACACAATGAGGCATTAAATCATCGATGGCAATTGCTTCAAAATCAGCAGCCCCGACCCTATTGACATATAGGGCTGGGGCTTTTTAACGAAAGGAGGGGGCGATGCCAAAGGCAATCGTAAAACTGTTCCGGGACCCCGCGCGAGCGGCTAGGGCCGCGGAGGAACTGAAATCTCAGGGATTCAAAGCGGATGAGATCGGACTCCTGGTGAGTGACGAGGCCGCCGCAAATAAACTGGGAACGAAGCCCATCAAAGATATCGGCAAGGAGTTGTCCGGAATCGAGGGCATCCCCGAAGAGGCGATCAAGTATTACGAGCAGAGCGCCTCTCTTGGCGGTATCCTCATCAGCATCAAGGGGGACGAGGCCGGCCTCGGCAAGGCAGAGGGGATAATGCGGCAGGTTGACTTCGCGGATACTCCCAACAGCTTTGAGATGTGGTCTTCAAGCCCGGCGTTCCCCGCTGCAGGCCGGATGTCGGCCACCGACCCGCTGGACGCCAAGATGAGCGGAGACTTCCGTAAATACTAGGATTAGAGTTAATTAGGAGGAAGAAGTGTCTCGATTTATTGCTACTTCAGCTATTAGAGGGGCCCACCAGGTTACTAAGAAGGCAGAGGAGATGTACAAGGGTGCCCTCGAGAAGCACGGTGCGGATGCACCGGTAACCTGCGTTGACAAGGAGGGACAGGGCACCAGCTACTTCCTGCCCGTCATCTACGCATATACCGGGCACAAGATAGAGAAGCTGGGCGACATGGCCCACACTCTAGAGTACACCAAGAGCCTACTGCCGCCGCTCCCGGGCGAGAGCCTGTGGCTGCCCTACTTGGGCGAGACGGCGGATGCCGGTGTGGCCACCCTGTTCGCCGAGGAGATCATCAAGGGCATCGAGTTCGTCGAGGGCAAGCAGCCCGAGAAAAAGGGCGATTTCATTTTCAACGGCCCCATCAGCGACGTGCAGACGCGCTCATGGGGCATCCAGATGGTAGACGGCAGCATGCCCGGTTTCGCCGCCGTCCTCGGCGCCGCCAAGAGCAACGAGGTGGCGGTCAAGATAGTGCGCGAGCTCCAGTCTAAAGGTCAGCTCGTTTTCCTGTCCTCGACATCGAACGGCCGCTCCATAGTCGACCAGTTGCTGGAGGAGGGCGTGGAGCTGGGCTACAACACGTTCACCGTGCCCTTCGGCACCGATACCGAGTCTACGGTTTACGCCGCGGGCTATGCCGCACGCGCTGCCATCAGCTTCGGCGGCGTCACCCCCGGCAACTTCCGCGAGATACTGCTGTACAATAAGTTCCGCTGTTTCGCTTTCGCCCTTGCCCTCGGCCCCATGGATGACCTCAAGTGGGCCACCGGCGCCGGGGCCATCACCTACGGCTTCCCCGCGATCCTCGATACCGTAGCTCCCCAGATCCTGCCCACCGGCATCACCAGGTATGAGCATGTGGTCAGTATGCCGTTCGACGACATCCCGGGCAATGACGACATGGAACGGGCGGAGCGCCTGGTGCAGCGCTGCATCGAGGTACGCGGCATCAAGATCAAGATCCCCTCGGTTCCCATCCCGGTGGCCTTCGGGCCCGCCTTCGAGGGCGAGATCGTGCGCCGCGGCGACATGCAGCTGGAGTGGAGCGGTAAAGGCGGCATGTGCTTCGAGTGGCTGTCGATGAAGGACGCCAACGAGATAGAGGACGGCAAGTTCACCGTCGTCGGCCCTGACGTGACCGACTGCGAGGAAGGCTCCAAGGCGCCCATGGCCCTCATCATCGAGGTGGCGGGGCGCAAGATGCAGAAGGATTTCGAGCCGGTGCTGGAGCGCCAGATCCATAACTTCGTCAACATGGCCGAGGGTATCCAGCACATAGGCCAGCGGGACATCGCCTGGGTCCGCTTCAGCAAGGCCGCGGTGGCCAAGGGCTTCAGGCTCAAGCACCTCGGCGATATCCTCCACACCTGCTATCATAACGACTTCGGAGCTATCGTGGACAAGGTGCAGGTCACCATCTATACCGAGGAGAAAAAGGTTGCCGAGCTGATAGAACAGGCGCGGGAAGTCTACCGTGAGAGGGACGCCAGGATGGCGGGCATGAAGGACGAGAGCGTGGATACCTACTATAGTTGTACCCTGTGCCAGTCCTTCGCCCCCAACCACGTGTGCGTCATCAACCCCGAGCGCACCGGCCTCTGCGGCGCCTACTCGTGGCTGGACTGCCGCGCCGCGTTCGAGATCAACCCCACCGGCCCCAACCAGCCGGTGCTGAAGGGCAAGACCGTCGACGCCGGCAAGGGGGAATGGGAAGGGGTAAACAAATTCGTACATGAGCACTCCCAGAGGGCCATTGACCGCTTCACTTTCTATTCGCTGATGGACGCCCCGATGACCACCTGCGGCTGCTGCGAGTGCGTGATGGTTCTGGTCCCCGAGGCTAACGGCGTTATGATCGTCTCACGGGAGGACTACAGCATGACCCCCTGCGGCATGACCTTCACCACGCTGATGGCCACCGCCGGCGGCGGACAGCAGACGCCGGGCATGATGGGGCACAGCAAGCGCTATGTGTTCAGCGAGAAATTCATCCCGGTGGAGGGCGGCATCAAGCGGGTGGTATGGCTCTCCAAAAACGTGAAGGAGGAGTTCGCCGAGGAGATCAAGGCCGCATGCGAACTCGCCGGCGTGCCCGACCTGATGGACAAGGTTGCCGACGGCACCACCGCCACAACGGTGGATGAACTCCTGCCCTTCCTCGAGGAGAAAGGGCATCCCGCGCTCACTATGGATCCCATGATTTAACCGTACGAAAGACGAAACACGACAAGGGTCGAATCCCTCGGCCCTTGTTTCATGGACGAGAAAGGAGGGAATGATATGTCGGCAGTAGAAGTGCCTGTTGAGAAGTGGACGGGGAAGATCCATGAGGTAACCCTGGGGGGCACCGGCGGCCGCAAGGCAGTTACCGTAGGCGGACAGAATACGCTGCCCTTCCTGCATTTCGAGGGCAAGATGCCCAACAAGCCGGTGGTCTCCGTAGAGGTGCAGGATAAGGCCCCCGGTGACTGGTCTCCACACCTGATGAGCGCCTGGGGCGATGTCATGTCCGATCCCGGTGCATGGGCCAAGAAGGCGGTAGAATACGGCGCGGATATAATAACACTGCGGCTGCGCAGCGCCCACCCCGAGGCCGGCGATACCGGGGCCGACGAAGCAAAGCAGAGCGTGAGTAAGGTTCTCTCCGCAGTAGACGTCCCGGTGATCATCCTGGGCCCGGGGGTCGCCGAGAAGGACAACAAGGTGCTGGTAGCCGCCTCCGACGTCGCCAAAGGACAGAGGGTGGCGCTCGGCAACTGCGAGGAGAAGAACTACCGCACCGTAGCCGCCACCTGCATCGCCGACGGCCACGTTGCCATCGGTCACACCCCGCTGGAGATCAACCTGGCCAAGCAACTCAATATCCTGCTGACCGACGTAGGCCTCTCCACCGACTCGATAATAATGGACCCCGACACCGGAGCGCTGGGCTACGGACTGGAGTACTCTTACTCCGTAATGGAGCGTCTGCGCCTGGCGGCGCTCGGCGGGGACGCGATGGCAGCCCCACCTATAATCTCCCCCACCGGAGCCGAAGCTTGGAGGCAGAAGGAGTCCAAGGTTACCGGGGGCGTGCCGGACAGTTGGGGTGATCATGAGGAACGAGCGGTTACGTGGGAAGAGGTTACGGCTGTTACCCTGCTCAACTCTGGCGTGGATATCGTGACGCTGCGCCACCCCAAGACAATAGCGCTGATCAAGGCGACAATCGATAAGCTGATGAGCACCTAAGAGGAGGATTTAGAAATGGCACTGACTGGTATAGAGATATATAAGTTCCTACCCAAAACAAACTGCAAAGAGTGCGGTTTCCCCACCTGTCTGGCCTTCGCTATGAAGCTGGCGCAGAAGGGCGTCGAGCTCTCTAAATGCCCCTATGTCTCTGATGAAGGTAAACAAGCGCTGGAGGCTGCCTCCCGCCCCCCGATCCGGCTGGTTACCATCGGCGCCGGCGACCGAACCATCAAGGTAGGCAACGAGGTGGTCATGCACCGCCACGAGAAGACCTTCTATAACGCCCCTGGGCTGGTGGTCCGGGTCAAGGACAACGACCCGCAGGATCAGGTGTCCAAAACTGTGGCAGATGTGGCCGCATACATGGTGGAGCGAGTGGGCATGGAGCTGCGGATGGACGGCATCGCTGTGGATAATGCCTCCGGCTCCGCTGCCGACTTCGTCAAGTGCGTGGAACTGGTCAAATCTAAGGCTGACCTGCCGCTGGTGCTTATGTCAAAAGACCCTGCAGCCATAGGACAGGCGCTGGACAAAGTTGCCAGCGCCAAGCCGCTGATCTACGCTGCCACCGGCGACAACTGCGAACAGATGGTGGAACTGGCGAAGAAGCACCAGTGCCCGCTGGCAGTTTGTGAGCCCGCCGGCCTGGACGCTCTGGCTGACCTGGTGCAGAAGGTGATGGACGCTGGTGTGGAGGACATCGTCCTTGATCCCGGGGCGCGGGATTTCGGGGCTTCCCTCATCGCGCTGACCCAGATCCGGCGGACGGCCATCAAGAAGAACTTCCAGTCCTTAGGCTTCCCGGTCATAACGTTCCCCGGCGAAGGCGCATCCAGCGAAGAGGAAGAGGCCACCCTGGCCGCTCAGCAGATCGCCAAGTATGCCGGGGTCATCGTACTCGACCACTTCTCCCCGGCGATTATATATCCCCTGCTCACCCTGCGGCTCAACATCTACACCGACCCACAGAAGCCCATCCAGATGACACCGGGCATCTACGAGATAGGAACGCCGACGCCGGACAGCCCTCTGGGGGTAACCACCAACTTCTCCCTGACCTATTTCTCCATCGCCGGTGAGCTGGAGGCCAGCGGCTTCCCCTCGAGGCTCGTAGTATGCGACACCGAGGGGTTATCGGTGCTCACCGCCTGGTCAGCAGGCAAACTGGATGCCGAAAAGATCGCCAAGAGCGTAAAGGAATTCAACGCGGCTGATGTCGCCAGTCACAAAACCATAATCCTCCCCGGGGGCGTAGCCGTGCTCCGCGGCGAGCTGGAGGAGGAGCTGCCCGACTGGAAGATCATGGTCGGCCCGCGTGAGGCTGTAGACGTCGGGGGCTACCTCAAGCAGAACTGGGGCAAGTAACCCCGTAATGAGGCGTTCCAAGATGCATTGAAGGAGGGCTCCGGTGACAGCAAAGCCGCTGCCCTCCTTATCAGTTCAATATTAAATACAAGGAGGATGATTATGTTCCGCGGGATTGGAGAATGCATACACATTATCAATAAAGACGTCAGGGCGGCCATCGAGGGACGCGATAAAGCCTTCATCCAGGACAAGGCAAAGAGCCAGGTAGAATACGGGGCAAAGATACTGGACCTGAACATCGGCCCCCAGAAGAAGGCCGGGCCCGAAGTGATGGACTGGCTGGTGAAAACCGTTCAGGAGGCGGTGGATGTCCCCCTGTCGCTGGACACCACCAACCCAGAGGCCATCGAGGCCGGACTCAAGGTATGCAAGCAGCAACCTATAATCAACAGCACCAACGCAGACCCGGCGCGAATGAGCGTTCTGTTCCCGCTGGCAGCTAAGTACGACGCCAATATCATCACCCTCACCCTGCGCGCCACCGGGCTGCCGGTTAGCGCCGATGCCAGGGTTGGGATCCTCGTCGAGGACCTTATGCCCGCTGCCGAAGAGGCCGGGGTTAAGATGGAGAATCTATACGTAGACCCCCTGGCTATGACGGTTAACGGGACGCAGGAGCACGCCCCGGAGGTGGTGCAGGCAACCTTCGTCATCAAGCAGATGATGGACCCCCCGCTGCACATGACCTGCGGGCTGTCCAACGTATCCAACGGCGCCCCCGAGGATGTGAGGAAGGTGCTGAACCGCATCTACCTGGTCATGCTGATGGGGGCCGGGATGGATACCGCCATCCTCGACCCCTTCGATGATGAATTGATGCAGGCCATCAGCATTGTGGAGAAGCGCGACGATTCGACACCGCTGGGGAAAATATACCTGGCGCTGGCGGACGCCTGTGCCACAGGTGAGGATTTCGACACCTCGATGTGCGACGTGAACGACCCCCAGCAGGCCGAGGTGGCCAAGACATACCGCATACTCACCAACAAGCTGATATACGCCCACAACTATCTGAAGCTATAGCGACCGCCCGAACTCCCGCTCCAGCTGTGAGGATGTGAATCTTATCATAGTTGGCCTCCCGTGGGGGCACGTTTGCGGTGAAGCCGACCGCTCCAGATCGTTCACCAGCTTGCTTATCTCTTCCGCGTTCAGTACCTGCCCCGCCCTCACCGCGCTGTGGCAGGCAATGGTGGCGGCGATCTTGTCCTCCCTGCCCTCGGCGTCTCTCTCCTCGCTTAGACAGTCCAGTATCTCAGCCACCGCCCGCATTATTTCACCCTCTCCCAGGACCGAGGGAACGGCGCGCAGCCTGTAGACCCGCTGGCCGAACGGCTCGAGGTCAAAACCGTATGAACTCAGCATATCGCCGCTGGCCTCGATTATCCTCTCCTGCCTCGGGGTTACCTCTAACGTCAGCGGGTCCAGCATGCCCTGCACCTCCACCACCATCCCCGCACGCTGCCTGCGCACCTTCTCGAACAGAACACGCTCATGGGCGGCGTGCTGGTCTATCAGATACAGGCCGTCAGGTCCCTCAGCGATGATGTAGGTAGCCGCCAGCTGTCCCAGAACGCGCAGGATGGGCAATCGGGATGTCGACTCCGATCTCGCCGTCGCAGCGCCGGCATCAGGCGACCCGACCGCCGCAGATCCTCGGAACAGTCCTGTCTGCATTGTCCCTGCCGATTGGGCATCTTCGCGCGACATCGGCTTGTGCACTCCGGGGATTGCGGGGCCCTCCACAGGCCGGGGATGCCTGCTTATCCGGGGGACGGCCGTCTCTTCAACCAGGGCGGCACGCACCGCCCGCTGGACGGCGGTGAAGACGCCCTGATCGTCGCGGAACTTTACCTCCATCTTGGAGGGATGGACGTTCACGTCGATATCGTGATGGGGCACGGTGACGTTGAGCACAACGATGGGGTATTTACCGACCATCAGCAGCCCCTTGTAGGCGTCAATGGCGGCACGGCTGAGGATACGGCTGTTAACGAACCGCCGGTTGACGAAAAAGCTCAGGTAGGCGCGGCTGGAGCGGGAGATAAACGGGGGGCTGACGAAGCCCCTGATCGTGGAATCGGCATCGCCCACCGGTATCATCGCCTCTGCGGCCTTCACCCCGTAGACCTCCACCAGCACATCGCGAAGTTCGCCGCTGCCCGGGGCCTGCAGCGTCACACGGCCGTCGATGCTCAGGCTGAACCTCACCTCGGGGAAGGCCATGCTGTAGTGAACCACCAGGTTCGATATGTGACCGCTCTCGGTGCCGGGGGACTTGAGGAACTTGAGACGGGCGGGCACATTCTGGAACAGGTCGCTAACGGTGACCGATGTGCCCCTGGGGCAAGCCTTCTCTCCCGATTCTACCGGCGAGCCGTTCTCCAGCCTTAAAAAGGTGCCGGCGATCTCGTCAGCGGTGCGGGTCAGCACCTCGACTCGGGCTACGGCGGCGATGCTGGGCAGCGCCTCGCCCCTGAATCCAAGGCTGGAGATCGAATCGAGGTCGGATACACTATGAATCTTACTGGTGGCATGACGTCGGAAGGCCACGGCTGCATCGACGGCAGACATGCCGCTGCCGTTGTCGGCAACCCGGATCAGCCGCACACCTCCGCCGCGTATATCGACCGCGATTCGGGTGGCGCCGGCATCGAGGGAGTTCTCTATCAGCTCCTTAACTACCGAGGCCGGCCGCTCCACCACCTCGCCCGCTGCAATCTTGGAGACCACCTCGGGCGCTAGGACCTCAATGGTCATGGAGGGCTCACATTATCCACTTGGCGCTCTGGAAAAAGAACTGGGAATGGCCACATTCCTTGCAGATGTAGACATCGAACCTGTAGTCGGGTCCCATGAAGCCAAGCTTGCCGTGCATGGAAAACTCTTCCCACTTCATCTCCCCGCACCCGCACTTGGCGCATCTGGTCGGTACTACCTCTTCCCTGGTGGGCAAACCCATTTGATAATACCCCCTTGCCGGCTATCCTCCGATGACACCTCGTGAGCCAGGTATTACCTGATCCACTTGGCGCCCTGAAAAAAGAACTCGGAATGGCCGCAGTTCTTACAGATATAGACATCGAACCGATAGGCAGGCCCCATGAAGCCAAGCTTCCCGTAAACCGAAAACTCTTCATGGCTCAGTTCTTCGCTGCCGCACTTGGCGCACTTCTTAGGTACTATGTCCGCCTTGTTCGACTTCGCCATTTGATCACCTCAAAGCCCCTTATGGTGCACTATTATAATCGCCTATTATCATTTTGTATAGCGTTTTAATACCTTTAAGACCGCTTTGCCAGAAGCGGGCAACAGCGCTAGCGCGAACACCAGACCCAGCGCAGCGGCCAGGATGGCAAGGTAGAACCCGACACCGAGGGTGCCTTCCTCACCGAGGCCGAGTATATGAGGGATGAACCATATAGCGCCGATGACAGCGGCCAGAGCACCGGCACACGCGCCGACAGTAAAAACTGACCTCACCCGTTTAATCAATGTGTCCCCGAGACGCGCCTTGACAGCGGGTATCATGCCGATGGTCATTATCGCTCCGCACAACGCCATAAGGCCGCCGCCGGCCAGCACCAGGTACGGCTCGGGGAAGGTCTCGCCCAGCGAGCGGGACCAGATGATCAGCCGCCACCCGGCGATGGGAAGCACCAGATCGTCGTAGAGCGGCACTATGACCCATGTCAGGAACACCCCCACGATGGCCGATATGCCGCAGGCGATGAGCGACGGCGGCCCGATCATCCCCGTGGTCAAATCATGTACACTGAACTTACGCATGCCTCACCATCCACAATCGACAGATATTCAAACTTCCTTCGCCTTCTGCTTCAGCTCGTACAGCTTGTTCAACGCCTCCAACGGCGTCATGGAATCTAAATCCAGCTTGGATATCTCGTCCGCCACCGGCGACGGCCCCGCAGGCAGCAACGGCAGCTGCTGCGATGCCTTGCGATCCCGGCGGTGGCCGTTCCGCTGGCGGTTATCTTCCAGGGTTGTCAGCACCTCCTCGGCGCGGTGGATCACCGAGCGCGGCAGTCCGGCGAGCTGCGCCACGTGGATGCCGTAGCTCTTGTCGGCGCCTCCGGGCACCACCCGCCGCAGGAACACCACCTTGCCCCCCTCCTCGGAAATGGCGACGTTGTAGTTCTTCACCCGGGGCAGGGACCTGGCCAGCTCCACCAGCTCGTGGTAGTGGGTGGCGAAGATGGTCTTGGCCCCCACCCTGGGCTGGTTGTGGATGTACTCCGCCACCGCCTGGGCGATTGAGATGCCGTCATAGGTGCTGGTGCCTCGCCCGATCTCGTCCAGGATCACCAACGAGCGAGGGGTGGCGTGGTTCAGGATATTGGCTGTCTCCTCCATCTCCACCATGAACGTCGAGCGGCCTGCCGCCAGCTCATCTTGGGCGCCGACTCGGGTGAAGATGCGATCGACGATGCCGATGGCGGCCGAGTCGGCGGGAACGAAGCTGCCTACCTGCGCCAGCAGCACGATGAGCGCCACCTGCCTCAGGTAAGTGGACTTACCCGCCATATTGGGTCCGGTGAGGATCACCAGCTGCTGATCCCGGCTCGACAGGAGGGTATCGTTGGGGACGAACGGCTCGTCCGCCAGCATGCGCTCCACCACCGGGTGTCGGCCGCCGGTGATGGCGATGGCATCGCCATCGTTCAGCTCCGGCCGCACGTACCCGTATGAAGCGGCAACCTCGCCCATAGCCGACAGCACGTCGATCTGGGCCAGCGCCGAGGCAGTATCCATAACGTGGTTCGACCAGCCGGCCACCTGCGCCAGCACCTGGCGGAAGATGCCGCCCTCCAGCTCGGCCAGCCGCTCCTGCGCATTCAGGATCAACGACTCGTACTCCTTGAGCTGGGGGGTGAAGAACCGCTCGGCGTTCACCAGCGTCTGCTTGCGGATGTAATCCTCGGGCACCTGCGGCAGGTTGGGCTTGGAGACCTCGATATAGTAGCCGAAAACCCGGTTGTAGCCCACCTTGAGATTCTTGATACCCGTGCGTTCCCGCTCCTTGCGCTCCAGGCCGGCCAGGTGCTTCCTGGCGTCGCGGGATGTGTCGAGGATTCGATCCAGTTCCGTCGAGAAGCCCGGCCTTATCACCCCTTCCCCCAGATTCTGCGGCGGCTCCTCCGCTATGGAGCCGGCGATCAGCTCGACCACTTCATCGCAGGGCTTAAGTCCTTCCAGCAGGTATTCTATCGACGATGCGTCTTCCTGCTGCAGCACCTGCTTGAGCCCGACGCTCGCCTCCAGGCTGCGCCTCAGGCTCACCAGCTCCCGCGGGGTGGCTATCGAGCCCCTCACCCGGTTGATAAGCCGCTCCAGGTCTGCTATCTGCCCCAGCGACGCGGCGGCCTTCTTCCTCCGCCCTGCACTACCGTGGAACCAGGCCACCGCATCCAGCCTCGCATTCAGCGCTGTTATGTCAAGCAATGGCTGGCCCAGCAATCGCCGCAGCAGCCTGCCCCCCATGGAGGTCCTGGTCATATCGATGACGGACAGTAACGAGCCCGCCGTCCCCCGTCGGAAGGCGGAGAACATCTCCAGGTTGCGCCGCGTCTGCGGGTCGAGGGTCATGAAGGAGTCGGCGCTGTAGGTGGCGAGGCTCCCCAGCTGACCCAGAGCCCCCTTCTGCGTCTCACCGAGGTAATGAACGATCGCCCCCGCCGCGCCTGTCGCCATCGGCAGATGCTCGCAGCCGTAGCCTTCGAGCGACGAGGTGCCGAAGTGCTCCAGCAGCACGCGGCGGGAGGTCTCCGTATCGAACCACTGGCCATCGACAGAGGTTACTGCGATGTTACCGGCGATGAGATGAGACAGGTCGGAATCCCGCGGGGCGAGTATCTCAGCGGGCCTCAGCCGCTCCAGCTCCGCCGCCGCGCGATCGAGCGGCAGTTGGGTGGTGCGGAACTCGCTGGTGGTGATATCCACATGGGCGATGCCGACCCGGTCACCATCCGACACCACAGCCGCGAGGTAGTTGTTGGAATTGCCCTCCAGCAGTCCCGGCTCCACCACCGTGCCCGGCGTGACCACACGAACCACATCCCGCTCCACCAGACCTTTCTCCCTGGGGTCGCTGAGCTGCTCGCAGATGGCCACCTTGTAGCCCCGGTTTATTAGACGCGCCAGGTAGTTGTCCAGCGCGTGGTGCGGGATGCCCGCCAGCGGGACGCGGTTGCCCTTCCCCATCTCCCGCGAGGTGAGCACGATCTCCAGCTCCCGGGAGACGATCTTTGCATCTTCATCGAAGGTCTCGTAGAAGTCGCCGAGGCGGAACAGCACCAGCGCCTCGGGGTACCTCTGCTTCACCCTGAGGTACTGCTGCCGCAGCGGGGTCATCTTCTCGCCCATCACTACGTTCCTACAGGCCCTTTGGGGCTATTCTACTCATTACAGGCATCGGAAGTAAATACAGCAACAGACTAATCGCTAAAAACGACCGGGGTCGAGCCCGCCCTGCTTATGATGTTTCCCTTGAGTGCACCCAAGCATAGAGCAACATTGAGCCGGCAATAAGGTACGGTAGCCCGATCATTAGCCAGGCGAGGAAGTGATTATGCCCGGCAAAGACGCCTATGTGGATGCCCAGCCCGATGGAGGCCAGTATCAGCATTACGCTGGCGCGGCCCAGCCGGTACCATGACAGGATGCAGGCATAGAACGCTATGAGTTGCAGCAGGAACAGCAGAACCCCTGCCGCCTCGATAGGCTCGCCGCCATCGACGATTGCGCCACCTACCAGAAACAGCAAGAAGAACGCCGACTCGATGATGGCTATCGTAAGCCCCACCCGTTTAGCCCACTTCGCCAGGCGATAACGTTTCTCCACCGACATCCGCTACATCCTTTAAAAAAACAACAGCGTGACTACTGGTAATGCAAACAGCTAGTACAGCTTTTGTAGTTCCGCTGCGATGGCCCGGCGGCTGCCGATTACCCTATTTTCTCCACCCGCACCGCGGCCACCTTAAGCTCGGGTATTTTGGACACCGGGTCGAGGGCGGGGTTGGTCAACAAATTGGTCCTCGTCTCGGTGAAATGGAAGCTCATGGTTATCACCCCCGCCGGCGTGACATCGGTCACCCTGGCCCTGGCCTTGACCTCACCCCGGCGCGACAGCACCCGCACCCAATCGCCATCCTCAACCCCCAGCCCGGCGGCATCATCCGGGTGCATCTGAACCCGCTCCTCGCCGTCGAGCAGGTTCAGCCCCTTCACCTTGCGCGTCATGGTGCCGGTGTGGAACTGGTAGCGGCTGCGCTCCATGGTCAGTATCAGCGGGTAGTCCTCATCAGGTTGCTCCATCGGGGGGCGATACTCCAACGGTATGAATCTGCCCTTGCCCCGGGTGAACATGCCAACATGCAGGATGGGGGTTCCGGGATAGTCATCCAGCGGGCAGGGCCACTGCAGCCCGCCCTCCGTCTCCAGGCGCTGGTAACTTATACCACCGTAGGACGGGGCGACATCAGCGATCTCCTCCATCACCTGCGACGGGTACTCGAAATCAAAACCCTTGCCGCCGAGGCGTTTGGCGATCTCGCAGGTTATCCACCAGTCGGGCTGCGACCTGCCCCGGGGACTGATGGCGCGATGGGCCAGCTGCACCCGGCGTTCCGTATTGGCATATGTGCCGTCCTTCTCGGCGAAGCTGACGCCGGGCAGAACCACATCGGCCAGCTCGGCGGTCTCGGTGAGGAAGATGTCCTGCACCACGAAAAACTCCAGCTGGCGCAGCGCCTCCTCCACATGCCTGGCATCGGGGTCGCTGAGCAGGGGGTTCTCCCCTACCAGATACACCGCCTTGATATCCCCGCGGTGGATGGCATCGAACATCTCGGTCAGCGGCACGCCGGGCTTCTCGCTCAACTCGGCGCCCCACGCCCGCTCGAACTTCTCCCTGATGGCGGGGTCGGCCACGCTCTGATATGCGGGGTACACGTTGGGCAGCGCCCCCATATCGCAGGCCCCCTGCACGTTGTTCTGGCCTCGCAGCGGGTTCACCCCGCTCGACGGCTTGCCGACGTTGCCGGTGAGCATCGCCAGATTGGCGGTGGCGATCACGTTATCGGTGCCGTGCGAGGACTGGGTTATGCCCATGCCGTACAGTATGCTAGCCGGGCCGTTCCGGGCGTAGATGCGCGCCGCCTCTGCTATCCTCTCAGCGGGGACCCCGGTTATCTGCGACACTGTATCCAGATCGAAATCCTCCAGCGACTTCTCGAACTGGTCGAAATTCTCGCACCTCTTCTCGATGAAATCGGTATCGGCCAGTGCCTCATCCATTATTACCCGCATCATCCCCATCAGCAGGGCTACATCGCTCCCCGGCCGGTGGCGCAGCCAGACGGTGGCGAAGCGGCACAGGTCTATCCTGCGGGGGTTGGCCACGATAAGCTTGGCGCCCTTCCTTACCGCCTGCTTGACGTCGGCACCGATAACCGGGTGGTCATCGGTGGTGTTGGTGCCGATGGCCAGGATACACCCGGCGTCGGCGATCTCGGCGATTGAGTTAGTCATCGCCCCGCTACCGAAGCTTTGGGCCAGACCGGCCACAGTGGGGGCGTGTCAGAGGCGGGCGCAGTGATCCACGTTGTTGGTGCCCATCACCGCGCGGGTGAACTTCTGGATGAGGTAATTCTCCTCGTTGGTGCATTTAGCGGAGGCGATGGCGGCGAACTGTTCGCCCCTGTACTTCGATAGCTTGCTTTCGA
>Ga0180434_10004149_pt1 | contig 17809 bp, 13 predicted proteins | sample SS_ome_7_FD_132453 | JGI IMG/M metagenome (GOLD analysis project Ga0180434, IMG submission 132453) | Hypersaline lake sediment archaeal communities from the Salton Sea, California, USA - SS_1_D_2 metaG | ecosystem: Environmental > Aquatic > Non-marine Saline and Alkaline > Hypersaline >...
AATTCTGTTGCTCGCGCAGGCCCCCGGGGGGACGGCGTCGGCGGCTCCGGAGGTCACGATTCAGGTGACTTCGATCGTCGCCTCGATGGAGGCCCCTCGAGGCGCCAGGGCCGAGCAGATCCCTATCATAGACCCGAAGCTCGCTTCCTATGGAAACAAGCTGGAGTCGCTCTTCGCCTACAAGGAGTACTCCTTCGCCGGCAGCTCCCGTTCCGATGCCGTGTTCGGGTCGGCGTGCCTGTTCCAACTGCCCGAGCGGTTCTCCCTCGAGGTCGAGCCTGAGCGCTTCGAGTCCGAGGGGCCCGGCAGGATCGAGATGCTCGTGACGCTCTTCCGCGACGTGCGGTCGCGTGAGGAAGAGAGGTCCGCCGACCGCGGTCGGGCCGTGCGCCGTGAGATCGTTCTCCGCACGAGGATTCGACTGGAGAATGGGGGTGTCGTGCTTCTCGGCGGTCCCCCAGTCGGCGACGGCGTCCTCATACTGGCTCTCTCCGCTCGCAGGTAGTCCCAACTCGTCATGTTCCGTGTCCGTCGGACCGACGCCCGCCATCGAGGCGGCGCCTTCGGTCCGGGCCCCTTTGGCTACGCCGGTCAGTCGATGGATCGGCGCGCCGCCGCGCACCGGCCCGGACCGTGTCGTACCAGCGAACCCGTACGTGAGAGAGCGCCCCGGGCATTCTTCCTCACCGTGAATACCCCCCAATGCGTGCCGTCTAAGCCTCCGTAGCGGGCGGACGTCTGGCCCGCGCGGAGGCTCCCCGGGGACGGACAAGGCACGGCAGTCAAACACGAGGGGGTGGTTCTGGTGACCCGAGTGCTTCCGATTTCCAGATCACATCCGTTGTCCCTCTGCCTGGTGGCGCTCACGGGAGCGGCGCTCGTCCTACTCTGCGTCGGACAGAGCGCGGCCGTCACCGTATCGAGCGACAAGACAGAGAAGGTCGGGGATCGCGTCCGCGTGGATGTCGAGACCCCCGAGCGCGTCGTGATCGACCCTGATCCGCCATGGGGCGGGTGGGACGATTGGCACGACGGGTGGAGCGTCGGCGGCCCGAAGGTCGACGTGTGGGTCGACCGGGGTGATTGGTCCGTCTACAGGCCCGGGGACAGGCTGAGTGTCTTCTTCAGGGTGGACCGCCCCTGCTACGTGACGATCGTTGACTACGCTCCCGACGGCGGAACGCACATTCTCTTTCCGAACAGGTGGTCCGGCTCAAACTTCGTGCATCCGGGGAGGGCGTACCGGATACCCGAGAGCCGGAGATACTCTCTCAGGATCGCTGGGCCGGGGGGCGAGGAGACGCTGTTCGCGTGTGCTCACAGCACTCCCTGGCCCAGCGTGTCGGGCGGATATTGGATCCCCCCGTATCCCCCGCACAGAGGGAGAGTGGTCGTCGGCCGCCCCGGTGGTCACTACGCGCCGGGGCGGCCCGGAAGGGTCGTCGTCGGGCCGCACGGTCGCTGGCCCGTCCCTCCGGCGTGGTATGACCGCCGCGACCGGTGGGGCTGCGACTCCGTTACATTCCACGTCGAGTCGGGGCATCCGTGGTCGAGGCGCGGCAGCGGCTGGCGGGACGAATACGTCGAGCCGAGGCACTACCATGGGTACGACGACGGCTGCTGGCACGATGACGGGGTCGTCTTCAGGGACGCGTTCACGATGAGCGACTGCTCCGATTCCTACTACGAGACGGTTGGCGGCTCGGGGCGCGTCCTGGCGATGAACATCGAGTGCATCGAGAGCCGCCGAGGCGATCCGACGGAGATCGTCGGGCGCATAGTCTGGCAGGACGGCTGGGGTAGAGAGGAGGTCCTGAGGCTCGACGTCGAGGGCAAGCATGGTGACCGGCCTGTCGAGGGGCGCATCTACTCCATCAGGACCGGCGACGTCAGGGTGGAGATGGAGATCCTCGGGGTTGAGCTGGACGAGCCTAAGCCGTGGCAGCTTCCGGGCATCGAAGGAATAGATTTCGAGATCAGGGTTCTGCACGACTGAGTGGCAGGGAGAAGGAGCGCCCGCCCGGCCGCTGAGACAGCCTGGATGACGCGAATAGCCGGGAGAGGCGCCGAGGAAGAGGGGAGGTGCTAGCAGATGAGACGCAATGCTAGAAAGTTCGCGCTCGCGGCGGCGCTCTTCCTGGCGATGGTCCTCGTCAGCGGCTGTATCGTTATACCCGTGTGGTGGGATAACAACGAACGCGCCCCGCGCGCGGCCATCATTCACGTTCACGTTTACGACTACTACACCTATGCGCCGGTATCGTGGGCCGTCGTTGAGCTGTACGAGGAGTCCTGGTGGACGTGGGACTATAGGGGCTCCTGGCACGTCAACTACTCGGGGTACACAACACTCAACGGCGGGTACCTCTACGACGACCACGACGGAGGCCCCGATGAGCGGGACTTCGGGATAGAGGTCTACGCCGACGGGTACTACCCGGAGTGGTTCGAGCTGGAGCTCGACTACTGGGATCCCACGGAGACGGTCTCCTTCTACCTGCTTCCGTGGGCCGACTGCGGGGACTGCTGGACGCCTCTCGAGGGCGAGCCGCAGGAGACACCCGAGGAGTGGAAGCTCCCGAAGGACCGAGTAAGGCTCGGTGAGCCGTCCGAGCGCGAGGTGGAGACAGGGCAGGACGCCACGAAGACCGACTAGAGGGCGGTCGTGTTCGAGGGAGGCCTCCTTCTTGCGAGGCCGCCCAGGCAGGCTGACCGAAGTGACGAGCCCCTTCCTCGGTCAGGCTGGTGGAGACGGGCCCGGGGACGCCAGGCTGGCCAGCAGCTCGGCGAACTCCCGGGCCTTCTCGTCCCAGCTGTTCGGCAGTGCGACGGACTCCCTGACAGCCAGACGACGGTCCTCGTTCCCGAGCGCCTCTTCCACAGCCGCGGCGAAATCCTCGGCGCCGCTGGCGACGTATATCGACTTCGCCTGCCTCTCGACCTCATCGGAGAATGGCGTCGTGACCACGTTCATGTCCATAGCCGCGTACATGTAGAGTTTGTTGGGATTGACGGCGCGCGTTCTGGGCGTGAGGACGAACGGCGCCACTCCGACGCGCGCGTGAGACATGAACTCGGGAAGCCTCTCGTAGGCTACGCGGCCGGTCAGAAGCACGCGGTCGCCGAGCGTCTCCCTGAGTTTGGCTACTCCGGTCGCCACCGAGCCGAATACCCTACCTATGACGAGAAGACCTGAGCGCCTTCCCGCCCGCGTGAGCCTGCCGTCGACCGCCTCCAGCAGGTCGAAGTCGACCCTCTCATCTACTGCCCCCACATAGCACACCAGGTCGTCACCGTGGCAGAGGGGGCTGTTGGCGAGCTCAGGCGGCATCGGGACGTTCAGCCTTCCTCTGAAGGTGTCCAGATCGACTCCGTTCCCTATGACCATTCCACGACCGGCCACCTCCCTGAGGTGCCCCGACGAGGCCACAACCTCATCCGCGGCATCAAGCAGCTTCCGGAACATCTCCTCGGCTTCCAGCGGGCGGGCCGGGTAGAAGGAGGTGTGCAGGTCATTCAGATCGTAAACCAGAGGGATTCCCCTTGAGCGCAGCGCCTCGGCCGCGGGGGCGCCCCAAAGATACGAACAGACGACAACATCCGGATCGAACGAGGAAGCCAGCTTCAGCAGGGCTCGGGTGCCGTATCGCTCTAGCAGGCCCGTCATGGCACGGACGGGCGGCATCCCGGAGTCGGGTTTGGGGAGGGCCAGCGAGACGAAGTCGACGTTGGGATACGTGGCGTCCGTGCGGCGCGTGAAGCTGTTTTCGCTGCTCGTTGCATTCGCCGGCGACGCGAAGAGGATCTTCCAGTCGCGCGGAAGACGACGCACGATCAGGTGCTTGCGAGAAACCTGCGAGAGCCACTGCACCTCTGACACATAAAGGACGCGCACATCCAGCTCCCGTTAGAGGCCTGCGCGGCGACAGGCCAGAGTCTAGTCCCCGCCGCTTCCGGAGGCAAGGCGCGTGTGAGGTTCTTCCCGCTTTCGATGCGGAACCTCCATAGGAGGCAAGGCGCGTTTGAGGTTTCTCCCGCGTTCGATGCGGAATGTCTCCCGGGGCGAGTCGCGTATCAAGCTCTCGCGTGGTTCGCCACGGAACCCTGTGGAGAGAGTGGCAGTCGCGCTGCGTGTTGGGAGAAGCGCGGCGTTTCTGCTACGATGAGTGCGCGTCTGAACAAGGAGGTGGTTATGGAGATCAAGAGCATCCCCGTCGCGATACCGGAGGGGGCAAACATCATCTTCGGGCAGAGCCACTTCATCAAGACCGTCGAGGATCTCTATGAGGCGATGGTTACGTCTGCGCCGGGGGCCCGGTTCGGCATTGCTTTCTGTGAGGCCTCCGGTCCGCGTCTCGTCAGAAGGGACGGCAACGACAGTGAGCTGATCGGTGCGGCCGTACGCATCGCCGAGAGCGTCGGTGCCGGGCACTCGTTCATCGTCGTCATGAAGGACGCTTTCCCAATAAGCGCTCTGAACGCCGTCAAGTCCTGTCAGGAGGTCTGCTGCATATTCTGCGCGACCGCGAACCCGGTAGAGATCCTCGTGGCGGTGACTGAGCAAGGAAGAGGTGTGCTGGGCGTCGTGGACGGAGAAAGCCCCGTGGGAGTCGAGAGCGAGCGGGACGCTGCGGACAGAAGAGAGTTCCTGATGAAGATCGGCTACAAGCGGTGAGTGTGTCGGCGGGATCTGGCGTGTGTTGGACGGCTCGTGTGGCGGGCGTCGGCCGGACTTCCAGCGGGCCAGTGGCCGGACTTCCCGCGGGCGAACGCCCGACCGTCAGGTGGCCATTCCGCGGATCAGCCTCTTCGCGTCCCTGGCCATTTCCTTGGGGATGAAGACCCTGGTCTCCTCCGGCGGCTCCTGTGATGGAAACAACTCGTCGCTGAGGAAACAGGGGATACCGCTTTCCTCCAGCATCTCACGCAGCTGACCGACTCGAGCATCGTCGGTCGTGGACTCGATCACGATCAGGCCTTCCACCGGGAGATCGTCTTCGACGTTGTCCTCCGGCGCGCTTTCCGATTCCTCGTCCGGCACCAGTGGAGTCTCACAGTGAGGACAGATTTCCGTCGAGTCGTCGTACTGGCAACCGCAGTCGGGACAGGTGCGCACCTCGAAGCTCCTCCGGAGGGATCGTTGAGTTCAGCGACTGCTCGAGTAAGCATGGTAGCAACGGCTACGTCCGAGTCAAACAGAATATTGCCGGAGGCGTCAACCGGAGGTTCGGGAATCTGTGACCGGCCCGCTTCGGGACCTCCGCTTCCGGGGTCCGCCTCGGCACCCGAGCGCCCCGGCGATGAAGCGCCACGGGTTGACAGGGCACAGGACGCGAGATAGCATTCTACGAATCCGAGAGTTGGCCCGTCTGCCGCTCGTTGACCGGGAGGACGAGGCGCCGCCGGTCCTGGGCGGCCAGCAACGGAGGAACTCGTGAACAGGATCACGATAGCCGGCGTAGTGGTGGTATGCGTTCTACTGGCCTTCGTCGCGCCCGTCTTGGGGGCCGAGGCCGAGGACGCGCTGTTCAGCTTCGCGATACTCTCCGACCGCACAGGCGGCCACACGAACGGCGTCTATCCCAAGGTCATCGAGGCCATAAACGCGCAGGAACCCGACCTCGTGGTGACGGTAGGTGACCACATCGAGGGGTACGGAGAGGACTACGAAAGGGCTCATGCCGAGTGGGACTCGGTGTTGGCCATGCTTCGGATGATCGAGGCGCCCGTCTACGTGACTCCGGGCAACCACGACATATGGGATGACGAGTCGGAGGTAATCTACACAGAGAAAACGGGCCGAGAACCTTACTACTCGTTCGATCACGACGACACGCATTTCGTCGTCTTGGACAACAGCCGCCTGAGCTCCTGGGCCGATATCGGGATCGAACAGGCCCAGTGGCTGACTCGCGACCTCGCGGGGAACGACGCCCCCAAGACGTTCGTGTTCTTCCATAAGCCGCTGTGGGATCAGACGTTACGCAGAGGCCTGGAGGACAACATGCACACGCTCCTGGCGGGCGCCAGGATCACGGCCGTCTTCTGCGGGCACTACCATACGTACTTCCACGGCAACTACAGCGGCATCGACTACACCACGATCGGTAGCTCCGGCGGCGCCATCGACACCGAGTCGCCTCAGCCGGCGCTGCGCGGCAACTTCTTCCAGTTCGCCATGGTCGACGTCACGCAGGATGGCTACGAGCTAACCATCTACGACGTTGACACCGGCAAAACATACCCTCAGGATTTCGTTACCGTCGAGCTTCTGGACGAGATAGACCGCATAGAGACTGAGCTCGTCGATGTGGGTCCATTCACTATCGCAGAGAGAAACGCCTCCCCGGTCGAGATCGCCGTTTCCATTGAGAACGTGACCGACCGAACCCTCGAGGGGGAGGCGACATGGGACGTTCCCGAGCAGTGGAGCGTCCGGCCCGTTTCACAGAGCTACAACGTCCCGCCGAGCGCCACGCGTAAGATGGGCTATTCCGCCGTCAGGTCCGGAGGCATCTACCCGGTTCCGTCGGTCAGCCTGGGCTACCCTCTCGCCGACGGAAGAGAGCTCGAGGTTCGCAAGAGCGCGAAGATAGTGCGGACGGTGAGCGTACCCCGCGTCAGCAGCGCTATGGCGGTAGATGGAAAGGTCGACGAGCCGATGCGCGACGGGGCCACGTCGGTCCAGGAGCTATATCAGGGCTACGGGTATGAGCCGGTTGAGGGCGAGACCGAGTTCCTCTTCGCTCACAGCGGGAAGAGCCTGTTCGTCACGGCGGTATGTGAGGACGTAGCGATGGACGAACTGGCCGCGGCGACGGCGGAAAGGGACGGAGCGGTGTACTTAGATGACTGCGTGGGCTTCTTCCTACAGCCGGACCTGGACGAGGCCGTCGTCTACCAGATCTACGTGAATCCGGAGGGCGTCGTATTCGACCAGATGATCACGTTCGACGAGACCATGTGGTACACGGTGCACCCGGAATGGGATGGCGCGTACAAGATTGCTACGAGTCGCGATGGAGACGAGTGGATAGCCGAAATGGAGATCCCGTTCGCGACGCTGGCTCCGGTGGTGGGGAGCTCGGGGGGAGAGGCCTCCGCGGTCGCTCCCGAGGGTGGCCCCGGCACGAAGCGCGTATGGGGTGTGAACTTCCGCAGGAAGCAGCAGCGCACCTCGGGCGCTGTCGACTGGCAGGTTCCCATCGACTACGATCCGGGCACCTTCGGCGCGATGGTGCTAGAGTAGGCAGAGCGCACGGCGGTAGCGGAATGCCGGAAAAATACGATGTTGTGATAGTGGGATGCGGTCCGGCCGGCGCTAGTTGCGCCGGCCGGGCTTCTGAACTGGGTCTTTCTGTCGTGGCGATCGACCGCGCGACGTTTCCGCGCTCAAAGCCCTGCGCCGCCGGACTGACTCAAACCGCGCTCGCGCTTCTCGGTGCGGACGCCGATCGCGTGGCCCACTATGCCGCGAACAGGCTTCGCATCGAATCGGAGCGTGTAAGCGTTCTCTTGACGGCGAGGGCTCCCATCATCAGGACAACGACGCGTCGCGAGCTGGACGCTCTTCTGGTCGAGCGAGCCGAGGAGTCCGGCGCGTGCATCGAGTATGGAGCGGCGGCGACCGGCGTGTTAGTCGGCGAGAACTCTGTCACGGTCACTACGCGCGAGGGGAGCTATGAGGGGCGGTACCTCGTGGGCGCGGATGGTCCCAGGAGCGTCGTGGCCCGTTCGCGCGGCTATCTCAAGCAGCGCCTCTGTGGGGCCGCCTACGTCCGCGCCTTCCCACCGTCGCCATCCGAGCTCGGGCGGTTCAAGGGCACGGTCTACTTACACCCCACGGCTACCGTCAGAGGCTACGGTTGGATCTTCCCCAAGCGTGACCACTTGAACGTGGGCGTCTATTCCCAGCGTGCGCTGCACTCGGCGCTGCTTCAAGACCTGGCTCGCTACTTGAGGTGGCTGGGCATCGAGACGTGGGCCAGCCGTGGGCCGTTCGCGGCCCCGATACCCACGGTCGCGAGGCTCGGCGACCTCGGCCGTGGCCGCGTCCTCTTGGTCGGCGACGCCGCCGGTCTCGCGGACCCGACGACCGGGGAGGGAATCCCTCACGCGATGGCGAGCGGGCGCCTTGCGGCCGAATCGGTGGCGGAGGCGCTGCGTGACGGTTCGAAGGAGCGCGACGACGCTGGCGAGCTCTACGCGCGGCGCGTGCGCCGCGAGATCGTCCCCAGGCTTGCGCGCACGAGAAGGCTGGGGAACCTCCTGTACTCGCTCGGCCCGCGTGGTATAGGGCGGGCGATGGAATTTCCACCCGCGCGCTTCGTTCTGCGCAGGATGGGCTGGTGGGAAAGGTCTTCAGAGCCTAGGGGGAATCTCGTTGTCGAAGCGACCGATGGCCGTGGTCGTCAGCAATGACGAGCCAGACTCGTCCTACGGCGCAGAGCGATTGGCGGCCGCCTTCGGCTCGCTCTTCGAGACCAGGCTCTTCGACCCGCGCGGCGGGTTCGGGGATCCTGATGAGTGGTTGCACAGGCTCGGCGCGGACGCGCTCGTGCTGTCAGGAAGTGACCGATCGGTCCTGTCCGAGCTGCCGTGGATGGTCGAGGAGGAGGCAGTCCTGAGGGCGGCGGTGGCCCGCGGCCTACCAGCGCTGGCGATCTGCTTCGGGCATCAGCTGCTCGGCAAGGCGCTCGGGGCTCCGATTGCGAGCCGCCGCAAGATGATAGGCCTGTTCGAGGTTGAGACGGTGGCGAACGATCCTCTGTTCTCCGGCGTGCCCTCGCCCGCGGTCGTACCGGAACAGCACTCGGACCATGTGACGTCGCTCCCCGAGGGCTTCGTCCTGGTGGCGACGTCAGGCTATTGCAGAGTGCAGGCGATGCGTCACGCCGGTGCCCCCGTGTACGGGCTCCAGTTCCATCCCTGCTATGACGACGCCGTGTTCGACGCGGACGAGGCCTGGGCAGCTCTAGACATAGAACGACCGCTGAGACACGATGGCGGGACGATACTGGGCAACGCCGTTACGGTGTTGGCTGAGGCTGTGAGATAGGCGGGCCGCGTCAGGCCCGTAGTGCGTGTCCGGCGATCAAGGGCACCAGCCGCGTCAGGCCCGTAGTGCGTGCCCGGCGATCTTGTACGCGAGACGGGCCGCCGCGAAGTCGGACGCCGTCGAGTCCGGCCGGGGGCACAACTCGACGACGTCGGCCGAAATGACCTTTCTGGACTCGAAGAGCGTTCTCACGAAGATCAGGGTCTCATGCCAGAGCAGCCCTCCGGGCTCCGGCGTGCCGACCGCGGGCACGATCGACGGGTCGAGTCCGTCGAGGTCGACCGTGAGATAGACCAGCTCGGTCTCGATGGCCCCTATGGCCCTCTCGACCCACGCGAGGCAACCGTCGGGCTGGCATCGCGCCGCTGCTACCTCGCGCCCGGAGACGCAGAAGACGTTGGCCGAGGCCTCGGCGAAATCGGCTTCCTCGGCCGACAGCGCACGGATGCCCACCTGGACGATAGGGAACTCCTCGGACAGGCGTCTCATAACGCAGGCGTGACTCCACGGTGAGCCTCGGTACTCGTTGCGGAGGTCTGCATGCGCGTCTATCTGCACGACCGTCATGGGACGTCCGGCCGCCGCGCCGCGCGCGCATCCTACCGTTACCGTGTGCTCACCGCCGAGCGTGAGCACGAACCGCCCCTTCTCCACGTGGTGCCTGACCGCGTCGGATATGCGCCCGACGACATCGCTCGGAGACCCTCCGCAGTCGAGCGGCGGCAGAGTGGCTAGCCCCCGACGGCACGGTTCATCGCGGTGGGCCTCGTCGTGCCACTCGACCTGCGCGGAGGCTTCGATTATTGCATCCGGTCCCCTGACGGTGCCCGTGACGTAGCTGGTCGAGGCCTCGTATGGAACCGGGAGGATCAGAACGCGTGCGGCTTCCGGGTCTGACATCTCCTTCGGCAGCGCGAGAAACCCGCCGGCGTCGTGAATCGAGGATGACATCAGTGTTTCCTCCAGTCGTCACACGCCCCGGAGCTTCAGCTCCGGGGCGTGCTCGATCGTGTTACCCGGGCTGTGCGGCGGTCACAGACGCAGCGGCAACGGCGGGGTCGCGAACACCGCGGCCGCGACCACCGTGGTCCAGAGGCCGCTCTTGTTTCCCACCGCTGTCTGAGTGATGTTGCTCGTCCTGACGATCTCGTCGCTGATCCTCCAGATCTCTTTTCTCTGGTCGTAGCTTGCGTCTGGATCGAAGGGGACGCCGAGAGTCGTAGCGAGCATCTCGGCCGCCAGGTCCTCGGCATAGTCTCCGGCCACCTGCTCCCTTTGTCCGAAGCTGTGATGCTCTGAGAGGTAGCCGTAGCGCTCCGTGTCCCGCGGCTTGGCGATGCCGACGGAGGCGGCGATCAGACGGTGCGGCTCGTTCGTCGCATTGTCCGACATGACGGTGAATACGATCTGCCCGGGGCTGAGGTTACCGAGCCCCGCGCGCCTGCTGATCATCCTCGCGCCTGGCGGGAGAATGCTGGAGACGCGCACCAGGTTGAAAGTCGCCAGCCCGGCATCGCGGAGCGCCATCTCGAAGCTCGCCAGTCTCTCCTTGTGCTTCCCGCTTCCCTTGGTGAGGAATATCTCGCTGCGGATGCTCACTCCCTCAATCTCCTCTCGCGCGCGATCCTAGAGCGCGCGTCGCAGGCCTCTGCGCCGAGACTGCTCCAACGGGTTCCATCGCCGCCCCGAGGTACAAGGGTCAGCCTCTTCAACATGACCCAGCGAGTATAGATGCAGTCCCTTTGGGGTGTCAACGTGGAGCCGAGTTGCGCGTGGCGATGCGGACGGGCGCGTCAGGGCTCCCTGAGGCCAGTGGCGCGAGCTGCCGCGACGCACGCGAGTTGACCGGCCGCTCGCGTGCGGGCTATAGTCCTGGAGGTGAGATGTTGATTCGAACGACGACGCGGCTTCGTCCTCTAGAGGAGGCGAACGACGTGCTTCCGGCCCTGAAGGGAGGAGAGGTGGAACGTGCGGCGGTCCTGCAGGTGGGTGGGCAATGTGCCGAATGATAGCAGCGGTGGGTAGCGTCGAGCTGGAGCCTCTCAAGGAGGCGCTGCGCGCGATGGCGCTCAACCGGAACCCCGTGTACGAGCACGAGCACAGGAGCCGCGGCGACGCTCTCATGCACGACTGCGGATGGGGCGCCGCTTTCGTGACGCCCGATGGTCTCTCGGTCATCAGAAGCACACGACCGTGCTTCGATGATCCGGATTTCGACTCGCTCTCGACCCCGAACGCCACCGTTGCCGTGCTCCACGCCAGACGCAACCGCGACCGAGGCACGATCGCCCTGGAGAATACGCATCCCTTCACGGCCACCCTAGCCAAAGCCGAATACGCCTTCTTCCATAACGGGGAGTTGCGCGACCGCGGGCAGTTGACCTACGGGGCGCAGTTCGTCCCGCGCGGAACGTGCGACTCCGAGGAGCTTTTCTATCATCTGCTTACCCGATTCGATGACCGGCGTCCCCTGGAGAGCATCGAGTCCGCGCTGTCAGGTATCAGGGACTTCACGTCCCTCAATTGCCTGCTCGTGGCGGGAGATGCGCTCCTGGGATACGCCGGGATGTCGGAGGCGACCGAGTACGTTCGCTACTACACGCTTTGGGAAGCTAGTGACTCGGGCGTGAGCGTGATTTCCTCCGAGATCGTCGGCGGCCTGGACGTCGAGTGGGCGGCCCTGCCTGTCGGCCACGCCTTCCGTGTGGGGGCGTGAACATTGATTCACTACGTAATCTGTGCTATTATGGGATGTTAGGAGCACTCCTAATGGAGCGCGGCCACGCGGGACTGCGTGCTCGATGCGCGCCGCGCGTCACGGCCGCCGAACGATGGAAGGAGCACCGGATGGCACGCGCGCTGTCGTTTCTGCTGGCCCTGTCCGTGCTGGCGATCTTCGCGTCGGGACTCGGCGCGGAGGAGCCGCGACAGGAGTACATCAAAGCCAGAGTGGAGTTCGATTCCATGAAGGAGTTCGAGACCTTCATGCAGACGCCGGGTCTCGACGTGATGGTCGCGAAGCCCGGCGACGGCGTGACCATCGTGACGAACTCCGACCAACTCGCCGCGATCGAGGCGCTGGGATACGACGTGGTCGTCGAAGTGGAGGACATGGAGGAGCACTACGCGAGCAGAATCAGGGGAAGGAACTTCGGGGATTTCTACACGTACTCGGAGACTGTAAGCTTCTTGGACGACCTCTACGCGGACTACCCCTCGATCGTGACGGAGAAGTTCTCCATCGGTCAGTCGCTCGACGGGAACGACATATGGGCCATCAAGATCTCCGACAATCCCGGCGTCGACGAGACCGAGCCGGAGATCGTCCTCGACGGCCTTCACCATGCGCGCGAGCCGATAAGTGTGGACGTGCTGCTGCACTTCATGGAGTGGCTGACGTCGAACTACGGGACCGACCCTGAGGCCACGTACCTGGTGGACAACAGGGAGATCTTCTTCGTCCCGATCATCAACCCGGACGGATATCTCTACAACGAGATGATGAGCCCGGGCGGCGGTGGGATGTGGCGGAAGAACACACGGGACAACGAGGGCTCGTCCTGCGACGGGGTCGACCCCAACCGGAACTACGACATTCTGTGGGGGCAGATCGGCTCCTCCTCCAACCCGTGTGAGGACACATACTGCGGCGAGTACGCGCACTCCGAGCCGGAGATCCAGGCTTACGCGAGCTTCGTCCTGTCCAGGGACTTCCGCTTCAACCTCTCGTTCCACTCGGTGGTGGGAGCGATACTGATCCCGTGGGGCTACAACTCCAGCATCCACACGCCGGACGATGCGCTCCTCCGGGAAGTCGGCGCCACGATGGCGCAGTACAATGGGTACGAAGTCGGGCAGGCGGGGGAGATCCTCTGGTACAGCTGCTCCGGGACCACGACCGACTGGATGTACGACACTGTGGACATCCTGGCGATGTGCATCGAGGTCGGCGGCAGCGACTTCTGGCCGCTCGAGTCCGAGATCCCGGGTCTCAGGGAAGAGAATCTCTGGCCTCAGATCTACGTGACCCGGATGGTCGGGCCGTATCTCTCTGTGGCCGACCTGACCTTCACCGGCGGGGACGGCGACCAGGAACCCGAGCCGGGCGAGACGCTGGACCTGACGCTGGTCGTGACGAACGACGGCGTGTACGACGCGGTGGCGAACGCGAGTGTCACGCTCCAGACCAGTGACCCCTACATCCAGCTCATAGATGCGGAGAGCCCTCTGGGCACTCTCGCGCCCCGCTCTACGGCGGACAATTCCTCCGACCCTCTCTCGTTCTCGGTCGACTCGTCCGTGCCCGACGGGCACACACTCACTCTCAAGATGGTCTTGGAGGGAGACGGGTTCTACTCTGAGGAGGAGTTCTCGTGGATGTTGGGGGAGACGGTGGCGCTCTTCTCCGACGACATGGAAGGTGGCACCGGGAACTGGGTTGAGAACGACGGCTACTGGGGCATGACCACGCTCAACTTCCACTCGCCGGACAACGCATACACTGACAGCCCTACGGGCAACTACGGAAGCGGCCGCAACACCTGGATCGAGCTGGCGAGCCCGGTGAGCTTGGCCCACGCGTCGCAGGCTCAGCTCTCGTTCTGGCATCGCGTTCTCACGGAAGAGGACTACGACTACTGCTACGTCGAGGCCTCGCCCGACGGCGGCTCCACATGGTACCAGCTCGGACCCAGGTACGACGGCAACATCAACTGGCAGGAGACGGTCCTCGACATTCCGGGGGAGCACTGCACCGCGGACTTCAAGGTCCGGTTCCGGCTGCAGACCGACTCGTACGTTGTCGACGACGGTTGGTTCGTAGATGACGTGCAGATACTCGGGCCCCCACTGGGCAACGTGGCGCCCTCGGCGCCCGCACACTCGAGCCCGCCCGATGGTGGCAGTGTGCAGACGGCTACGCCAGAGCTAGAGGTCGTCAACGCGTCGGACCCGGACGGCGGCGACGTGCTGACCTACGCGTTCAAGGTCTACTCGGACGAGCTGCGCACGAACATCGTCGCGGAGGCAGCCGGCGTGGCGGAGGGGGCCGGGACCACCGCCTGGACGGTCGATACGATTCTTGCCAACGGGGAGTACTGGTGGACCGCGTACGCGAACGACGGGACCGAGCGCGGTCCGCTCATGGAGACCGCGTCGTTCACCGTGGAGTCGAGCGGCGTAGACGGCGAGCTCTTCCGCCTGGCGTTGTCCCCGGGCAGCCCGAATCCCTTCAGGACGGACACACGCATATCCTTCACGCTGCCCGCGGCCGGGGCCGTAGACCTCTCCGTCTACAGCGTGGACGGGCGCCTTGTTCGCAGCCTCGTAGCCGGCACCGCGCCGGCCGGCCCGAGCAGCGTCGTCTGGGACGGCCGTGACGGGTCCGGAGCGAGGGTGGGGAGCGGCCTCTATTTCGTGAGGCTTGAGGCCGACGCCGGGGTCCGGAGAGGCAAGCTCCTGCTGCTTCGCTAGACATACTCCGAAGAATCTGCAATGGGGCCGGTCCCGAGGGACCGGCCCCTTCTGTTGGAACGACGCTTGCATCCTGAGCCTGTCGGAGAGGAACGACGCGGCGATGCCGCGTGAGGCTCCGGGCGCTACACCACGAAGAGCAGCGATACCGCACGCCCGGGGCTCGACAGCGTTGCCGGCTCCTGCTGCTGGTCTTCGCCGGCCGGCGCGCTTCCGGGCTGCTTGTGGAGGGACGTAAGCGTGATGGACAGACGCGTGCTATTGGGACTCACACTGCTGACCGCATTCGCCTTGATGTCGTGCGCTACCACGGGGCCTAGCGGGCCCGAGGCCGTGTCACCGCCCATCCAGACGAGGACGGTCTCCGGAACGGTCGATCTCCCGGAGGGGGCTGCCCCCGATCCGTCCGACCTGACCGTTCTCTCATTCGCTGGTGAGGCGACCGTGGGTCAGGACGGCACCTTTACGCTCGTGGTGGCGGACACCGACCTGCCTCAGGTTCTGCTGGTGTTGGGGGAGGGAACGTCGCCGGTGCTTCTCGGATACGTGACGGCTGGCGAGGTTGACGTCGTCGTCGACGCGTCGTCGACAGCGCTCGCGCTTGTCCTGCTCAATCCGTTCACCGCGATGTTCTCGGCGGCCGATCGGTCCGAGCTAGTGACCATAGTCGAGTCCAAGGACTGGTGGCCTGAGCTGGTGGAGTGGACCGAGGACGCACTGGCCAGATCTCCCTCGGGCAGGATCGACGACCAGGCCGAGCCGGCACTGCTTCAACTGGCATCTGGTCTGGCGATAGACGTTCTGAATGACTGGCCGGCCGGGAGCATGTCGATGGGGCGGCCCTGGCTCTCCGACGCTCAGGGAGACGCGATCGACGTTGTCAATCCCGGCGCGAACTACTGTGTAGCCACCTTCAGGAGCGGGCCCGGGGACTCGATGTACGTGCTGCTGGATTCCGACCGGAGCGAGGTCCGAATACACCCTGCCTGGCCACCGTTCGCCGACGCGATGAGCAAGACCACTACTCGAGTGGACCTCGGCGAAGGCACATTCGTGGTGTCGTTCACCAGAGGCGACATGACATCGCTTGACGCGTCGACGGCGAACGGGGCCGCGAGCCTCTGGAACGCGTCGAGGGCGCTGACGGAGCTTCTGGCTCTCGCCACCGGGATCACTGATTGCCCCGACCCCGCCGAGCTGGGGCTCGAATCGGGGGACTTCCACGCGGTCGCGTCGCGTGTTAGGGCCTGCGATACCATAGGGCTCGTTCGCGCGCTCCTCGAGCTGATGGAGGAGCAGCCCGGGGAGATATCGACCTGGTTCTGGGGGGAAGACCTGCCGCAGGCCGAGTCGTACGTCGAGACGATCTCTCCACTCCTGTCCGGGATCACGTTTTCCACGAGCGTCCTTGCGCCAGAGGAGACGCGCATTCCGTTCTATTCCGGATTGACGCCGGAGTCGGACCTCGGCTCCCAGTCGATCACTCAGGTCGACGGACACTTGGCAGAGACTGGCAGCAACTACGCCCCACGCGCCAGCTTCACCGTCACGCCCCGTGGCTCGCAGCCGGGTGCGCTGCTCGTCTTCGACGCTTCCGAGTCCTTCGATCCCGGCGCTCCGACCGGGGCGCTCGAGTACAGGTGGGATTGGGAGAACGACGGCGCCTGGGACACGACGTGGAGCACGGTCGATGTCATCGGGCACGGCTTCGCCGAAGCCGGGGCCCATGAGGTGACGCTCCAGGTGCGCGACCGGAGCGGCATGAGCGATACGGAAGTGCACGTCGTCAATATCGGTGGGGCCGAAGAGGGCGCCTGCCACATCGTTGTTCTGCGTGACGCCACTCCCTGGGCCGGCGAGGTCCCCGGCATCATGGATCTGATGCTGGAGGAGATGGGATTCTCAGAGGGCCCCGGGTCAGGTCAGTACGAGGTCCTGGGGTCGACCGACATGGACACGCTCATGCTATCGCCCGGCACCGATCTCGTGATCGTTCAGAGCGACCAGCCTCAGAGCTTCTACAACGCCTACGCGGCCAACCAGGTTCAGTTCCTCCGATTCGTTGAGCGGGGTGGTGCGATCTTCTGGGAGGCCTGTGACCAAGGTTCCAACGGCGGGTCTATCCAGGCCGCCGACATCGTTCTACCCGGCGCTGTCGACCTCGTGCCGTACAATACGTGGTACAACTACGTGACGATGCCCGGCGCGCCGATCGTCGAGGGCCTGCCGTCGTTCCTGTACGGGCAGTACGCGAGCCACGCGGGAATCGATGACCTGCCCGACGGGGCAGTCACGTATGTCGAAGACGATGCGGGAAGGGCCACTCTCACGGAATTCAGCTACGGAGACGGTTGGGTGATCATGACCACGCAGCCGCTCGAATGGAGCTTCTACAACAACTGGACGAGCGGAGCAGTGATGCCGCACGTCGTAAGCTACGTTCTTGGCGTTCCTCTGATCCACGACTTCGGCGACATCGTGAAACCGGATCAGAGAGGGCGACCGCGCAGGGACAGTGGAGCGGGTCTTCTGACCAGCGGGATGCACTAGCCTGGACGGCGATTCCTCTCCTTTGGCTCGCCGCGTGGCATCCCCTGTGTCGGCCCGCTCCCTCCAGACCGGGCCCCGATGACGGCCTTCCCGGGACCGTCACGGGGCCCGCGCACGTCCAGCATCGCGAAATGACCGAGCTTCAGATGATGTCCCCCAGGCCGGCCCACAGGTTGGTCGGATTGTCAGGAATCGCCCACCTGTAGGGCCTGCGAGAAATACTTGCAAGAAGCCGCGGCCTCCGCTAATCTCGAATCGGCCGTCAGTCAGTGGGCGGCACGGTCGGAAGGCGAGCCGAGTATGGCAACCGCGCACGCGGCGCCGCTGGAGGCCGTCATCAAACCGCGGCGGAGGCGGTCTAGCGGCCTCGCCGTATGGGGCGCCCGCGGTCGACCGTTCGTTTGTGAAGCGGCCGACGTCACAGGGAGGCGCAGAAAGAGGTCAACTCATGGCAAGGAAGCGAGTCGGTAACAAGCGCGAGAAGATCATCGCGGCGGCCGGCAGGTTCTTCGGTGAGAAGGGCTACCACAACACCACGACCGCGGAGATCGCGGAGGCGGCCGGGGTGGCCGCCGGTACCATCTACATCTACTTCGCCAGCAAGGAGGAACTGCTGGTCGCCGTATTCGAGGAGTTCCTCGGCGTTCACATGGAGAGGCTCCGTGAGGGCATTGCCAGAGAGCAGGACCCCGAGGCCAAGGTCCGCAGGCTCATCTCACTCGGACTGCA